>Ga0209237_1000755_pt1 | contig 18681 bp, 18 predicted proteins | sample GraSoi013_1_40cm_2_FD_185820 | JGI IMG/M metagenome (GOLD analysis project Ga0209237, IMG submission 185820) | Grasslands soil microbial communities from the Angelo Coastal Reserve, California, USA - Sample 10_02_2013_1_40cm (SPAdes) (version 2) | ecosystem: Environmental > Terrestrial > Soil >... | reverse complement strand
GCGATATTGTCAAATCATTAAAGACACGGAATCGACTCATCTTCATGAGTTCACACCTTTTGAACGAGGTCCAAGACATCTGCGACGATGTGGCGATGATCGACCACGGCAAGCTTCTCGTTTATGACAGCTTGTCTAACGTGACGAGGAGAGCCTCAAGCGATGGTGGAAATATCGTCGAAATAGAACTTTCGAGAGAGATTGACCAACAAACCGTCAATAACGATATCGCATCCCTGGCCAACGTAAGCGCTGTGGAGAGACCTGATCCTAAGAGAATTCGAATACATTTCTCAGGGGGTATTCAGAACCAGGAAAAACTCCTCCTAGACCTTGCCAGTATGAAGATCGGAATGATCAGCTTCCATCCTTCTACTTCAGCCCTCGAGGACACGTACCTGAAACTCATCAAGGACACTCTGTGATCGGAGCAATGAGCAAAGAACCAGGTACAAGCGTGTCAACGACTGGCAGTCGCATTCTACCAACCAGCGTCTCTCAAGTCGGAACGATTACCAAATACGAGATCTTGAATTATTTCAGGTCCCGAAGATTCTTCATCCTTCTAGCTATTGGACTGATAATTAGCGGGATTTTCACAGCACTAGTCGCGTACTATGGAGTTAGCAATGTCGCTCCTTGCCTGCCGAGCACTTGCTCAACCCCCGCTCTAGCATTCTACTCATTCTGGTGGGGGAACTCCATCACATTCGTTATAGTCCTCTCAGGAATCTTCTTTGGCGGAGATGCGATTTCAGGAGAGTTCCAGAACAAGACCGGATATTTCTTGGTCGCTAACCCACTACGCAGATCCTCAATCTACATCGGCAAATGGCTCGGCGCTTTGATAGCGTCTGTCATCGTCTTAGCGATCTACGCAGGCATAACGGTGGGAAATGGTCTCTTCTATTTCGGCGCAAATGTACCCTTCCAGTTTGTGGAATCTCTGAGCTTCTCGATACTGTACCTCATTGCTGTACTCGGGTTCACCTTCTTCTTCAGCTCACTCTTCAAGAGTAGCTCAATGTCGATTCTTGTAACCGCTATACTCTTTCTCTTTGCCTTTAGCCTCATCCAACTTATCGTAGCCAACCTTGTGCAGATTGAGCCTTGGTTCATCATTACCTATGGATCCGGAATAATTGGGAACGTCCTTATGGACACCTACCCTACTACCCAACCTATCCGAGGACCTGGTCCGGGCGGGAGGGACGGCACAACATATGCAGTAACGATCCCGGAGGGGATCATGATATTGCTGGTCTACTTTATTGCAACGGCGATCCTAGGACTGGTTCTCTTCGAGAGAAAAGAATTCACCTAGACCCAGATAGAGAAAGGACCATAATTCGCTTCTCGGACCTTTCTATCCTGCGACATACGACTGGATGAGGTCACGGAATTTACCGTTCTTCATCAATTCCTCCGCAATCGTTTCGTTCTCTTTCCCTGCCCTATCCCAGACTAGGAACCTAGATTCGCCACCACGCGAGAATCTTGCGACGAAGTAGGGCATGTAGAACAGGTTTCCCTCAAGCAACTCGAATTTTTCCAGATCTACCTTGGATGGCAGCTTCAGTCCGTCTGCGAACATCTTCCATCGCGTCTCCCGAGTCTTCCTCAGATGGTCAATGTTTTCCTTGATCTCTTTTCTTGCACGGTCGGTCTTTGTAAGAGAATCATATCGTTTCGACAACTCTTGCAGCTGGTGATCAAAGTCAGACAACATTCCTCTTAGCTCATCCAGTCTCTCGCTGACAAGAATGGTCGAGTCGACTCCCTGCACCACCGAGCCAGCATCGATCTCCAAGTCGGCCAGTTGGGGTGCTATAGAGACTAATTCAGGGTCGAAGCCCATGTTTACCTCTCGAAGGGCCATGAATACTGATCTTCCCTGGCTCAAGACGCTCTGCTTTGAGAGGAAGCCTTTCTCAGTTGAATACTGGTAGGCAAAATCAAGGTAGGGCAAATAGAGGGTTCTCCCAAAAACGACCCGCTCTTCTGACCCACCGAGGATTCCCCTTTTCACCCGTTTCTTCTCAGCATTCTGCTGGACAACACTTTCAGGCACAAGCATCGACAAGGCTTTGACAGTGATCTGTTCTGGAGCAGGTCCTTCCTCCATCCTCTTGATCTCCTCGGGCTCCAAGCGTTCCTGGTGATAGCTCATAAGCCATCTTGGTGAAAGGATTCCTGCTTCTGCCCGGTCGAAGGCTTGGTAATAGAACTGTCCCATCTTCGAGCCGAAGATTGGTAGGAAAGTCTGTGTTCAGTGAGAGGTGTTCGAACTTTATCGATCCTCTTGTCTCGTTGAAAGGGCTGAGGATGAAGCGGAAGTTCCCGTTTTGAGATTAGGAGTAATTGATCATGATTGTGTGTCCTGTCCCGTACGGGTATCCCCCCGGGTATTGAGGTGGTCCCGTTGCAGTCGGAGAACAAGGAGCCGTAGTTGATTGAGCGCTGCAAAGGTCGTATCGGGTTAGGTCTAGAGCTCCGTACGCGGTGGAGTTTTGATATGAAGGCTGGCCAGTGTCGATCAATAGCGAAAGTGTGTGTCCTTGGCCTACCTTGAAGCCGAGGATGTCTGTAGCGTTGAAGACTATTGGTCTATTGACTCCGTTCACGGGGACCCCGTTCGGATAGGTGACCTTCCAGATTGTGAAGAATGCGTCTAGCGTGTACTGGTTCGATACCGAGGCGGCTTCGACGTGAATTATTCCCGAAGCATCGTGGGTATGCATTGGTTCAAAGCAGGATCCCCCAATAGCAACCCCCGCCGTGTTGAACTGAGGATCAAGAATACCGATAGCGGCGGGAATCTGGACGGTTGCGTTGTTTGTGCCGGTGTTGACGACAATCTGGAGCCAGGGATGGACGTGAACCGTGGTGATTTCCGCAAGGCAGGGAAAGGGAAAGTTCCCGTCGCCCTTGCTCTGGGTTAGGGCATAGACAGCGTAGCCAATGGTGCCAATCAGGATAGCAACAACTACGAGAGATATGATTGTTCTTCGCTGCCGCTGCCTTCGAACCTCCTCAAGCACTTTTTTCTTGCGGGCCTGTGTCAATCGCTACCTGTCCATCTCTAGCTTGTACTATCCGACTGAAAAGTTTGCCTCGGACTATTCTTAATACTCTGCGCCCAGACTCGTTATGCTTGGGATGAAACTCACTCTCCGTCAGAGAATCGTCAATAGCGTCATATGGATAGCATCCGGTGTCGTAGTGGCCGCTGTACGGGCCTTGTTCCCTCAGGGAGGGTTGACCTTTGTTTGGGAGATTATCGGTGGGGGAATGATCGTCTATGGGACCGTGCGGCTCGTATGGACAGTAAAGAGTTCAACGAGCCCCACGATTCCATAGCTTGTTTTCTGGCTCAATCGGCGGTTCAACCGTAGTCGAGCGACTAGTGCGAAAATTGAAGAGATGTAGGCTTTCCCTCTGACCAGAGGAGACGCGGCGATTCTCTACGCTTGGTGTTGCATTGTTCCAGGAGGAGGCGGGGCTCCCATTTGGCCAGGCATAGGTTGGGGTCCCATGGGCATCTGTTCTGGGAGAGAGAAGAATGCCACTATCTGTAGTATTTCTGCAATGAAGAGTATAATGAACCCCACGAGGATTATCGCTGTGGCTGCTCCTATGAGGTAGAGTAGTCCTGTCGTGTGGAACATTCCCACGTTGAGCCTTGTTGAAATCGAGTCATAGCTCCTCTTCAAGAATATTGAAGCGACAAGATAGAAGATCCAAATCACGATCAGTCCAGCAATGATGGATGCAAACACTGCAGAGAAGCCGGTCGGTAAAGTCGTCGATCCGGGAGTGTAGGTGTAGCCTCCTAGGCCAATTAGCGAATATACGGCGCCTAGCACGACTACGACTCCTACGACTATCCCAATTATTGCCAAGACGACAGAGATGATCATATTGTTGAAGATCTTTTGGTCGCCTAGAACATCGGCAATGTATTTGACAGCGATGAGAATCATGATGAAGCCTACGATTGCAAGGACTGCACCCGCGTAGGGAATAGGGCTCAGCAAAACAAGAATCGACCCAACTCCACCGAGGGTCTTCGCTTGCCCCAGGGACGCCATGCCCTTGAATTATTCCAAGGGTAGTTAACGCTTTACCAAGCTTGGGTTCTCTATGATCTAATCCAGCTGGAGCGCCATGTAGATCTCGTTGATGTATCCTTCCTGTAGCCACCCTGGGAGCTTTCCGCATTCGACGAATCCGGCCTTCGCATAGAGTTTCTCAGCTGGAACGTTGCCTTCGAATATTGTGAGCATGACTCTAGATAGGTGGAGCCTTTTCGCGAGGGTCTTCATCGCATCCATCAGTAATGTGCCTACCCCAAGGCCCTGATATTCTGCTTTGACGTACATGCCGAGAATCATCACGTGCTGCATCACATCAGGATCGACTCTGGAGAGGTCAAGCAGCGCCACAGGTTCTCCAATTGACTCGTCCTCGCAGACTATTGGAAACACTCGATGCTTATCGAACCATTCCTCATACGTGCCCGGACTCCAAGGGACCGATCCTTCAAAGACACCGCTGGCTATTCCTCGCATGACGTTGAGATGAGTTGCAGCCTTGTTCATGAAGGGACGATCCTCTTTGCGATAGCCTCTGAGCACGAGCCTCTGATTCTTTGCCCTGTCGACCCCTAGAATCGGATAGAGCCCAGGCTTAGCGTAGCTTCGACGAATAGTGAAGCGGTAACTATCGTTGAGCTCTTTGTAGAGATAGTGCAAGTCGAACCTCTTTCCGTCGAGAGACACGGCACCGGGAATAGACGCGCCTACCTTGTAGTTGAGAGCCTTGAGCGCTTGGAGGCGTTTGCGATCGTAGCCGAATATGCGGGTTCTAAGAACGAGTTTTTCCTGAGCAACGGCTATGTCCTCGACCCTTCCAACCGCCTCCTTCAGACCAGCGAGGGAATCTGTCACGATGGCGAAATCGGCTCGGGGCGTCCATTTCTCTCGCCCTGAATGGAAGGAGAATAGTGCGTCGACTGCTCTTACTGAATAGAGAAGGAAGCTGTTTCTTTCAGGAAAATATTCTCTGAAAATTTCCTCGCTGAGCGGCAGCACGTGCCCTATCTGGAGACTCCGTTCGTTCAGATATTTCCTTCCAGCATTAATGTCTTGATCGAGGGTTGTTAGTCGCAACCTTTCCTATTTGCTCCAAGTCAAGACCGTTTAAGACTAGTCATCAGGAACTAGGTCGGAAAGCAATGCTGTAATGCCAGACCTTCAGTTCGAAGAGTCTTCGCAAGTACAGCTATCTCTGGTCCATCGGCGTCTGCTGCACCTTCTTCTGCCTGTTGACAAGCACTACGCCCGTTAGAATCAGTAGGAAGCTGACTCCATGCCACGGGCTGAGACTCTCTCCGAGCAGGAGGACCGAGGTCATGACGCCGAACACCGGGACCAGGTTGCCAAAGATTGCTGCCCTTCCGGCTCCGATCTTAGAGACGCCTTCCACATAGAAGAAGTAGCCCACCACGGTTGAGAGAAGGGCGAGGTATAAGATTCCGAGCCATGATAGCGGACCCCAACTGTAAGTCCAGGGAGCCTCCAATAGCGACAGCGGAATTAGGAAGAGCCAGCCGAACAGAGAGATCCACGCGAGGAGCGCTAGGGAAGAAGGTGCCGAAACGGTATTGTCTGCTCTGTTTGCTGCAACAAATCTTCTCAAAGTAACGGTGTAGATAGCATAAGCTATCGCTCCTCCAAAGACGAGACTTATCCCTAGAGGCCGGTTCAGAACATCAGTGTTGGGAGAGAGCAGGGAAATGACTCCGATGCCTGCCAGTCCTGAGATAAAGCCCAGACCCTTAGTCTTCGTCAAGCGTTCGTTGAGGACGAACGACGCCATGATCGCTATGAGCACTGGCCCTATACCAATGACGAGCGAGTCATCGCTCGCGGCAGCATATCTGACTCCGTAGAGGAAGAAGATCTGATACAGGGTCGTGGAGAACAGACCCATAACGATGAAATTCACGATCCACTTTCGTTCAACCCTGACCGACTGTCCTTTGACCTTTAGGATCCCGAACAATACTGGGACAACTATCGAGTATCTCAGGACGGCGATAGATACAGGCGGCAGGTTTGTCGCCAAGAGCCTGCCGACGGGCCAAGCCAGTCCCCAGAGGAACATAGTGAGTAGAAGCTGAGAACAAACGATCAAGTTCCGATCATCGACTCCAATCGTCGTGGCCTCGGTTTGCAGGCGTTGCACATCGGTTTTGCTTCGCCGGCCCGGGACCATGTGAGGAGAATTTCAGGACGAGATAAGTAGTTTGACTCCGAATCTGGCTCTCAGGCTAGGCTGAGCGCGAAAGGGAAGGACACGCCGTCCATATCTGTTACCGTTTACGGTTACCATATCCGTTACCAATCAAGAAATTCCAAAAAACAATCCATTCCCGCGACGCAAGAGTGCCGAAAGTGCATTTTGGGACCTTGCTGCTGGCGGTTGGAGAAGTCGAAACTATGCCGGCCTGAAAGCTAGAATATCGGTCAAGGCACCAGTCCGTTCTGATGCTTCCTTCAGAATCGGGACGACCTTCATTCCGAAGGACACACTTCCATGTTCTTTGACGTCTAGTTTGTGAACGATTCCTCCTTTAACTCCTTCAAACCTTATGAGCCCGATGGTCAGCGGCCCGTTAGGTTCGCCGGTTCTATTCCTGTTAACGGTGGTGTAGCTGTAGATATATCCGGGCTCTTCGAGTGTCCTGGTCTCTTTCATTTCGATGAAGCAAGAGGGACAGAACATTCTGGCCGGAATGTAGGTGGTCTTGCACTCGGCGCACTTCGACGATAAGAAACGGCCATTTTCCTTCAATTCTCGGCGAAACGATTCGCCCGCAACGCCCGCCGTGTAGTGAAATTCTAGTGGAATGCTGTCCGTCCAGTGGCGGGCCTGTAGAGGCTGAGTTATCTTCTCTAGAATCGGCATCGTTCTAGCTCTAAATCGGTTTGAAATATCGTATGTCCGTGATGGCTCCTTGTCTCTCTTCTGATCCCTTCCAGACTGCCTGGACTTTCATTCCCACAGAGATCTTCGATCGTTCTACTTCTCCCAGGTTGTGAAGAATTCCCATCCCGGGACTCGCGCCATCAATATCGACTACGGCGACAAGGATTGGAGTTTTGAGACGCCTCGCGTCAGTGCCTACATGCGAGATGGAGAAGGTATTGACGGTCCCAGTGTCCTTGACCTGGACCCATTCATCTGTCGGACGGTAGCATTGTTCACAGTACATCCGTGGGGGAACAAGAATTCTCTCGCACTTGTAGCACTTCCTCGCAACTATCTTCCCGTCCTTCAACTCCGTGAGGAATCTGCTAATCGCTACTCCGGCTGCCCAGCTGTACTTGGGTTCAAACTTGTAGACAATGTCAAGATACTTGCCCTCCTTCACTTCGTCCGGTGTAATTTCGCGACCTTGGTAGCTTGTTATTTTCTGAGACATGCTTTTCTCCCCTAGGACCTCATTACCGCGACCGTGCCCACTTGCATCAGGTCTCCCCAGGCTTGGGCGAGGCCAGTTCGTGCATCTTTTTTCACCTGTCTTTTTCCGGCTTCTCCTCTGAGCTGCCAGAAGATCTCGCAGATTTTCATCATGCCTGCAGCTGCTATCGGGTTCCCAACGCCTAGAAGCCCTCCCGAGGGGCACACTGGCAGATCTCCGTCGCGCTGAGTCACGCCATCAACGGTCATCTTGGGCGCTTCGCCTTTGCCCGCGAGCTGTAATCCTTCGAGATGATGAAGCTCCTTGTAGTCGAAGGGATCGTACGGCTCGGCTACATCGATCTCCTTTCGCGGGTTCTTGATGCCGGCCATCTTGTATGCCATCTTCGCCGCCTTCTCCACATACTCGGGATAAGCGAGATCCCTGTTGGTCCAGTGAGTACTGTCCAAGGTCCAGCCAACACCGTCGAGCCAGACCGGTTGATCCGTCAGCTTCTTCGCAACCTTCTCTGAAGCAAGAATCACCGCAGCTGCTCCATCACTGGGAGGGCTGACGTCTAGTCTCTTGACCGGCTCGCAGATGGGTTCAGACCGCATCACGTCATCTACCGTAATCTTGGCTCCAAGTTGTGCGGAGGGATGGTCGACCGCGTTGCCCTTGTTCTTCACCGCGACCTCGGCAATCTCTTCCTCCTTGATTCCATACTTGTGCATGTACCGCCGCATCTCCAGCGAGAATATCCAGAGCAAGGTAGTCCCGAGGGGTCGTTCGAGTATCTGGTCGAAGATGCTCCAGAAAGCATACTGGGGGTGCGGGTGTAAGGGGGACATTTTCTCTTCCGCAACGCAGAGGCACGTGTCGTAAAGTCCGGAGGCGACGTTCCACCAGCCCCCTATCGGTGTAAAGACTCCCGTTCCGCCGCCAACGTAGACGCGTTCATGTGGCTTTCCGATGGCTCCCATTCCGTCAAGATAGTATTCGCCTTTCATGTGCACTCCGTCGAAAGCGTCTGGCGCCGAGCCTGAGACCACTGACTGTATGTCTTTCAGCGTCAGCCCCGCCGAGTCTAGGGCCATCTTTGATGCTTCGAAGGATAGTTCCTTGGGGGTTTCTAGCATTCGACGTCGGAACAAGGTGATTCCGGCGCCTACAATTGCAACTCGTCTTTTCATTATGGATTCCTCCTAGTTTCCTAGCACTGCTACTGCTCCTGTGGCAGTAGGTATGCCCCTCCAGCTTTGGACCAAGGCTTTCTTTGCTCTTGGAACCTGCAGTCGACCTGCTTGGCCTCGCAATTGCATAACAGCCTCTAGCGTCCGATGCAGTCCCGTGGCCTCCAGCAAATGTCCCACTCCAAGGGAGCCGCCTGATGCATTGACTGGCAATCGTCCATCAGCGTCGAAGCTTCCCGTGTCAACCATCTTACCCGCTTTGCCTTTTGATGCTAGCTTCATCGCTTCCAAGCTTTGCAGCTCTTTGTAGCTGTAGGTATCATCAACCTCGGCCAGGTCGAAATAACTAGCGGGACTTTTGACGTTGGCCATCTTGTAGGCTCTGCCGGCTGCCTGTTCGACGTATTCCGATCGCGCGAAATCTCTGTCTTCAACTACGGGCGTGTCAGAACTCCATCCGATGCCCTTTATCCAAACCGTTTGGTCTCCGAGTTTCCGTGCCTTCTGGGCTGATGCTAGAACGAAAACGATGCTGGCGTCGATTCCCTTACTCGACTCCAGTTCGGTCAATGGGGAAGCAGCGATCTGTGAGTTCATTACTATTCCTTTGTCTATGTCCGCTCCGTGAACTCCTCGAGAGTTTGATAGAGCATTCTTCTTGTTCTTGACCGCCACCTGGGCGCAGTACTCTCTCTTGGTGCCAGTCTCCTTGAGGTACCGAGCCATCTCCATTCCTGCGAGGAATCTGGGGTCCGCGTCGAAGTGGTGATGAGTATAGATCGGGTCGTAGCCGAAACTGGCTATTTCGTCAGGGTTTACGACATCGGAAATCTTGCTGTGAGACTCTACGACCGCGACATCGGCGATGCCGGACATGATGTGCATGCATGCTGTAGCTAGTCCGATTATTCCATCAGAGGAGATGGTGCATAATGGCCGCAGAACCGCGCCCAGCTGGTCGGGCATATACTCATCTGTGATGCTGATTCCTTCCCAGAAATCCTCGGTACAGCAGACGAAGCTCTGAACATCCTTACGCGGATCTACTCCCGCATCCTCATAGGCACGAGTTGCAGCTTCAAACATCAGCTCTCGGGTCGAGAGTCCAGGGGTCATTGAGTCGAAGCCGGCGTAGCCTACCCCAACGATTCCTATCTGGAAGGGCAAGAATCCATCGGGAAAATCGGCGATGAACTGTTTACTATAAGACTTCCGCGGAAAAATGGTTACTGCGTCACTATTCGTGGCGTTCCACAACTAGTGCAGAAATTAGCGGTGGGCGGGAGAGGTTGCCCGCATGACCTGCAGAAGCTGGATCCGAAAGCTGGTGCGGGAATCGCTTGTGCTTGAATCATCGCTTGCCTCTGTCTCTCCTTTCTCGCGACAGCCACTGCTACAACAATGGCGATTAGTATGGGTGGTATGATTAGTGTGATCAGTTCTGGAAGACTGAAGACTTTGGCCACGATGGACCCGCCACTGCTGATGGTCTGCGTTGTCGTTGAAGGTATTCCGTAAGGGACTGTAACGTGGAAGGTATAGATCGCGGCGGGTAGCTGTGTGAACACCGCTTGACCATTACTGTCGGTCTTCACTGTCTCGTTAGTTGAGTCTGGCAAATACATTATGACTGGTGTGTCTTTGACCGGGAGGGAGTAGAAGTATCCGACCACTTGCATCTTGACCGAAAAGACATTTGTTGGGATGATCTGGCTGCTCGCGGTTGAGTTGACCACGGCTCCGGTTGCCACGTTGGTGGCGTGCCAGGAGACTTGGTCGACTGTCCACTGCCCTGATGGGGTAGGAACGTTCTGGCTCTGGTAAGTGGTCAAGAATATCTTGAAGCCTGCCGAGTCAGACAATGAGATCCAAGTAGGCGCAGGCGCGAGTCCGTTGCCATTCATGTCAACGAAAGACAGAGAGGGTATCGCTCCGGTGTTTCCGACACACTGGACTGTCGCCCCTGGCCACAGATTGGAGGGATTCGAAGGACTATAGTATGCCGGGCTGCCGCATTCGTCTGGACCAGGATAGGGGATACCGCTCCCTGTCAAGAAGTCGTTCTGTTTTCCTGACACTTCGGCGACGCTGTAAGGATTCGCGAGGTTCATTGAGCTTGTCGCCCCATACCCAATATGGACCTTCCCGACAGGGACTTGTTGCCAAGCAGTAGTGGTTGTCTCGTACATGAAACTCTTGAATTCGGCCGGGCCAATAACATCAGTGTTAGAGGTGGTCTGTGCTACCTCTGCGAGAACCGCGGGAGCGTGGCTCCCTGAGTCGGTGTCACCGGCTCCCAAATAGTATTGTTGTCCTTGCGTCGGGCTCGACCCAAGGAACTGGTTGTCCATGTAGAATGACCAGACACCGCTTCCGGTGTAGTTCATGGTGTAGGTGTGCCAAGATCCGATTGGGCCGGCTGATCCCGCAGGACCGATTATTGGGGGTGAGTTTGTGTTGCCTGCTGGGAAGTACTCGTAGAACCATGCGCAACAGTAGAACTGGTTTGTTGTGGTTAGTCCATTGTAATATCCGACTTGGACGAAGGCCCCGTTGGCGAGTATGCTGCCGACCCAGTAGGAATGGGCGTCGTTGTTGACCCTGTCATAAACAGTCCTTATCATAACGCTCGCACCTACGCTGTTGTAGATGCTAGAGTCACCGCTCGCGCCCACTTGGAACCAGTAAGGGTCGCCGGCTGTTGCGCTTGCCACTCCCATGGGGCCTTGAGGTATCAAGAGAGGCTGCCCAGAGACCGCTCTATCCGGAACTGGAACTTGATTCCAGCTTGCTCCTCCGAAGTAAATGATCCCGATTGCAATGAGAACAATAATGCAAGAGATCTTCGCAGCAGAGAAGCGCCGGTGGTTCAAGATCATGAGGACGGATCGGGTCCGGTGCTGAAAAACGTGTTGTACTAAACATTAAACAGTTCAAGGAAAGGGCCGACAGTTGGAGAGTCTCGATGGTCGGTTTCTTTGGTCCGGAACAGAAAGAACTCGTTCAGATGATGTACGGGTCAGCTGCTGAGGATTATCTGCTCCTTCTCGAGTCCCTGGGAGATTTCTTCGAGAAGGAGATCGAGCCGACAGCTCGTCAGATCGACGTGAAGGCGGAGTTTCCTCGCGAGAATATTCGGAAACTCTTCGAGCAAGGATTCACCAGCATGGGCTTTCCAAAAGATTTTGGGGGCCTCGAACTTCCATGGCCTATTTACATCTCCGCGATGGAGATGTGCGGGAAGGCTTGCGCCAGCACCGCTCTTTCGCTCGCCATTCACGGGACATGTTGCGAGGGCGTTCGTCAGTTCAGTAATCCCAGTCAGAAGAAAGAGTATCTTCCTCAAATGATAAGCGGCAAGAAGTTCGCTGGCTTCTCACTAACTGAACCTGGCGCGGGCTCCGATGCGCGGAATCTGCAGACCACCGCCCGTCTCAAAGGTGGACAGTGGGTGGTGAATGGTACGAAAATGTTCACCACAAACGGTGGCTACTGCGATCTCTACTTCCTGTTCGCCAAGACTCCCAAGGGACCTTCAGCTTTCCTCGTTGATGCAAAGTCTGCGAAGTCTAGTGAGCACATCGACAAACTGGGGTACAGAGGCTCGGTTACCGCGGAGGTTGTCTTCGAGAATGCTCATGTTCCCAAAGAGAGACTGGTCGGCACCGAGGGAGAAGGCTTCGAATATGCGAAAAAGATGCTATTTGGGGGACGAGTGACCGTCGGAGCGATTTCCACTGGGATTGCTCGGGCTGCTTTTGATAAGGCTGTCAAGTACAGCAAGGACCGGACCGCCTTTGGGAAACCTCTTCATGACTTTGAGATGATACAGTCCAAGCTTGCCGACATGTTGACGGATATCAACGCGTCGAGAATGATGGTCTACCGAGCCGCATACTTGAAGGACCAAGGAAAACCGTTCGAGTCAGAGGCTGCCCAAGCCAAGGTCTTCGCTAGCGAGCATGGATTGAGGGTCTGCGACGAGGCGATTCAGATACACGGAGGCTACGGTTATGCGGACGAGTTTGATGTGCATCGGCACTGGCGAGACTCTAGGCTCAATACTGTCGGGGAGGGGACCTCGGAAATAATGAGATTGATAATCTCGAAACACATCATCAAAGGATGAAATCTTCTCCTGAAGACACACTCGCGTGTCGCGAGAAAAAAATTGTTGGCCCCCCTTTTCGGAGAGGGGTCTTGCCAGTTGAAGCTGTTCTGCGCGAGTTTCTTGTTTAACGGCTTGGAATAAGCTGATCGACCTTTTTTCCAGAGTGGAAATCGAGCGAATATCTCATCGTGAAAAGGTCGCGATCTGAAAACGCCTGCCCCGATTTCCAATCAAGGCACATTCTGGACGATTTTTGTCGATCCGCACGTGAAGTCCGCGGCGTCGGGGGCCTTGATCAACCCTAAGGTTATTACAATCGAAGGGGTCAGTGACGGTTATCTGGAATAGTCGTGTTTACAATCAGAAGAGCCGGGAATTAGTTGAGAGCGCTAATCATCGGAGCGGGGAGGATTGGAATGCACCTTATTCGATACCTCTCGAGCAGCGATGACAATCGACTGACCGTCATCGAGAAGAAGCAGGAGCGCTGCAAGGAAGCATCCATCAACTCTGATGCCACCATTCTCAACGCCGACGGTTCCAAACCCGACGTTCTCAAGCTTGCAGAGGCCTCACAGGCAGACATTGTCATAGTTACGACGGACGACGACCGAGTCAACCTAGCTGCGACTAGACAGGCGAAGAAGGAGTTCGGCGTTCCCCGCATCATTGCTGTCGCAAACAGTCCCAAGAACAAGGACCGGTTGATGGAAGCTGGAGCTGACATGGTCATCTGTCCCGCCGATCTAGCCCTCAAGGACCTCGAAAACATGCTGGAGAGAGACCGTGCTGTCACTCTGATGTACCGGTCGGAGCTGGATCTGCGAGTCGCCGAGACAATAATCCCGCTCAATGCGACACTCATCGGAAAGAAGATTCATGAGATACAGATGCCTGAGAAATGTCGAGTCGCCCTAGTCTGCAGAGATAACAGCTACGCCTTCCCCGAACCCGAACTCGAACTAAGATCCGGAGACAAAGTACTACTTTTAGGCGACGCGCCATCCGTCGCACGAACCGTGGAACTCTTAAGGTCAAGCGAAACAGCCTAACACCCCTCGGGGAAAGGCTGGAAACAGAGTGGCATTCGACCTAATCGGAATCTTCACCAGTCCCCTCATAGAACAACTCCTCACAGTAGTCCTCATCATCATCCTAACCTACCTAGTAGTAAGATTCTACAGGATAATCATCACCAGGATAGCAGGAACAGTCCCATCGGGGCTAGTCGCCAGCCTCCAACAGATCGGCTCCTGGGCCATCTGGATACTAGGAGTAATCATCATACTCAACACGCTGAACGTAAGCATACTACTACTCCTCGTGCTACTCTTCCTCGGCGGACTGACAATGATCATGGCCTACCGGCACATTCTAACCGACATGGCTGCCTCCCAGTTCGTCTCAACCTACCAGCCCTTCAAGGTCGGAGAATGGATTGAAGTGCAAGACTATTACGGACGAGTAATCGAGAGAAATCTGATACAGACAAAGATCCTCACGCCAGACAACGAAATAGTCATCATTCCGAATTCGACGCTATTGAGAAGGTCTGTCATTAACCGCACCCGCTCAGGAGCCCTCCGCATCCAGATACCAGTCGTAGTCAGCACAGAGATAGACCTGGCGAAGATTCAGGATCAACTGCTACACATCGCTGAGGACATCAAGGTGGACCTACTTCCAGACACGATCCCCCAGGTCCGCGTTACCCAAGTAACCCTACAGGAGACCCGGCTTGTCCTCCTCCTACAGATCGCCAACCCTGCCAAACGGGACCAGATAATTTCTGAAGTTCAGAAGAAATTCTACGAACTTCTCTCCAAGAGGAACTAAGCCCAAATAGTCTCAAATATCATTCCGCTGGAGGACCCGGCCGTTTCAGCGCCTAAAGGTAACTGAGGAACTTCTGTTTGACACAGCCCGCCCAGAGACCTGCCGGGCGCAAGAGACAAGGATTAAGACGAAACATCGGCATCCTAGGCAACTTCGCCTTTGGCTACGCCGACGTGGCAGAGGGCATATACTTCACCCTAGGCCTCGTCGTGATATACGCGGGCGCGGCGGCAACATACGCATACCTCTTCGGAACAACAGCCTACATTCTCACAGCCTTCTGCTACGCAGAACTCTCAAGCTCCTACCACCAGGCAGGGGGCGCATTCGTCTACGCAAGAAAGGCCTTCGGACAAAGAATCGCTTTCCTCGCAGCCTGGGCGCTGCTCCTCGACTACGTCGTCACCACCGCCATATCCGCTCTAGCCGCCATCGGCTACCTAGGCTATTTCATTCCACAACTCAATGAGCCACTGTTGATCGGAGGGGCGACAGCAGCAGCGATACTGCTTCTGATGAGCCTCAATATATTTGGAATAGGAGAGTCAGCCAAATTCTCGTACTTCCTCGTCCTGTTCAACATAGTAGGAGTAGCCACAATCCTAGTCACTGGCTACTTGTTCTCCTACCGACCTGGCCTCAATACGATTCACTTCGGAACCTCTCCGACAGTTCCCAACTTCCTCTACGCCATCACCATAGCCATGTCCTCATATCTCGGGATAGAAGTCATATCCCAGACCGCAGGAGAAACCAGGCGACCCGCTAAGAATATCCCGAGAGCCGTATTTCTGATCAGCGCAGCTGTGGTGGTGGCCACGCTTTCCTTCTCAACCCTCGCACTCGGAGTCAGAAGCTATCAGGATTTCGTGAACAATCCAACCAGCATCAATGACCCAGTAGCTTTCCTCGCCCTCGCTCTCCCGAACGGCTGGATTCTTGCGGGCCTCGCAGCCATCTTGGGCATGTCCGTCCTCCTAGTAGCTTCCAACGCAGGAATAGTCGGAGCATCACGAATAAGCTACGCGATGAGCCAAGACGGAGTAATACCCAAGGCGTTTGGAAGACTCCACAAAAAGTACAGCACTCCCTTCATCTCAATCGTGGCCTTCTCCTCTGTATCCGTCGCCCTAGCCTTTTCAGGAGAACTCAGTCTTGTCGCGGAGCTTTACAATTTTGGAGCGCTAATCGCCTACGTGATCGTAGGCCTAAGCCTAATCTCCCTCAGAAACAAAGAGAAGGCAGTCTTTCGCCCATTCAAGACACCTGGAAGCATCAACATCAAGCCATTCTGGAGGAAAAGCAACGAAGCGTTGGAAGGCCACGAGCAGTATTCGATTCCGATCATTGGGGTGCTATGCGTCATCGCAGACCTAACGATCTGGCTTCTGGTAGTTATTCTTCATCCGCTGGGAAGGGTCTTCGGCAGCATATGGATGGGCTTCGGGCTCTTGGTATTCTTTGCATACACTAGAATTCGGAAAACGAAAGGCGGCCCTCCTGCTGACTCATCTTCAGCAGAAGTGAGGCCAGGCCCCACCCCGTAGGACTAGGCTACTCCTGGAGCCTCTTCAATCGCTTCTCTATCACATCAACCTGTTTGGACAGAAATGACTTGTAAGCTCGTAGAAGCTTGACCTGTTGCGTCTTCGTTTGCGCATCGATCGTGTTCATCGTTTGCTTGAACGTTTCAGAGGTTTTCTCTAGAGTCTTGTCTATTGTAGCAGAGACCTTTGGAGCCTTGTCTTGCACAAACTTGCTAGTAGAATCAACCCAAGTCTTGCTGGCCGAGGCGAGGTCCCTTCGAGCGTGATCCATGTCTCGACGTATCCTCTCGAGAGCGGTCTTGATGTCCCGCCGCACATGCTCAGACTCCTTATTCGAAGACAATTCAGGACGATGGGCATAAGCGTCCCGAGATAAATCTTCAATTTCACCCAGTCCCACCTAACCAATATTACGGAGAATCAAAGCCGACCACCCGCATGAAGGGAATCAAGGAGAAAGTCTACCACGCCTGGAAGACCGGAATTTATCCCAGTCCGGCGACGAAGACCCTTGGCATCAAGATACTAGAGCTCTCCGAGGGACGCTCCCTAGTCGAAATGGACGTCGACGAGACTCTCCACAACATGTCAGCGACAATGCACGGAGGAGTAATGGCCGACATCGCAGACGCGGCCATGGGCATAGCCATTTCCACCACAATATCCCCAGACGAGGACTTTACCACGATGGAGATGAAGATCAGTTTTTTCAGACCTCACATAAAGGGACCATTGAGAGCAGAAGGGACCGTGGCGAAACGAGGAAAAAGGGTCGCCTTTGCGGAAGCGGTCCTAACGAATCAGAAGAAACAAATCATTGCCAAGGCCAATGGCACGTGGCTCTTCCTGACCACTTAGATTTCCTAATATCGATCAGTCCTTTGCCTAGTCCCGATGACTGATCGCGCTTGACTAGAGTTCCAGACGGATTCTGTATTCGCCAAATGTGTTTCTGAAGAGGTCGCTGATCTCGCCGACAGTGCACTCAGATCGGACCGCTCTCAAAATATCTTCAACCAAGTTAGCATCTCCAGAAGCAGCACTCCCAAGCCGTGACACGGCGCTCTTCACCTTCGCCTTGTTTCTTCGACTCTTGAACTTCCTCAGTTGTTGAATCTGGCGCCTCTCCACGCTTGGGCTAATTCGCTGAATGTTCACTTCTTTCCGATCTCCTTCTTTGAACTGGTTCACCCCGACAATTACAGTCTGACCCTCATCCACGGACCGCTGAAACTTGTACGCGCTTTCTTGAATCTGTCTGCGAACAAAGCCTGATTCAATGGCCTTCCTCGCACCTCCGAGCTGTTGTACTCTTTCAATGAGGGCATTGGCTTGGGTTTCGATCGTTCTTGTCAAGGATTCCAGATAGTAACTTCCTCCGAGCGGATCCGCCGTGCGGCTCACACCAGATTCGTACGCGATAATCTGCTGGGTCCGTAGCGCGATTCTAACAGAATCCTCAGTGGGAAGACCCAGAGCCTCGTCACGGGAGTTTGTGTGAAGCGACTGAGTGCCTCCGAGAACAGCCGCTAGTGCTTGGATCGAGACTCGGGCAATATTATTGTCAGGCTGTTGGGCGGTCAGAGTCTCGCCGCTCGTCTGAGCATGAAATTGTAGTTTGCACGACTCAGGGTCTTGAGCTTTGAAACGTCGTCTCATTATATTCGCCCATATTTTTCGGGCTGCTCTGAACTTTGCAATCTCTTCGAGAAAGTCGTTTCGACATGCGAAGAAGAATGAGAGCTGGGAAGCAAAGTCATCAATCTTGAGACCGCGAGCCAATGCGGCTTCCACGTATTCAATCGCATTTGAGAAGCAGAACGCAAGTTCCTGAATGGCGTCAGCCCCGGACTCACGAATATGATAGCCACTGATACTAATGGGATGCCAATGAGGCATTTTCCGAGCAGAATATTCTATGAGGTCGACCGCGAGCCTCAGAGAAAACTCCGGCGGATAGATGTAGGTATTCCGAGCAATGTACTCCTTCAGAATATCATTCTGCGTAGTTCCACGCAACTGCCTCTGCGGGACCCGTTGCTCCAGTCCAACTGCGGCATACAAGCAGAGCAGGATCGGAGCCGTAGAGTTGATTGTCATGCTAGTGCTGACTTTGCCAAGATCGATTCCATCGAACAACCGTCTCATATCGTCGATACTGCTGATAGCGACCCCGACCTTACCTACCTCCCCATGCGCTCTCGGATGATCAGAGTCAAGACCGAGTTGTGTTGGAAGATCGAAGGCTGTGCTGAGGCCCGTCTCTCCGTGAGAGATTAGATACTTCAACCGCAGGTTGGTTTCTCTCGCAGAACCGAATCCAGTGTACTGCCTCATCGTCCATAGCCGGTCCCGGTACATGTTCGGGTAGATTCCTCTGGCGTAAGGGAACTCTCCGGGCTTTCCGACCGACCGAACCACTGATGCAGAAGTGTCTCTGTTGTCGTATGACGTCTTGACCGGAATTCCTGAGTCTGTGGTGATGCGATCAGGCATTTTCTGACACGTCTAATCTTGCGATTGCTT
>Ga0209237_1000754_pt1 | contig 18683 bp, 9 predicted proteins | sample GraSoi013_1_40cm_2_FD_185820 | JGI IMG/M metagenome (GOLD analysis project Ga0209237, IMG submission 185820) | Grasslands soil microbial communities from the Angelo Coastal Reserve, California, USA - Sample 10_02_2013_1_40cm (SPAdes) (version 2) | ecosystem: Environmental > Terrestrial > Soil >... | reverse complement strand
ACCGACAACGTCAATTTCATGGCGACCAACCTCACCACTCAGGTCCGCAACATCGCCGAAGTCACCACGGCTGTGGCCCGCGGCGATTTGACGAAAAAAATTACCGTCGATGTGCGAGGGGAGGTGCTCGAGCTGAAACACACGATCAACACCATGGTGGACCAGCTCTCCTCGTTCGCTTCCGAAGTCACCCGCGTCGCCCGTGAAGTCGGCACCGAAGGAAAACTCGGCGGTCAGGCCCAGGTGAGAGGTGTGGCCGGTACGTGGAAAGACCTGACCGACAACGTGAACTTTATGGCGAACAATCTCACCACTCAGGTCCGGAACATCGCCGAAGTCACGACCGCTGTGGCGAATGGAGATCTTTCCAAGAAAATTACAGTGGACGTGCGTGGCGAGGTGCTCGAGCTGAAGAACACGATCAATACCATGGTGGACCAACTCTCCTCGTTTGCTTCCGAAGTCACGCGCGTCGCCCGCGAGGTCGGCACTGAAGGTAAGCTCGGCGGCCAGGCTCAAATGAAGGGTTTGGCCGGTACGTGGAAAGACCTTACCGATAACGTCAACTTCATGGCGTCCAACCTGACGAACCAGGTGCGAAACATCGCGGAAGTGACGACAGCAGTGGCGCGCGGCGACCTGTCCAAGAAAATTACAGTGGACGTGCGCGGCGAGATTCTTGAATTGAAAAACACCATCAATACGATGGTGGACCAGCTCTCCTCGTTTGCTTCCGAAGTCACGCGCGTCGCCCGCGAGGTCGGTACCGAAGGAAAGCTCGGCGGCCAGGCCGATGTGCGCGGTGTGGCCGGTACGTGGAAAGACCTCACCGACAACGTCAACTTCATGGCCACGAACCTGACGACTCAAGTACGAAACATTGCAGCCGTAACAACAGCAGTCGCCACGGGCGATCTGTCCAAGAAAATTACAGTGGACGTCCGTGGTGAAATTCTCGAGCTGAAGAACACCATCAACACGATGGTGGACCAGCTCTCCTCGTTTGCTTCCGAAGTCACGCGCGTCGCCCGCGAGGTCGGCACTGAAGGAAAACTCGGCGGCCAGGCCGAAGTGAAAGGTGTGGCCGGGACCTGGAAGGACCTCACCGATAACGTCAACCTGATGGCTTCGAACCTCACCAACCAGGTGCGTGGCATCGCGAAGGTGGTGACCGCGGTTGCGAATGGAAACCTCAAACGAAAACTCGTACTCGAAGCCAAAGGCGAGATCGAAGAGCTGGCCGAAACGATCAACAACATGATCGATACGCTGGCGACCTTTGCCGATCAGGTCACGACTGTGGCCCGCGAGGTCGGTATCGAAGGAAAACTCGGAGGTCAGGCATCGGTGCCCGGCGCTGCCGGTACCTGGCGCGACCTCACCGATAACGTGAACCGCATGGCGGCGGCTCTAACGACGCAAGTCCGTGCTATCGCCGAGGTGGCCACGGCCGTGACCAAGGGCGACCTCTCACGATCCATCGCAGTAGATGCGGCAGGCGAAGTGGCGGCGCTGAAAGACAACCTCAATGAAATGATTCGCAACCTGCGCGAAACCACCGAAAAGAACACATCCCAGGACTGGTTGAAAACAAACCTTGCGAAGTTCACCAGATTGCTGCAAGGCCAGCGCGACCTGCTCGCCGTATCCAAGCTGATCTTGTCGGAGCTGGCGCCACTGGTTTCGATGCAACACGGTGTGTTCTACATCAATGAGGGTCCGGAGGGCGGCGAAGTCGATATGAAATTACTGGCCAGCTACGCCTACCGCGAGCGCAAGAATATCGCGAATCGCTTCCGGGCCGGAGAAGGGTTGGTCGGACAGTGCGCTTTCGAAAAAGACCGAATACTGTTGGTCGATGTACCTGCCGGTTACATCCAGATCAATTCCGGCCTGGGCGAGGCGCCGCCGCTGAACATCGTTGTTCTGCCGGTGTTGTTCGAAGGTCAGGTCAAAGCGGTGATCGAGCTCGCCTCGTTCCAGCGGTTCAGTGATATTCACCTCACATTCTTCGATCAGCTCACCGAATCGATCGGCATCGTGCTCAACACGATCACAGCAACGATGAGAACCGAAGAGCTTTTGAAGCAGTCGCAGTCACTCGCCAACGAACTGCAGACCCGGCAGGCGGAATTGACGGAAACCAACCGCCGGCTGCAGGAGCAAGCCAAGACACTGCAGGAATCCGAAGAGCGCCTGCGGCAACAGCAAGATAAGTTGCAGCAGACCAACGAAGAGCTGGAAGAAAAGGCCAACCTGCTCGCCAAGCAAAACCTGGAAGTCGAACGTAAGAATCAGGAAATCGAGAGGGCAAGCCGCGCGCTGCAGGAAAAAGCCGAGCAGCTTGCGCTGACATCCAAGTACAAATCCGAGTTCCTGGCGAACATGTCGCACGAACTGCGAACGCCGATGAACAGTATGTTGATTCTTGCCAAGCTGCTGGCGGAAAGCGAAGAGAACCTCACGGATAAACAGCGCGAGTTCGCTCGAACTATCCACTCATCCGGTTCCGATCTCTTGGAATTGATCAACGAGATCCTCGATATGTCGAAGATCGAATCCGGCATGATGGAAGTCGAAGTTGGCCGCGTTCTGTTCGACGATCTGTCACAGTACATGGAACGAGCTTTCCGGCAGGTCGCGCACGACAAAGGTCTCGACTTCGGTATCTACGTCGATTCTTCGCTCTCGCAAGGCATGTATACCGACCAGCGGCGCCTGCAGCAGGTGCTCAAGAATCTCGTGTCGAACGCGTTCAAATTTACCGAGAAGGGCCGGGTATCCATCAATATCAGTCCTGCCGGCGATGGGTGGAGTTCCGACCATCAGGCACTCAACAGTGCCGAATCTGTGGTGGCATTCTCAGTGATCGATACCGGGATCGGCATTTCTCCCGACAAACACAAGATCGTTTTCGAGCCTTTCCAACAGGCAGACGGGACCGTCACACGGAAGTACGGAGGGACCGGCCTCGGCCTCTCCATTAGTCGCGAGATTGCGACTCTGCTTGGCGGAGAAATCAGGCTGGACAGCACGGCCGGCGAAGGCAGCACGTTCACGCTGTATCTGCCCGCAACGTATACGCCGGATATGAACAAAAAACAACGGCGGCCGCATGCGAGCGCTCAAGTTCCCGACCAATCCGTGGCGCAGGCGCCGGAGCCCGAAATAGAAGTCTCGCTCATCATCGAGAATGCCGTGGATGACGATCGTTCCAGTATCGAGCCCGGCGACCGCACGCTGCTGATTATCGAGGACGACCTGAATTTCGCGAAAATCATCGTGGAGATGGCACGCGAGCGCGGTTTCAAGACGATTGTCGCCACACGCGGCGACGCCGGGCTGGCGCTGGCTCGCCAGTACACGCCCACGGCAATCACTCTGGATATAGAGCTGCCTGGCATGGACGGATGGAGTGTGCTCGACCGTTTGAAGCATACGAAGAACACACGGCATATCCCGGTGCACATCATCTCCGTTGCTGAAGAACGCCAGCGCGGGCTGAAGATGGGAGCGATGGCGTTCGAAAACAAACCAGCGACTCCGGAACAGCTCCGCGATGCGCTCGGACGGATCGAGAGCTTCGTTCAGCGCGGCGTCAAGAGCTTGTTGGTTATCGAAGACGATACGGTCGCGCAACAAAGCATCAAGGAACTGATCGGGGAGGGTGACGTTGAGACAATTGCCGTCGGCACGGGCGAAGAAGCGATGACCCAATTGCGCAGCAAACATTACGACTGCATCGTGCTCGACCTGGGCTTGCCCGATATGAACGGATTCGACTTGATGCAGCACATCAAGTCGGAGTTTGGCGACATTCCGATCATCATTTACACAGGAAAGGACCTCAGCCTTAAAGAGGAAACCGAGCTCAGACGTTTGGCGGAAACGATTATCGTCAAAGACGTCCGATCGCTCGAGCGGTTGCTGGACGAGACGGCGCTGTTCCTGCACCGTGTGGAAGAAAGCCTGCCCGAAACGAAACGCCAGATGCTCGAGCAACTCCACAAGAAAGATCCGATTCTCGAACACAAGAAAGTGCTCATCATCGATGACGATATGCGCAACATCTTCGCGCTGACGAGCCTGCTCGAACGCTTCGAAATGCAGGTGCTCTACGCAGAGAACGGCAAAGACGGAATCGAAACGCTGAAGAATGTACCGGCAATCGATGTCGCGCTGGTGGACATCATGATGCCCGAAATGGACGGCTATGAAGCCATGCGGCAGATTCGCGCGATGGAGGAATTCCGGTCCATCCCGCTGATCGCGCTAACGGCAAAGGCCATGAAAGGGGATCGGGAGAAGTGCATCCAAGCCGGCGCCTCCGATTACATCACGAAACCTGCCGACAGCGACCAGTTGCTTTCGTTGTTGAGGGTGTGGCTGTTTAAATAAGAAGAAGGGCCACAAAAAAGGCACAAGAACCACAAAACCTTTGTGTATTTTGTGCCTTTTTTGTGGCTAATCACGATGTTGGCAATACAACAATCCCAATCCGTCGAAGACATCGAGATCGACCTTTTACTGGAAGGAATCTTCCGGCAATACGGTTTTGATTTCCGGAATTATGCGCGCTCCTCGCTCAGGCGGCGGGTAAGGAACTTCATTCATGACGAACGAATTGGAAGCGTATCCCTTCTGCAGGACCGCATTCTTCACGATCGCGAGTGGCTGGACCGGTTCGTTTACAGCCTGTCGGTCAATGTCAGTTCGATGTTTCGCGACCCGCACTTCTACGTGACGTTCCGTAGACAAGTCGTGCCTCTACTCCGCACCTATCCCTTTAGTCGCATCTGGATAGCCGGCGCATCCATGGGAGAAGAGGTCTATTCTTTGGCCATCGTACTGGAGGAAGAGGGCATCTACAACCGGTGCCGCGTCTACGCCACGGATATTAATGATGCGGTTCTGAAAAAGGCCAAAGAAGGCATTTATCCGCGCGATCTGATACAGACGTATGCCCACAGTTACACCAGCGCGGGGGGGAAAAGACTCTTTTCAGATTACTACACGGTGGCCTACGAACACGCAATTTTGAACTCAGCGCTGCGGGCCAACGTTGTATTCGCGCAACACAACCTGGCTAGCGATGCATCGTTCAATGAATTTCACCTGATCCTTTGCCGGAACGTGATGATTTATTTCAACAACGAACTCCAGGCTCATGTTTTCAAATTGTTACACGAAAGCCTCGCCACATTTGGAGTCATCGGCCTGGGCGCAAAGGAAACCATGAAGCTCAGCCCGCGGGAGTACGCGTACGAGCAGATTGATAAAACCGCCAGACTGTACCGGAGAACCCGCTGATGAGATTTCAAATCATGGTGGCCGGAACGTCGCTCGGCGGTTTTCATGCTTTAAAGACCGTCCTCCATGGTTTGCCGAAGGACTTTGCCCTTCCCGTCGTCGTTGTGCAACATCGCAGTTTCGAGGAGTCGGAACTTTTTGCTCCCTTACTTGCAGCCTATGTTTCATTGCCGGTCGTCGAAATCGATGACAAACAGGAGATCAAGGCAGGGCAGATTTTTGTAGGGCCTTCGAATTACCATGTTCTTATCGATGGTAATCATCTGGCGCTCTCGACAGAAGGCCCCGTGTCACAGGCTCGGCCTTCCATCGACGTATTGTTTGAGTCGGCTGCGGAAACATTCCGCGAAGGAGTTCTGGGCGTGCTCCTGACGGGAATGACCGGAGATGGCGCGGCCGGATTAAATCGGGTCAAGGAATGCGGAGGATTCACCGTGGTGCAAGACCCGCTTACCGTAGAAGGCCGCCCTATGCCGGACGGCACCATCGACTTCGCCATCGCCGATAAGGTATTGCCGCTCGAGAACATTGCGTCGTTTCTGGTCGATTTGTCGGTGGGTCAGAGGATGAAAGTATGACCGATGAGAAGGTCAATATCCTGCTGGTCGACGATCACGTCGAAAACCTCGTCGCACTCGAAGCACTCTTGAGCGACCTTGGACAAAACCTGGTCCGCGCGCAGTCCGGAATTGACGCCCTGCGATATCTGCTTCATCTGGAATTCGCGCTCATCATTCTCGATGTCGATATGCCGGTGATCAACGGTTTCGAAACAGCCGCACTGATCCGTGAACGTGAGAAGTCCCGTCACACTCCGATCATTTTTCTGACCGCCATCAACAAAGCGGAGCAGCATGTCTCTAAAGGTTACTCGCTGGGGGCTGTCGATTACCTGACAAAACCGTTTGTACCGGAAATTCTCCGTTCGAAGGTTTCGGTTTTCGTTGAGCTTCACAAGAGAAGGGAACAGGTGAACCGCCAGGCGGGCCTGCTTCAGCAGATGGTTGCGGAGCTGGCGAGCAGCAACGACGAAATTCGAAAACTCAACGTCGCCCTCCAATCGGAGCGGGATTTTGTCTCCACCGTCCTGGATAACGCCGGCAGCATCATTATTGTGCTGGATTCCCACCAGAAGATCGTTCGCGCCAGCCGTGCCTTTGAGCGGATCCTGGGTTACTCGCGAGAAGACGTGACTGGGCGGCCTCTATCATCGTTCTTCGTATCGGCTGGACCCTGGAACGATCTTGTGCAAGCCGAAAACTATTGGACGGCGAAGGATGGGACCTCTCGACTGATCGCGTGGTCCAAAACCGCGCTAGGCACCAATCACGTCATCCTCACCGGAAACGACATGACCGAACGAAGGCGTGCCGAGGCGCAACGCGAAAAATTCATTCGTGCCGAGGCAGCGCGCGCTGAAGCCGAAGCAGCGGAGAAACGCGCCGCGTTCCTTGCGGAAGCAAGCACGCTGTTATCCGCGACGCTGGATTACGAGCGAACGCTCGTCACCGTTTCGCGGCTCGCGATTCCCACGTTCGCCGACTGGTGTTTCGTTTATCTTCGGCTTCAAGATAACGGAATCAGTTCAGCCCTCATTGCGCATGCGGATCCTCAGAAGGAATACCTTGCGCAGCAAATTGAGATCCGGCCGGAAGACTTATCCAGCAATACACTGCCGGTCGTTCGTGTGTTTCAGACGGGGACTCCCGAGTTGTTTGCAGATATCAGCGACGAGGAACTGCGCGATACAGTCAACGACACGCAGAAATACGAAGCATTGAAGGAACTGGGACTTCGATCCGCAGTTGTCGTTCCGATTCAGGGCAGACATTCGATCATCGGTGTCATCGGATTCGCATCCGGGAAGGAAGCGCGGTATACCTCTGCCGAACTGATCTTTGCGCAGGACGTCGCCCGTCGCATCAGTTTGGCTCTGGAGAATGCGCGTCTGTATCGTGAGGCTCAGGAAGCGAGCAGGGCGAAGGACGAATTTCTCGCCACCCTGTCGCACGAATTGCGAACTCCACTGAATGCAATTCTCGGCTGGATCCAGATCCTCCGCGCCAAACGGCTCGATGAAATCACCACGGCTCGGGCGTTCGAAGTAATCGAAAGAAACGCAAAAGCGCAAGCCGAGCTCATCGAAGACATGCTCGATGTCTCCAGAATTATTACGGGCCGCCTCCGTTTGGAGATGCAACCTGTGCGCCTATCCTCTGCTGTGGAAGCGGCTCTCGACTCCGTACGGCCGACAGCCGATGCAAAAGCCATTCGTCTGGAATGCGAGCTTGCATCCGACGCCGGCTCGATTTCCGGAGATCCCCATCGTTTGCAGCAGATCGTGTGGAATCTCTTATCAAACGCTGTGAAGTTCACGCCCTCCGGTGGCCTGGTGCGGCTGAAGTTGGAGTATACGGAGGGTGAGGCCAGGCTCACGGTCATTGATACGGGAAAAGGCATAAGCCCGCAATTTCTGCCTTACATCTTCGATCGTTTCCGGCAGGCCGAGACGATGAGCAGCCGGACCGCCAGCGGACTCGGACTCGGCCTCTCGATCGCTCGGCACTTCGTCGAACTTCACGGTGGAGTCATCGAAGCCAGCAGTGAAGGAGAAGGCCGCGGCGCTACTTTTACGGTCACTTTTCGGTTGCGAGAACTAATCCCGATCACCGCCGTCCAAAACGCGTCATAGAAAAAATTCCCCTCCTCGCAGAGTGGTCCAGGAGGATGTCGATCAAGCGGCTTGAGGGCTATCTAGGAGGCACGGCGCCGCTCGCGCACGGGAAGCGAAAAATAGAATGTGGCACCTCGACCCGGCTTGGCTTCCGCCCAGACGCGGCCACCGTGGCGGTCGATAATGCGGCGCACTGTCGCTAACCCGATGCCACTTCCCTCGAATTCGTCGGCTCCGTGCAAGCGCTGAAATGTTCCGAACAGTTTCTGGGCATGATTCATATCAAAACCCACACCGTTGTCGCGCACGAAATAAGTATCTTCGGGCGGCCCCGGTATGGACCCGACTTGAATTTCTGCAGATTTCTCGTTACGGGTAAACTTGATCGCATTCGAGAGCAGATTCTGAAACACCTGGGCGAGCAAACGTTTGTCGCCGTACGCCGGTGGGAGTTCAAACAACTTGAAGGAAATGTTACGCTCATTCCCGCCCGCCGCCTTCTGTTCTTCGAAGGCGGTGAGCGCAAGCTCGGCCATATCGATTTCCGAGAAAGTAACCTTCTCGCGGCCCAGTCTGGATAAGGCTAGCAGCCCGTCGATGAGCTGCCCCATCCTTTCTGTGTTCATCCGGACGATTTCAAGCAGCCGCCGGCCTTCCTCGTCCAGTTTGCCGGAATACTCTTCGATGAGAATGCGCGTGAAGCCGTCAATCGCGCGAACAGGAGCCCGCATATCGTGTGAAACCGAATACGTGAAGCTCTCCAACTCTTCGGTGCGCTGGCGCAGCTCGGTAATATCGCGCCCGGTCACGACGTAATGTTCCGGCCCGCCGGCCTCGTCGCTGAGAACGGTCGAACACCAGGACACTAAGCGTGGCTTGCTGCGTTTCGTAAGCCAATAGTCTTCGCGTTCCTTTCCCGGTTGCCGAGCCTTCAGGAAATCGCGGGCCCCTTCTTTATCTTCAAGATAATCCCATAAATATTTGCCCCAGACCTCATCGAGCGAAAAGCCTGTCATGCCTTCCCATGAGCGGTTCACTCGCAGCATGCGTCCCTCCGAATCGAGGACAAGCACAAAGCTGGCGACAGTATCCAGAACAGCCGCGACGAAGTCACGCTCGGCTTGGAGCAAGGCCGATTGCCGCTGCGCTTCGCGGCGTTGTTTGAACATCTCAACAAAGGCCGCTACTTTCGATTTCAGGACGTCGGGCGCAAATGGCTTGAAGATGTAGTCGACGCCGCCGAGGGAATACCCCTGGCTGACATGAACATCGCTTTTACTGATGGCCGTCAGAAAGATAATCGGAGTGTGTTTGGTTTTCTCGCGTTCCCTGATCAGCGTTGCCGTCTGAAACCCGTCCATATCGGGCATTTCAACGTCCAGCAGAATGACCGCAACTTCATTCCTGAGAAGGTACTTCAACGCTTCCACGCCTGAAGTCGCTTCCACCAGGTTTTGCCCAAGACTCTTCAGTATGCTTTCCAGAGCGAACAGATTCGGGCGCCGATCGTCGACGAGAAGAATGTTGACTTTTTCTATAGCAGACATGATTTGTAAAATGACGCGGAATTTAGCCACAAAGAGGCACAAAATGCACAGCAATGTCCTTGAGATTTTTGTGCATTTTTGTGGCTATTCCGTGCGTTTCTCATCTCTCTCCAGATGGACTATCAACAACGACAGCAGGCGATCGACGTCCGCCGGCTTGGACACGTAATCGGTCGCACCCGCTTCCATGCATTTTTCGCGGCGTTTTTCGGGCGGAAGCTTCGCCGAAGCGCGATGCAGGAACAGTGAGGTTTCCGCCAGCAAGCGCTCGGGCGACCGTGCATTCTTGATGATGATCGACTCGGAAAGCTTCCGGAGGCGCGTCTCTTCCTTTGGCGACATTTCCTTGGCCGTGTACACGATTATCGGTAGATCGTACAAGCCGAGTTCTTTTTTCAACCCTTCCAGTAAATCGAAACCTGACATGTCCGGTAAAGCAAAATCCACCACCATGCAATCAAAATGAGCCGTCCGCAGCTACCGCATCAATGGAACGATACTCAACACGATCTTCTCTGTTCCGCGCAACGCGGTAAGATTCGCGCGCACGCCGGGCTCATAATCGGTCAGAGCGCGATGTAACGCGTCGACATGAGCAATCGCCTGGTCATTGAAAGCGACGATAAGGTCGCCTTCACGGAGGCCTGCCCGCGCCGCGGGGCTGTCCGGTTCAATCCCGGCGACAAAAACTCCACTCGAAACCTGCAGATGATGTCCCCGGACCAACATGCGATGTAGCGGCGCGTTTTGGCCCGCCACACCGATATATCCCCGCCGGATCCTTCCATCTTTAATCAGCCGGCCCGCGACGAATTTCGCCGTATTGATGGCAATTGCAAAGCAAATTCCCTGGGCCGGCCGGATCACGGCAGTATTGACTCCGATGACCTCACCGTTCGAGGTGACCAGCGGGCCCCCGGAATTGCCCGGATTCAACGCGGCATCGGTCTGGATAATGTTATCGATCAACCGGCCGGATTGCGATCGCAGGGAACGGCCGAGCGCGCTCACCACACCCGACGTGACGGTCGCTTGAAAGCCATAAGGGTTGCCAATGGCAATGACGAGCTGACCGACCCGGATCGATTGCGAATCGCCGAGCCTTGCAGGAATCCGATTAGGCGCCGTGATGCGCACGACGGCAAGATCGGTATCGGGATCGTCGCCGACCTTGTCTGCTTCGCACCGCTCACCATCCGGGAGAGTCACTTCGATCTTATTCGCGCCATACACCACATGACTGTTGGTCAGAATGAATCCATCGGGCGTAAAGATAAAACCGGAACCGGATCCCCCGCTCCTTGCTTGCTGCCGCACTTCGATCTTGACGACAGACGGACTTACACGCTCAGACGCTGTAATAACGGCTTCAGAATAGGCATCGAGTAGGGTGGACATTTAACGAAACTTATGCCGGAGTGAAAATTTTTCAAGTGAGGGGACTGTGGCGGCGGTCTTATGAAGGTATAAAAAATTGACGAGCGCCAAACTTGTCAAACGTCGAATGTCTGTTGTGCGATGTTCTATGAACTTGTTAAAACGACCCATTGACGAAATGCCTTGAGGACTAAATCGTTTTTCCACTAAGGATCATCTGGTCAGCCGGCCATCTGGCGCTTTAACAACTACATTACACAACCCACAACAGACATTCGACAGTTGACAAGTTGGAGTCTGGCATTTTTTTCACAGCTTCATAATTCGCCGCTACAGCTACGCTTTGATGGGCAGCTTGTAGATACGCTTACCCGTCGCTGCCGCGACCGCATTCGCGAGAGCGCCGGCTGCGACTGCAGTGCTCGGTTCGCCGATGCCGCCGGGGTTTTCTGTACTCGATACGATGTGTACATCCACCTCGGGCGCTTCGTTGTGCCGGATCATTGGATAATCGGCAAAGTGGTGCTGCATGACACGGCCATTCTGGATGGTGATCTCTCCTTTCAACGCCGCAGTCAAGCCGTACAGCGTACCGCCTTCCATCTGAGCTTTGATGGTGTCGGGATTGATGACCCATCCCGTGTCGACAGCAACCCACACTTTGTGGATTTTCACTGCGCCGTTCGCAACCGAGACCTCGGCGACCTGGCCGACGATGCTGCCGAAAGCTTCCATAACAGCAATTCCGCGGCTATGCCCTGACGGAAGCGGCTTCCCCCATCCGGATTTCTCAGCAACGGCGTCGAGCACAGCGCGATGACGCGGGTGTTTACTTAGAAGATCACGGCGGAACTCGTAGGGATCTTTCCCCGCCGTGGTGGCGAGTTCGTCCATGAAAGCTTCGACGACGAAGCCCTGCACCGACGCACCGACAGAACGCCAGAAACCATACGGAATTCCCGGATCGGTTTCGATGTATTCAACACGCACATTCGGAATGTCGTAGGGCAACGTGGCGGCACCATCCACAGAGATGCGGTCGACACCGTCGGGCGGCAGCGGCCCAAGCCGTTTCATCAGCGACTGCTGCACGATGCGTTGCATGAAGGCGACAGGCTTGCCGGATTCGTCGATTGCACCCCACATCCGAACGTAGGTGATGGGCCGATAATAGTCGTGTTGAATGTCGTCTTCTCGCGTCCAGATGACCTTCACCGGTTTTCCGGCAGCCTTTGAAGTTTCCACGGCATCCGTGACAAAATCCGCCTCGCCGCGCCGGCCAAAACCGCCGCCAAGGTAAGTCGTGTAGATGTTGACTGCCTTCGCCGGAAGTCCCGATGCCGCGATCGCAGCCTGATGCGATGCCGTCTGGCCCTGTGTTGGAACCCACACATCACACCGGTCGGCCCGGACATCTGCGGTACAGTTCATCGGCTCCATGCACGCGTGGGCGAGGAACGGCACTTCGAACACGCGCTCGAATGAGCGTGTACCGGTCTTCAAAGCCGCCATGGCGTCGCCATTGTTGCGCGCCACCTTGCCTGGCTGCTCGGCAAGCGCTGCGTATTTCTTCAGGATCTCGGCGCTGCTCAAGTTTGCGAGAGGACCTTCGTTCCATTTCACTTCCAGAGCCTGCGCGCCCTTCGAAGCGGCCCAATAGTTATCCGCCACGACAGCGACACCGCTGCCGATTTGGACAACGTTGCGGACACCAGGCACCGCCTTTGCCTTTTCGGCGTTGAAGCTCTCGACTTTTCCGCCAAATACAGGGCACTTGACCACGCGCGCAATCAGCATCCCGGGACGCTTCACATCCATGCCGAAGATCGCTTTCCCGTTCACTTTTTCCGGAATGTCAAGGCGCGGCAGCGACTGGCCCAGCAGACGGAATTCTTTTGGACTCTTCAACGAAACCGTTTTCGGCACCGGAAGCGCCGCGGCCTTCTCGGCCAGCGCGCCGTATCGCAGGCGGCGCCCGCTGGTTTTGTGGATGACTTCGCCCTTCTCCGTGGAGCACGCATTTTCCTCCACGTTCCAGGACTGAGCAGCGGCGGTAACGAGCATTGCCCGCGCGCTTCCTCCAGCCTGTCGCAGGATCCTCCACATGCCGCGAACACTGTTGCTGCCGGCCGTCAACTGCGCGCCGCCGAAATTGGGATTACCGTATTTGGGGTCCGCAGGAGCCCACTCGGTTTTGATCTTGTTCCAATCCACATCGAGTTCTTCGGCCAGGAGCATCGGCATCGAGGTCATCACGCCTTGGCCCATTTCGAGCTGAGACAACATGATGGTGACTGTGTCGTCGGCGCCGATCTTGACCCAGACATTTGGTTCCAAAACACCAGCCGCTTCGGCTGTGCTGGTTTCGCGCAAGCCGGGAACATACCCGCCCACGAGCAGCGCGCCGCCTGCCGCGCTCACTTTTAAGAAGGTGCGTCTAGTTAGTGTCTTTGTCATATGCCACCTCCGCTATACACCGGCCGCGCGATGAATGGCGCGGCGGATGCGTTGATATGTTCCGCACCGGCAGATATTTCCCGACATCGCAGCATCGATGTCCGCGTCGGTGGGCTTCGGTTTCTTTGTGAGCAGGGCGGCGGCCGACATCAATTGTCCCGATTGGCAATAGCCGCACTGAGGCACTTGCTCGGCAATCCAGGCAACTTGCAACGCATGGCTTGACGAAGGTGAAAGACCTTCGATTGTTGTGACCTTCTTCGTCCCAACACTCGACACGGGCGTCCCGCAGGAACGAACCGCGACACCGTCCACATGGACCGTGCAGGCTCCGCATTGCTGCAGGCCGCATCCAAACTTCGTTCCCGTCAAAGCGATTGCGTCGCGTATCACCCAGAGCAACGGCGTGTCCGGACTCACGTCAACGTCATACTGTTTTCCGTTTACGGTTAAGGAAATCATAGAGCTCCTCTCGATTGAGCAAATCTACCGTAGTTGCGCGGCATTGCCAAGCAATCAGAAATTGAGCCGCATGCTCAGCACGATAATGCGCTCTCCTCCCGCCGTTGTGATTCGGCCGAAGCTGGGGGAATTGATGTTAGTGTTCGGATCATCGAATTGTGGGCTGTTCAGAAGGTTGATGAAATCACCCCGAATTAACAGTTCCTTGCTTTCGCGAATAGGAATTCGTTTGATCAAGTTCGCATCGAACCGAAATGAGTCGGGCCCTTCCAGATAGGTTTGTGAGAGAGAACCGACAGTACCCGGCGCCGGATTCACCGCGATGATTTTGCCGGACGCGTCCGCAATCGCCTTGAGGGTGCTCGCCGCGCTGAGAGCCTGCATCGACGTCAGGCCGGTAACGGCGGGGTCGGATACTTGTTTGAGATCAGCGAAATAAACGACACCATCGCTGACGCGCCTCACTTGCCCGGTACTCTTCGGTAACACTCCAACCAGAGTCGGTGTGTTGCGGATTGTTTGATTAAAAGAAGTGACCTGTGTGGCTAACCCAATCGGTTCCCCGGAAAACAAATTGAAGATGCCTCCAATTTGCCATCCCCCAACCAGTCGCGCCACAAATGGTCCGCTGCCGCTAAGAAATTTGTGTCCGGGCCCGAACGGCAATTCATAGATGCCGCTGTTTCGAAACACGTGCGTTCGATGCAAGTCGAGGAGCTGTTTGTCCAGATGCCGGTCTCTTCCGTCCCGGTAACTCCTCAAAAAGACTTGCCCACCAAGCTGAGCTTTCTGAGCTTCTCCAACTTCTTCACCGAGCGCGCGGCTCCAGGTGTAGTTACTCAACAACGTCCATCCTTTACCGAAGCGCTTATTCGCATTGAGTTGCAGCGCATGGTATGTGGAGTTGGCGAGATTGCCTGTGAATTCCGAGGCTGCAAACTGGGGGTTGACGACGATCCAGTTCTCCGGGAATCCCGCCAGCCTCGGCAGCGCGCCTCGTTCATCTCCCACAGTTGCGGCATTTATAAAATCGGCGAAATCACCGACATCATTATTAGCAAGATATCCTCTGGTCGTGGAAAAGCTGCGTACAAATGCGGATCCGCTGGCTCGCCCGCTAAATTGGCCGAATAAGCGGTCCAACAGCGGCGCAGTCCCGCCGGTTTGAGTAGTCTTGAAGGCGTTTAAAATTCCGTTCTCAAATATGTTTACTTCATTAACGTTGACGGTGCGAATCAGCTTTGTTCCCTTCGTTCCCACGTAACGCACATCGAAGGTGACTCCCCCGGGGAGGTCCCTCTGAACGGTCAAGTTCCAGTTCTGTGTATATGGGGTGCGCAAATGGTTATCGAAGGACCAAACTGTTTGGGAACGATCTGTAAGGGGAACCGTCTCCAGCGGCGCCCCGATGGGTGTCAGCGGAAGCCGAATGTTGCGCAGGTTGAGAAAATTGTTCGACGTAAACAGCGTATCGGTGCTCAAACCCGGCTCGTCGCCAGAAATATCGTTTGTCAGAATCAGAGCGTTTCTTTCGTAGGATACGCTGTAGCCGGCGCGGAGGACGGTCTTGTCCTTTCCGAAATAAGGAATCGACCAACTCAGCCCAACGACAGGAGCGAAATTGGCTGGATTGGCGGCATAGAGAGCCACGTTGGGATTTGGAGATCCCTTCCCAACAAGCTGAACCTGTGTCAGTGATCCTTTATCGAGGCCCGGCTGATACAGATCCGCAAACGATGTACCGGATATGCCAAACAGGCCACCCGATCCACCAACCAGGCCGGCGGCGCGGCCCTGAGCTTCCCAAGGCACACCGTAAAACTCGTAACGCAATCCGAGGTTGAGGGTGAGGCTCGGCTCGAGCTTGAAGTCATCCTGCAGAAAAAGACTGAATTCTCGTTGCCGCCAGGTCCTCTGCTGAGACACTCCCGGCTGGAATGCCAGCGGACGGCCTGCGGCGTTGAATGTCTGGAAGATGTTATCAACGGATCCACTCAGATCCGTCAGCAACGTTTGGGCCGAAGCTTCGTTGGGCCCAAGTCCCGGAATAGAGGTGCTATCGAGTCCTATGATTCCCAAAAAATCGTTACCGATACCAAGCTGTACGCGCGGAATCACATCGAAAGAACTAAACGCGTTGCTGCTCACGAAGCGGCTCTCGCCGCCGAATTTAATCTCGTGCTTGCCCTTGATCCAGTGAAGAGAATCCCCAAATACGTACAGCGGAGCAATGCGGCGTTGCGGATCGTTATCGTAAGGAATGGGATTAGCGGCAAGACCTAAGACGGGAATATATGGGTATCCGTTGATATTGGGCAGCAACGCCTGGCCTCCCGCCAGTTCCCAGGGCGCATGAAAGCGGACCGAAACACGCTGTGTACCGGCGTGGAACTCGTTCAGTGTTGTCGGGGAAAGTGTGGAAGTCGCGACGAACGAGAAAAACGTTCCAGGGCTTGTAATGGTCCCGCCCTGGGAATTAGGGAATGGCTGCGGGAGGAAGCTATTCAGAGAGTTGTAATTTTCATGAATGAAACTGAAATTGATTCTGTGCCGCTCATTGAGCACGTGATCGATCTTCAAGGCATAGTGGTCGAAGTCGTCGGTTCTTCTCCGTTTCCACGTATAGCCCGCGGTGTTCAGACCATCACCGAACCTGAAATCGTTGGGGAGCGGCATCGAGGCTAACAGTGTCCGGATCGTACCCGTCGGGTCGAAACTCGGGCGATTGAAATCTTTTCCGAAAACAGTGATCGCCTGCAGGCCCCCTGTCGCTGAAGCCGGGCGCACGGGATTGCCATTTAGGTCTACGGTCGGAACGGCGGCGTTTGCATTGCCATTTTCAACGTCGGGGAAGAATCGGAAAATGCCCTGCCGAGCAGTCTGCGTATAAGTTGTCGATGTTACCGCGTCCCCCGTACGGCGCCTCTGACCTTCATACGTGGCATGGAAAAACGTGCGCTGCTTTACGATCGGCCCACCCAGGCGTCCGCCGAACTGATTCTGTATTAAAGCATCTCGCGGATCTCCCCGAAGATTATTAAACCAGTTGTTGGCATCCAGGACGGTGTTGCGATGATAGTCATACAGGCTGCCGTGAAACTCGTTGGTTCCGGAACGAGTCAACAGTTGCACTTGCCCAAATCCGCGTCCGAATTCGGCATCAACAGGAGATGTCACGACCCGGACCTCCTCAATATCATCGATGCTGTTGAAAATAGTGGTGGCGGTCCCTGAGTTGATGTACTGATCCATCACGTTAATGCCATCGCGTGTGACGTTCAGCGCGCCGATGCGCGTACCGGCGAAGTTATCCCTGAGCACTCCCGCTTGCGTCAAAACAAGGCCAAGGGAGTCTCGGTCGGGCAAGGGTAAATCTTGAAGCTTGCGTCCATTGATGACGCCGCCAATCGAAGCCGTGTTCGCGGACAAAGGCAATTCTGTCGCCGTTACTTCAACAGCCTCCTGCGTTACTGCCAGCTCCAAAGAAATGTTGATCGAAATCCGCGCGGACACATCGACCACAAAATCGTTCAGTACGTACTTGCGGAAGCCGGACGATTCTGCCGTCAGGCGATACGTCCCCGGCTGCAGGCTGGGAAACACGTATACTCCAGCTTCGTTTGTAACGTTGGTCAGGGCCACGCCGGTCCGGGTATTTTGCGCCGTGACCTGTACATTCGGAATGCGCGCGCCTGTGGGATCGAGGACGGTACCTGATAACGTCGCATTCGTACTCTGTGCGGAAGTCGATACGGCGATAAATAGAAATAGCACGCCACACCATCTTTTCATTTCTTGCTCCTCTACTAACGAGGCCGACAGTATAAAACGGAAGTTCGTCTCTTTGCTGAAGCCGGATCGCCCGATTCACGCGATGCTGTGGCAGCGCTCGCGAAGCGCAAGCCCGATAGAGCGAAGCCTTAAAAGAAGTCTTTTCGAATCTTGAGACCCTCACCCTTTCTTGAGGCTTCGCCCTATCGGGCTCGCGCTTCGCGCCCTCTCCCAGGGGAGAGGGTGGAATCCTGGGTTATGAACGTGTAAGGTAGTACTGAATTGCGGGCGTAATGATCAGCGACAGCACCATTGAAATTAAGATCCCGCCGATTACGGCAATCGCGAGAGGCTGAAGCATCTGCGAACCCGCGCCGAGGGCGAGCGCTAACGGCAGCATGCCGGCGACGGCGGCGAGTGCAGTCATGACGATCGGCCGAAGCCGGCGGCGTCCGGCTTGAATCATCGCGTCCTCGACCGGCATGCCAGCCGCGCGATACTTCTGGTTCGCATCCAACAACAGGATGCCGTTCTTGGCGACAATGCCGACGACCATGATGAGCCCCATGAAAGAAGAGACATTGAATTCTGTCCTCGTAATCAACAGGGCAAAGAACACACCCGATGTCGAGAGCACCGCTGAAGATAGGATCGCGATCGGCGCGCTGAACGCGCGAAATTCGAACAACAGCACAAGAAAGATCAACACGACAGCCAATACCAGCACTGTTACAAGATCACGGAACGATCTCTGTTGTTCCTGATACGTGCCGCCATATTCGACCCGGATCGCCGGCGGGAGCTTCAAATCCGCCACGGTCTTCTGAACGGCCGCGATGCCGGTTCCCAAATCAATGCCCTCCAATCGAGCGGTGACGTTCGCATCGCGCTGGAGGTTTTCCCTCAACACCTCAGTCTGGCCCGGCGCTTCAGCAATTGCGGTCAAAGAGCCCAACGTTGAAGTGCTCCCGTTGGAATTCACAAGCATCGTGTTGCTCATCGCCTCCAGCGACGTGCGATTCGCTGCAGGATAACGCACGCGCAGTGTGTAAGGCCGCTCATTGATAATGACGGGCTGGATTGCG
>Ga0209237_1000753_pt1 | contig 18687 bp, 16 predicted proteins | sample GraSoi013_1_40cm_2_FD_185820 | JGI IMG/M metagenome (GOLD analysis project Ga0209237, IMG submission 185820) | Grasslands soil microbial communities from the Angelo Coastal Reserve, California, USA - Sample 10_02_2013_1_40cm (SPAdes) (version 2) | ecosystem: Environmental > Terrestrial > Soil >... | reverse complement strand
CATGGCCTACACACGCATCATAACGATCATAGGCATGGCCGTCTTGGCCGTTGCACTCGCGATCGGAGCCGCACAGGCGGCCGTCGAGGATGTTCTGTTGGAGAAGGGCATAATCACCAAAGAGGATTGGCTCAAGATCAAGGCCGACAAGGAAAAGGCGAAGGAGGAGGCGAAGGAGCAAAAGGAACAAGCAGTAGAAATCATCCCGCGCAAAGAGACGCCGACGACCGGAGAGTTAATCGCCGGCCGTGGCTTCGAGAAGATCCGTTACAAGGACGTTTATCTCGCGCCGGGTGGGTTTGTGGAAGCCACCACGATTTGGCGCGCGCAGAACCAGAACGCGGATGTAGGAAGCACCTACGGCAATATCCCGTTGTCAGGATCGACCAACTCCAAGATGAGCGAATTCCGGGGAACGGCGCGCCAGTCCCGTTTTTCCCTGCTGGCTGAAACCATACCCACGGGTTCGGTTCTGCAAAAGCTCTCCGGCTATGTAGAAGGTGATTTCCTGGGGGTGGGCGTGACCTCAAACGAGCAGGAGAGCAACAGTTGGGCGCCCCGTCTGCGCCAGTTTTGGGCGACGGCCGATTTCAACAGCAGATCCTCCCTCACCGTCGGTCAGGCATGGTCCCTCCTGACCACCCATCGCCAGGGCTTGATGCCGCGCAGCGAATTCATCCCTTACACCATCGACGCGCAGTACGTCGTGGGGTACAACTGGGCCCGACAGTTTCAAGTGCGCTTCGCCCAGGACTTCGGTAACGGAGTGTGGGCGGCGTTTTCGATTGAGAACCCGGAAACCAACGTTCCTACAAACGGCGGTGCGAATGGAAACGTCAACTCGGGCGTCGTTCTCCCTGCGAACGTGCAAGGCTTCGCGGCCAGCAATAACGCCACGAATCCAAGCAGCACTCTGAACAGCGGTAGCGTCTCGACCGACGTCGCGCCGGACCTAGTGTCAAAGCTCGTCTTTGAACCGGGCTGGGGACATTGGGAGCTCAAAGCGCTCGGTCGTTTCTTTCGGGATCGCTTGAATGGAGGCAATCACAACGCCTTCGGCGGAGGAGTCGGCGCGGCAGCGATTCTTCCGGTGCATAGCACTCTCAATTTCATCGTTGAAGGGTTGAGCGGAGCCGGTATTGGTCGGTACGCGTCGTCGGTCGGTGCGGACGTCGTCGCCAGGCCCGACGGGACCGTCGTGCCGATCCGGGCCACTCAGATCATGACCGGCCTCGAGTGGAAACCCACGTCAGCCTGGGATTGGTATGCGTATTATGGTTATGAGTACTACGACAGGACCGCCTTCGCAGGTACCAACATCGGGTATGGCTCCCCTCTCAATAACCTTTCCGGCTGCAGTTCCGATCCCCCGGCCGGCATCTGCCAGGCAGCGAATAAGACCGTGTGGCAGCTTCACCCCGGGTTCTGGTACCGGTTCTTCCAAGGAAGAGCCGGGATCGCGGCTGTAGGCCTGGACTATTCGTATACGCACCGGCAACTATGGCAAGGCTTAAACGGCACTGCTGTCGCCCAGCCGAATGGTCGCGAGAACATCGTGATGGCGTCATTTCGCTACTACCTTCCGTAGACATGAGGGGTCCAGTTCTAGGCAATCGTCGGAGACATGGCGAGAGGAGGAGCCAGATGTTCGCACTAGTCCCGCGTGAGGTCGCGTTCCTCGACATGTTCCAGAACGCGGCCCGCAACATGATCGAAGGGAGCCGCCTCCTGAAAGAGCTGATGGCGGAATACCAGAACCCGGTCCAGGCGGCAAGCCAGATCAAGAACCTCGAACACCTGGGGGATGAGATCACCCACGACATCATCCGGCGGCTGAACCAGACGTTCATCACACCGATCGATCGGGAAGACATCCACGGACTGGCCGGCGCCGTGGACGACATTCTTGATGCGGTGGAGGCGATCGCCGACAGGTTTGTGATCTTCGAGATAGCCGGGCCCAGCCCGCCGGCGATCGCGCTATCGAAGATCCTGTACGACTCGTCGATTGCGGTGGGCGCCGGCATCGATCTCATGGGGCAGCGTCACTTGGACCTCAACGAATGCTGTGTCCGGATCAACAGCCTTGAGAACGAGGCGGATCGGCTGACACGAGACGCTATCTCCAAGCTGTTCCACGAGGAGAAGGACCCGATGGCAATCATCAAGTGGAAAGAGATTTACGAGACGTTCGAAGAAGCGACGGATCGCTGCGAGGACGCGGCGAACATCCTCGAGCGCATTGCCCTCAAACACAACTGAAAAGGACGACCGATGGCCGAACTCAGCATGACCCTCATCATCGTGATCGTGCTCGCGCTGCTCTTCGACTTCTCCAACGGATGGCATGACAGCGCCAACGCCATCGCCACGGTAGTGTCCACGCAGGTGCTGAGCCCGATGGCGGCGGTGCTGCTCGCCGGCGTGTTGAACGTGGCGGGTGCCTTCATGTCAACCGCCGTCGCCAAGATGGTAGGCGGCGGGATCGTCCACGCCGCCGCCATCACGGAAGTCACGGTGGCGTCCGCTCTGGGCGGGGCGATCCTCTGGAATCTCTTCACGCTGGTCCTCGGGCTGCCCACCAGTTCGTCGCACGCCCTCATCGGCGCGCTCGTGGGCGCGGGACTGTCGCACGGAGGCTGGCACGCGATCAAGTTCGCCGGCCTGGAGTCCGTCCTCAAGGCGATGCTCCTCTCGCCCCTGTTCGGGTTCCTCATAGGGCTCCTACTCATGGTGTTGATCAGCCGCCTGTTCTTCAACACGCTGCGGAGCAAGGCCAATGTCCTGTTTCGCCGGCTGCAGCTCCTCTCGGCCAGCTTCATGGCGTTCAGCCACGGCGCCAATGACGCCCAGAAAGCCATGGGCATCATCACGTTGGCGCTCCTGACCGCGGGACACCTTCAGAGTACGGAGGTGCCTCACTGGGTCATTGTGGCCTGTGCGCTGGCGATGGGTCTCGGGACGATGGCCGGAGGCTGGAGGATCGTTCGGACGCTGGGGATGCGGATCTTTAAAATGGAGCCGGTCCATGGATTTGCGGCCGAGACGGGCGCGGCTGCGGTCTTGCTGACCACCGCCCAGATCGGCCTTCCGGTCAGCACGACGCACACCATCACGTCCTCGGTCATGGGAGTCGGCGCGGTCAAGCGGCTGTCGGCGGTCCGGTGGGGCGTTACCGCACGCATCCTCTTCGCCTGGGTCCTCACGCTGCCCGGCGCGGCGCTCCTGGCCGCGCTCCTTTACCTGGCCCTCTCACGGTTGACCTGAAGCGGTTGCAATTTGCCATGAATCCGGAGAAGATCGCCCTCGACCAGAGGACCGAGACCACCACTATGGCCACGAAGGTGCTCATCGTTGATGACGAAAAGGACCTGGTGGACCTGGTGCGATACCACCTTGAGAAGGAGGGGTTTCAGTGTCTTCAGGCCTCTGACGGCCTGACCGCGCTTCGTCTCGCCCGCGAGCAGCGCCCGGGCCTTCTCATCCTCGACCTCATGCTCCCTGGTCTCGACGGCTTGGAGATCTGCCGCCAACTCCGTCGTGATCCGATGACCGCCAGCCTTCCGATCATTATGCTGACGGCCAAGGCCGCAGAGGTGGACCGCGTAGTCGGCCTGGAAGTCGGCGCCGATGACTATATTGTGAAACCCTTCAGCCCTCGGGAGCTGGTCGCCAGGGTGAAAGCCGTCCTGCGCCGGATGCAGGCTTCGAGCGCGCTCCCGACGCGTCAGGCAGGAACGCTGGAGGTGGACGAGGCGCGGCACCAAGCGCGCGTTGGCGGCACCCCCGTACCGCTGACGGCAAGAGAGTTCGATCTGCTGTGCGCCCTCATGCGTGTCAACGGCCGAGTCCTGAGCAGAGAACAACTGCTCGAGGCGGTCTGGGGATATCCAGATGCCTCCGAGGTCGAGTCCCGGACCGTGGACGTTCACATCCAGCGTCTGAGGGAGAAGCTCACGGCGGAGGCCGGACGAATCGTCACGGTCAAGGGTGTCGGGTATCGCTTCGAGGCCGAGGGAGCCACATGAGGGCGAAGCATCGAGCCGTTCCCGACGGGCTGACCTTCCGATTGACGCTGATTTTGTTGATCGTAGCGGCTCTCGGGATGACCGTCATGGGCCTTTACATCACCCGCGTCCTTGAAACCTATTCCACGGAGAATTTCAAATCCGACCTCGTGAAAGAAGCGAGGCTTATTCAGGACGACATCGCTTCAGCTCTGATGAAAGACACACGCCTCGAGGCAGGGCAGGCGCTCGCTGAACGATACGGGGCCAAACTCAAAGTCCGCGTCACCATCATCGCTCCGAATGGAACGGTCGTAGGCGACTCGGAACGCACCTCTCAGGAAGTCCTGATGATGGAGAATCACGCGTCCCGACCGGAAGTGGCATCAGCGCTGGCCGGGTTGGTCGGCAGCGATCTCAGGCGTAGTCGGACGTTGAACGCCGCGATGCTCTATGTCGCTGTTCCTCTCAAAAACGGACAACAGATCAAAGGTGCGCTTCGCCTGGCTCTCCCAATGACCGAGCTTGCGGCGGTGTCGGCTTCCATCCGCACGACCGTCGCCATTGGCGCGCTTCTCGCTGTCGGCGTCGCACTCATGGTGGGGCTCTTTCTAAGCCGGCGCGTGACCCGTCCGGTCGTCGAGATGCAGACTATCGCGACGCGTATGGCCGGAGGAGATTTTTCCCATAGGGTGCCGGTGGCAGGCACCGACGAGATCGCCGAACTCGGGCGCGGGCTGAACCTGCTGGCGTCACGCTTGCAGGAGAAGATCCAAGACCTGGAGGGAGAACGGGCCAAAGTGGCGACGATCCTTGCCGAGGTCCAGCGGCTGGAGCGGGTGCGGACCGAGTTCGTGGCGAATGTGTCCCACGAGCTTCGCACGCCGTTGACTGTGATCAAGGGCTATCTCGAAACGCTTCTCGACGAAACGCCCGCTCAACCGGAGACCCACCGACGATTCCTCGAAGTGGCCTACACACACGCCTCACGACTGAGTCGGCTGGTCGATGATCTGCTTGAGCTGTCCAACCTTGAAACCGGCAAGGCGCTTCTCAAGCTCTCCGCGGTCGACGTCCATGGAGCGGCTGACGAGATCGTGGCAATGTTTGAAAAGAAAGCCGCGCACAAAAACCTGGCCCTGAGAAACGAAACGCCGAGCAGTCTCCTGGCCCGTGCGGATCGAGACCGTCTCTCTCAGATCATCGTGAATCTGGTGGACAACGCCGTGAAGTACACGCCTGAAGGTGGCACGGTCACGATCGGCGGGGCACACCGGCCGGACCAGTTTGTCGCGGTGTGGGTCAGCGATACCGGCATCGGTATTCCGCCTTCCGACTTGCCCAGACTCACGGAACGCTTCTATCGAGTCGATAAGGCACGGTCGCGGGAACTTGGTGGAACCGGTCTCGGTTTAGCAATCGTCAAGCATTTGGTGCAGGCGCACGGCGGCGAGCTCGTCATTGAAAGCGACTTAGGCAAGGGGACCACCGTCAGCTTCACATTGGCCGCGGATCTTCGAACGCTTCTACCGAGTGGACAAGGCACGGTCCCGTGAGTTGGGCGGGACCGGCCTGGGGCTGTCCATCGTGAAGCACCTCGTGGAAGGTCACGGCGGGACAGTCACCGTAGAAAGCTTGCCCGGTCGAGGCACGAAGTTTCTTGTCCGGCTGCCGGTGGCCACGACCCCCGTTTTTCAGAACCGGACATAGAGAGGAAACACCATGATATCCATGACTTGGGTGAATATTGGCGCAGTTTTCTCAAATGTGGCAGAATGGGCATCGAGCAAATGCTGAAACTGGCCATTCTGGACATCGGCAGCAACTCAATCCACATGATTCTGACGGAAATCCAGCCCGACTTTTCCTACAAGATCCTTGACCGGTTCAAGGACGTGCCGCGCCTGGGCGAGGAGACGTTCACGACCGGCTCCTTCTCCTCGGACGCTATCGGCAAAGGCACCGAGGTAGTCCGCACGCTCGCCACACTCGCCCACAACCGCGGCTTCACGCGGATCGAGGCAGTGGCCACCAGCGCCGTCCGTGAGGCGGCCAACGGCGGCGACCTGATTGAGGCGATCGAGCACGAGACAGGCATCCAGGTGCGGGTCGTTACGGGTCTGGAAGAGGCCCGCCTGATCTACCTGGGCGTCCGGCACAGCATGGACTTCGGAGACAGCAACGTGCTGATCGTGGATGTCGGCGGCGGTTCCGTCGAACTCATCGTGGGCAACCGGCACACGCTGCTCCATGCCTCCAGCTTGAAGCTCGGCGCGATCCGACTCAACGACCTGTATCTGAAGAAAGATACGTCCTCCGACGCGCTGAAGCGCCTTGAAAAGGAGGTGGAGGCCCAGCTCAAGCCTACGCTGCCGCGCTTCAAGAAAGTTGGCTTCGAGAAGTTGGTTGGCACCTCGGGCATGATCGGCAATCTCGCCGAAGTCATGCATCTGCAGAAGACGGGCCGGCCCCTCCCTCAACTGAACCTGGCCAGCTTCTCCGTCAAAGATGTCCTGGAACTGGAAAACCTGCTCCTGGACACCCCGCTCAAGCGCCGGGCCGAGATCCCCGGCGTCGACCCGCAGCGGGCCGACCTGTTGTTACCGGCCACCATCGTGCTCCGCAGCATCATGGAGCGGCTCGATCTCGACGGGCTGACGGTCAGCGATAAGGCGATTCGGGAGGGCCTGCTCTACGACTTCATCGAGCGCCATCGGGACGGGATCCAGGCGGAGCAGGAGATCCCTAATGTCCGGCGCCGGAACGTGATGTACCTCGCGCGGCGGTGCCAGTATGAAGCCGTCCATGCGCACCACGTTGCGAAGCTGAGCCTTCAGCTCTTCGATCAGACTGCCACCATCCATAAGATGGGCGCGCGCGAGCGGGAATGGCTGGAATACGCCGCGATCCTCCACGACATCGGCTACCTCATCAACTCCCGCCAGCACCACAAGCACTCGTACTATCTGATCAAGAACAGCGACCTGGCTGGATTTACGGCAGATGAGATCGAGCTGATCGCCAACGTGGCCCGCTACCACCGCCGGGCGATACCCGAGGATGATCATAAGACCCTCAAGGACCTGGACCCCACGCTCAGGGAACCCCTGAGCGTGCTGGGCGGGATCCTGCGTTTAGGGGACGCTCTGGACCGGACGCACTTCGGTGTCATCCACTCGCTTTGCTGCTCTGTCTCACCCGCTTATCTGGACATCGCCCTGTCCACCACGGACGACGCGGCGCTGGAGCTCTGGGCAGCGCGCGATCGCAAGGACCTCCTGGCTCAGGGCTTGAACCGGACTATCCGGTTCACGACCACCCCCACGCACGAGGACCCTGACGCATGACCCCGCCCGTCATGAAAGGCCCCGCGACGGTCCCCCACCCCTACCCAGGCAAGCTCATTGTCGTAGAAGGGATCGACGGATCGGGCAAGAGCACCCAGCTCAGCCTGCTTCGCAAGTGGCTCGATGCCAAGGGCTACAATATCTTCTTCACCGAATGGAACTCCTCCGAACTCGTCAAGGAGACCACCCGGCGGGGGAAGAAGACGAAAATCCTGACACCGCTGACGTTTAGCCTTCTGCACGCCACCGATTTTGCGAACCGCCAGTACCACCAGATCTTGCCCCCGCTCAAGGCAGGCATGGTGGTCCTCGCAGACCGGTACATGTACACGGCCTTCGCCAGGGATGCCGTGCGCGGCGTCTCCCAGACCTGGGTGCGCCGCCTGTACAGCTTTGCCGTGAAGCCGGACCTCGCCTTATACTTCCGCGTGCCGATCGAGGTGTCCCTCGCCCGCCTGCTGACTGGTACCCGCGCCGAGCTGAAGTACTACGAAGCCGGCATGGACCTCGGGTTGAGCCCGAACGTGGTGGAGAGCTTCAAGATTTTCCAATCGAGAGTGCTGAATGAATACGCTAAGATCGTGGAAGAATTCGGCCTGACCGTCATTGACGCCACGCTGGAGATCGACGAGCAGCAGGAGCAGGTCCGCGAGATCGTCGAGAAGGCGCTGGCTCCTTACAAACCCAAGCGAGGATCGCATGCCAAACGAGAAGCGCTATTTTGGCGAAGGTTTGCCCTACCTGAGCCTGGAGGGGCTGAAGGGGAAGCTGATCGCCATTGAGGGGCCGGACGGCGTCGGGCGCTCGACCCATATCGAATCGATCCAGGAATGGCTGGAAGTCCAGGGTTACGGGGTCCTCACGACCGGCTGGACCAGATCGCCCCTGATAGGCAAGACCATCGAGAACGCCAAGCAGGGAAACATCCTGGACCCGTGGAGCTTCACCCTGCTCTACGCCACCGATTTCGCCGACCGGCTGGAGCACCAGATCATTCCGGCACTCCGCTCCGGCTTCGTGGTCCTCTCCGACCGGTACATCTACACCGCCTTTGCCCGCAACGTCGTCCGCGGCTGCGACCGCCAGTGGCTCCACGACGTCTTCGGCTTTGCCATCGTGCCCGATCTCGTGTGCTACCTGCGCATCGACGTGGACACGCTGGCGCTGCGGGTCATCGAGTCCAAGGGCATGAACTACTGGGAGTCCGGCATGGACATGCGGCTGGGCACGGACCTCTATGACAGCTTTAAAAAGTATCAGGGCATGCTCATCGAGGAATTCGACAAGATGGCCGAGGAGTTCGGGTTCCAGGTGGTGGATGCCCGGCGCCCGCCGGAGGAAATTCAGGAAGCCCTGCGCGCCTGCATCCTGCCCATGCTCAAGGAAGGCCGCACGAAGCGGATCAGCAAAGCCGCCGCCGAGAAGGCTGCGGCCGAGAAAGCTGTAGCGGAGAAATCCGCCGAGATCGTTTCCGAGAAAACCAGCGAACTGACGCCCGTGACGGAGCCCGTTACCACCGGATAAGGGCGGTGGCCCAGGTAAGCCCGCCTCCGATCGTTGCCAGGCAGACCAGATCGCCTGCTTTCACTTGGCCCGCCCGCACCGCCGCATCCAATGTCAGCGGGAGCGAGGAGGAGGAGGTATTCCCGTAGTGTTCGATCAGACTGAACATGCGCGACGACTCGATGCCGAGCCGCTTTCTCACCTTCTCCAGAAGCCGCCCGTTGGCCTGATGAAAGATGAAGCAGCGGACGTCGGGAACGGTTAGCCCGTGTTCCTTCAAGGTCTCCGTCACCGCCGTCTCCAGACGACGCACCGCCACTCGAAACAGGCTGGGCCCCCGCATGTGAATCGTATGGAGTCTTTCCGCCACCGTCTTCTCGGACGGAGGCAGGCGAGAGCCGCCCGCGCGAATCTGGATCAACTCCGCATGGGAGCCATCCGACCGCAACGTGACCGACAGGACCCCATGGCGCCCATCACCCGGCGCCAGGACCGCGGCCCCCGCCCCGTCCCCGAAGAGGATCGCCGTGCTCGGCTCCTTATAATCGAGGAAGCGCGACTTCACTTCTGCCGCGGCGATCAGGACCCGACGGGCCTGGCCCTGCCGGATCAAATGATCCCCGACCGACAACGCGTAGAGAAACCCCGAACAGGAAGCCGCCAGATCGAAGGCGAAGGCGTGCTTGGCCCCCAGCAACCGCTGCACGTGGCAGGCCGACGCGGGCATCGGCGTATCCGGCGACGTTGTGGAGAGGATGATGGCATCGAGCGCCTGCGGCGTGACACCGGCCGCCTCCAGAGCAGCCAGGGCGGCCCGTTGCGCGAGGTGGGACGTGGCCTCCTCCGGTCCGACCCACCGGCGCTCTTGGATACCGGTTCGCCGGTAAATGGCCGATGGGCTCAACCCCGTGAGGCGGGCCAGCTCCGCATTCGAGACGACACGGGGCGGGACATACCCGCCCGTACCGACGATCCGCGACCGCAGCGTCATAGGCTCTTCCCACCCACCGAGGAGCTGATTATAGGAATGGGCCTCACGGGGTGTCAATTTAAGCTTGATTTCCCAGCGGTTGTTTGTTATAAGGCTTACCCGTATGCGCGTTTACGTATCCCTCGCGGCGACCGTGCTGGTCGGGCTGCTCGTCGGTTGCTCGAGCGCGTCCAAGGCTCCTCAATCCAAAGAGGCAGCGGCCCGCGCGACTGACGCTGACGAGCAGATTCTGAAGACCGACCCCCTCGAGCGCAACTACGACCCGCACGTCATCATGAAGCGGGCCGAAGCCTTCTTCGAGAAGGAAGACTATGCCGAGGCCGCGGTCGAGTACCAGCACTTCCTGGATCTCCACAAGGCGCACATGCTCGCGCCGTACGCCCAGTATCGCCTGGGGCTCAGCCATTCCAAGCAGGTCACGACCCTGGACCGGGACCCGGAGCACGTCCGCCAGACCATTGACGCGATGGAGAACCTCTTGAAGGAGTACCCTGGCAGCGCGTACGAGCTGGACGCTCGCGCGAAGATCAAGGACGGCCGCGAGCACCTCGCCGCCTATGAGATCTACGTGGGCAAGCACTACTATCGGCAGGCCGCGTACCTCGCCGCCCTGCATCGGTTCGAGCGCGTGTTGACCCTCTATCCCGACGTGGAAGACTCGGCTGAAGCCCACTACTACCTGGCCAAAACCTACAAGGACATCGGCGCGCCCGAACGCGCGGTCGAACACTTGATCGTCTTGCTGGCCCAATACCCCAAAGCCAAAATCCGGAAAGACGGGCAGGCGCTGCTGGCTTCACTGAACGGCAAGGCCGCCGCGGCATTCGCCGCCGCCGGAGCCGCCTCGCCACCGTCCAGAATGTCGATTCCGCCCCCCCTGCCCCCTCTGCCCCAGACCCGGTCGCTGTCGATGAATCCCGCGGACATTACTCCCGCCGGAGCCAACGGCAACGGTCATGCCCCCGCCATCGTCGACTGCGGTCTGAACATCCTCTGCTGAGCCCCCGATCAGTCCTTAGTCTTACCTGTAGCGAGGCAGGCGTCTTTGAGCAGGTGTGTGAAGGAGTCTTTGGCCTTCGCTCTGGCCTTGGCGTAGAAGCTCTGGTAGGTCTCGCGGCCTTTCAAGATCTCGGCGTAGAGCTGAATCAGCTCAGGCCGGCGGCAGATCATGCGGTGCACCATCTGCGGGAAGGTGTACAGGGTCCACGCCATGCGCGCCGCCACCCGAAACTCGGGATAGATATCGCGGGCAACCTCGACGTCGTACGCCGTCAGGTCCGGCGTCAGACCCTGCAGATGACCCACGATGCTCGCCGCCGCCATCCGGCCGCTGAGGATCGCGTAATAGATCCCTTCTCCCAGCACCGGATCCACGAGGCACGCAGCATCGCCGACCAGCAGCGACCGGGAAGTCGTCAGCGGAAGCCGCTCCACCGCCGTGCCGCTGTAAAGCGGAATCGGATGGCCGAGGCCGTCCGGGACTTCGAGGCCGCCGAGTGCCGGTTCCGTCCGCACAAATCCGTGATACGCCGATCTCGGATTGCGGTGTCGCCCGTGCAACCCGGCAACGCCGACCGACAGTCGCCGCTCTTTCGGAAAGACCCAGCCATAGCCTCCTGCCACCACCCCGAGGTCGAGCACGATGGTCCCGGCAGCCAAGCAGGACGAAGCCCCATTCCAAGGAACCTCTCCTTCCAGCGCCCCCAACACGCGCCCCCGCCGACCGGCAAACAGCGCTCGTGCGACTAGGCTGGTGGCGCCGTCCGCGCCCACGACGACCTTCGCCCGATACCGCTCCCGGTTCGTCTCCACTTCAACGCGATCCGCACACTCGTGCACCTTCACCACGCGTTCGTTGTCGCAGACCTCGGCTCCGGCCTCCCGGGCCTTCCCGCAGAGGTACGCGTCGAAGCGGTCGCGCATGACCATGTAGGCCATCGGCTCCGGAGACGAGATCTCGAACGCCTCAGCGCCGGCGAACTGGAAGCGGACGCGGTGAATGGTCTCTTCGACGACAGAGTGATAGTCCGGCTCCAGGAGCCGATCGGTGCGGGCCGAAAGCGCGCCGCAACAGACCTTGTAGCGGGGCATCGGCTTCCCTTCCAGCCCCAACACTGAGAGACCGGCTCGGGCCAACTCTGTGGCGGCCGAGGAGCCGGCCGGTCCCATCCCTACGACGATGATGTCATGCATTCAGAAATACCAGCCGATCCCGTGCCGTTCCAGCTCGCCCGTAATGAGCGCCAAGCTGTTCGTGTAGAGCATGACGCCGACCAGGATGAGAAAGACCCCGCTGACGACGGAGATGCCGTACATGTAGGTGCGGATTTTCTTGAAGTAATTGATGAAGGGGCCCACGGACAGGGCTATGGCAAAGAGGGGAAGCCCGATGCCCAGGGAATAACTGAACAGGAGCTTCACGCCGGTCATCATCGAATCGCTGGTCCCGGCGAGCATCAGAATGGTCCCGAGAATCGGTCCCACGCATGGCGTCCATCCCGCGGCGAACGCCATTCCGACGAGCAGCGACCCAATGTGACCCGCCGGCCGGCTTTGAAGGTGGATACGCTTCTCGGTCATGAGGAAATTGAGCTTCAGCACACCCATCACGTACAGCCCGAATATCACGATCAGGACTCCGCCTGCCTTCCGAATGAAATCCTGGTACGTGATCAGCACCTGCCCGATCAGGCTGGCCGAGGCGCCGAAGGCGACGAACACGGCGGTCAGACCGACGATAAAAAACAGGGAGTTCAGGACAATGGTCACGCGCACCCGACTCCGATCCGTCTGACTGGTCAATTCCTCAAGGGTCAGGCCGGTGATATAAATGAGGTACGACGGCACCAGCGGGAGTACGCAGGGGGACACGAACGAGAGGAAGCCCGCCGCGAAGGCGATGACGAGGGTGATGTCGGGCGCTTGCTGGACCATTTTCTTATCTCACTTGCAACAGCCTCCGGATGCCGTCGTGGGCCTCAGGCTCCTGCCAATCCCGCGCACCGAAGATCTGGTGCGTGATCACGCCCTCGCGGTCGACCAGGAACGTGACCGGCAGCGTGCGAACGCCGTACAGGCGCATCACCACTGCCTCCGGATCGTGGGCAATGGTGAAGGTCAACCCCAAGGCATCCCGGTAGGGTCTCGTCACAGCCGGACCTTCCAGGTCCGTGGAGACCGCCAGGATCGTAAACCCCTGGCGGCGATACTCGCGATAGAGTCGCTCTATCGCCGGCATCTCCACCTTGCACGGCCCGCACCACGTGGCCCAGAAGTTCAGAAAGACGACGTGCCCGCGATAGTCGGAGAGGCGCACTTCCCGGCCGTCGAGCGTAGTCAGCACGAAGTCCGGCGCCAGGTGGCCGATCCGGGGCGCCTCGGTCAGCACAGGCGTGGTACCTACGCTCGCATTCCCCGTGGCCTCGCTTTCCGGTGCAGTGTCGCACCCGAGCAGCCCGGCTGAGAAGACCAGCGCCAGCAGCACGGTAATCGGGAGGGACATGGGAATGGGCTTTAGTCAGCCTTGACGGACTTGGGCTGTTTCTGCAGCAGTTGCACGATGGTCTCGAGGCTCTCGGGCCTCGTCCAGTCACGCGGCCCGATGACCTTCTCCCGGAGCACGCCGTTCTGATCGATGATATAGGTCTCCGGCACACCCATCAGCTTGTACCGCTTGTCGGTCTGCCCCCAGGAGTCAGTCAGGATCGGAAAGGACAGCTTCAGACTCTCGACGAAGGACGGAATGTCCTTGGTCGTCGTGACGCGATCCATGCTCACGGCCAGCATCATGAAGTCCTGGTTCTTGAGGTTCTCCCAGAGCACCTGCATCGAGGGCATCTCTTCCTTGCAGGGCTTGCACCAGGTGGCCCAGAAGTTCAGGAAGACGACTTTGCCGCGATAGTCCGACAGCCGCTGCGTCTTCCCCTGCAGATCCGGCAGGCGGAAGTCGGGCGCCGTCATGCCAACGACGAGCGGCTCGTACTTGGCGCTCTGGAGCCAGACCACGCCGAATGCGAGCGCGAGGATGGCCAGCCCGCCGAGGCTCACGATCAGCCGGCGGCGCGCCGCCGGCCTGGACCGGACAGACGCCTCACTTGTGGCACTGAGTGCGACGTCCTGCTCAGGCATAGGCGTGCAGCCCCGACAGCAGGAAGTTCACGCCCCAGAAGCAGAAGATGACCATGCCGAAGCCGAAGACTTGGTAGAGCGCGGCGCGATGCCCTTCCCAGCCTCGGTTCATACGAGCATGGATGTACGCACCGTAAATCAGCCAGACGATCAGCGACCACGTCTCCTTCGGATCCCAGGACCAGTACCCACCCCACGCATAGTTGGCCCACATGGCGCCCAGGATGACCCCGAAGGCTAGCAGCGGAAACCCGATCATGACCGACTTGTAGCCGAGCTCGTCGATCTTCTCCAGACTCGGGAACGTGTCGTAGATCGTGCCCCGGCGCCCCTGGCGCTCCGCGCGCTCCTTGAGCAGGTACATCACACCGAGGCCGCCCGCCATCGCGAACGCCGCGTAGCTGGTCAGCGTGACGGAGACGTGGATGTAGATCCAGTAGCTGTTCAACGCCGGCACCAGCGGCTCCGCCACCTGGTAGCGGTACGGCAGGAGCGACGCCGCGCCCATCGCGATAAACCCGACCGACACGACGAACGCCCCGATGGCCTTGATCCCGTATTTGATCTCCAGGAACAGGTAGCCCGCGATGATCGCGAAGGAGACGTACGACATCGCCTCGAACTGGTTGGACCAGGGGGCGAACGTGCCGGACAGCTGCATGCGCTCGTAGGCTCTCATCCCCAAGGCCACACCGTTGACGATGAGCCCGAAGAAGGTGACCCAGGTCGCGAGTTGTCCGAGCGGCTGCGCCCAGCCGTCATCCTCCTCGGAGGACGCCGGATGCCCGGCATAGGCCGGGCGCAGGGCCTTCTTCGAGGCCACCAGGTAGCTGAAGTACAGCGCCACCGCCGCCAGGTAGAGCCAGAACGTCACGTCAAAGAGAAACAGCGATCGAAACATAGCTTCTCCTCTCTTACCTTAACGCTGTTGGATGTCGCAGCGCCTTGAGTAGCTCACTGAGCCGGTGAAACTCGCGGTCGAAGTCGATCTGCCCTTTGTAGGCCGTCCCGCCCAGGTAGACCGTCACGCCGTGCGGCTCGGAGACCACTTTGGCCCAGACCCGCCGGTGAAAGATGAGCGCCGACAGCATCACCCCCACGACCAGCAAGGTGGAGCCGATCCACACGATGATCACGCCCGGGTCCTTGGCGATCTGCAAGCCGGTGAACTTCTTCGTCAGGTAGCCGGTCAGCTCGAACTTGTACTGGGACCCCTGGATCTCGAACAGATCAGGATAATGGTAGAAGATCCAGGGTGTCGCGAGCTGCCGCTCGTGCTCCGTGATGGCCAGCCTGACGGCCGGGTTCTCGTGTTCGACCGTCTTCGAATAGACGCGGCGGGCCTTGGCGTCGAACCCGAAGTCCGCCACGAAGTCCGTCACCTGGAGCTTGAGTCCCAGATTTTTCAGCTCGGCCTCCTTGCGCCAGTCCAGGATCGCCTCGCCGACGACTTTGTCCGAAGCCTTCTCCCGCACCACGATCCGCGCCTTCTCGACACGATCCCAGGAATCGCCGTAGCTGGACTGATAGAACCAGATGCCTTTGTAAACCAGCGGGTCGTTGACGGTGATCGTCTTGGTGATCTTCTTCTCCCCGTTCTCAAGGACCGTCAGGGTGCTGTTGTAAGACTTGACCGCGCCGTTATCGTAGTAGTCGATCCAGAACTTGTCCACGTGCAGGTCAAAGCTCCCCTGCGGGACGTGATAGGTCTCCCCTTCGAGACAGACGCCGAAATCGCGGAAGCCCAGGCTGTTGCCGAGGAGCCCTCCCGCCACGATGACCGTCACGCTAAGATGCGCCACGTGGGCCGCGACCCGGCCCATGATGCCTTTCGTCGCGTAGAGGGTCGTGTCGGTGTCGCCCTTGTTGATCAGCACCCGATAGCCCCGCTCGGCGAACGCCAACCCCAGTTGCTCGGTGACCTTGGACCGCTCGGCCGGGAGAGCCACCATCACGGATCGTTTCAGGTTCTGGATGAACGACGCCGTGACGTTGACCTTGTCCTGCCGGATGGAGCGCCAGATCGCCGGGAACCGCTGGTGGAAACAGGTCAGGGAGTTGATGCAGAGCAGGACCAGCACGGTCGAGAAGTACCAGGTGTGATAGATGTCAACGAACCCCAGCTTGACAAACCACCAGTAGGCGTTCTCTCCATACTCCTTGATATAGACCTCCGGCCGCTCGCCCTGTTGGATGACCGTCCCCACCGTCGAGAGAATGGCCAGGGTGATCATCAGGAAAATCGCCAGCTTGAGCGAGCTGAAAAACTCGCCGAGGGTGTCGCCGAATTCCTTGAAACTGAACGGTTTCGCGTCGTCGGCTGGTTTCGTGATGGCATCCATGGGGTTCGTGGCTTGAGAGTCGATCGAGGTCATCCAATCCTACAGGGCGCACGCCTGGACTGTCAAGATTTCTCCTTGACAACCGAGGACTTCCCTCGCTACCCTCAAGGCCAAATCCGTCCAGGCGCGGACTCAAACTCTCCTGGCATCGAACCACCATGAGGGACTCCGAAGCATGAGCCGACACAATTACCTGTTCACGTCCGAATCCGTCACCGAAGGCCATCCGGACAAGATCGCGGACCAGATCTCGGATGGCATTCTGGATGCGATCATCGCCCAGGATAAGCGCTGCCGGGTCGCCTGCGAGACAATCCTGACGACCGGCATCGCGTTCGTTGCGGGCGAGATCTCCACCAAGGCCTATGTCGAGATCCCCGACCTCATCCGGGAGACGATCCGGCAGATCGGGTACACCGACGCCGCCTGGGGCTTCGATTACCACACCTGTTCCGTGCTCACCTCGATCCACAACCAATCCCCTGACATCGCCGTCGGCGTGGACTCGGGCGGCGCAGGCGACCAGGGCTTGATGTTCGGCTACGCGACGAACGAGACGCCCGAGTTGATGCCCATGCCCATCGTGCTTGCGCATCGCCTGACCCGGCGGCTGGCCGAAGTCCGGAAAAAGGGCCTCCTCTCGTGGATCCGCCCCGACGGCAAGTCCCAGGTGACGGTCGAATACCGGAACGGCCGGCCCGTCCGGGTGGACACGATCGTCGTCTCCGCTCAGCACAGCCCGGATGTCACCAGCAAGAAGATCGAGCGGGACGTGATCGAATACGTGATCAAGCCCGTCATGCCCAAGGACATCTTCGACCCCCTCAGCGTCAAATACCACATCAACCCGACCGGGCGGTTCGTGGTGGGCGGCCCCATGGGCGACACGGGACTCACCGGGCGCAAGATCATCGTGGACACGTACGGTGGCGTCGGCAGCCACGGCGGCGGCGCGTTCTCGGGCAAGGACCCCAGCAAGGTGGACCGCTCGGCGTCGTACATGGCTCGCTACATCGCGAAGAACATCGTGGCCGCGGGCCTCGCCGACAAGTGCGAGATCCAACTGGCGTACGCGATCGGCGTGCCCGAGCCGGTGTCCATTTTGATCGACACCAAGAACACCGAAACGGTATCCACCGACCTGATTGACAAGCTCGTACGTAAGCACTTCCCCATGACCCCTCGCGGGATCATCGACCATCTCAAGCTCCTGCGGCCGATCTACAAGAAGACGGCTTCGTACGGACACTTCGGCCGAAACGAGCCGGAGTTCACGTGGGAGAAGACCGATCTGGCGAAGGCCCTGAGGCGGGAAGCGGGCAAGTAACTTTCCTGTTCCGAATCAGTCCCCCTTTTACTGACCAGGAGACGACTCGTGGACTACGACGTGAAAGACTTGAAGCTAGCCGACCAAGGCCGGATGCGGATCGAGTGGGCTGAGGAGTCGATGCCGGTGCTACGGCTCGTGCGGAAACGGTTCGCCAAGGAGCGCCCCCTGCGCGGGGTCCGCATCGCCGCCTGCCTGCACGTGACGACCGAGACGGCGAATCTGATGCAGACCCTGCAGGCCGGCGGCGGCGAGGTGCGGCTGTGCGCCTCGAACCCCCTGAGCACGCAGGACGACGCGGCCGCCTCCCTGGTGGCCCACGATCACATCCCGACCTTTGCCATCAAGGGCGAGGACAAGAAGACCTACTACAAGCACATCCTCGCCGCGCTCGGCCACAACCCCACGATCACCATGGACGACGGGTGCGATCTCGTGTCCACGCTGCACAGCGAGCGGATGACGGCCCGCATCATCGGCGGGACCGAGGAGACCACGACGGGAGTGATCCGGCTGCGGAGCATGGCGAAGAAGGGCGTGCTGAAGTTCCCCGTCATCTCTGTCAACGACGCCGACACCAAGCACATGTTCGACAACCGGTACGGCACGGGGCAGAGCACCCTCGACGGCATCACCCGAGCCACCAACCGCCTCATCGCCGGTTCGATCGTCGTCATCGCGGGCTACGGCTGGTGCGGGCGCGGGATCGCCTCGCGGGCCAAGGGGATGGGCGCGGACGTCATCGTGACGGAGGTGGCCCCGCTGAAGGCGCTGGAGGCTCTGATGGACGGCTACCGCGTCCTGACGATGGAGGAGGCCGCGCCGGTCGGCGACGTCTTCATCACCGTCACCGGCAACCTGAAGGTGATCCGCAAAGAGCACTTCGCGGTCATGAAGGACGGCGCCATCGTGTGCAACTCCGGCCACTTCAACGTGGAGATCGACATCCCGGCGCTGGAGCGGCTCGCCCGCCGGCGCAAGATGGTCCGCGAGGGCGTGGAGCAGTTCCTCCTGCCAAACGGCCGGCGGATTAATCTATTAG
>Ga0209237_1000749_pt1 | contig 18765 bp, 18 predicted proteins | sample GraSoi013_1_40cm_2_FD_185820 | JGI IMG/M metagenome (GOLD analysis project Ga0209237, IMG submission 185820) | Grasslands soil microbial communities from the Angelo Coastal Reserve, California, USA - Sample 10_02_2013_1_40cm (SPAdes) (version 2) | ecosystem: Environmental > Terrestrial > Soil >... | reverse complement strand
GGTGGGCCGCGGTGGACTCGAACCATCTACCTCCGCGTTAGATCGGCATGAGCGGTGTGCTAACGAGAGTGGGACCCCGAGCGTAGGGCGCCGAGTTATGTGGTGCGCCGAAACCGTGCCAGCATGCTACGTGCTCATAGCCTTGACCTCGATGGGCACGACTCAGCAGGCGTAATCCGCGTCGGCGCCGCTTGAGGTGTTACCGGATTGGCGCAGCCAAGCCAGCAGCCCGGTCGAAAACGTTGTGCAGTCACCCGCGACCCAGCTGCCGGAGGCGGACGCTGGCCTGAAACCGGTCCCGGACGTGATTTGGTTCCACGCCGTTGCGGAGGAGTAGACACCAACGGCCACTCTGCTCAGGAATTTGAGTCGATCGGCGGCGCCGTCGATAGCAGCTTGATTCAGAACTGGGTCGGACGAGGACCAGCTGTTGCCTATCTCAACATCGAGCCACCATGCCGTTGGCGTCACCTTTCCTGTCACTATCTGACCGAAGGCGAAGTCGCTCTCAGCGCAGCCAATCCGATATGCCTGGAGATACCTGCCGCTATAGCCCTCGGCCGCTGTGGCGGTCAAGCAAAAGCCCGAGACCTTGTGCCCATAGGCGCCCGAGTAAGCAACATTGACGTAAAGCGACGGTGCGCTCGTGCCGGACGCTGCCTGCCTCCAGAGCGCCTGTCGACAGGAATCGACTGTGAACGGCCTGCCTCCAGTCACGCGGATGATTCCAAACGACGTGAAGGCAGGGTCGAGCGCGACGGGAACGCCGTTTATGCACTGATAGCTGGAAGCGTCGTAGCCCTGGCCGACATAAGGCCCGTTGCTGGCGGCTGCCGATCCAGCGGTCTCAATCAGCGAGACGCTGGCGATTGCCAGGACGATGAGAAACCGGGACATGGCCAATTAGGCTAACACGTGATTTATCGCCCTTCCAAGCAGTCTCCATCAGGCAAGTGTGCGGTCGAGGCGGTGGGTAGATTCGTCTGTCGCGAAACACCACTTTGAAAACCGTCGGATTGGATTGTCGCTTGCAACTCGACGTACCAATTCGTCCACAATCGGCTCAAGTGGGCTAGAGCGGGTTGGTGGGCCGCGGTGGACTCGAGCCACCTACCTCCGCGGTAACGAAGCCTGAGCGCTGCACTTGACCATCGCCGGATCTCAGGAACAGCGATCGCTGCAGCCGGTCCTATGTGGTAGCCGCGAACTCGCTCCGCAGGAGCGCTGGCACTCGCGCCTCAAAGCCATCGAAGAATCTGAACAACAGCTCGAACTCGACCGGCTCGGTCGGCCGATGGGCCGGCTCTGCAGCTCGGTTGATGAAAGCCAGCACCTTGTCGCCGACCATGTCGAAATTCACCTGCTCGCAGTCAAGCAGCCATTGCATCATGCCCGGGTCAAGCAGCATCACCGCGCTGCGGCGGTCATTGGATCTGACAGTGAACCGCCTGTCGAATTCGGTGGACTCAAGCTCCAACGCCGGCGGACCGCCTAGCGTGACCCCAGTTAGGTTTCTGAGCGACACAGCCAGGTACGGCAGTTTCAAACCAGCGACAGTGAAGGCCAGGATGGTGAAAAACTGCGTGTTCTTGCCGGCGGGACGAATGAAGTCTGCAGCGGCGACCCCATGGTCGCGGGATGAGAACGAATTCGTCAGCCAGCGCGGGTCGATGGCTCCTAACAGAGCGAAATCGCTGGGCGCCACGTCAGGCACGAGTCCGCGCTGGGCGCACAGTGCCGCGATCGCTTGCTGGCGCAGTCGCATCATTGGCGCCGCTCGGCGCGCAGCTTGAACGAGCAGGATGCTGCCCCCGAGCACCGCCGCCAACGCAACCGTCATCGTCACGAGCAAGACGAGCGAGCCGTTCACGGCGTCGCGAGTGTACGGGAAGGCACACGCCCTCGAACCTTGCAGCTGCGGACTCGAACCACCCACCTCCGCGGTACACGGCGCGAGCGCTGCGCCTGAATCACGGAGGAACGCGACACCCACGAGCGCTGCAGCCGGTGTTATGTGGTAGCCACACTCCGGACGTGCCCTGCAGTAGCTCGCCTGAACGCGGGGTCTGACACGTGAGATACTTGACGCATTCGGGCTGACCACCGAAACCTCCAATCGCCACCACTTGGAGTGCCTCGATGACCGAGACCACTACGGATCGACCGGTCGACACCTCGGCCACAGGAACTGTCGTGACCAGGTGGCTGGCAGACTTCGAGCGGGCCTTGACCGCCGGGGACATCGATGCGGCAGCCGGCCTGTTCGTTACCGACTGCTACTGGCGCGACTTGGTCGCGTTTACCTGGAACATCGTCACAGTGGAGGGTGCTGAAGGCGTACGCCACATGCTCGGTCAGACGCTCGATCAAGTACGGCCCAGCGGTTTCGCCGTCGCTGACGAGTTGGGCGAGGCCGGCGCGGCTACCGAGAGCTGGATCAAGTTCGAGACCTTGGTCGGCCGGGGCATAGGTCATCTCCGGCTCAGAGACGGCAAAGCCTGGACGCTGCTGACGACGCTGAACGAGCTCAAGGGTCATGAGGAGCCGAAGAGTGATCGGCGACCCAAGGGAACCGAGCACGGCGCCGTCCCGAATCGGCAGACCTGGCTCGAGCAGCGCCGGCGCGAAGCGCAAGAGCTCGGCCATCTCACCCAGCCGTACGCGGTCATCGTTGGTGGTGGCCAGGGCGGCATCGTGCTCGGCGCGAGGTTGCGTCAGCTCGGCGTGCCTACCATCATCGTCGATCGCAACCCCCGCCCCGGCGACGCGTGGCGCAATCGCTACAAGTCGCTGACCTTACACGACCCGGTCTGGTACGACCACCTTCCATACATCGACTTTCCGCCGAACTGGCCGGTCTTCTCACCGAAGGACAAGATCGCCGACTGGCTCGAGATGTACACGAGGGTCATGGAGCTCAACTACTGGGGGTCGACCGAGTGTAAGCGAGCCTCGTATGACGAGACGTCCAAGGAATGGACCGTTGTCGTCGAGCGCGACGGTGTCGAGATGACGCTGCGACCGAAGCAGCTCGTGCTGGCCACCGGCATGTCGGGCAAACCAAGCCTGCCCAACCTCGAAGGCATGGACGTCTTCACCGGCGATCAGCACCATTCGTCCAAACACCCCGGACCTGATGCCTACCGTGGAAAGAAGGCGGTCATCATTGGTTCGAACAACTCTGCTCACGATATCTGCGCCGCGCTCTGGGAGGTCGGCGCCGATGTCACGATGGTTCAGCGGTCTTCAACGCACGTTGCTAGATCAGACTCCCTTATGGAGATGGCCCTCGGCGGACTGTACAGCGAGGAGGCCGTTGCGTCCGGCATGACGACACAAAAGGCCGACCTCACGTTCGCGTCATTTCCGTACCGAATCTTGCACATGTTTCAGATACCGGTATACGACGCGATCCGCGAACGCGACGCCGACTTCTATGCGCGGCTGGAGAAGGCAGGCTTCATGCTCGACTTCGGCGACGACGACTCCGGGCTGTTCATGAAGTACCTACGCCGTGGTTCCGGTTACTACATCGATGTCGGCGCCTCTGAGCTCGTGGCCAACGGTGACATCAAGCTCGAGTCCGGCGTGGATGTCGTGCGACTGACGGAGAACGCCGTCTTGCTGAGCAACGGCAAGACCCTCCCAGCCGATGTGGTCGTCTACGCCACCGGCTACGGCTCGATGAACGGATGGGCAGCCGATCTGATTTCTCCGGAGGTTGCCGCGAAGGTTGGTAGGTGTTGGGGTCTCGGATCGAACACCATCAAGGACCCCGGACCGTGGGAGGGGGAGCTGCGCAACATGTGGAAACCCACGCAGCAGGAGGCGCTTTGGTTTCATGGCGGCAACCTGCACCAGTCGCGACACTACTCCTTGTACCTGGCTCTTCAGCTCAAGGCGCGGATGGAAGGAATCTCAACTCCGGTCTACGGACTACAGCAAGTCCACCACCCGAGCTAGCGCTGCAGCATCTCAGACAACGCGACCTGAGCCCGCTCCGCCGCATCGCGGTCGGCGCTGCCTCTGCGCCGATTTCATGACCCGTGACGGGGTGGGCCACGGTGGACTCAAACCACCTACCCGGGGCCTTCCGCCCTTGTAAGCACAGAGCTCGGGCCGATCTGACTGGAGTGCGAGCGTGATCCGCACATCGCAGCCGAGCTGATTGAGTTGCGTCGCGTCTGATCTGGAGCTTGTTTGCCTGCGCTGCGGCCGCCTGGCGACTAATGATCGGGAGCTAACTGAAGGTTGCTTGACACACTGGGAGCAAGGGAGTAGACGACAGGCGACCCGGCTCGATTCCGGCCTCGATGTGGCCACGGACAGGGGCTTGTGGGCGGGGGACGAAGGGAGGAAGGGGATTATGTTCCATAGACGGCTCCGACATTCGATCACCCGCACGCGAATGCAGCGGCGTTTGCCGAGTCTGGCGAGCCTCAGGCACAACGTGGGACGGGTGTGTCTCGTCGCCATGGTTGCGATCTTCAGTTGGGCCGTGATTCTGGCCCCGCAAGCCGCCCATGCCGCTGGGGGGCCTAACACGGCGCTCATCAACGGTGACACCGTAACCGGTGGGAGCTCAAGCGTGGAGGCGGCCCAAGCGATTGCCGACGGGTTCACTGTGACCGTCGTAAACGGGACGACTTGGGACGCCATGACGGCGGCCGACTTTGCCAGCTACCAGGTCTTGATCGCCGGGGATCCGACCTGCAGCTTCCTCGCCGCATCCTTCACCAGCAACGCAGACACCTGGGCGCCCGTCGTCATGGGCACCAGCATCACCACCAAGCCGGGCAACCGGATCCTGATCGGCACTGACCCCGTTTTCCACCGCACCTCTCATCCCGGCGCTGACCATCTGATAAAAGATGGCATCGCGTTCGCCGGCGCACTGCCCGGACGGACCGGTCTCTATTTCGACGCCAGCTGCTTGGACGGGACCAGGGGCGCCACCACGGTCGCGACCCTCGCCAAACTCAGCACCGGAGCCGGCACCTGGACCGAGAATGCATCCCCGCCCTGTGGGGGCAGCGTCTCTCTCGTTGCCTCGAACCCAGCCTTCTCGGACCTCACCAGCAGCGACTTGCAGGGGTGGGGATGCTCGGATCACGAAACATGGCGGACCTTCCAAGACGACTGGAACGCGCTGGCGGTCGCCACCGACACACCCACCAAACCAACCTGTGGGTCTGATCCGGGTGGGGTCCCGGGCAACACTGTCTGCGGGGAGGCGTACATCCTCCTATCCGGCGTTGGCACTGTCGTCACGGCTCCAAACATCACCCTTACCCCGACGGCGGCCACCAATCCCCTTGGAGGGAGCCACACTGTCACCGCCACCATAACCACCCCGACTGGAGCGCCCCTGGTTGGGCAGAAGGTGGACTTCACCATCACCGGCCAGAATGCCGGGTTGAGCGGGACATGCTCGCCCGCTACGTGCGTCACCGATGCCAGTGGCAAAGTCACGTTCATGTACCCTGACACCAATGGGGCCGGCGACGACACCATCGTCGCTAGCTTCACAGCCAGTGGGAGCAAGCAGCAGGCCACAGCCGTCAAGCACTGGGTTTCGGCCACTACGGACGCTGCCATCTCGGCGAGCGGAAATACCTTAAGCGCCACCGAAGGCGCCAGCTTCAGCGGGCCTGTGGCGACATTCACCGATCCCGACGCCAACGCGACCGCCAGCGAGTATGCGGCGACGATCGACTTTGGCGATGGCAGCAGCTCGGCGGGTGCGGTAAGCGGTCCAACAGGGGGTCCCTTCACGGTCAGCGGCACCCATACCTACACCGACGAGGGCACCTACGCGGTCACGGTCACGATCACTGATGTCGACACGCCTGGCAACGCAGCCACAGCGCACTCGACGGCTGACGTCGCCGACGCCGCACTGACGGCCGGCACGGTGACCGTCAGCGGCGGGGTCGAAGGTTCGAGCCCGACTCATCCGACCTCCACCTTCACAGACGCCAACCCATTCGCAACTGCGGCCGACTTTACTGCCACGATCGATTGGGGCGATGGCGCCAGCTCGACCGGCGCAGTCACCGGAGCGGTGGGCGGCCCGTTCACAGTCACCGGCAGCCACCCCTACATTGAGGAGGGCTCGTACACGGTCACGGTGACAGTCGCGGACGACGGTGGGAGCACAACCTCGGCAAGTGGGCCGGCGAACGTCGCCGACGCTCCGCTGTCGGCAACATGTGCAGCGACGCGGGTCTCCCCGATGTCCTTCAGCGGACTGGTGGCCAACCTCACCGACGCCAATGTGACCGCAACCGTGGCTGATTTCACCGCGACGATCGACTGGGGCGATGCCTCCAGCTCAGCCGGCATCATCAGCGGCCCCACCGGCGGCCCATACACGGTCGGCGGCAGTCATACATATGGGGCAACGGGACAATTCGTAGTCACGGGCACGATCACCGACGACGGTGGCTCGACCGCCCCGATCTCCTGCCCGATCTTTGTGTTCGCCACCACCACCGGCGGCACTTTCGTCGTCGGGGACCAGAACTCGGCTATCGGCGCCGGGGTGACCTTCTCGGGTGCTAAGTGGGCGAAGCTGAATAACTTGAGCGGTGGGCCGGCGCCCGCTGCCTTCAAAGGCTTCGAGGACACGCCCAGCGAGGGAGTGACCTGCGGCACTAGTTGGTCGACCGATACGGGCAACAGCTCTGACCCGCCAGCCGGCCCTCTGCCGACCTACATAGCCGTGATCGTCTCGAGTTCGGTCTCGCAATCCGGGTCGACGATCTCTGGAGACACGTTGCACATGGTGGTCGTCAAGACAGACCCTGGTTATATGCCTGATCCTGGCCATCCCGGTACGGGCACGGTCGTCGCGCAGATCTGCTGACTGACCGTCACCACTGCAGGGGGCGGCGGCAGCCGCCCCCTCGATCTTCGTGGCCTCAGCTAGGTGAAGTTCCTGGATAGATATGGCACAAGCTTCGAGCTGCTACCCCGGCGCCCTCTCACACGACGTATTGGACGCGGCGAACTCTCAGCTTTGAGCCATAGGACGTGCCGTAGAAGGCACATATCCTCGGCACGAATTGGAGGATAGGGCAGGGGTTCGTATTGCGGGAACGGTGGTGGGCCGAAGCTTATGTAACGCGAACCGCGAACTCGTCGTCTCCGCGCGCCAGATCGAGCTTTAACCCCATAGCCCGGATCCGATCGGTTTCGAGTGGCGACCCGCTCGTGTGTGTGCGACGATGCCTGCGGCCATGAAGGACGATACCGCCCGGGTCCGCGGCATGGCCGAAGCCGCGCTCAGTTTCCATTGATCCAACCACAGCATCCTGACCGTGAGCCGCTGCGCCCGCGGTTTGGTCTGACAGGACGGTCATCAACATGAGCGCTACGCGCTTCACGAACCTGGTGGGCTGCGCCCTGCCCGTGCAGCTGGCTGCGATGGGCGGCGTGGGCACCACCGAGCTTGCGGCCGCGGTGGCGGACGCCGGCGGCTTGGGCATGGTGCCGTCGGGAACGCAACCCGCCGGGGGAGCCTGCGGTGTCAACTTCCTGATGCCGTTCGGCCCCTCTGTCGATGACATCGCGGCTGCCGCCCGCCAATGCCGCGTGGTGGAGTTCTTCTATGCGGATCCTCGCGCCGACGTCGTGGCGGCGGCGCACGATGCAGGGGCCATCGCCGGCTGGCAGGTGGGGTCGCCGGCCGAGGCAGTGGCGGCTGAGAAAGCTGGCTGCGACTACATCGTCGCTCAGGGCACCGAGGCGGGTGGCCACGTTCGCGGCGGCCAAAGCCTTGACGAGGTACTCGCGCAGGTTCTTTCATCAGTGCGCATCCCGGTAGTCGCGGCGGGAGGGATCGCGACGGCGGAGCGGGCTGCCGCTGTCATTAGGTCCGGGGCTGATGCAGTACGGGTGGGTACACGCTTTGTGGCCTCGCCCGAGTCCGGGGCGCACCCTGACTACGTACGCATGCTGCTTGCCGCCACCGCCGACGACACTGTGCTCACGGAATGGTTTAGTGACGGTTGGGCGAACGCGCCGCACCGGGTGCTGAGATGGTCCCTGGCTGCGGCTCAAGAGACCGGGTGGAGGGCAACCGCACCTCCCTATCGTGGCGTCGACCGCACCCCCAGCGACATGGCGATGTACGCAGGCATGGGCGTGGGCGACGTCAACCTCAGCCAGCCGGCGGCGGAGGTCGTCGCAGATCTCGTGCGGCTGCTCTGATCGCGTAGCCAGCCAAGGTCGGAAAACCCTTCGCTCCGCTTTCCGGACGCCTTCGCGGCATAAGGTGTTCGAGAAGTGCATCCGAGCCCGAACTTCGAATTGAGTGGGCCGCGGTGGACTCGAACAACCTACCTCCGCGGTAATTCGGCCTGAGCGCCGTGCTTCAAGAGGTAGCGATAGATCAGTAACCCGCTCGCCAATCCGCTTACGGCAGCGCCCGTTACTGTTCCAGCGTTGAGCAGCCAAGGGGACAGCTGATTGAACGCGACAGTCTCCTGCCAGATCGAGAGCGGCGAGCCGAAAACCAGCCAAGCGCCCGTCCAGACCACCGACAACAGCAAGACCGATGTTGGGCGTGGCTTCCCGATAACGCGCAGAATCGACCAACTGGAGGCGGCGGCAATCACCAAGACTCCGGACAACCAGAACGCTTCGTAGGGAAACGGACCCGCTGAATAAATACGGTTGGCGATGGGATTGAAGCCCCACACCAGCCACAGGACAGGCCAGCTCCCGGCGAGAAGAGCCAGATACGGCCATCCGACTGAAGGGGCGAGTCGGTGCAATAAGAATGCAGCGAGGATCCCGCCAGCTCCAAGGACCACAGCCGGCCACCATGGAACGTATCCGAGGCTTACTTGAGTCTGTGGCGGAAGCGCCCCCCAGGCAAGATAGAGGACCGACCAGGACCCGACCCATGCACCGCCAACCGCTAGTGCGATCCACCTTGCCCGTGCCTGAATTAATTCACGGGAGCCGTCGGCCGGAGTCCCGAGTTCTCTTTCCAGTGGTTCAAAAGGCGTATCGCCTACCGCGATTCGTGTGGACGTTTTGTTCGTGGGCGGGTGGGTCGAAACCGCGCTATTCCTGACGCGGTCCTCCATTTGCGGTCCACTGGATGCTGTTTTCAGCGATTCATCGGGGATGAACGAATCGGTGGCTGCTGCTTCCGACGGGCCAGCGGACTCCCGAATGACGAGGTTGTCGAGCTCCCTTGCGACCGCGCGAAAGAGATCGTCTCGGTCATTGAATTCGCTTATCAATCCAAGGATCGCGTCCCGCTCGCCCGGCTTCGACAATCCCATCTTCAACTTTCCGACGATCGCGAACTGGTTGTCAAGGGACAAATTCGGCTGTCGAATCCGCTCAGCTAGCTCCCCGAGGTAAGAGAGGGGCACTGGTGGTGGATCGGGCAACGGGTCCGGAAGATCGGGTGCCTTTGGCAGTTGATTTATCGCGCCTGCCAGAGCGAATGCCGCAGTGCCGTCGGCCGCTCGGAAATCGACGATTTGCAGGGTGGCAAGCCACGGCGGCAGTATGTCGGCTCGGACAGTTTCGACCATGACTGGGAGAACGGGTTTGGAAAGGCGTTGGGCATAGTCCGTTTCCCGCCTACACGCCTCTGACGAGGCAAGTGCCGGCGATGCTGCTACCAGAACCGCATCACACTCTCGAATCTGTTGAAGAATTCGATCCCACCAGGGCTGGCCACCGGTCAGTTCCTGATCCAGCCAGACACTGCAGCCAAGACTGTGCAATCCAGATTGCAAGGCGCCGATTCGTTCTCTGTCGCGGCTGGTGTAGGAAAGAAACACTTTCATTTGGCCGGACCAGTAAATGAAATGGCGTCGGATGCTCCGACGATCAAGCGGGATTATAGGCTCGACAGATCCACTTGACAAAACGCCGGCCACGCTACCCATTTTCATTCGGACAGCGCGAGCCTCAACCACGTCTCGGCTTCCCAGTGCAGGACGGCAGTTGTTGTCGCGTGTGTAGCGCCCGACGGCTCGACCCGCACAGCGGCGGGTGCGCCTATTCCGGGGACTGCTCTGCGGAGAAGCTCGAAACGCGCAGCAATGGGTCGTCAGGTCGGTTTTCCGGCTTCAACTCTGACGGTTAGCTCACGGCCGTGCGTAACTATGGGGTCAGACGTGAGTAAGGTCCTCGGACTCACCGAATGACCGTCGCGGTCGTTTAGCATCAAGACGTGACCTTTTGAGCCCGCATAACCCGACCTCTGACTCGGAACATCGTCTGGTTCAAGTTCCGGAACGGGTGGTGGGCCGTGGTTTCCGTAACGCGAACCAGGTGACGGTCTTGGGGCGGCCGATCAGCATCGTCGTGATCGCGGAAAGATAAACCGTTCTCCGAAGGGTTAGCCTCGCAATGGGATGGACGTGAGTCGCTTCCGCCAACCAACAGAATTCCGCGGCGTCTGGCAGCTCTACCGTAGGAAGTACCGTTCGTACGTCAAACCATCGAAACCGGACGAGCCCCTGACCGAGGGTGAGAAGGCCACCTTCGAGCTGACACCGATCGCTTGATCGGACGGCAGCGCAGCGCCGTGTCGGTCGCCTTCCTCGCCTTCGGGATCGTGGGTGGCAGCATCGTGCCGAGGCTTCCGGCGCTCCGAGACCACCTGCACCTGACGGACGCTCAGGTCGGATACGCGCTCCTCTTCTTCGCAGTCGGTGCGGTCGCCGGCGCGACGGCGGCACGATTCGTCCTGGCTCGAGGCGCCAGGTCTTTCGTCCGCGCCGGCACGCCCGCCCTTTGCGTCGCCCTGGTCACGCCGGGCCTGGCAGGCAACCTGGCCGGGCTGATGGGTGGGTTCTTGCTGATCGGCGTCTGCTCGGGCTTCCTCGACGTGCTCGAGAACGCGCAGGGGGCGGAGCTCGAGCGCCTTGCTGCGAGGCCGTTGATCAACGGCTTCCACGCCTTCTGGAGCCTCGGCGCGATCATCGGCTCGGTCGTCGCCGGTCTGGCAGCCTACTTCGGCATCGCGCCCCTGGCGCAGTTCGCCGCCGCCGCGGTGACCGTGGCCGCAGCAACGGCGTGGTTCCTTCGCGAGCTGCCGGATACACGTTCGGGCGCCGCTGGTACGACGCCGGGAGGCGCCCGGCGGTTGTGGCTCAGCGGCGCCGTGGTCGCGGTCGCCGCCATAGCCTTCAGCGGATTCATAGTGGAGGGCGGCAGCGCCGACTGGAGCACGCTCTACCTGCGCGACCTGAGCCACGTCAACGCCGGGATCGCGGCTGCTGGATATGCAGCCTTCTCGCTCGCCGCGATGCTGACGCGGTTTCGCGCCGACCTCCTGACCGCACGCACGAGCCCGGTCGTGGTCGCGCGGTTGGGCGCGGTGGTCGCGGCATGCGGGCTGGCTCTGGCGATCGCCTATCCAGCGCTGGCCGGCGCCGCGATTGGGTTTGCCCTGGTCGGCGTCGGGACGGCCGTCATCCTGCCGCTCGCGTTCGCCGCCGGTGCCAACCTCGGCGCCAGCGGCACGGCGCTGGCCGTGGTCATGACGTCGGGCTACGCGGGCTCGATTGTCGGCCCCGTACTCATCGGCGACGCGGCCGACCGCTTCAGCCTGCGCGTCGCGATGCTGATCCCGCTGGCGGGCGCGATCGGGATCGCAATGCTCGCCGGCAGCTTACGGCCGGCGCCGGCATTGACCGGGTCCGAAGCGAGCCCGGTCCACGAGGACCAGGCTCGCAGTCGGAAGGGTTAGTGGCTCAGTCACATGTAGGCCGTGTCGAACTGCGACACGGTGGCGGAGCTGTTGGAGTGCGCGGGTGACGCCGGGCCCTCTCCCTCACCCCACGATGGGGTCGACGACTATATCGAGCAGGTGTTGCAGTGGGTGGATGTCGTACGAGATGGACGTCTGGTTGATCTCTTTCCGGTAAACACGCCGCCCACCAGGGACTGGGCAGATCCTCGCGACCAAACGCTTGCAATTCCTAATGAAAGAAGTTCTTCCGTTCGTTGGCGAAGCCGATCCATGACCCACCGATGGACACAGTTGAAGGATCGAACTGGCGCAGGTTGAGTCCGTTGTCGAACGACGGGCCGCCTTCGGTTCGTGTTATGGAAAGGCTGCCGGGTTGTGGTGGGCCGCGGTGGACTCGAACCACCTACCTCCGCGTTATCAGCACGGCGCTCTGCCAGTTGAGCTAGCGGCCCATGGTCTCGGCAAGGGTGCGCCCGGAGCGAAAACGGGCGAACCGGAACTCTACCATGGCACGAATTGGCGCTCGGAAAGTGGCGCCACGCGGGCGGAGCCGGGACGCGACCCCGCCGCCCTCGACCGACGAGAGCTACATCGCCTGGATGGTTTCGTAGACGGAGATCTTGGCCCCTGACTTGAGGACCGGGCAGGACTTGGCGAGGGCGACCGCTTTGTCGAGCGAGTCTGCCTTCAGAACTGAGTAACCGCTCGCTGTCATGCCAACCGCGCCCTCGTGCACTGAGCCATCGCTCGAGATGTTCTTCGCATGACTGATCGGGTTGCCCGGATCGACCACCGCCGGGCCGAGCTTGCTGAACCAAGCACCCCAGTCGTCCATCACCTTCTTGCGCTCCGTGTCAGTCGCGGGCATGCCGCCGCCGGTGTATACGAGCAGGAAGTTCGCCATGTCGTCTCCTTGTGGTTGTTTCTCGGCCGGCCAACCTGACCGAGCCTCCAAGCACGACGAATGGCCACCGCCGAAATCGACAGATGCCGGCGGCTAGGCAGCCTATGGATCGCGCCCGGTCAGGCCGAGCAGGCGATCCTGGAGCGGAGCATCATCGGGGACCTCGACCCTCGGAGGGAAAGCGCCGTACTGCCGCCACTGGTCGGCGACCGGGCCGAGCTCGTCCCACAGACCTTGCACCAGCTCCGACGGCAGGGTCGGATCGACCCCGATCACCTTCGCGATGTCATGAGCCCGCATCCCCCGGAAGCTAGTGATCTGAATCAGATAGTCGCGCGCTGAAAAGTCACCGAACGATGTGTGGACGGTCCGCTCCAGATCGTCGAAGTCGCGGGCCGCGGCCTCCGCCCTGTCCACGATCGCCGCGAACGATCGCTTCGGTTCATCGCCCAGCAGGTCGCCCTTATGCGAGTCCTTGCTAACGTCGTCCATCGTCTTGCCCGCGAGCATGTCCGGGACCCACGAGTCGCCATAAGCGTGGTAGTTCACGATCTGGCGAAGGGTTGGCGGCCCACCAGTGCTTCGGCGAGCAAAGGTGGCGGGCATGAGCATGTCCCACTGGTCGTCGGCGATCTTGGCGATCACTGAGTTCAGGGTTCGATCGGCGAGTACGAAAACCTCTTGCTCGGTCATCAACCGAGAAGAGTATCGAAACCTGCTAGCAGCCCACCCAGCCGATGAGCTGTTGGACCTTGATCCGATCCAGACCTCTCACGATCCCCACGCTGCCCATGCGGAGCATCGGGAGTCGCTCGCCGTCGAGGTCTTCCCACTCGCGCCTCGCTGCCGGGTCCCGATTGACCGAGCGATACTCGAACTCGACGCCCATCTCGGTCAGGAGTTCTGCCATTGCCGCTGACTCTCTCGATCCGTCAGCGCCGTAGAGGACGGCGTCCGCCGCAGCGCGCGGTCTCCCGTTCATCCCACCCACGCTAACCCTGTGTTAGCCATAAAGCAAATCGATTGTTTTGATCGGTGGCATAAAAAGAGCCGATGACAGCTCACGTGGCCATCGGCGGTCGACCATGCCGACGATGCCCAGCCCGATCAGCTGCAGGAACAGCACCGCCACAAACCAACCCCAGCTGTTCAGCTGGGCGAGCCGGAAGAGCGCCCCGATCCAGAAGACCAACATCAGGATCGCGCCCGCGCCAAGGACCAGGTAGAACGCCGGCGAGGTGCCGTCCTGGTGGTTGTGTGTAGTGGCGAGCAACGCCAACCAGGCGATCGCGGAGACGATCCACGCGCTGATGTACCAACGGGTCGTCAACTGCTTGCTCACACCACACCTCGTGCCACGATTTCCGGCGCGCTCCCTCTGTTGAGGAAACGGAACCATAGCAGCCAGTACTTGGGAGGAGGTGGCAGGGGCGGACGAGTGGCAGGGGCGGAAGGATTCGAACCCTCGGCCCTCGGTTTTGGAGACCGATGCTCTGACCAGGCTGAGCTACGCCCCTATTGGCCGAAGGCAAGGTTAGCATCGTCCGGTGGCCGCTTTCCTCGGCCTCGGTGGAACACCTCAGGCTTGGCTGCGGAAAATCTCCCTGTCCTGATCGTCGGCGACGTCCACGGCGATCTCGAGCGTCTCTTCGAGGCGCTGCGGCCATATCCAGCCGACAGCTGGCACACGGTATTCGTCGGCGACCTGGTCGACTACGGGATGTTCGGGGTCGGCGCACTTCGCTACGCGCGAGATCGCATCCACACCACCGTCCTCCTCGGCAACCACGAGGTCGCGATGTTGTGGGCGCTTCGAGACCCGACGCGAATCGGTTTCTGGATGTCGATCGGTGGGCAACGCCACGACCTCGACGAGCTGGCAAGCGACACTGCTCTCCAGACGTGGCTGTATGAACGACCGGCACTGGTGCGACTCCCGGACGCGACGCTCGTGCAGCACTGCGGCCATGATGGCTATGCGCGATTGACCGAGCCCGATGCCACCGACACAGTCGCCGCAGTCAACTCTCGCGCGCGCGATCTATTGATGCATGAGAGCGAGGCGGAGCTGTGGGACGTGCTCAGCGCCCGAAACGTCTTCGATCAGCAGCTCGCCAGGCTACAAAGATGGCTAGAAGCAACGAATAGTCGCCGCGTGGTCTTCGGTCACACCCCTCACAACAATCGCAAGCCCGCCGTGTACCACGGAGGCAAAGCGATCAACGTCGACGGTGTGTTCAGCCGCTTCCACATGAAGTATCGACGCGTGTCGCCGATCGCCGCCTCCGTCGTCCCCCTGGACGACTTAAAGTAGAACCGCATGCCCGAAGTGCTGATCCAGACCAAACCGCCTGCCACGAGCAGCACCGGCAAGGCCATGATCAGCTCCGCGCGCATCGCGCGTCGCGTCCGCCGCCTCGGGCGCCAGATCTCCGTGGCCTATGCGGATATCCAGACCCCGCTCGTGATGCTGGTTATCCTCAAAGGCGCCACTGTTTTCGCGGCCGACCTCCTGCGAAGCCTCAGCGTTCCCGCCGAGCTCGAATTCGTTCGAGCGGCAAGCTACGGCGCCGGCACGGCGAGCAGCGGGCGGGTCCGGCTCGCCCACATGGTCGAGGGCACGTTCGCGAATCGACATGTGCTCCTGGTCGAGGACATCGTCGACTCGGGGCGGACGGCGGAGGCTGTCGCAAAGCGCGTCATGCAGACGAAACCCGCATCACTGCGGCTGGCGGCGCTTCTCGATCGTCCCGCCCGCCGCGTGGTCAACGTGAAGATCGACTTTCGCGGGTTCGTCATCCCGGATCGCTTCGTGATCGGCTACGGCCTCGACTACGCCGGCCTTTATCGCGAGCTGCCTGACATCCACTCGCTGGGCTAGGCCACAGCCGGACGGCAAAGCTTGCAGGGCCGGAATCCCGCCGCGCGAGCGCTCGCCTCGTCGTGAAGCCAAACGATGTTCTTTTCCAGCGCATGCCGGCCGGTGTGGCAGGTCGGAAAGCAGAAGATCTTCGTCGTCCGCACGCCCTGGTAGCGGAAGCCCGCCTTCGCCATCTCTTGCAGCCGCGTCAACCGAACCCCTTCCATGGTGAGAATGGCCCGCTTGGCCTCCGGCCCACCACCACCGTAGTTGCCGATCTGGCCGTCGGTGCGCACGACGCGGTGGCACGGGATGAAGTAAGGGATGGGGTTGTTCGCAAGCGCCGTGCCGACAGCGCGTACGGCTGTGGGGTGACCGATCTCTCGCGCGACCCAGCCATATGGCCGTACCTCACCCCGCGGAATCTGGCGAGTCTTGTCCAGCACGGCCTGCTCGAACGGCGTCAGGCCGCGCAGGTCGAAGCGCATTCGGCGCTTCCCGTTCAGCTGGTCGTGGATCTTGGCCGCAAGATCGGCCGGCGGCGCGGAGGAAATGAGCGGCCTTCCGACCTCCTTGCGGAACCATGCCTCGAACTCGTCAGCCGATGCCGAACGCATGGCAGCAGAAACGCCGAGCCGGTTCCACGCCACGTAAACATCGCCCAGCACGGTCTCGAAGCGCGCGCAGGAGTCGGCCATGCCAACCTGGGCCAGCACGCGATCAGCGAACCCAGGCGGTGCCTTCACCGTACCCAATCTCTTCAGGTCATTCGTCAACGCGATCATGGTCGTCTCCTCTCAGTAATTTGAGCCCGCGGTGGACGTTCGCCTTCACGGTGCCAACCGGTTGTCCCAGCGCCACGGCCACTTCCGCATACGAAAGTTCACGAACGTGGCGAAGCACGACCGCCTCTCGATATCGGGCTGGAAGCTCGGCCACCCGAGTTGCCAGCTCGTCGATCTGCATGCGCTCCATCGCCTGTGCCTCCGGGCCTGGCGAATGGTCGGACTCGCTGCCGTTCAGCTCGACGATGCTGGGTTTCACGCCCCGAACCCGGTTCCGGACCACGTTGACCGCGATCTGGTGCAGCCAGGCCCTCTCTTTCAACTCGCTGATGCGTTCAGGCGAATAGGTGGCAAGCGCGCGGTACGCACGCAAGAAGGTGTCCTGCGCCACCTCCTCCGCATCGTGGCGGTTGCCGGTCATGGCCAGGCTGGTGGCGAACACGCGGTCCTGGTGCTCGTGCACCATGCGCTCGAACAGGCGGTCTACGCCCTCCATCACACTCCTAGGAACACGCCTATTCCGGCGTCAGTTGCAACTGTTCCTCCCCACCGGCGCTACGCGCCACCTCCCCGCATGGCGGGGAGGAGTCAGTTACATCTGGAACCATCATGCCCTCCCGGTTGTAATAGGTGCGTCCGATGGAGGGCCGACCAACGGATGGCGAGCTGTTCTCACGCGCCCAGCGCGGAGATCAGGCCGCGTACGAGGAGATCGTGCGGCGCTACCAGGAGGTCGCTTTTCGGATGGCATACGTGATCACCGGCTCAGCGGCCGACGCCGAGGACGCCGCGCAGGAGGGTTTCGTGAAGGCGTATCGCGCACTGGCGACGTTCCGCACCGGGGCGGAACCGCGGCCATGGCTGCTGCGGATCGTCGCCAACGAGGCGCGCAACCGCGCCCGCTCGGCGGGCCGCCGCCACCAGCTCGAGCTGCGATTGGCGGAGCGCTTCCGCCCGGGGGATGCGGCCCCATCCCCCGAGGCGGCGGCCGTTGCATCCGAGGAACGCAGCCGGCTGCTCGGCTTCGTGAACTCCCTGAGCCAGGAGGACCGCGACGTGATTTCCAGTCGCTACTTCCTCGAGCTCAACGGCGAGGAGACCGCGGCCGCGCTTGGGATTCCCGAAGGCACCGTGAAATCGCGCCTGTCGCGTGCGCTGTCACGCTTACGGCTGAGAGTCGAGGAGGGCACCCGTGCCTGAAATCGCCGAGCTCGAGCAGCAACTCGCCGGTCTGCAGCCAGACCTGGAGTGGCCGCGGACGCCTGATCTCGCAGCCAGGGTAAGGGCGCGCATCGCGTCGCCAGGAGTCGTCCGGCGCCCATGGTTCCAGAGCCGGTGGGCGTTGGCGGCGGTCATCGCGGTGGCCCTGCTTGCGGCGCTGATCGCGTACACACCCAGCCGCGAGGCGATTGCGAGCTGGCTCAACCTGCACACGATCATCACCCGGGTCAACCAGCTGCCGACGCCATCGCCACGGCCGTCCGGGTCCATCGGCGAGCGCCTGAGCCTTGGCGTGCAGACAACCCTGGACGACGCCCAGCGACAGGTCACCTGGAAGATCCCGGTGCCGGCCTCCCTCGGCAGCCCGGACGAGGTTTACTTCCAGAGCGGCCCACCCCAGGGCGAGGTATCGCTCGTCTACAAATCCCGCGCAGGCTTGAAACCCTCCGGCCAAACCGGAGTCGCCGTCCTCATCACCGAGGTGAACGGCAAGGTGGATGCCAACTACTTCGGCAAGATGCTTGGGCCTGACACAACCCTCGAAGAGGTGACCGTGAACGGGCACAAGGGCTACTGGATCTCGGGCAGCCCGCACGCATTCTTCTTCACCGACGCCAACGGAAACTTCCGCGACGAGACCCTCCGCCTGGCGACGAATACGCTCATCTTCGACGACAACGGCACGATCATTCGGATCGAGGGCGATCTCACGAAAGCCCAGGCGCTCGAGATCGCAGCCTCGCTTTCCTGACCGGGAACCCGCCGCCGGCCTCCGGTGTATGGGAGGCGAGGTGAAGAGCATGCGAGCTTTGTTGGTGGCGATCGGTGCGTTGGTGATCGTGGCGGCCTGCGGCCGGGTACCCGGAGGTCAGGTGTCGCCAGGGGACTACAAGCTGTACGTCGCCGCGTCGACCAGCACCTCCCAACAACTGTCAGTCATCGATTCACGCTCCCATTCGGTCGAGCTCAACATGCCGCTCGGCACGCCCTCCCCCGACTGGACGCACCTCTACACAGTGAAAGGCGACACCCTGCTTGACCTCGATCCGCAAACCGGCGCCACGCGGCGCTCTCTGCAACTGCCGGGGTTAATGCAGCTGCCACCGGCGACGCTGAGCGGCGTGCCCGGGGGACTGTCGCCGAACGGGCGATGGCTGGTGCTCGAGTCGTTCGATCGAACCGACAGCATCCCCGCCGCCACGCACATGCTGGTGGTCGACACGACATACGCGAGTGCGCCGCGGCAGATCGACCTGAAAGGGCT
>Ga0209237_1000748_pt1 | contig 18778 bp, 17 predicted proteins | sample GraSoi013_1_40cm_2_FD_185820 | JGI IMG/M metagenome (GOLD analysis project Ga0209237, IMG submission 185820) | Grasslands soil microbial communities from the Angelo Coastal Reserve, California, USA - Sample 10_02_2013_1_40cm (SPAdes) (version 2) | ecosystem: Environmental > Terrestrial > Soil >... | reverse complement strand
CATGCGCGACAAGACGAAGGCGCTGGAACAATTCCCAAAGGAGGTCGGCGAACTCACAGCTACTCTCTCCCGGTGGCGCGCGGCCCTGCGCGCCAGAATTCCGGCCTTGATCAAAAAATGACCTATAGGAAACAGTTAGCCTCACTATCGCTCATTCTCAGATCCCGTCCTTGGCCGACGTGACATCTATAGGATGAAAACTCGGGCCGCAGGATTTGAACCTCCGACAAACCCGCTTTTCCGGGACTTTCATGCACCTCTACGGTTCTCCGACTATTCCAGCGTTGGCGATCTATACCGCCGATTTCATTTCGGGTAAAAAAGGATGATATCCTCGACCGGCCGAAAGGAGGCATCAGTGAAACCTGTTCAGGAAAAAGGAATGATGAAAATCCCCGCGGAAGCGGTGGAACTGTACACACGTTACATTCACGGCGAGGTCAGCCGTCGTGACTTCCTTCGTGGAGTGAAGCGTTTCGCCATTGCCGGCCTTAGTGCGGAGGCAATTGTCCAGGCGTTGATGCCGAACTACGCACTAGGGCAGCAGGTTCGCAAAGACGACGAGCGAATCAAGGCGAGCTACGAGACCATACCCTCGCCCAATGGAAATGGCTACATCCGCGGCTACTTCGTCCGGCCATTCAGCCAGGACTCCCGTGCCGAAACACCGACCAAGCTGCCTGCCGTTCTCGTGGTACACGAGAATCGCGGGCTGAATCCCCATACCGAAGACGTCGCACGGCGGTTCGCACTAGAGAACTTCATCGCATTTGCGCCCGATGCGCTGACGACGGTCGGGGGTTATCCCAACGACGACTACAGAGGCGGCCAGTTATTTGGCAAGATCGATCCCGGCAAAAGGATTCAGGATTTCCTCGCATCCGCGCAATGGTTGAAAACACATCCGCTGTCTACCGGCAAAGTCTGCGCAACCGGCTTCTGCTTTGGCGGAGGCGTATGCAATACGCTGGCGACTATGATGGGCGCGGATATGGCCGCCATTGCTCCATTCTATGGCGGCAATCCTATGATGGCCGATGTGCCGAAAATCAAAGCCGCGGTACTCATACACCATGGCGCGCTCGACGCAGCCCTCGTCAAGGCCTATCCGGCGTATGAGGAGGCGCTCAAGAAAAACAATCTCCCGAATGAGGTCCACATCTGGCCGAACTCGGTCCATGGTTTCTTTAATGACGCCACGCCGGAACGCTATAACAAAGTCACGGCGCCACAGGCATGGGCTCGCACGATCGAGTGGTTTAACCAATATGCCCGAGCTTCGTCCTAGGTAGGCCTATCAAATGAGGTGGATGCTCCGGTGCCTTGCTGGTTATTCGATGATTCAGCCTAAGGCACCGGGGGCCCCATCTGCAGGACTGTCGCGAAGGGACCCGGCGGACTCGAACACTTAGAATCGGACCACGATTCCTCCCGAATACCTGAATCCGTTACTGCTTCCCATGTCAGCACCAAAGAGACTGGTGTTGCCCAGATGGATCCAGTCGATTTGGACTGGGCGCACAGCGATCCTGGGAGCCACGCGAAAGTCAACGCCACCGCCAGTGGCAGTCGAAAATCCAGTGCCGGAGCTGTTAACGCTGATACCCAGACCCGAGGAGGCAACGCTCCCGGAAGCGCGGTAGCCGCCCGCCAAAATGTGAACGAACATACTTGTCGCATCATTCACATGACTAGTGAATTGGGGTCCAAACATGAAGGACAGAAGCTTCGCATCGGCATTGAGCAGGGTACTCGAGTTAGGTAGGAGTACTGATGTGCCCTTCGAATGAAGAGCAAAATCTCCGGTTATTCCAACCCAGGGCGTAATGTCGCCCGTTACCGATGCATTAAACCCATTCACTCCTTCGCCGCCAGTTCGTTGATACGAGTACCCGCCGAAAATTTGAGCACCGTGCTGGGAAAACGCGGAACCTGTGAATACCAGCACCAGCGCAATGCTCATTACCAGATATCGTGTCATGTCTAAAGCGCCCTCCTTGAGCGCAAGTGATCACGACACTCTAGGGGCAGGTCATGGCTCCTTCAAGGAAAATGGAAAAGTGGGTGGGTTGGATTAGGAGTAGTCATGCAGCACAAATATTTGTGAGGCCCTTCGAAACGTTGGTGGAATTGCGATCTCGACCCCGTAAGGCGAGCCGCAGGCCATGTAAGCGACAGAAAAGGAAGGCTCCGTGTGTACGTTTGCGGTCGCGAGATCGTTAGGCGCGGGTAGAGCACGGCGGGGGCGGTCCCGGATCGGTATAAGAGCGCGTACCGCGGAGGACGCAAAGGAAAGCGGGCGGGAGCTGCACTTGTAACGTTGTTCGCGCTCGGCCGACGGTGATAGCATCAACCGATTCGGCAAACTTGCGAGTTGACGAGTTGACGAGTTGACGAGTTGCGGGTTACGGGTTGCGGGTTCACACTCGTCAGTCTGTAACTCGAAACCCGAAACTCGAAACCTGATAAGCGAGCAGCGTGCTACAGATCATGTTGATTAATGAAAAGGAGCGGGGCAGACCGCTGTTGGCGAGTGCAGCCATTACGATTGCCCTCTTATTGCCGACGATACGCGTCGTCACCGGCCCGACTTCGCCTGGAAGCTTCGTCGGGGTCGTGGTAGCCTCCGGCGAAGGCACCCACACTCCCGCCGCAACGAACAAGGCGCCAACGGTCACCGGCAAAACGGCGCCGGCGCTGAAGACGGCCTGGGGCGAGCCGGATCTGCAGGGCATTTGGTCCAGAGATGTCGACATACCACTGCAGCGGCCCACCAAGTACGGCGACCGGGAGTTTTTGACTGACGCAGAACGCGCCGAGCTTGATCGACGAATTGCGGATATTGTCGGGCGTGACAGCACCGATACCCGCCGGGTGCGGGGCACCGAGCGAGACGTGAATGCCGAATTCGTCCAGGCACCCTTCACGATGCATTTGCCCGTCGGCAAGCGGACCTCACTCATCATCGATCCGCAGAACGGGAGAATTCCTCCGCCCACCCCTGAGGCTCAGAAGGCCAGGGACGTCCTGCGACAGTTTCAGCTCGCGCTCCTCGAACCAACCTCAGCCTGCAAACAGCAACTCCCTGGCTGCGCCGGCGGAAAGTACGGACCCGTATCACCGAGACGAAACGAAACCTCCCCAATGTATTTGAGCGCGTCGATCAACCGCGCTGATGGCCCGGAGGACCGCAGTCTGGCCGAGCGCTGCTTGAGCGGCGCCCTCCCGGACTTTGGTAGCTGGACTGGCGGTTTCAGTCGAATCGTGCAGGCTCCCGGCGAGGTGTCGATCTTCTACGATATAGGCGGCGGGCATGGCCGGTATCGCCAGATCCCGATCACGACAGCCCTACACCTCCCAGCGAATCTCCGTCAATGGTGGGGGGATTCACGAGGCGGTTGGGAGGGCAACACGCTGGTCGTCGACGTCACGAATTTCTCGCCGAAATCGGATTTTCAGGGAGCTCGCGAAAATCTGCATCTCGTGGAACGGTGGACGCGTCTCGACGCGGATACGATCGAGTATGTCGTCACCATTGACGACCCGACGACGTGGACGAAACCGTGGACCGTCAAGCAGGAATTGAAGAAGCAAAGCGATGCGGCCAATCGAATTTACTATGAGCCGCGGTGCCACGAGGGGAATTTCGGCCTGCCGGCATTGCTGCGGGGGGCGCGCGTCGCAGAGCAGGCGTTCGCGGAAGGACGAGGCCCTGATCCCGCAACCCTGTGTATCGTGATCAACGGATGCGGAGGATTTGTCCGCGGCGGCTTTGCCGACGAGGGGCCGGACGCGGACCCGTTCGCGGACCCGGTGCGGTAACAGCAGCAAATTGATTCTGTTCCCCGAATTCTCATGCCGCTTCGACCACTGATCGCGTGGTTCGATGCTGATTCAGGACTTCGGCAGCGATCTTTTTACTGAGATAAACCTTGGATTCGCGGTTGTCGCGAAGATGTCTCTGAAATTTGATGACGTCGAAGTTGAGATGATCTAGCGTTGCGCGCATCGGATAAAACCTATTTTTCGTTTTGACGACCAGTTCGTGATATCCGTGCGCGTGCACCCATTCTTCCTGTTGCTCGGTAAGGGCGCGGTAGCGGCCTTGGCCGCGCCATTCCTGGCGCGTACCGCCAATCCAACTGTAGAAAATCTTTCGATTCGAAAAGTCGACGACCTCGCGGAGCTGGCTCACCAGGTCGGACAGCATAATATTGGCCTCCTGGCTCCGCAACTCATGGCCGATCTTATAGGCAACAGGAGTCAGCGTGCCGTCGTCATCGGGTGGAGCCATGGAAACCAGGATCAGATGCTCTCGATCTTTCAGCCGATCGATGATCTCTTCAGCGGTTTTCTTCCGCCGGAATTCTGTGAAGTACTCTTCAATATATTGGGCTTCCAGCGCGCCGGCTTCCAGCGAATACTGGCGGATGATGTGCTCCATTGACGACAATAATAACGGCAAACCGGGCACAGAGCTACAATTGCGGCTTCACGCGATCGTAAAGCGACGCTAGACATGGAGTGGGCAGCGTAAATGAATGTTCGAGACCGCGGCTGGTTTCGATCCGTAACTGCGATTCGCCGTGCCCTCTGGCCACTTCTTCGATATTGATGATATTCCGATAAGCAATCTTCCTGATGAAAAGACCGCTCCGGCCGGTCGTAATGAGGTATTCGGCATAAAGCCCGGAGAATTGCCGGAGCAGCAACACCAATCCGAAAACGTACGCCAACGCGGCGATCACGAATTCCATAAGAACGGTCACGGGACTCGCGATCCGCCCGTAGTAGGCGCTCCGAATGAAAATCGTGGTATAGGCCGTGATGGCTCCGATGATCCCGATGTTCACCAGCAGCGGCCATCTCCGGTGAGACAGCGCAACAGATTTTGGAAGTTGGAGCATCAGTTTGAGGATGAGCGTGAAAGGCATGACGACAACCAGTATGGCGATAGCGAGTGCGGAGACCCAACTTGGCATCCTAGTGTCCCGTCTCCTAAATAGCTATACCATTGTTGCGAGCGCAACGGCCCCGGATTCTAGGAGCGACGAGGGAGCAATGCTCTTTCATTGTGACCGAGGAGCGACAACGAAGACGGGGCCGTTCCGCCGCAACCCGAAGGGCCGATGGGGGTTGCGGGCGATCTCGTCGTCGCGATTCGTCGGCGATGAAAGAGCATCTGCCTCCTCATCGCTCCTCGACCTCGCCTCGCAAGCCCCATCGGCAATGGTATAGCTATTTAGGAGACGGGACACTAGCTTGCGCTCCAGCATTTCTTGCGGAATCCACATTCGACGTGGTCGCAATAGGAGCGTTCGGCTGCAGCCCAATGGTTCGTCTGGATAGCGTTCACATACTTCAAAAACAACTCTCGTAACCGGTTCTCAGCCTCTTCGAACGTATATTCGCGCCGCACGACCTTCATCGGCGATTTTAGATACCACAGCTCGGCAATCGCCCGGCCCGCGGAGAGAGCTTTCATCAATGCAAGCGAGTAAGCTGTCAATTGCACTTCGTAATCGCTCTCTGCGCCTTCTTGCCAGGCCGCGTACTTGTAATCGATAACCTTGGGCACATCGGCAACGACCACCGCATCCATCCGGCCTCGAATCCAACAATCCTTTCCGCCAGCCTCGAGATGCATGAGGAATGGCAGTTCACGTTCAGGCGACGCTGACGATAATTGGCGCCACTCCGCTGACTGAAATACGAAATCGAGATCGGGAATGCCGGCCGAAGCCAATGCCTCTGACCCGGGCGTGGCGGCGGTTTCCAGAAACTTATGCGCGAGTGAGCCAAGCCGCATCTGCGATGAGCGGCCCGTAGGTTCGGCTCCGGGCTCCGGCCATCCTAAGGTGCGGGTCCAATGAAAATAGCGAAAACAGCCGCCCAGCGCCGTGAGATCCGAAGGTGTCATTTCGATAGATAACGGCACGGGAGCCCTCGCGCCACACGGGATATCGGTCTCGCCGACCAGCATCGTCCCGGCAGTGAAAGCCAGTTGCTCGGGAACATTGAGCTGGGAGGCAGGAAGAATTTTTACGGCGAAACCCTTGAATTTTACCGTCTGCGGTTTTCCATCACGCGCGCGTTCGACAGCGCCGGTTTGAACGGTGGCGAAGAGCTGTTCCATCCATCGCAACCACGGCCCGCTTTGCCTGGAAAATCCTTCGCCCAGCACCAGCATCTTGCGCGCTCGGGTCACGGCGACATACAGCAAACGTTTTTCTTCTTCGTACTGTTGATCTTCGTCCCGCTCTTTGGCTTCCAGAATTAGCGCATGCGGCAAAGGTTTTCGGTGGAGTCCGTAAGCAGTGCCGGCGAGGAGTCCCCATCGATCGCTGAAGAAGGTCCGGTCGCCTGTTGCGCGTCCGGGTTTGGCGGCGAGATCAGGAATAATGACAATATCGAATTCAAGGCCCTTCGCCTGATGGACCGTGAGGACGCGGACGACCTCATCGTTCTGGGAAACGATTTGTGCTTCCGATTCGCGCACCGACGGGTCGTTGGCCCGGTCGCGAAGATAGCGGACGATGTCGTCCAGTGCGGTTGTACCCTGACGCGACAGGCTCCGTGTGATTTCGATCAGTTTGCCGATATTGGCGACGCGCTGCGGTCCGTTCTTTTGCGCCATCATGACAACGTCGAAATTTGTCTTGCGAATAACGTCTTGGAGAATCTCGGCGGCGGTGGCGGCGTCGCGGTGTTCAAGCCAGTAACTGAGGATCTCGGCGAAAAGCGGGACCAGCTGTAGGGGCGGTCGATTTTTGAGGCTGCGCGCTGCCGCGCTTGCGCTTCGCGGACCGCCCGCGGTAGTTGGGGTTTGATATTGTGGGCGGTCATAGACCGCCCCTACAGCTGGGAGAGGCAACAGCGCCTCGAACGGTACCCCAAAAAGCGATGACGTTAAGACGGTGGCGCGAAGCAATTCGTCGTCGGGGTGGAGGACCAATTCCAGGAATGCGATCAGGTCCGACACTTCGGTCTTTTGATAGAAGGCCGTCCCCTGCACGACGTAGACAGGGATTCCGTGCATTTCGAGCGCGCTGAGATAGATCTCGACGTTCGTCATTGCACGCATGAGGATCGCAACCTCTTTCCACGACTGAATTCGGCCGGAAGATTTCCATTCCTTCAGTAAACGCGCTATGGCCTCGGCTTCCATCTCTCGGCCCTGGGCGGCCTTTGCTCCCGATTCCGCGGCTACATACGTTATGCCCAAAAATGGCGCATCGGACTTCGGCTTCAAGACGTCTGCCTCCGAAAACCGGACTCGGTAAGACAGATCCGCCTGGGCGTGGGCTATGTTCTCGATCTTTCCGGCACCATCCATCATCAGTTCCGAAAGCCGGTTTGAAAATTCGGCAATCGGTGCCGCTGACCGATAGTTCTCTTGAAGATGCTCGAGCCGGCCTCCTTCATCGAGAATGCGCTGAAGCAGGCGAAAAAATACGGTCACGCGGGCGCGCCGGAATCTGTAAATCGACTGCTTCGGATCGCCGACAATCATGAGCTTAGCCGGAGCGAGACGGCCCGGATGTTGCGGGTCCGCGGCAAGCAACGAGATGATCTCCGCCTGGACCTCGTCGGTGTCCTGAAATTCATCGACCAGCAAGGCTTCAAAGTGATCCTGATAGTGCCGGCGAATATCGTTGTGTTCCCGCAACAGGTTGCGCGTGCCAAGCAGTAGATCATCGAAATCCACCGCGTTCAAAGCCCGCTTTTTCGATAGGAATCGCTCGATATACAGCCCGGCGAGTTTGGTTAAGCGGCTGGAGGTTGGAACCCCGGCAATTTGACCAATCCTGGGAAGCAGTGCCCTAGAATCGTCTCGCTTCCGTAGAGGATGTTTCGCTTTCCGGGACTCCAACTCGTCGAACCGTTCGCCGATCGCCTCAAAGCTCCCGCCATAGCGACGGATTTCATCGCCGATCTGTTGTTCGAGATCCGCCGCGGTTTTCTCTTGGTCCTGAACGCGAGCCAGCAGCCAGTCCGCATCCTGGCCAAGGCTGTTCAGCCAACCACTCGCCGATACCAGTGTGTCGACGAGTTCGTTCAAACCAAAATCCCGAAATAGATTCTCTGCGTCTTCGTTGCCGGATAGAATTTCCTGACGGATGGTCTCGCGCGCAGCCTCCCGCGCTAGATCGAGGCTCTGTTGTTCGTCCAGAACCGAAGATGACGGATCGATTCCCAATACAATTCCATGTTGGCGAAGAAGAATTCCGCAAAAACCGTGAATAGTTGAAATCGGGGCGGCGGCCAAGCTTGAGATCGCCGCCGTCCATCTGCCCTGCCTGTCGGCTAATGCGGTGCGGATTCGATCCCGCATCTCCGCTGCAGCCCGCTCGGTGAACGTTACGGCAACAATGCGGCCGGGGTCCATGCCGCGTTCCAAAAGTTCCAGATACACGTCGACCAGTTTGCGGGTTTTTCCGGTTCCCGCGCTTGCCCACACGACAGTGTTGGTTTCAAACAGCATATTAACTCAAGATCCACCCTCTCCCCTCAACCGCCGTACATCCTGCACAACCGTCGATATTCGCAATCTATGCAGTCCTGCTTTTCGGTTGGATCAGGATGCAGTTTGCCCTCATGAACTTTGCGGATCAGAGCTTCCACTCTCATCCGTACATCGTCGATAACCGCCTCGTTAATCGAGTACGAGATGACAGGGTTTTCCGGAGAACGGAGCAGCAGATAACGGCCATCCGTTCGGACGCTCGGATCGGCGCCGAGAGCCTGTATCGCCAGATAGGCATAAGTTGGAATTTGAAACGACTCCTTCAGGAGCCTCGCCGTTGAACCGGATGCGGCCGAGTATTTGAAGTCATCGATCCGGATGCCATCAATCCTGTCGCCCGCACGATGCGTTGAGACGTGATCCGGTCTGCCGCACAGCAATACTTCTCCCAAACGCGCAGGCGGCAAAGCGTTATCCAGGTACGCCGACTGCGTTTCGAATCCGTCAAGCGCATCATCGACGGCAAAATCCACATATCTATGCAATACGGCCACAATTTGCTGACGCCGGATCTTCCACAGTGACGGATCGAAAACCGAATGCGGACCTTGCCCGTTTACATCTGCAGGAGCGAGTCTGCGCCGAACGATCTCGTCCATCCGCGCTCGAGCCAGCTCCTCGGAAGCAGGCACGGGTTCGGCATGAAAATCACGGAGTATGGCGTGCGCCAGGATTCCGATTTCCAGCGGGGGCACCTCGAAGTCCGGCATCTCGCCTCGGCGAAGCTTCATGCCGTGACGCGCTAGAAATACGAAAGGACACGTTTTCAGCGAATTCAATTCACTCGGATGCCATACGCGATCGACTTCGAAAACACCTCTGCCGATATCGGCTCGAGCCGATCCTCTCGATTCGGCCTTCCCCCGCTCCAGCAGCTCATCTCCCAACAATTGTTGTGCGCGCTCTTCGGTTATCCTTCCACACCGCCACTCGTGGGCAACAGCACTGAGCCATTCGCCCTCTCCCCTTGGCTGTAGGGGCGCTCTATGAGCGCCCGGGGCTTCGCCGGTTACGGCTGCGCGCTGCCGCGCTTGCGCTTCGCCGGTTACGGCTGCGCGCTGCCGCGCTTGCGCTTCGCCGACCGCCCCAGCAGCCGGGTCATAATGCCGTGCAATCTCTCCGACATATATCGATGGAGAAATTATCTCCCCTTCCAGCGTGCTGCCCGGATAGGTCAGGGTGGCGCGCCGCGCAGCGGAGTCCAGAATCATGAATAAATATAGGGGCTCCTTCCGGTTCCGATCCCGAGAGGTCATGAGCCGGCGAGGCCGGATCCGCCCATTGATCGCTTCGATTGTTTCGTCCGGAAGCAAGGGATTTGAAGCCGAACGCGATGGAAATTCACCATCCGCAAAACCAGGAGCAAAGATCCACCGGTATTCGCGGTAGCCTAGCGAATGCGGACTCACAATGCGCACTCGCGGAACACCAGGAGGCGCGGGAGCTGAAATCATTCGGTCGACTGTCCGAAGGCCCGCAATTTCCGAAGCCAGTTTGCGAAATTCCGGGAAACTGAGTCCCTCATCCGGCGCGCTTATAGCGCGAACGGCCTCGAGCTCTTCAACCAAGACACGCCACGCTTGACGGTCGCGCTGGGCGAACGAAGATTCAGGCCGCAGGCGAGAGAGGAAATCAACGACTGTACCTGTCGAGTTTTCCAGTTCATCCAAGAACTGTTCGAATCTCTCCAATTCCGCGGTGAGCGGAGAACTTTTGCGCGCCACCAACTGAGAGGCCCGGACGTGATTCCGGTCGATGTAACCGGCGCCAGCGAGGACTCGATCGACATCGATTTTGGGGGACAGTCTAGGGATGAAGTACGCGCTCGACATAACCCGAGCGAGCGCTTCACGCGAGCGCTCGCTCGTAACGAGGTCGAGCAGCGCGAGCCAATACTTGATGAATGGGATCCGAAGCAGAGGTACACCAGTATCAAAACTGTGTGGGATTCCGTAGCGCGTGAAAACGTCCTCGATCATCTCGCCATAGGTTTCGATGTGGCGGACCACGACGGCAATCTCGTTTGGGCTTTCCCCGCGGTGTAATAGATCGACGATATCGTTGCCGATGATCTGCACTTCGTCATATCGTCCGGAGGCCTCGACAATCCTTAACGAATCATCGGGTGGAAGCGGCTCATGCGGTTCGAAAACGAACAGCTTCTCCAAGAGAGGATGGTTTGGACGCGACGGCCGGCAGAACTCCGGAAATGTTTTTTCAGCGAGTGATTCATCCTGAACAAAACGCTGCCAGGTCCATTCCGCATATTGCGTCGGCTTTATGTTGGTTGTCGTATTAAAAAGGATCACAGCACCGCCATCCGGCAGAACTTCAATAAGCGATCGCATCAGCAGGAATTCCGCTTCGGTCAGATCGTAGAGGGCATGGATGACCACACGTTGGAATCTCTCAGGCCAGGGAATGCCGGACTCTCTAACCCGTAAGGCGGCAAGCGCCCGGCGATCGTGCGGATCGTCAAGCGCAGCCCTGCGCAGAGCCTGGTCGTATTGCTCCAGAATATCGGCCAAATGTGCGGCGCCTGCGCTTCGAAGCTCTGAAGGCCGGATGCACGCAGCCTTCAACTCGTCGATGGCGTGGTAGGCATAACGGGTGAGGTTAGGGAAGGATGGTAGCCGGCCCGCCCTATCGGTTCTTTCACATCTCTTCAATATTGCCGCAGTCACTGCCAGCCGCTGTCCTGCTGTTGCCGCCTTCAGATCCGGCGTGAGGCGTTCAACCAGTTCCTCGAGGGTTACGGCGTTCAACGCGAGCACGGCCCCGCATTCGCGCGCAACTGATCTTAGATCGTGCCAGCGGTCTTGAGAGTTTCGGTAAACGTGCAGATCCATGCGTACCGGGACCTCTGGAATAATTCGGGATGAGCGACCAGGATTAGCTTGCGCCGTGCGCGGGTGATCGCGACATTCAAACGGCGGTCGTCGAACACGAATCCGGTCCCGCGGGAGCGAACGAAAGAGAGAATCATGATATCGCGCTCGCCACCTTGAAATCGCTCGACGGTATCGATGGCGACCCCGGAACCAGGCAGCATCTGACGCAGCAGGACGACCTGAGCACGGAATGGCGAAACAATACCGATGGATTCGGGATCGATGCCGCGATCCCGCGTGAAGGACCGCACGAGCTCGACAACTGCCCGCGCTTCATCCGGGTTGGATCGTCCATCGCGATCGCTTTCGACCGGAATGAACACCACAGGAGCACCATCAGGCGGAGTCCGTTCGTCGGCGCCGACACCAGACCGCAAACGTCCGTCGTAAAACAATCGATTCGATACTTCCATAATTCCCGGATGCATACGGTACTGCGTTTCGATCAGCGTCACGTTTTGCGTCTCGCCTTTCAGGCGCTCGAACATCGATTGGCCAAGCTCGCGGGCACGAACAACGGGAGGAAGCTGGCGGTCGTCGCCAATCAGGACAAAGCGGCGCGCGCGAAGAATGAGTCCGAGCGTGAGCGGCTCGGTCAGTTGGGCGGCTTCATCAACAATGGCCATTTCGAATGCGGCCGCCCGAAGATAAGGAATCGTCGATGCGCGGTGCGCCGTAGCCCCGACGATGGCGGCTTGTTGAAGCGCCTCTCTGACGGCACGGACACTGCCGTATTTGCGCGCCAGATCGTGGGTGAAGAAATCGGCGGAATCGCCGGAGATCTTCCCCGCCAGTTCCGGCGAATCCGAAGCTCTGCCGACACGAAGAAAATGCGTTGTGGGATCATGCTCCAGAAGTGCCATAAGCATCTTGTCTACGGCCGTGTTGGTGAAAGCGCCGAGCAAGACGCGGCCCCCCGCGCACCGTACGATCTCGGGAATGATTCTCGTTTTCCCCGTGCCGGGCGGGCCCCAAATGAGGTGGAACACTTCGCAGTTCGCGGCGCGGCGGATGGCTTCGATCTGGCTGGAGTTGAGCGAACCGGATTCCCCTCCTCTGCGAGGCGGGGAATCCCAGCACCACCTTCTTCTTCTCATCCATCGGGGCGACGAGAAAGTCGTAGAGGGCTGTGTGGCTCGCTTCCGCCGTAACATCGCTTGGAAATCTGTCGATGATCCAGCTTTGGGCTTCGAACGCCGCTGCGGCTAAATTTTTCAGCGGAATCGAGACTCGAATCTGCTTCGTCCCTACTTCCCGAACAAGGCCGTGGTAGGTTGGCGAGCTTGAAATGCGCCCAGCATGAATCAGAACGGTGTCGCCACACCCCAGGTCCGACGTGTTCTCTTCAAATTCGAACGTGAACGGTTCTTCGCCCGAAACAATCCTCGCACCGCGAATCGTGCGGAAATTCTTGACGCGAAATTCCAGGCGGCTGTCGTCGAGTAAATCCGCGACCTCTTGGTCGGCATACCATCGCTCGCGTTCGACCAGGCGTGTAAACCGGCGGAAATACTCCAACTCCGGCGATTCGCGCGAATCGGGACGGTCGCCGAAGAGATCGGAAGTATCCTTGCAGTGGCCCCTAGTCCACGATGGGCAGTTTCCGCAAACCTTTTCATTGAAGCCCTCGTATCTCGGCGCGATATACGCGCTAGTACGGCCCAGCGCATATTGAATGGCAACAAGCTTGTTCCTCGCGTCCAGCACCTGATAGAAATCCGTGGTCACGCGGAGCGGGGCGAAAGAGCCATCGATCGACGATAGCAACCGCGTTGTGATTTCCACGTCCTGGCCGTCGTTCCGTTGCCATCGGCGCACCAAATCCGACAGAAGCAAGCGATAAATAAAGAGCTGTGCGTGATCCTCCGGCCGTAACCGCGTACCGGTCTTGAGTTCTAAAATGTCCAGCCGGTTTCCTTCGCGAAAGATGGCATCAATTCGGCCCTGAATTCCGATGGTCGCGGAATATCGTTTCAGCTCCAACTGGGTGTGTTCGAGCAGATGCGGATGGCAATCGATGAAATCCTTCAATGCCTCTAAATGACGCAACACGTCTGCACGAAATGCAATTTCATCAAAATACCGATCTGTTACTGAAGCCAGCGGCACGAGGAATGATGGAAGCGCTTCATGATATGCGGCTTCGTAATCATTGGGAGTGGTTATGCCACCCTCCAGCATGCGATCGAAAAGCGCGTGTACCAGTTGCCCTTTTAGGGTCTGGACCGTGACGTCCCCCTTTCCGCGCCGGATCTGATCGAGCTGTGGCTTGCTACAGTGAAGACTTCTCGCGACAGCGGTCGCATTAACCTGGCGCAGTGGTTCGACAACGATGAAGGTTTCCGGTATTGCCTCGAAGACGCATTTATCAGCCCCGTCATGGATTGGTGCGAGGTTGTACGCTGCGATTGTAGAGTGGATCCAAAGATTCGGGACAAGAAAGCAGCTTGTGCGATTTCGATCCGAGCGGATCGATATTCGAACCTCCCGATCGCGCAACGGGCCGGAAGTCACGAGCGCCTCGATCGACGATTGCCAAATGCCGTTCTCTCCTATCACCGGATATTGCAGATCCACAACTTTGGCTTCAGGCAAAACGACACGGCCGTCGCTAATTTCTCGCTTACGTTCGATGATCGGCGGATTACGTTCGCTAAGCGCGCCGAGACCGGCCATCACTTCATCGAGCGTATCGTATTCGCCCTTTAACGCACGCACGGTGACTTGAGCCAGATAACGGGAAACGAAGTAGGGCGGACCCATCAGTGCGAGCGGATCCTCCAGAAATTTGCCGCGCTGCAAGCGCCCGCCCGTTAGTGTTTCCAACAGATAATCGCCGGCCTCCGCCACGCTTTTGGGAGCGCGCTCCAGGATTTTTTCGGCCAGTGCGTTGACGGAAACCATGGCGGACCCACTTTACCATCCACCGCGGTCAACTGCGGTCCGTAAGTGACCTTCGACCGAACAGGTTCTTCTGATGCACCACTGCCAAAAAACTCGCGGCGAACCGCCGCGTGGTTGTAGTATGTCCTGAATCGAAGGGATTTTTTGGGAGGAACAACAATGCGCTTCATCATCATCCGAGCCGCCGCCTTAGGTTTGTTGTTGGCGGCAGCTGCATCCGCACAAGAATGGATCGAGTATTCCAACCGGTCGGATTTCTTCGCGATCAATTTCCCGGGCGAACCCAAGGCGAAGGACATTACTTACGTGACCGAATACTCGATTACGCTGCCCGCTCATGTGTACAGCTACGAAAACGGCCGCTCTCGCTATTCCGTCACCGTCGTCGATTATACAAACGAAGAAAAGTTCGAGGACGAGCGAGTGAAAGCGTGCCGGGCGTCTGGAGGGGAAGGTGATCTCTGCAATAACCACGCCAGGGGAGATATGCGGGGAGCCATCATCCATGCGACGTTCGAACTTATCCAAAAAAGCGCGAAGGTCACTCACCTCGCACTCTCGAACGCTGATCGTGTCGAAGGCCACGAGATCTACCTGACCAATTCGGACGGCACACGTACCTGCGCGGGGATCTACATGCACGAAGGCCGCCTTTACATCATCGAGGGGACGGTGCCCGCGAATTTGCCCCCGCCGGCGCTGTTCTATCAATCCATAGGATTTCTCGACAAGGATGGAAAGAGAATCCGGTACGATGGGCCCTATGCCGTCGGGTTTCCTACCCCAAGGCGTGTCCGCTAGCGCCGGATCATCTGGAAAATTGAATTCTTCCGTCGAGATGGGGCGACACGGTCCCGAGGCGCGCAATATGCTCGGCGACTGCGTCACGCAGCAGGATTCCCGTGTCTTCGACATCCACACCACCGGCGAATTCGGTAAAGCCGTCGCCACCCATCAGCAGGTAATCGTTGGTCGTGACAGTGTAGAAATCTTTATCGCGGAGGGGAGTGCCGTTCTCCAGGCGGACGGACACAAGCCGTTTACCTTCGGGCTTGGCCGGATCCAGCTTCACGCGGACACCGCTTACGCAGAGCATGGTCCGGCCTAGAATCCGTTTGATTTGCGCGCCGCTTAGCCGCATTGTCACAAGCGTCTTTTCGGAAGGCAAAACTTCGAACAGCGTGCGGCTGGTAATCGGCCCTTTCGGAATGCCCATTTGAGGATCGGCTGCGGTGATGAGACTGATTTCCGTGCCGGTCTTCGCACGAACCGCATCCGCGACAAGATTGCCCAGATGCGATTCCCCGGCCGTTGAGCGCAGGAGATCGCCGGCAGCTTGGCCCAGGACCGTCTGCAGCGTTTGATCAAGTGTCTTCTGGTAGGGATCGAGCAGGCGTGCAATCGACGGATCCGGCTCAAAACCTTCCAGCGGAATCAGGCGGCTGGCGATTCCTTTGAGCTTACCTTCACTAAATGTCAGATCGAGCCTGCCGACGTACTTGCCGAACTTTCCCGTTCCGACAATCGTCGTCTGCCCGATCCGGAACGGTAGATCGGCTTCTTCGTGCGCCGCGATGATCAGACGAATCTCGGGAAATGTGCGCGCAATGCGCTGCTCTTCAGTCCTCGTCACATTCGCCAACAGGATGATGGCATCGGCGCGGTCGCGAATGCGGGGCAACACATCTTCCAGCGTTCGCACCGGATCCGCCACATCGACGTATTTGACATTCTGAGGATGCCCCGTAATCTCCTGGCTGGTTAGGCCAATAACAGCGATGCGCACATCTTGAGTGTTATAGATCGCAGCCGGTTGAATTTCATCAATCGGGGACGCGGCGTTTGCAGAAAGAAGGAGAAAATTGGCCTGCCGGCTCCGCGCGCGCAGCGCCGCAATACCGAAGTCGAACTCGCTGCTTCCGATGGCCACGGCGTCATAACCGATGGCATTCATGACAGTTACGACCGGCTCGCCCTGAAAAGTATCGGAGATGAGAGATCCCGATAGGATTCCGCCCGCATCCAGCATCAGGTCCGGCTTGAGCTCCCGCACCACAGTCGCCAACCGGGCGCTGCCGCCCGCGTCCGGTCCCGGCAGGATGTGCCCGCGGATGTCATTTGTATGCATGATCAGGACATGCTTCTCCTGTGCTGCAGCGAATGAGGCGGTTAGAAACAGAAGAAGGATGAACGCTCGTACACCGTGGGAAATCATTGCGGTTAATTGTACTCTACTGGGCCTTAAATACGGACGTTTCCTGAGCCTCGGACTCCAGACCTGGTTTTCTTTGCGGATTTGATCGTCTTATCGATTTCGCCGCGATGGCGGGCGACAACCGTATCCAGCTTCTGCTGGATTTCTCTTAAGACCCGCGGCGTATCCACCCCTGGGAAGTTCCGGTCGACATGCTCGTCGACAATTTCGACGAGGGCGAGCAATTCGACAAGTGACAAGTCGGTATTCATTGAATTCGCGAGCCGGCCAGTTTCCAACCGGGACCAGTGTACTACGGCTTTGCCCATAATTGCGAAATCGACCCTCCGCTCGCGGTTTCCCCTCGTGAAGGGAGAGCCGCCCGCGAAGCGTAGCGGCCTCTGACCGGAAGTGGAGTAGAATGTACTTATGAAAATTACATCACGCCTTACTTGCATGGCTGTCATTGTGGTTCTAGCGGCCAGTCCGATGGCCCTGGCACAACGCGCCGGATTTCAGATTGGGATCTCGCAACCAGCGGTTGCACTTCCACCGGTGCAGGCGCCGGCAATCGCGACGCGCGGTACATTCATCGGGAATTCGTTGCCAATAGAAGCCGGTCCGATCGTGATCATTCAGAATCAGCTGATCGCGCCCATTCCGGTCTTCATTCCAAACCAGGTTCTGGTACCCACTCCGTTTTTCGCGCCCGCTCCGTTTTTGACGCCCACTCCATTTTTCGCGCCCATTCCGGGTTTTACGACAAATCCTGCGTTTTTGCCCAATCCGGTGTTCACTACCGCTCCGGGTGTTATATCGGGTCCGTTTGTTTTTCCGGGCCAGGTCTCGGCTATCAACCAGATGCCATCTCAAGTTACGGTTCCGGAGCACATCCTCGTTCCTGGTCAGACCGTCATCGCCAGCCCAACCGCCGGCCCAATCATACAACCGCAAGTGCAGTCCACTTTTGGACCTCCTTTAGCTAATAAACAAGTGACTCATCCAGCATCTGGTACAACGCGCGCCGACGTTATACGTCAGTTTGGGCAGCCCTCAGTGACGGTAACCACACGAACAGGCGAAACTCTCTACTTCGACGGCGGGAGAACGATCATCACCTTAGAGAATGGTCAGGTTAGCGGCCCAAAGTGAGATCATCGATTGCCGGCGATGTCCGCGCCTTGTGAGCTAAGTTCGGCGGTATCGTGACTGGGAATATTGGGGACGGCCCGTTCCGAGCCTCGGCCCTCTTGGGGCTGGGCTTGTGGTCGTTGGGCTGGCACCGGCAGCGCATGGCGGGAACCGGACTGGAAGAATTTTCACCGGCGATCGTTCGGGCGATTGGCTTTACCGTGCCCTTTACAATTTTGGCTTTTCGAACCGTCCCACATCCACTCAACGCGGAGATGGGCTGCGATTGATCGATTGCTATATCACCGCCGCCATTCATTGCGCGCCTCCCGACAACAAACCGCTGCCGTCGGAATTTGCGAATTGCCGGCCTTATCTGCTCGAGGAACTTCAACGGCTGGAGCGCGTCCGTGTGGTTGTCGCCCTCGGAATGGTTGCGTTTAAAACGTATTTTGCGGCGCGTAAGCAGCTTGGCTGGATGAATCCTGCTCCGCTGCCGCCATTCGGGCATGGCTTGGCGGCGCCGCTTGCGGATGGCGTGACGATCATTAGCTCGTATCATCCGAGCCAACAAAATACGCAGACAGGAAAGCTAACCGAAACGATGTTGGACGCTGTATTCAGGAATGCAAGGCATATCCTGGATGGACCCTAGTCAAAAATGTCTTCTTCCCACCGGATATTGCAGACCGAGCAAGTCCACCAACCCTTTTCCCAATGGCCCAGATCGGACACGGTATGTTCTGCGCCGCAGCGCAGACACTTCGGCTTCGGTGTAATCTCGACGTTTTTGACTTCTGTCTCCGGCATTAAGTACTCCTCGTTATATGGTAACGGACTAGCCACAAAAAGGCACAAAATTCACAAAACTTTCATGACGGAATTCTCCCTAAATCTATAGACGTTGAATATTCGCCCGAGATCGCTGGACTGCGCTACGCGGCCTTAGAATTGCTGATCAATTTAGCGACACTGATTCTCCTTGTAGATTCTCCGTTAGGAGGGGCGCCGGCTTGCCAACGGCGCCCGTTTTCTTCTCAAGGCACCAGCGGAGGGATGGCCGATGAATTTTGAAGCGGTGTGAACCGAATTCTACCTTTCCTTATGCGTCCAGCTAGGGTATGGTAAGCG
>Ga0209237_1000747_pt1 | contig 18778 bp, 18 predicted proteins | sample GraSoi013_1_40cm_2_FD_185820 | JGI IMG/M metagenome (GOLD analysis project Ga0209237, IMG submission 185820) | Grasslands soil microbial communities from the Angelo Coastal Reserve, California, USA - Sample 10_02_2013_1_40cm (SPAdes) (version 2) | ecosystem: Environmental > Terrestrial > Soil >... | reverse complement strand
GGCGGTGCAGCAGTACGCCGAGCTGGCCCGCTTGTCGCGGGAGCTCGTGACCATCCGGCGCGACGTACCGCTGCCCCTCGACCTCGACCGGCTGCGGGTCCGCCCACCCGACGTCCCGCGCCTCACCGAGCTGTTCACCGATCTCGAATTCCGGTCGCTCATTCCAAAACTCTCATCCCTCGACGTTGCCGCCACACGGACACCCGCCGCCGAAACCCCGCGGGCTCCAGCGGTCACCGGACCGCCGTCGCTCGCCACGCTCACACCGGCGCTGGTGGAGCCGAGGATCATCGACGACCCCGCCGACCTCTCGGCCGCGGTCGCCGAGTGGCGCCGCGCGCCGCTCCTCGCACTCGACACGGAGGCCACGTCGCTCGATCCGATGCGCGCCGAGCTGGTCGGCATGTCGCTGGCGGTCGGCCCCGGGCGGTCGTGGTACCTCCCGTTCGCCCACGTGGCGCCCGACGGCGAGCTCGCCGGCGGCACGGCGCCGCGGAATCTGCCGCCGCTATCGAGTGAGCCGATGGGGCTGCTGCGGGACCTCTTGAGCGATCCGCGCGTGCTGAAGGCCGGGCACAACATCAAGTACGCCTGGCTGGTGCTGCGCCGAGCCGGGGTGGAGCTCGCAGGCGTATCGTTCGACTCGATGCTCGCGAGCTTCGTGCTCGATCCCGGGCGGCGCTCGCACGCCCTCGACGACCTGGCACGCGAACGGCTGTCCCTGGCGGTCCGGACGTACGCGGAGCTCGTGGGCCGGGGAAAGGGGGAGCGGCCGTTCGCCGCGGTGCCCCTGGCGGACGCGGCGCGCTATTGCGCCGCAGACAGCGAGATCGTGCTGCGGCTGCGCGACGCGTTCCTGCCGGAGCTCGAAGATCACCAGCTGGTTCGCCTGCTGGAAACGATCGAGATGCCGCTCATGCCCGTGCTCGTGGACATGGAATCGCGGGGGGTGTGCATCGACCTGACCCGACTGGGCGAAATCTCACGCGGCTTCGCCGGTGAGCTGGCTGGGCTCGAGCGCGCGATCTATCAAGCCGCGGGCACCGACTTCAACATCAACTCGACGCCCCAACTCCGGCAGGTGTTGTTCGAGAAGCACCAGCTGCCGGTCCTCAAGAAGACCAAGACCGGACCCTCGACCGACTACGAGGTACTGGAGCAGCTCGCCGCGATGGGGCACGAGGTGCCCCGGCTGCTGATCGAGTACCGCGAGCTGTCGAAGCTCAAGTCCACCTACGTGGACGCGCTGCCGGGATTCATCCATCCGCTGACCGGGCGCATCCACACGAGCTTCAATCAGACCGGGGCGGCCACCGGCCGGCTGTCCTCATCCGATCCGAACCTGCAGAACATCCCCGTGCGCACCCCGCGTGGCGAGGCGATTCGCCGCGCGTTCGTCGCTCCGCCCGGCGCGCTGCTGCTCACGGTCGATTACTCCCAGATCGAGCTGCGACTCCTGGCCCATCTCTCGGGCGACCCGGCGTTCGTCGAGGCGTTCGAGCAGGGCGGGGACATTCACCGCCAGACGGCGGCGATCATCTTCGACGTGGCACAGGACCGGGTCACGCCGGAAATGCGCGCCCGCGCGAAGACGATCAATTTCGCCACGATCTACGGGCAGGGGGCGTTCGCGCTCTCCCGGCAGCTGGGCATCACCCAAGATGACGCAAAGCGGTTCATCGATCAGTACTTCACCCGCTTCGCCGGCGTGAGGGCCTGGCTCGATCGCACGGTGGCCCAAGCCCGCGAAAAGGGCTATGTCGAGACACTATTCGGACGGCGGCGTTACATCCCGGAGCTCAAGGACCGCAATTACAACATCCGAGCCTTCGGAGAGCGCACGGCCACCAACTCCCCTCTCCAGGGCTCGGCGGCGGATCTGATCAAGATCGCGATGATCGGAATCGCGGGGGCCCTGAAAGAAGGGGGCCTTGCGTCTCGCATGATCCTGCAAGTCCATGACGAGCTTGTACTTGAGGTGCCGGTCGGGGAGGAGAAAGCTGCCACGGAGGTGGTAAAACGCCATATGGAGGGAGCCGCTCGGTTGCGCGTCCCCCTGGTCGTAAGTGTCGGCCTGGGAATGAATTGGGTTGATGCGAAGGGGTAAGCATGGCTCTTGCAGGAACGAGGCTCGGCGCCCACTATAGGTGGCACCGAGCCAGGGACTTACGGGCTCGGCGCCCTTTGGCGCCCGGAGGGTCGGCAGTGATGTCTCGGAACGGTTTCACTCTGATCGAGCTGCTCATCGTGGTGGTGATCATCGGGCTGTTGGCGACCATCGCCATCCCGAAGTTCGCCAACACGAAAGAGAAGGCCTACATCGGCGCGATGAAGTCCGATCTTCGGAATCTCGCGACTGCGGAGGAGGCGTTTTTCTACGACAGCTCGAAGTACACCAACACTCTCGTGCTGATGAACAACTTCGCGGCTTCCGCTGGCGTGGTGCTCGTGATCAACCAGGCCACCGGGTCGGGATGGGCCGCTACCACCACGAGCCTTTACGCACCGGGCAGGCAGTGCGCCCTGTTCTCTGGGTCGGCGACACCGCAGCCGCCGGCTACGTCGGAGGGACGCATTACCTGCCAGTAGACCCGCCGTACCGTGAGTTCACACGCCGCCGCGAGGGGATGTGCTTCGCCCTCGACGGCGGCGTTTGGCTTCACCGCCACAAGATTCGGGGCGAGCCCATGGTGCACCTCGTGAGCGCGAACAAGGAGCGGTTGCTCGCCCTCGCCCCCGCGCTCGACCTCGACCCGGCGTGGCTGCAGTACAAGCCGCTGAAAGACCCGAGGACAGGAATCCGGGTGGCGGCGTGGCATTGGGATGTCTTGGGAAGGCGGCTGCAGCACCTGATACCGCGGTCCACTCTTCCCTAGTCGCTGTTCCCTGCTTCCAGTCTGGGTGCCCGCACGCCCGGCCACCAGTTCCACCTCCCTGCGATGTGCATGATCGCCGGCACGAGCACCATCCGGATCAGGGTCGCGTCGAGCAGGACCGCGGCCGCGAGACCGAAGCCAATGAGCTGCACCGCGAGCACGCGCGTAAAGGCGAACGTCCCGAACACCAGAATCATGATCAGGGCGGCGCTGGTGATGGTGGATGCCGTGGCGGACAGCCCCTCCATCGTGGCGTGGTCGTTCCGGCCGGTCTTGTCGAAGACTTCTTTCACGCGCGTCAACAGGAACACCTCGTAGTCCATCGACAGTCCGAACACGATCGCGAACACCAACACCGGGACGACCGCCCAGATCGCCTCGGTCGGCCCCTCGAGACCGAACAGGCGACCGCCGTAGCCGTGCTGGAACACGAGCACTGTGAGTCCGAATGCCCCACCCACCGACAGGAGGTTCAGGACGACGGCTTTGATGGGAACGAGCAGCGAGCGGAAGGCGACGAACAGCATGATCGCGGTAATCCCGAGGACCAAGGCGACGGTTTCCGGGAATCGCCGCATGAGCTCCTCCTGCGTATCGACGTTGGAGGCGGCGAAGCCTGCGACCAGGATCTCCGCCCCGGCCAGGCCCCGGACGTCACGGGCCACCAGGGCGCGCACCCGTCGCACCACGTCCATCAGGCCTGTGAGGGAGACCGTGTCCGCGGGGATCACGTCGAGCAGCGTGACACGATTGTCGGCGCTGAGATACGCGTCGAAGAACTTCGCATTCTTGGCGCGTACCGCGGCCGGGTCGCTGTAATAGACGACGAGCTGTAGCGTCGACATGCCCTGCTTGACGACGCCCCGGACCTCGCGCACGCGCGGGTCCTTCCGGATCGAGTCGGTGAGAGCCTTGAGTCCCGGAAGGCGGCGAGCCGAGAGGGCCGATTCCCCTTCCGGAAGCTGCACCACGACGCGCACGGGTTGGATCACCCCACTGGCGCCCATTTCTCGCAGTGCCTGGAGGCCCCGGCCCGACTCGGATTCCGGCGGAAACCAGTTGGTGGCAGGAAGACCGAGGCGGATCTGGCTGAGCGGAAACGTGAGCAACGCGATCGCGGTCCCGCCGACAGCGACCGCGCGCCACGGCCGGTGGCCCAGCCAGCGGGCCCAGCGCTCCCAACCGGTCGGCGCGTGGAACCGGGCGAGCGGGCGGGCGAGCCACTTGGGGCGGTCGATGTTGCGTCCCAGAATCGCGAGGACCGCCGGAAGGAACGTGGTGGCGAGCAGGACGGCGACCGCGACGACGAGCAACCCGCCCACGCCCACCGATCGCGTGTCCGAGAGCGGTGTCGTGACCAGCGCCGCAAACCCCACCACCACGGTCAAGCCTGATGTCATGACCGCCGACCCCGCGGTCTCGACCGTCCGGATGGCCGCGTCTGCGGGCGAAAGACCGCGGTTCAGCTCCTCACGGAAGCGGGTGACGATGAGGAGCGAATAGTCGATGCCCACGCCGAGGCCCACCATGGTAGTGATGTTCAACACGAAGACGGACATGGGCGTGTAACGCGCCGCGATGGTGACCAGGCCGAGCGCGATCGTGATCGCAAGGAGGCCCACCAGGACGGGGAGCGCGGCCGCCACCAGTGCACCGAACGCGACGATCAGCACTGCCAGGGTGAGGGGCAGGGCGCGCTGCTCGCCTCGGTCGGTGTCCTCGGCGCTGATGGTGCGGACGTCGTGGTCGAGCGCGGGAAACCCGGTCACCATGACGTCGAACCCGTCCGAGCCGGGGACCCGCACCAGCGCTTCGCGGATCACGGCACGCAGGTCGGGGACGAAGCTGGCGCTCAGGTCGTGCGTGGACTCCGGGGTGAGCGCCGCAATCAGGAACGTCGTGCGGCGGTCGATACTGACGAAGCTCGACTCCCCAATCGAGCGGGCCGAGATCACCTCTCCCATGTAGGGGCGGCGCTCGACCACGGCTTTGAGCGTGTCGAGCACGGCTTCAAAGCGGGCATTGGTCCAGCGGACGGGGCCGTGCACGACGATCGCCACGTAGTCGGCGAATGGAGTCGGAAACGCTTCTTTCAGGAGCGCGGTGGCGCGGCTGGATTCCGTGGACTCGCTGCCGCCGCCCCGGAGCGCCAGTACCTGCTGGACGTGGCACGCCCGCGGCCCGAACAGCAACGCGAGGGCCGCCCATGCCACGATGACCCACCCACGCTTGCGAATGATGGGTGCCGCGGGTAACGCGAACACTTACGTGCCAAGCATAAGCAGGCCACAATCATAGAGACGCCAACGGACCAAAGCTAGCGGCGCGACGCCGTCCGCTCGCATATTGCGCGCATGGAGCGCCGCATGCTGGTTCTCGTCTCCGCGTTGATTGTCCTGTTGGCGTCGGCGGTCTTGTGGAACGCCTTCGTGCGACCGTCTGGACGGGTGTCGGTTGCCGCGACGCCCCTGGCCGCGCCCACGGAGAGCGCGCTGAATCGGACGGCGGCGGCAATCGACTCGCCCCCGGACACCACGCGCGCCGCCGCTCACCCCGCCCCCGCCCCCGCCCCCGCCCCAACGGTCGTGCCCCCGGTCGGCGCCGGTGGCCCGAGCTACATCGTGCTGCTGGCCCGCTCCGAGATGCGCCGCCGCATCCGCGCCAGCGCCGCAAGCACCTATCTGAACGACGTGATCCTCGCCAGCGCGGACTCGATGCTGCACCGCTGGGACGGCCGGGCCTCGACGCCGGTGCGCGTGTTTTTTCCTCCGACCACCGTCGCCAACTTCCAGCCGAGCTTTCTCGACGCCGTGCGGAGCGGGTTCCAGCGCTGGCAGGATGCCGGCGTGCCGGTGCGGTTCAATCTGGACGCCGACTCCGCCTCCGGCGAAGTGCGGGTCCAATGGCGCATCCAGTTCGAGGGAGAGCGCGCGGGACAGACGGACCTACGGTGGGACGATGATGGGCACCTGATGGGCGGCGTCGTCACCCTCGCTACCTTCGATGCCAAGGGGCAGCCCTTCGCGGTCGATGAAGTCCGCGTGCTGGCGCTGCACGAGATCGGGCACCTGCTCGGGCTCGACCACTCACCGGATCCCGGCGACATTATGTACGCACAGCCCAAGGTGCGTGATCTCTCCCCCCGCGACATCCGCACGGCCTTGCTCCTCTACGACCTCGCGCCGGGCTCGCTGCGGGTGGGCGGCTGAGACCGGAGGGCGCCGAGCTATATTGAGGAAAGGCAGTTCGGCGGATCCCATGGCGCACCGCAGCATCACCTCGTTCCTCACGCACGAAGCCCTCCCCGCGGACGGCGGGGCGGCCACTCTCGCCCAGGCGCTCGACGCGCGGGTCCGCGAAGGCGAGCTGATCGAGAAGCTTCCCGACCATGCGGTGCGGTGCTTTGCGTGCGGACACCGCTGTCTCGTCAAGCCCGGGCGGCGCGGGATCTGCAAGGTCCGCTTCAATAAGGACGGCACGCTGTACGTCCCGGCAGGCTACGTTGCGGCGCTGCAATGCGATCCCACGGAGAAGAAGCCGTTTTTCCACGCCCTCCCCGGCTCCGACACGCTGACCTTCGGCATGCTGGGATGCGACTTCCACTGCGGCTACTGCCAGAACTGGCTCACGAGTCAGGCGCTGCGCGACGACGCAGCCGGGGTCGTCCCGACCGACGTGACCCCGGACGACCTGGTCCGGCTCGCCCTGCGGCAAGGCGCGAAGCTCGTCGGGTCCTCCTACAACGAGCCGCTCATCACCGCCGAGTGGGCGCTCGACGTGTTCAAGGTGGCGCGGGGCCACGGCCTGAAGACCGCATTCATTTCCAACGGCAACGCGACCCCCGAGGTGCTCGATTACATCCGTCCCTGGACCGACTGTTACAAGATCGACTTCAAGGCGATGGAAGATCGGCGCTACCGGGAGCTGGGCGGAGTGCTCCAGCACGTGCTCGATGCGATCCGGATGGTCTACGAGCGTGGCTTCTGGCTCGAGCTCGTGACCCTGGTGGTGCCGGGGTTCAACGATGACGACGCTCAGCTGCGGCGGGCCGCCGACTACATCGTATCGGTGAGCCCGGAGATCCCCTGGCACGTCACCGCGTTCCACAAGGACTACCGGATGACCGACCCCGAGAACACGTCGGCCGACACGCTGGTGCGGGCGTGTGAGATTGGGGCCGCGGCCGGGCTCAACTTCATTTACGCGGGCAATCTCCCCGGCCGGGTGGGACGCTGGGAGCATACGTGGTGCCCGGACTGCGGCGAGCTGCTGATCGAGCGCGATGGGTATGTGATCCGTCAGCAGCGGATCGGCGCTGCGGGCGCCTGCTTTGCCTGCGGCCGACGCATCCCGGGCGTGTGGTCGTAGGGTTGTTGCTTCTCGCCCTGCAGGGCGCCGGCTCTCCCGCGGCGTTCAGCGCGGGGACGTTCGATCCGCTCGTCGAAGACGGCATCCGCCGCGGCGCCTACCCCGGCGCAGCGCTGATCGTCGGGCGTAGCGACACGATCCTGTTCGCCAAGGGTTACGGGCATCTCACGTGGTCGGCGTCGAGCCCGGCGGTCGATCCGGAGAGCACCCTGTACGACCTGGCCTCGCTCACCAAAGTCGTCGCCACTACGACCTCGTTGATGCTGCTCGTCGAGCGGGGGCAGGTGCGCCTGGATGAGCCCGTCGCGACGTACATCGCGGAGCTCAAACAGTCGCAGACGGCTGGGATCACCGTGCGGCAGCTCCTCACGCACACCTCCGGCCTCCGGGCCGACATCCCAGACCAGGAGCTGAGAGCGATCCGCGACAGTGCGGCGCTCATGGCACGCGTACTACGGGAGACCCCCCGCGTCACGCCAGGCACCCGCGTCATCTACAGCGATCTGAACGCGATCCTGCTCGGCGAAGTCGTGCGGCGCGTGACGGGCGAGTCGCTCGATGCCTTCGTGGCGCGGGAAGTCTTCGACCCCCTGGTACTTCACCAAACGATGTTTCGCCCGCCGTCACGCCTGCGAGCCCGTATCGCGCCGACAGGGGTGTGGCGCGGTCACCCCGTCGCCGGCACGGTCAATGACGGCAGCGCGTTCCGGCTCCGGGGCGTGTCGGGCAACGCGGGGGTGTTCTCCACGGCGGCCGACGTAGCGCAGTTCGCCCAGTTCGTCCTCCGAGGTGGGACGACTCGCGACGGCCGCCGCCTGCTTCGCGAGGAGACGGTTCGCCTGTTCACGTCCAAGGCGACGGCGTTCGGAGCCAGGACCGAAGCCCGGGCCCTGGGGTGGCAGGCGGTACCGACAGGGGAGAGCGTCTCGAGCGCGGGAACGTTGTTCGGGCCGAGGAGCTACGGCCATACCGGTTGGACGGGGACCTCGCTCTGGATCGACCCCGATCGCGATCTGTTCGTCGTGCTGCTCACCAACCGGGCGTACGTACCGCGCGCCCGCCGCCCATTTACGCTGCTGAAGCAGGTGCGCAGCGGCGTCGCCGACGCGGCCGCGCGCGCGTCCGATGCCCGCTGACCGGACTCGCCCCACGCTCGTATACGATGGCGACTGTGGCTTGTGCCGGCGCTCGGTCGACCTGCTCCGACGCTGGGACCGGGAACAGCGGATCGCGCTGGTCCCGTTCCAGGATCAAGCCAGCGTGGCGGCGTTCGGCATCCCGCTCCCGGCCCTCGCGGCGGCGATGCATCTCGTGCTTCCCCCCCCGGACGGCCGGGTGCTCGCGGGCGCGGACGCGGTTCCGGAGCTGCTGCGGCTGCTGCCGGGGAAGCGCTGGTTGGCGCGGGGATTCCGCATCCCCGGCGTAATGCCCCTGGCCCGGCGCCTATACGCCTGGATTGCGCGGCGACGGCGCTGCCTGGTGCGCGGCTACAGGGTCGACTAGGTTCGGAAACAGGACGGCGGAGAGGAGTCGGTGATGACGGCACCCGTAGCGCTCAACTCAGAGGCGGCGCGTAACGCGCTCCGGCAGGTGAAGGACCCGGAGCTCGACATGAACATCGTCGACCTTGGCCTCGTGTACGACGTCGAGATCGCCGACGGCGAAGTGCGCGTGAAGATGACGCTCACGTCACCGGGCTGCCCGGCGGGTCCGATGATCACGAACGACGCCTACCGTGTGCTGCGTGGGCTCGAGGGGGTGAAGGACGTCGACATCGAGATCGTGTGGGAACCGTACTGGACGCCTGAGCGAATGGATCCCAAAGTTCGGGCCTTAATGGGGCTCTAGCCGAGCGCCGCGAGCAGCGCGTCTCCGAACGCTTCGATCTGCCAGCGCCGGAGCTCTCCGATACGGGAGAGCCCGGCGCGATCGTTTGGGGGTGGCTGGGCGCGGGCGACCGCTTCCAGAGTCGAGCGTCCGCACAGCACGCCCGGATCGAGCCCCAGCTCCGCGGCGGCTCGATTGCGGGCCGCCTTGAGCCGCTCCACCCGCGCGTCGAGCCCCGGATCACGGGCTTGGCGTGGGGCGCGCTCCACGCGGGGCAGGTCGCTCTCAGGAAGCGCGAGCGCGCGGCGTACGCCATCGAGCAGCGCGGCGCCGTACCGTGCTGCCAAGCTGGCCGGAAGTGCGGCAATCCCGCTCAGCTCGGCGGGCGTGCGGGGCAGGGCCTGGGCGACGGCGAGCAGGGCGTCGTTCCCGATGATGCGGAACGTGGCCCGGTCCAACTCCGCGCCTTGGGCCTCGCGCCACTGGTACAGCTCCCGCAGCGCGGCCAGCTGCCGCGGCGCCAGCGCCTTCGCCCGTTTCACGCGCAGAAACGCGTCCTGGTCTCCCGGTCCCCCTCCCCCTCCGTCGGAGGCAGCTGCTCTCGTCCACCGCAGGTCTTCGAGTCGCGTGAATTCTTCTTCGGCCCACGCGAGCCGACCAAGCTCGGTGAGCCGGGCGCGCAGCCGCTCGCGCAACGCCGGCAGATGCGTGGTATCCGCCGCGGCGTAGTCGAGCATCGCCGGGGAGAGCGGCCGGCGCGACCAGTCCGCCTTCTGGTGCTCCTTGGCGAGCTTCACCCCGGCGTACTTTTCCAAGAGCGCCGCGAGGCCGACGGCCGGCTCACCGGCCAGCTGGGCGGCGATGCGCGTGTCGAACAGCCGCCGCGCCCGGAAACCGTAGTCGCGATCCAGAATCCGCAGGTCGTAGTCCGCGTCGTGGAAGATCTTCTCCACCTTCGGGTCGGCGAGCAACCGGCCAACGGGGGAGAGGTCCGCCACCGCCAGGGGGTCGATGATCTCGGTTCGCGAAGGGCTCGACAGCTGAATCAGGAAGATGCGGTCGTGGTAACGATGGAAGCTCGCCGCCTCGGTATCGACCGCGACGAGCGGCTCCCGCTCGAGCGCCGTCATCGCTTCGGCCAGCGCCTCCGCTGTCTGGATGTAACTCACTCTTGCTTGCTGAGCTGGTCGAGGCCGGCGGCGATCTCCTCGAGCGCCTTGGCCAGGGTCTTGTAGAATTCAGCATCCGGCGGCTGGGACGCCCCGCCCAGCGGATCGCCGGCGCATTTGCGGGCGGCGCGCGCGGCGTGGCGGATGTAGTCGGTGGCAACCTGCATCGGGGTCCTCGGGATCGGGGTGGTGGTGTCGGATCCGGCGCGACTGATTCAAAAGATACGCGCGACCCTCGCGCCTTGTAGGCTGGGCGACTGGCCCACGCCGCTCGAGCGGGCCGGCGCGCTCGGCGGCGCCATCGGCGTCGCCGAGCTCACCGTCAAGCGGGAAGACCGCTCATCGGCGCGCTACGGCGGGAACAAGGTGCGCGCGCTCGAATTCCTGCTCGCGGGCGCGCCCCCCGGCACCGTCTTCGTCACGCTGGGCGGCACCGGCTCGACCCACTGCCTCGCGACCGCCGTGCACGCCGTGGCGGCGGCCGGGAGCGCCGTACTCGCGCAATTCCCACAGCCCGAGACACCCGCAAGCCTCGCCGTGGCCGCCGCGTGCCGGGCCCGCGCCGCGCTCGTAGTGCGCGCGCGCACGAGGGGCCTGCTGCCGCTCGCCGTGCTCGACGCGTGGCGTCGCGCGGGGGCGCTCGGCCCCCGTCGCTGGATTCCCGGTGGGGGGGCGCATCCCCGCGCGGTGGTGGGGCATGTGCTCGCGGGGTTGGAGCTCGCCACCCAGGTCGACGCGCCGCCCGATGCGATCGTCCTGCCGCTCGGCACCGGCGGGACGGCCGCGGGCCTCGCCCTCGCCGTCAGCGCGCTCGGTTGGCCCACGCGAATCGTGGGGATTCGCGTAGCACCGCGGGTGGTCGCCAACCGCTGGCGGACGACGTGGCTCGCGCGCGCCGCGCGGCGCCTGCTCGCACGTCGCGGCGTACCGCTCCCCGCTCCGCGCTCCCTCGACATCGTTGACAGGCTGGGGAAGGGCTACGGGCATCCGACCCCGGACGGGGAGGAGGCCGCGCGGCTCGCGTGGCAACACGGCCTCACGCTCGATCCGACCTACGGCGCAAAGGCCTTCGGCTTTCTCTTAAACCGTGGAACGTGCAACGTGCAACGGGTTGTATTCTGGCATACGTTTGCGGTCCCGCTTCCGCAGGCGGAACCAGCACCGTGACGCCGTTCGGGACGATCGAGCTGACCGTTTACCCATACGAATGCGACGCGTTCGGCCACTTGAACCAGGCCGCGCTGCTCACGCTGCTCGAGCGCGCCCGCTGGGATGCGCTCGCCCGTGGCCCGGGGATGGACCTGTTCGACCGGAACGGCGTGTGGCCCGCGGTGCGCAAGGCGACGATCGAATACCGCGCCGCGGCGTTCGCGCGCGACGTGCTGCGGGTGGAGACGACGCTCGTGGGTCGTGGCACCACCAGCATGACCCTGCGCCACGTCGTACGGCGGGTTTCGGACGATGCCGTGGTGGCGGATGCGGAGATGGTGTTCGTGTGCATCGATCGCGTGGGGCGCGCCACGCCGATTCCGGACGAGATCGCCCGGTTTCTGGGCCCCCGGGCGTCGGGCGGCCACGAGCCGATCCGAGTGCCCGCCGGCGATGTCGAGCTCGCCGTCGACGTGCGCGGAGAAGGCCTGCCGGTGCTGTTCGTCCACGGCTTCCCGTTCGATCGCACGGTGTGGCGGCACCAGCTCGCGACGCTGTCGCGGGTTCGGCGCATTGCGCCGGATTTCCGCGGGGTGGGTGACTCGGGGGCGCCACCCGGCGCCGACGGCTACTCCCTGACGCGCTACGCCGACGACCTCGTCGCGGTGCTCGAGGCGGTTGGGGTGCGGCAGGCCGTGCTGTGTGGCCTGTCGATGGGTGGGTACGTCATCTTCGAGCTGTTACGCCGGCATCCGGAACGGGTGAAAGGACTGATCCTGGCCGATACCAAGCCTGAGCCGGACTCGACCGAGGCGAAGCGCGGGCGTGAGGAGCTCACACAGGTGGCGCAGCGGGACGGGCAGGACGCCGTGATCGAGCGGCTGCTCCCCCGGCTGCTGGCGGCGGCCACGCAGGCCACTCAGCCCGAAGTGGCCGGGCAGGTGCGGGAGATGGCGCACCGTTGGTCCGTGCCGGGACTCGTGGGCGCGTTGCGCACGCTGCGCGACCGGCCCGACTCCACCGACACGCTCCGGGACGTGCGGGTGCCGACTCTCGTGCTGGTGGGGAGCGAAGACCAGATCGCTCCGCCGGACACTGCGCGCGCCATGGCGCAGCTCATCCCCGGCGCGCAGTGTCACGTGGTGCCCGCGGCGGGACACCTCGCGCCGCTCGAGCAACCGCTGGCCACCAGCCGGGTGGTGGCCGATTTCCTGAGGGCAATTCCCTAAAAGCGAAAGCCCCGGGGTGAAGTCCCCGGGGCGCCGTTCACGATCCCTTGCGCTGCGGCTTGCCGGGCGGGCTGGAGCCCTGGAACACCTCGCGGTTCTTCGCAATGTAAGACTTCCACTGCGGAGGCGTGTCCTCCTCCGGGAAGATCGCCGTGACGGGGCACTCCGGCTCGCAGGCGCCGCAGTCGATGCATTCGTCCGGGTGGATGTACAGCATATCCTCGCCCTCGTAGATGCAGTCCACGGGGCAGACGTCCACGCACGACCGATCCTTCACATTGATGCAGGGCTCTGCGATGATGTACGGCATTCAAGCTCCAGGTATTGCGCGTCGCTCGGGCCGCCAAATTCGGGCCGAATCGCAAACATAGGAGGGGTCCCACCCCCGTTCAAGGCCCGATGCCCAGGCACCGCGATCCGGGTCATCAGCGCCAAGACGGCCACTAGCAACGCATACTGCGCGAACGCGGTGTGATCCGGCTCGTCTGCCGCGTGAGCGAAGCCGGCGGTCGCCGCTGCAGCGATGCCGAGCAGCACCAGCAGCCCCTCAGAGGTCACCAGCCACATTGCCGCGATGACCGCGACCGCGGTCCAGCGCTGCTGGCGGGTCAGTGCGCGGAAGCCGCGTGCACCGTCGAGCTGCCACACCGGGACCAGGTTGAAGAGATTCACCCAGGCTCCGAAGTGCGCGATCGCGCCCCACACTCCAATGCCGGTGGCGCGATACACGATGTAGGCTGCGAGTGCGGCGCCCAGTCCCCAGAGCGGGCCGGCCAGTCCGACCCGCGCGTCTTCGCGCGCGTTGGCCGGGTACTGCTTCAGCCGGATCACGGCGCCGAAGCCGGGGATGAACATCGGGGCCGTGGCCTTGATGCCATAGCGCTGCAGCGCTTGCACGTGACCCATCTCGTGGATGTAGATGGAAAGCACCACGCCGACCGCGAACTTCCACCCCCACATGGTCCAATAGAGGCTGGCCGAAAGCAGCATGCTGAAGAACGTGCTGGCCTTGGTCAGGCCGAATAGCAGCAATTTGGCCTTCGTGAGGACGAACATGAGCGCGAACTTGAACTTGAAGAGCAGGGCGCCGAGTGCGCCGACACCGGCCGCCCCTTTGCCCAACCCTGATCCGTGCTTCGCGCCCGCAGGCCCGGCGTCGAGCGAGCGGCTCAACGCGGCGATCCGGGCAGAAACGACTTGGTGCTGGGTGGCGTCCGCCGGCAACAGGTCGAGCGCCTGGCGCCAGGCGGCCAGGGCGGCGCTCGGGTCGCCGGCCTGCTCCGCGCCCTCCGCGGTGGCGGCTAGACGCTTGAGCTCTTCGGCGTGTACCAGCCGTTGACAGGAGGGGCAAGCGAGCAGGGCGGGCGCGATCTGTGTGCCGCACTGCGCGCACACCGATGGCGCCCGCCCCGGTACTTCTGCGTCGGTCATCTACGAAGGACTACGCCGCTGCGGGCCGAGCGGCGGCCTGGCACGGCCCTGTGACTTGCAGGGCGACGCCCCGGTTGAGCTTCCACGCCTCGTACAGCGCGAACCCCGCGATCAACAAGTGGATCGGGCTCGTGATGCCGATCATGATAGGAGCCGCATATGCGAGCGCGATGATCACCGCGAGGCCGAGGGCGATAGCGGGCAGGCCCGGGTGAGGCGACGTACTGGGCGCGGCGTCGTTGGACGCGCTGACTCCGGCGGCCACCGCGGCGGGCGAGGCGGCCCGGGCGCTCCATTCCTTCTGCAGCTCGCGGGCGATCAGTGAGGAGTCGGTCACCACGACGGCGGTGTAGGTGAGAAACACGGCGAGCAGCTGGTAGCGCCGGCCGCCACGGCCGTTGGAACCCTTGCGCACCGCACCACCCACCAGCAGGCCGACGACGATCGCCACGAGCCCGAACTCGTAGCCGGTCAGGGCCGCGATGCCGAAGTATATCGCCGCGCCCACGACAGCCGCGCCGAGGCCCAGCGCCAACGCCTTCGCAAACCGCCCACCCGACGAACCGCGGCTCCACCCCGCCATGATCTGGTTGCGGCACGGCTGGCACGTCACGCTGCCGTTCACCTCATAGTATGACGTCGCAATGGCCTGGTTGCAGGCCGCGCAAGTGAGGCTAGACGGGGAGCCATCGCGCTCGACGTGATCGAACTGGAGATTCCCCATGGGAGCCCCAGCGGATGGTTGATTCACGCGTTCCTCCTGGAAGCCGGTCCGGACGTTGGGCGCGGGCCTAGCTTTGGAGACGCTGCTCGCGGTTGCAGTGAGGAACGACCAATGAATAGGAACCACAGGTCCTTGCTGGGGTTGCGAGGCAGTGAGATACCAGTCGGTATCTCAATTGCTGTCCCCGGACACTCTCATTGCCTATTGCGGTTCCCACAGGTATCCTAGATTCTGATGGGTATCAGACAGAAACGCACGGCCGAGACGAAAGCGCTGCTCCTCGAGGCTGGATTAAGCGTATTCGCGGAGCGCGGCATCGAGTTCGCCACGCTCGACGACATCGCTCGAACAGCCGGCTTCACCAAGGGCGCGATCTACCGGCAGTTCCCCTCAAAGGGCGCTTTTCTGCTCGCCCTATTCGAGCAGTACGCGGCCGTGGCCCGGTCCGGTGCCGGGGCGCGCCAGGCGGCCTGGTTCATCCCCCTCACCCTGCAGTTCGCCGCCCACGCGATGCGCGATCCGCTGCTCAGGCGGCGCTTCGCCGTCGTGCTGGCGGAAGCGCCTGACGGTGGTACGCCCGACGGGCAGCTGCTCAAGGCGCTGGGACGGGTGCTGCCGCCGGCGCAACCTTCCCCACCCCGAGCGCCGTAGCCGCTCGCGCGGGCCTCATGGTCTATCTCCCTTGGCTCCTCCTGCCTCTGCTCGCCCCGTACTGGCTCGGGCCTATCGTGGTGTGGCTCACCCAGAAGGTCGGTGTCCGTCCCGTGTTCGAGCCCTTCACTCCTGGGCGGCATTCGGTGCCCGCGGACGCAGCTGCCGCATTTCGGCAGACCTGCGACGCCCTGAGCACCGAGGGATTTCACGTCGTGGCCGATCTGTTCCAGACGGGGCAGATGAGGCACGTCAGCACTCGGGTCGCGCTGCTCGAGAACTCCGGTACGGACGAGCTGGCGCTCGCCGTCGCCATGTTCACCGCGGCGCGCCCCGCTCGGCTGGTCACGAGCTACGCGGAGCTGCCGACCAAGTTTCGCGACGGGCGTTCGGTTTCGGTCCACAACAGTCCGATCCCGGGGTCGTTCACGCCGCCGCCCTCCAGAGTCATCGTGCGGCTGCCGATCGTGCGCGACCCGGCGCGGCTGTGCCGCATCAAGCGGGCGTATCTCGAGCGACACTATCCCGGCCGCGAGCGCGCCCCGTTCGAGCATCAGAACGATCCGGCCCGATTCCTGGCGGGTGCGATGGCGCGCGAGCTGACGGAGCAGGTCGACGCGGGAAGGTGGCGGCGCGACGATCGCGCCGACGTGTTCCGGCCGAAGTTCACGAGCGCGTGGGTGATGACGTGGCAGTTGCTGCCGCCCTTCAGCATGCTGCGCCGGTGGCGCATCCGCCGCCGCGCGGCGGCGATCTTGCAGGAATTGAACATGGCCGGCCCCGATCCGCGTCCCATCGCGCAGCCCCGCACACGGGTTTCGCTCCGGTGGGTTGCAGTGGCCGTGATCCTCGTACTCCTGCTCAACCAGCTCGGGTCGCGCCTGCTCCGCACGACCTGGTCCGTGCCTTCCGACTTCGTGGCGCCAGCCGCCTTCCCAGACGCGGTCCGCGCGCTCGAGCGACTCGCGGGTGGGGCGGCGACGCCGTTGGCGGGCACGGACTCGGTGGGCGATTCGCTTGTCACCGAGGGCTTCGCGGTGAGCGTCCCGTCCGTGCAGGCGGAGCGACTCGTGGCCGCGGCGCAGCCACGTTTCCTCGAGAAGGGATTCTATCTGTTTCGCTCAGAGCAACACTTCGGTATCGGGGGCCGCGGCGACCGCGTCGCGCTGTTCCCGCGCAGCGATCGGTACGAGATTCTCCGACTCATGGGGACGAACGGTTGGAACCATGGCATCGGTCCCGACAGCATCATCGCGTGGCTCACGGCCCTCGAGCGCGACCACCCGTTCGTCCTCACGGGGATGGGGTTCGATTGGGTGGAGGGCCGGTTCCGCTCCGCGATCAACGACGCCGACGCGCTGGCCCGGCGGTTTTACGCGTTCTGCCCCGACGTAGTGAACCAGGGAACCGAGACGGTGGACGCCCTGGCGCGCGAGCTCCGAGAGTCGAAGCAGCTCTATTGTTGGTGGGACTAGATGGAAGGGCTCGCGATCGTAGTGGCCTTCGCCCTCATTTTGGGCGGCTACTTCGCGGTATCCGCCGTGCTGCGCCGCATTCCGGTGCCGTCGCTCCGACTGCCTACCGGTCCGATCCCGGACGCGTGGCCCGGGATCGTGGAACGCAACGTCTCGCTCGCTCGCGGGCTGAGCTCGGAGGAGCGCGAGCGGTTGCTTCGACTGGTGCAGATATTTCTGGCCGTCAAACACTTCGAAGGATCCGGTGGGCTCACCCTTACCGAAGAGATGAAGGTGACGATCGCGGCCGAGGCTTGCCTGTTGCTGCTCCACCTCGAGGGCCCGTGCTACCCGACGCTCCGGACGGTGCTGGTGTATCCCCACGGATTCGTTCCAAAGTCGGCCGGGTCGCGCGGGACGGGCCAGGTAGTACCACCCCCCGTCCGCCTGATGGGCGAATCGTGGGGCGACGGCGTGGTCGTGATCTCGTGGGACGACGCCGTCCGCGGGGCGCGCAATCCCGACGACGGTGAGAACGTCGTGTTGCATGAGTTCGCCCACCAGCTGGATGCGGAGGACGGCATCACCGACGGCACGCCGATCCTGCCGCCGGGCGCGCTGCGGACATGGGGTGGCGTGCTCTCAGAGGAGTACGAGCGGCTGCACCGGGACATCGCCGAGGATCGCAAGTCGACGTTGGACGAATATGGGGCGACCAATAAGGCCGAGTTCTTCGCGGTCGCGACCGAGACGTTTTTCGAGAAGCCGGTCCAGCTCGAGCGCGAGCATCCTGAGCTGTACGGACAGCTGCGGCAGTTCTACCAGCAGGATCCCGCGCGGCGAGCGCCGCCCTCGTGAGCTCGGCGCGCGGCCGGCTCATCGATGTGAGCCATACGATCGAGCACGGGATGGTCACCTACCCTGGCCTTCCGGTGCCAACGATCGGTGACTGGTTGTCGCGCGACGCATCCCAGACGCGCTACGCGGCCGGCACGACATTCCAGATCGGGAAGATCGAGCTGCTCGCCAACACGGGCACCTATATCGATGCGCCGTTCCACCGGTACGAGGGCGGGAGGGACGTCGCCGATTATCCGCTCGAGGCGGTCGCCAACCTCGAGGGCATCGTGGTCCGGGCAACAGAGCGCACCGGCCGGGCGCTCGATGCGAGTGTGTTCCGCGGCCGCGACGTGCGAGGCAAGGCCGTGCTCGTGCACTCGGGCTGGGACGTCCATTGGCGCACGGAGCGCTATGGCACTGGCCATCCCTTCTTGACGCGGGCCGCGGCGGAGCATCTCATCGCGGCCGGTGCGGCCCTCGTGGGCATCGACTCGCTCAACATCGACGACGCGGCCGACGGCGCGCGCCCCGCGCATACGCTGTTGCTCGGCGCCGGCATTCCGATCGTGGAGCACCTGTGCGGCCTGCGGGACCTGCCCGACACTGGATTCCGGTTTTTCGCGGTGCCCGTGAAAGTGCGGGGGATGGGGAGCTTTCCGGTGCGGGCATTTGCGGTTCTGGAGGAGTGACAGTAAAGACACAGCATAACGACATCGCTAGCGCCATGCCTGGTCGCACACCACGATTGTGATCGCGACCCGGGAGGCGCACTTCACGCGCCCAACGGCGGACACGTTTCCGCGGGGCAGCTAGTCGGCTCCCACCACCTCTCGCTTCCCCGGCTTCTCCGGCTCCCTCAACCCCGCTTTCCGTTCTATCTCCCGCGTGATGTGCATCGAGCAGAACTTCGGCCCGCACATGGCGCAGAACTCCGCGCTCTTGAAGTACTCGGCGGGGAGAGCCTCGTCGTGCAGCTCACGCGCCCGGTCGGGATCGAGCGACAGCCGGAATTGCTCGTTCCAGTCGAACGCATAGCGCGCACGCGATAGCGCATCGTCGC
>Ga0209237_1000746_pt1 | contig 18785 bp, 14 predicted proteins | sample GraSoi013_1_40cm_2_FD_185820 | JGI IMG/M metagenome (GOLD analysis project Ga0209237, IMG submission 185820) | Grasslands soil microbial communities from the Angelo Coastal Reserve, California, USA - Sample 10_02_2013_1_40cm (SPAdes) (version 2) | ecosystem: Environmental > Terrestrial > Soil >... | reverse complement strand
ACGGTGTTGTAGTAGGCGGCCAGAGCCCGCAGGCCCGCGAACGCGACCACCGCCACCGCCGCCAGCGCGAGCAGCGTCCCCCGGTCGAGGGCGGCCAAGACACTGTCCACCCAGCGACCGTGGTGGCCGGCGCCCACGACGTGGTCCAGGACGACCTTCAGCGGCCACGGCTCGAGCAGACGCAGGCCGATCTCGGCATACAGCGCCAGCAGGGACACGACGATCAGCGGCCGCTCGCGCCGCACGTACGGCCAGAGCCGCCGCACCAGCCGCCCCAGGCCGGGCAGCGCCGCGCGCAGCGTCAGGGGCTGTCCCACCTAGACCTCCACCGCGGCGGCGAGCTGCAGCACACGGGCCGCGACCGCGTCCCAGGTGTGGCTGCCGAGCACCGTCGCCCGCGCGGCTCGCCCCAGGCGCGCGCGCACCGCCGGCTCGCACCGCAGCCGCTCGAGCGCCAAGGCCAGGGCCGCGGCATCCCCCGGCGGGCATAGCAACCCGTTGACATCATGTCGAATCACGGTCTCCAGCTGCCCCACGCGGCTGGCTACTACCGCTCGACCCGCCGCCATGTACTCATATACCTTGAGCGGCGAGAAATAGAAGCCGGTCGCCTGAGGGTAGGGGGCCACCGCGGCGTCGACCGAGGTCAGGAGCCCTGGCACCTCGAGCGGGGCCACCGCCTCGGTCCAGTGCACGACCCCCGCCAGCCCGCGGGCCGAGAGGTCGGCGCACGCGGCGGCCCGCGCCGGCCCGTCGCCCACGAGCAGCAACCGCGCGTCGGGGGCGCGCTCGTGCAGGCGCGCGAACGCCTCGACCAGGACGTCCAATCCATGCCACGGCTTCATCGAGCCGACGAAACCCACCGTAAAGCTTCCGGGCGGTCCGGGGGCGGCCGGCGGCACATCCGGCCGGAACCGCTCCGCATCCACCCCGTTGGGGATCACGTGCACGCGACTCCCTGCGGCCCCGCGGCGCTCGAGCCAGGCGGCGACCTCCGCTGACACGGCGAGCAGCACGCTGGCCGCCCGGAACGCGCGCGCGGCCACGCGGTCGGCACCACTGGCGTCGCGCAGCCCTCGGTATGCGGCTTGCTCCTCGATCAGCGGCGCGTTCACCTCAAGCAGCCCTGGGACGCCGGCGGCGGCCGCGTGCTCCATGCCGGCGAAGCTCCAGAGCGAGTAGCGCTCGTACACGACGTCGTACGGCCCCGCACGATCGAGCAGGGCGGCGAGCTCGTCGTTCAGCGCAGCGGTCGCGACTGCGTGGCTGGGCGGGTCGCCGTCGCCCACCGGGGTCAGTTGGTGAACCCGCAGCGCCTCGAGTCCGGACGGCGGCGCCTCATCCACGCGGGCGGCAAACACGTCTACCCCCGCGCCGTGCCCTTGCAAAGCGCGGAGCATCTCCTGCACGTGGACTGAACAGCCCTTGCGCCCGAAGACCGGGACCCCGGGGTCGGCGCAAACGTACGCGATCCGCATCAACCCGCGGCCTCGTGGACATGCACCGCTTGAAACAGCGCCAGCAATCGGGCAGAACAGTAGTCCAGTGAGAAATGCGGGTCGAGCTTGGCGCGGGCGGCTTCGGTCAGGCGCGCCCGCAGCTCCGGGCTTTCCAGAATCCTGTCGAGCGCGTCCGCCAGCATCACGGGATTGTTCGGCTCCACGAGCAAGCCGCTCCGGTCGCACTCGATCAGCTCGGGAACCCCGGACACCGGGGTGGAGACGACGGGCACGCCGCTGGCCACCGCCTCCAGGAGCACGTTGGGGATCCCGTCGCGATCACCATCCGCAGCAACCCGGCAGGGGAGCGCAAACACGGAGGCTCGCCGGTAGGCGAGACAGACCGCCTCGTACGGTTGAGCGCCCAGCAGCCTCACTCGATCGTCCAGACCGAGATGCGTCGCCTGGGCCTTGAGCCTCTCCCGCAGCGGCCCCGTGCCAATGATCTCCAACCTCAGTCGGCGCCCCCGGAGCCGCAGGATATCGACCGCCGCAAGCAGGTCGTCCAAACCTTTCTTCTCGACCAACCTGGCGACGGACAGTATCACCGCTTCCCCCGGCTCGGGCGTGTGCGAAGGGGCGCAGCGGAACGGCGCAAGGTCGAGTCCGTGATAGACGCGGAATAGCTTGCCACCGCATTCCCGCGGATAGCGGCTCAGCAGGTGTTGCCGGTTGTACTCGGTGCAGGTGACGACCGCGCGAGCCTCGCGGAACTTGGCACGGAGATCGTCGGGATGGCTCACGTAAATATCCTTGGCGTGCGCCGTGAGCGTATAGGGCAAACCGGTGATTCGCGACGTGAGCAGCGCCACCAGCGCCGGTGACGAAGCGAAATGCGCATGGAGATGCGTCGCCGCCTGGCCGAACAGCACATCCGCCAAGTAGCCGGCTTCCAGAAGATGGCGTAGGGCGGCCAGAGCGCGCAGCCCGAGCGGCGATGAGTTGGGATGCCGGCGACGATGGCTCAAGACCTTCACGATGGCCATGAACAACGTCCGAAGGTACCTGCCGGGTCGCCGGCGCAGGGAGCGGAAGTTCGCCGGCAAGGCCGACTTCCAGTGGCTCCGCGGCGACAGGTACGTCACGTTCGCCCGCACCAGGGCAACGCTGTCGTGGATCGGACCGGGATTCGGGTCCTTCACGGAAAAAATGCAGATGGAAACGCCGCGGCGCTCCAGGCCGACGATCTCGTTGAGAATGAAGGTCTCGGAAAGCCGGGGCCAGGCTTTGACGATGTAGGCGATCGCAAGCCGACCAGCCGACTCCCCGACGCGCAGCGGCGCGTCACGCTGCATGGTGGACCTCGGCGCGGACTCGGCGGCGCGGCCGCAGCGGCGGTCGGATGCCGAGGAGTTCTTCCAGCAGCTGCGGGATGCGGCTGAGGCCGTTGAAATCGATGCGTTCCCTCGCCGGTCGGACCGGGGCCCGCCCGCGAGCGAGCCAGGTGCTCAGGGCCGCGGCGCTCAAGGCTTCCGGGTGGAGCACGTCCACGAGCCCGAGCGCCTGCAGGCGCTCGGCGCGGATGAGTTGCTCCCGTCGGGGCTTTACGCGGGGCACGATGAGCGCGGGCTTGTCGAACGACAGGACCTCGTAGACGGTGTTGTACCCGCCCATTGCGACGACGCGGTCCGCGCGACGCACCAGGCGCGTCGGCTCGTGCGCAAAGGAGACCACGCGCCGGCAGGGATCGCTCGCGACGCTGCGAACTAACCGTCGCCGCACGCCGGTCGGCATGCATGGACCGGTGACGAGCAAGCCGTTGGTGTCCGGCGGGAGGTCCGCTGCCACGAAGGCCTCCGCGAGCTCCGCGCCGTCCTGTCCGCCGCCCACCAGACAGAGCGCCAGCCGGCCGCCTGACCATCCCAGCGCCGCCACCGGGTCCTTATCGCCGCGTCGCGCGAACGTGAGCCGCGCTCGCTGGTCGAGATATCCCGTGTAGCGCACCTTCGCCGCCACGTCGGGAGCGAAGGCGTACTCACGCACCGGGTCATAGACCGCGGGGTCGCCGTAGACCCACACGGCGTCATAATAGGTGCGCACGGCGTCCTGGTTCTGGGCGCGGGCCCACTCACCCTGCAGCGTGGCCGGCTCGTCGAGCACATCCCGCAGTCCGAGCACGAGCCGGGTCCGCCCGCGGGCGCGCAGCGATTCCAGGACCGGGTCGAGCTCCCGCAGCGCTCCCCGCGGGACGTTGTCAACGATCAGGACGTCCGGCGCGAACGCCTCCAGCGCGGCGCCTGCGGTTCTCGCCCGCAGGGCCAAGAGCTCTTCCAAAGAAACCGCAAGGTGGCGCGGGTGATACTGCCCGCCGCCGTCCTTCCAGAGCGAGGGTAGCGCCACGCAGTCTACGCCGGCGGTCGTGGTCAGGAGGCTCGCTTCGCGCGCCCCGGCGATCATCAGGACGACGGCCTGCAGCCGGGAATGCCGGAGCGCCTGCGCCAACAACAGGTTGCGGCGCATGTGGCCCAGCCCCATAGTGTCGTGTGAGTAGAGGGCTACGCGGTACGGCACACACGCTCCATAGCGTCCCACCTAGCTCGGGGCGAGTCAGGTTGCCTCAATCGGCGTCATGCTCCTGGGCGCTATGGTTCGGCAACTGCGGTATTCGGTCCGCGAGCGGCGCTTAGGTTGGATCCGCGCGCACGGGAAGGCGTCGGCTCTCGGTCCCGTTTACCTAACCGACGGCACCAGCCACGGTCCGTGACAGTGCTCACCGGATGTCGGGCTAGGTGCCGACGCGTCTCAGCCTGCACCTCCCTGGCGCGTCCCAAGCCGCCGCGCGGCACCAACGCTCCGTCAAGTGTGGCAATCTCACCGCCGGTGCGTGGGCACGGTAGTCAGACTTTTCTGACGGAGACGCTCACGGATGGACCTGGACGTACTTGGTGGTCTGAGACCGCCCTGCATGAGCACAAGGACGGCGGGCCCGCGTGGACCCGCCGTCTTTGGAGACCGGTGCTCTACCAATTGAGCTACGGAACTACAAACGAGCGACCAAGTGGCCAAGCGGCTAAGTGGCTAAGCAAAATCACCCGATGTTACCCGTCACGTCTTGGCCGCTTAGCCCCTTAGCCTCTTAGCCTCTAGCAGTAAGGGGTGGCTGACGGGAATTGAACCCGCAACCTCTGGAGCCACAGTCCAGCGCTCTAACCGATTGAGCTACAGCCACCACGCCGAGCAAAATCTAACGAATCACGCTGTCGGCCAGAAGCGGCGAGCGAGCTCGGCGGTGCGGGGATCGGGCGGCACCGGCGCTCCGTCGAGCGCCGCGATCGGCACGATACCCCGCACCGCGTTCGTGAGGAACAGGCTTTTGCCCGCCAGCGCCTGCTCCCGGTAACGGCCCTGCTCCACGCGCTGTACGAGTTCGAGCACCCGCGCCCGCCCGATCCCGGGCAGGATGCCGAGATCGAGCGCCGGCGTGTGCAGCGCATCCCCGTCCCACCAGAACACGTTCCAGACAGTCCCCTCCGCGATCCACCCCTCGTGGGTGAGGAGCAGCGCGTCGTCCGCCTCCGCCACCTCGGCTTCCTGGCCCGCATCCATGAAGCAATCCCGCTCGGTGGTCTTGTGGGGATACGCCTGGTGCGGCTCCGACGCGGTGATCACGGCGGGCGGCCCGAGCGGCGGCAGCTCGCGCACGGTCACGCTCGCCCGGCCATCTCGCACTTCGACGCGAAGCACCGCGTCGCCGGTGTCGGCGAACGGCCTCACCAACGCGGCGACATCCTGGGACGGCTTGGGCAGCCCAAGCTCGCCGATCGAGCGTCCGAGACGCGCCAGATGGCGCTCGAGGAACGGGATGCGGCCGTCGCGCACCCGCATCGTTTCGATGAGACCGTAGCCGGCTTTGTCCATTGAGCCAAGCCTCAAGTCGGAGCTAAGCCTCGAGTCGCAAGTCTCAAGGCGCAAGAGATAGGAAAGGCCCGACCACCCGGCAAGTTTGCCTATTGCGACCCGGCTTCACATTTTGTGACGCCCGTGACTCCCACAGGATTCCATGCGACCTCTTTCCACGGTTCTGCGCGACGTCTCTTTGCTACGTCATTGCGCGACGTCGTTCGGTGCAACGCTTCTTGCCGTTGCCTGCTCCCACGCCCCCCCGGAAGGCTTCGCTCCCGACCCCGGTCTCGTCGCGCAGATCCGGGACATTCGGATCGTGACTACGTACGCGCGGGCCTGCCCCGGCGCCGTGATCCCCACGACCTACGAAGCGGTGCTCACGGATGGCTCTCGGGTGCCGTTCGCCCGCTCTTATGACAAGAAGCACCCGCCGCGGTTGCACGTGATCTTTCTCGACCGCACGAGCCCCGAGGCGGTCACGCAGCAGGACGGCGACTGGGTGACGGACGCGGACCCGCTCGTCAGCGCGACGACTGGCTTCCGGCTGACCGCCACGCTCCAGGCGAAGCCAAGCGTCACGAACACCGTCGTCGTTCCCCCCGACTACCGGTGCATGCCGCACGCGTTCGTGTTCTCCGGTGAGCCTGGGGGTCCGGGCGAGTCCGGGGACAACGGCCCGGACGCGACAGTGCGGCTCGCGGTGTTGCGCTCGCCGTTCTACGACAAGCTGTTCGTGGCGGGCATCCAGGTCGGACTCGCGCCACCATTCTACGTGCTGCAGGATGCGGGCGCCGTGCCGCCGGCAGACTGGCTCGTGCTCGAGTCGCGCGGGGGCCGGGGGGGCACCGGCATCGCTGGTGCGAAAGGGAGCGACGGCTCCGCCGGGGCCGCGGGCTGCCCGGCGCAGCCCGGGGCTCCCGGAGGGAACGGCGGCAACGGCGGACCGGGTGGATCGGGGGGACGTGGCGGGCGGATCAACGTCATCGTGCCGCTCGACAACCCGTTCCTCGCCGGCATCGTGGCAGCCCGAAGCCCGGGGGGAACCGGTGGCCCGGGCGGGCCTGGGGGTGCGGGTGGGAAGGGCGGCAAGGGCGGCCAGGGAGTCACGGACGCGAGCAACCGGCGCTGCCCCGACGCGGTGGACGGGGCGCCCGGACAGGCCGGGAGTGCCGGCCCGACGGGCAGCCAAGGAGCGCCCGGCCCGCGGTCCATCGTGGTCACGGCTCCCACCAGGGAAATCTTCGGGCTCCAGGTGCCGCCCGAGCTGGGCTCGCTGTTCGAGCGGCTGCAGCGGAGGCCCTGAACGATTGCGGATTGGCGATTTCGGATTGCGGATTACGATGGTCGCGCGCGTTCAATCCGACATCCGCAATCCGCAATGTCTTATCTGACCACCAGGTGTGAGTACTGCAGGAAGTTCTCGACGACGAGCTCGAATTCGTCGCCCGCCGCGACCACGGGAAGCGGTGTCGTCCAGGGCGTTCGCCCGGCGACCGGGGCGGCGACGAGCGTCACGGTGCTCGCCCCGCTCAGATAATCGGCCGGGACGCTGAATTCGACGGTGCTGTTGGTCGTCACCGTGCCGAGGCGCATCCACATCGAGCCGCGGACCAGGTAGATTCTCACGTCCGACCAGTTGCTGTTGGTGACGCGCAGCAGGATCGGGACGCGCGCGACGGGTGCGGGAGCAGTGGATTCGGCGGCGGGCTTGTGCCGGGCGCACCCGGCGGTGGCGAGCGGGGCCGCGCACCAGGCGATCGCCAACAATCGCGCCAGCTTGATCGGGGACTGCGTCATGGGGTCGCTCCCGTCCCTTCAGTCGCTCCCCTGACTGTAACATACTGCACCCTATCGGATCACAGAAGGGATCGTCATGTCCGGGTCGTACGACATCATCATCGTCGGAGCCGGCCACAATGGCCTCGTCACCGCCGCCTATCTCGCCCGCGCGGGAAAGCGCGTGCTGGTGCTCGAGCGCCGTCATGTGGTGGGTGGCACGTGCGTGACGGAAGAGCTGTGGCCCGGCTTCAAGGTGTCCACGGCCGCCTACGTGAACAGCCTGCTCCGACCGGAGATCATCCACGATCTGGAGCTCCCCCGCCACGGATTCGAGCTCCTGCCGCGGAGTCCCTCGTCGTTCACGCCGTTCCCCGACGGCCGCTTCCTGCTGATGGGACCCGATAAAGAGCTGACGCGGCAGCAAGTCGCCAAATTCTCCGAGCGAGATGCCGAGGCGCTGCCTCGCTACGAAGCGATGCTCGAGCGGGTGGCGGATTTCATCGAGCCCACCTTGCTCCAGACACCGCCCAATCCCTGGTCATTCCGGCCGACGAACCTCGCGCAGCTCGCCAGGCTCGCGTGGCGTTTCCTGAAGCTGGGGCGGGAGGGCCCCGCCGCGCTCGAGATCCTGACGGGCGCCGCGCGGCCGATCCTCGATCGCTGGTTCGAGTCGGAGGAGCTGAAGATCGCGCTCGCGACCGACGCGATCATCGGCGCGATGGCGTCGCCCTCGGTGCCGGGCACGGCGTACGTGCTGTTCCACCACGTGATGGGCGAGTGCAACGGGGTGCGGGGCATGTGGGGCTACGTGCGCGGTGGGATGGGCGGGATCACGCAGGCGCTCGCGTCCGCGGCGCGCGCGCACGGGGCGGAGATCCGCGTGAACAGCCCCGTCGCGAAGATCCTCACCCGCCGCGGTCGGGTGAAGGGCGTGGCGCTGGCGGACGCGGGGGGGACCGAGTTCCAGGCCAAGAAGGTCGTCTCGAACGCCGACGCGCACGTCACGTTCCTCGATCTGCTCGAGGAGCAGGAGCTGGAGCCCGAGTTCGTAGCCGCCGTCAAGCACATCGACTACGCCAGCGCCTCGCTCAAGATCAACGTCGCGCTGTCGGAGCTCCCCGACTTCACCGCCGTGCGAGCGAGCGGTCTGCCACCGAACGGACATCTGCGGGGCACGATCCACGTCGCACCCACCCTCGACTACATCGAGCGGGCGCATGACGACGCCAAGTACGGCCGCCCGTCGGCGGATCCGATCCTCGAATGCACCATTCCGTCCGTGGTGGACACGACGGTCGCGCCCCCCGGCAAGCACGTCATGTCGTTCTTCGTGCAGTACGCGCCGTACCGGTTGCGCAACGGGACGTGGGATCAGGAGAAGGATCAGTTCGCCGATCGCTGCTTCGACATCCTCAACGAATACGCGCCGAACTTCAAGCGCGCCGTGATCGATCGGCAGGTGCTCTCACCGCTCGACCTGGAGCGCCGGTTCGGGCTCACGGGTGGGAACATCTTCCAGGGCGCCATGACCCTGTCGCAGCTGTTCTTCCTGCGGCCGCTGCCCGGATACGCCGACTACCGCACCCCCATCAAGGGGCTGTACTTGTGCGGCTCGGCGACGCACCCGGGCGGCGGCGTGATGGGCGCGTGCGGCTACAACGCCGCACGCGAGATCCTGCGGGACCGCTAGTCGCTCGCCTTCTTCGCTGTCGGCGGTAGCAGCCCGTTCAAGCGCAGATAGATCGCCATCTGGCTGTAGTGGTCCGCCCAGTCGGCTACGGTGATCAGCCCCGCCATGCCCTTCGTGACCTTACGGCCGCCGAAGAAGTCGATGCTGTCGCCCAGCTGCGCGTCCTGAATCTGGGCCAGTGCGGTCTCGCAGAACTTGAAGGACTCCTTGAGGCCCGCCACGAGCTTGTCCTTGGGGTCCGTCCCCGCGAACTTGTTCGCGTCCGGCTGTTTCATGCCCGACGCCGCGCTGCAGAGATAGTTGTTCCCCTCCTTGATCAGGTGGGCGACCACGTCCCCGTAGGTCATCTGGGCGGGCGTGGGTTTGTAGCCGTACTTGTCGGCAGGCATCTCCTCCGCGGCTTCCACGATGTTCTTCGTCTGGCGCTGCGCAATGGCCCGGATCCCATTGGAGACCGGGTTCTGCGCCTGCGCGGCGGCGACAATCGCGGGGAGAGCGCAGACGGCAAGCAGGGTGGTTCCGAGCGTGGATCTCATCCTTGAATCTCCTGTGAAGGGCGTGATGGCGGCCGCCGAATTCTGCACCGGAAAGCCCCTCCCGTCCAGACTAGATTAGGGCATGCGCCTCCCACTCAGCTGCACCGCCCTGCTCGCCCTCGCCGCGCCGGTCGCCGCTCAGTCGAACGCCGAGCGGGTGGCGAACGACACCTACACACGGTCCCACGATTACGACCTGGTACACCAGCGCATCGAGGTCCGGAACTTCGATTGGGACTCGACGTCGCTCGACGGTCGTGTGACGACCACCCTGGTGGCGCTGCGCCCCGGGCTCGACTCCGTGATCCTCGACGCCGGCCAGCGGCTCGCGGTGACGCACGTGGGCGACGCCCGCGAGAAGACGCTGCGCAGCACCGCGCACGGCGACACGCTGGTGGTCTACCCGGCGCGCCCGGTCGCCTTTCGCGACACCCTGCGGTTCTCCATCGACTACCACGCGCGCATCGACAACGGCCGCGGGCTGACATTCATCCAGCCGGAGGGCCGGGAGCACCGGCCGCAGCAGATCTGGAGCCAGGGCGAGGACGACAACAACCACTTCTGGTTCCCGACCTACGACTTCCCCAACGACAAGATGACGTGGGAGCTCGCCGCCACCGTGGCGCAGCAGTATACCGTGGTCTCCAACGGCCGCCTGGTGGCCGACCGGAAGAACCCCGACGGCACCCACACCGTCACGTGGCGCCAGGATCGGCCGAGCGCGACCTATCTCGTGTCGCTCATCGTCGCGCCGCTCGTCCGGCTGGCCGACACGTGGCGCGGCATACCGGTCGAGTACTACGTGTACCGCGCCGACTCGAGCCGCGCGCGCCGCTTGTTCGGCGTCACGCCGGACATGATCGACGTGTACTCCCGCCTGACCGGCGTCCGCTACCCCTGGGCCAAGTACGCCCAGACGACGGTCGCGGATTTCTTCGGCGGGATGGAGAACGTGAGCGCGACCACGCTCGTGGACTGGCTGCCCGACGAGCGCGCCTACCTCGACCGCCCGTGGTATCAATGGATCCTGATTCCCCACGAGCTGGCCCACCAATGGTTCGGCGATTACGTCACCCTCGAGAACTGGGCCAACATGTGGCTCAACGAGGGCTTCGCCGAGTTCCTCCCAGGGCAGTACTGGCGCGTGAAGCTTGGCCCCCGCGCCGAGGACGACTATTACCTGGACGAGTACCACCAGTACCTCCAGATCGACCGGCGCCGCCGCATGCCGCTGGCCGCGCTCGGCTCGAACAACGTGTATCCCAAGGGCGCGGTGGTGCTCCGCATGCTTCTCCGGTACCTGGGTCCCGACCGGTTCTGGGCATCGCTCCATCTCTACCTCACGCGCCATGCTCTGGGAAACGCGAGCTCCGACGATCTGCGCCAGGCCGTGCTCGACGCGACGGGCGAGAATCTCGACTGGTTCTGGAGCCAGTGGATCTACGACGCGGGGCACCCCCGGCTCGGGGTGACGGCGGCCTACGACACCGCGACCCGGAAGCTCACGCTCACGGTGAAGCAGACGCAGACGGACTCGGGCATTGGAGACAGCACCGGCCTCCACTTCGAGATCCCGAAGGTGTTCCGCATGCCGGTGACGATTCGCGTGGGGACCGCGACCGGGGATGTCGTGCGGCGGGCCGAGCTCGCGGCCCGGGAGCAGACGATCGAAATCCCGGAGCTCGCCGGCGCACCGACGATGGTGGTGTTTGACGACGGCAACACGATTCTCAAGGAGCTCACGTTCGACCAGCCGACGCCGTGGCTCGCCACCCAGCTCAAGCGGGATCCGGATCTCTGGAACCGTCAATGGGCCATCGAGCAGCTCGCGCAACGCCCGACCGATGCCGCGGCCGTGGCGGCACTGGCCGAGGCCGCGACCGGGGCCGACTACTTCCGCACCCGCGCCGCGGCGGTCGCGGCGCTGGCCGAGCTACCCCCGGCGAGCGCCGCGGCGCCGCTCGCCGCCGCGCTGCGTGATACCTCAGCGCAGGTACGGCGCGCAGGCGTAGCGGCGCTGGGCCAGCTCGGGGGTGCGCGCGTCGCCGAGCTCGCGAGTGCCACGTTCCACAATGACGCGAGCTACGAGGTGCGCGCCGCGGCGCTCACCGCGCTCGTCCGCGCCGACTCCACCGCGCGCGACAGCGCCATCGCCTGGGGGCTCGCCACACCCTCATACCAGGACGTGATCCAGGAAGCAGCCTACCGGCTCATCGCGCAAACGGGGGACACCACGGCCATCCCGCGCATCGAGACGCTGCTCGCCACGGACCATTTCGCCGCGCACGTGCTGGCGGCGCTTGCGGCCCGCGGCAGCACCCACGCGCTCGACGTGCTCGCCGCTCACTTGAACGATGACCGGCGGGCGGTGCGGCACTGGGTGGTCGAGGCGTTCCAGTTCACGCTGCCGCGCCAGCTCGGCGTCCCGCGGCTGCAGGCGGTCGCCGGTACGCTCAAGTACGCGGACACCAGAAAGGATGTGGACACGGCGCTGCACGAGCTGCAGAAGCCAGGGACGGACGACGAGTAACACGTCATCCGTCATCCGTGATCGGAGCGGCGCCGCCGTTGACGGCTGACGGACGACGGAGGACGGGTGACGGGCGACGCCTCCACCAGTACAGCGGCAACCCCGCGAGGATCAGCGCCGCGCCCACGGCCGAATCAGCGGGCTGCTCGGCGATGGTGTTTCCCACGAGCCAGGTCGCGAACGCGATGAACACGAGCGGCGTGACGGGATATCCCCACGTGCGGTAGGGCCGCGGGAGATCGGGTGCCTTCGCGCGGAGTCGGACCACCGCGCCGCAGGCCATCGCGTAGAACAGAAACTGCGCGAATATGACGTACGTGAAGAGCTGATCGTAGGTGCCCCACACCGTTAGCGCGATGGAGATCGCGGCCTGCACGACGAGCGACGGCGTGGGCGTGAGGAATCGCGGATGCACGCCGCCGAGCCACGCGGGCAGAACGCCGCCGCGCGCCATCGCGTAGGGAACCCGGGCGGCGGTGAGCACGATGCCGTTGTTGGCACCCAGCGTAGACACGAGAATCGTGGCGGCGACGACCGCGGCCCCGGCGCGGCCGAGGGTGACCTGGGCCGCGTCCGAGGCGACGAGCGAGGACTGGGCCATCCTGGCCGGCGACAGCACGTACGTGTAGGACGCGGTGACGAGGCAGAACAGCGCGATCACGATCACCGTCGAGAGGATGATCGCGCGCGGCAGATTCCGCCCGGGGTCTTTCACCTCGCCGCCGACGTAGCACACTTCGATCCAGCCGTCGTACGCCCACAGCGCGGCCACCATCGCCACGCCGAACGGCCCGATGAGGCTGCCGACGCCGACCGCCGGCCATACCGGCTGGAAGTTCTCTCGCGTGCCGCCGGGGAGGGCGAAGCCGACCACGATGAGAAACGCCACGAGGCCGATCTTGAGCAGGGTGAGCACGTTCTGGGTGAGCGTTCCGGGCTTCACGCCGACGCAATTGAGCACCGTGAGCCCCACGATCGAGGCCACCGCGATCAGCTTGATCCCCCACATCCCAAGCGGAACGAAGAAGGCGAGGTAGGTGGCGAACGCGACGGCGATCGCCGCGATCGAGGCCGGATTGATGACCACGCCGCTGGTCCATCCGAACAGGTATCCCCACACCGGGCTGTAGGCTTCCGTGAGGTAGGCGTACTGCCCGCCCGACTTCGGCATCGCCGCCCCGAGCTCCGAGACCGACAGGGCCCCGAGGAGCGACACGACGCCCCCCACCACCCACACCAGAATCGTGAGGGACGACGCGTGCAGCTGCTGCGCGATGGCCGAGGGGACGAGGAAGATGGCCGACGCAATCATCGTCCCGACGTTGATCATCGTCGAATCGAGCAGCCCGAGCTGGCGCTTGAGGTCCGCCATCAGCGCTTGAGCCAGGTCCGGTAGGCGTGCTTCAGGAGCTTCTGAAAGTGGTAGACGCCTTCTTCGAATCGCACGGAGAAGCGGCCTTTGTCGTACGCCCGGGAGCCGAGACCCTTTTGCACCCGCTCGCAGATCTCCGCGTCCTCGTGCTGCACCTTGTCCGAGAACGCGATGTCGGCTTCGATCCGCTCGCGCGCCGCGGGTGAGGCGACGTCGTCGTAGTAGTAGCGGAAGATTACCTTGCAGCGATCCGGCGCGACCGGGATGACCAGGTTGGACTGCAGCCGCCCCGGCACGACGTTGAGCATCAGGTTCGGGAAAACCTGGTAGTACAGCGCTTCCCCACCGCCGGCGGTGTAGACGTTCGAGTCCCCCGTCAGCGGGCCCACCTGCACCGAGTACCAATCGTGCACCTCGGTGACGTATCCCTCGTAGTCGTACAGCGAGTACAGCTCGGGATGCACGTAGGGCACGTGATAGCCCTCGAGGTAGTTGTCGACGTAGACCTTCCAGTTCGCCTGCACGTCGTAGTCGACTCGGCGCGCGAACGTGAGCTTACCGATCCGGGTCGGCGCGACGCGCTCCCTGATGTCCTCCAGGTATGCCTCGAGCGGCTTGGGGCGCTCGGCCAGGCTCACGAACACCAACCCTTCCCACTCCGCGAGATGTACGGGCGTGAGGCCGTAGTCGCGCTTGTCGAACAGCTCCACGCGATTGAAATGCGGCACGCCCCGCAGCACGCCGTCGAGCCGATACGTCCAGCCGTGGTACTTGCAGATCAGCATGTCCGCGGTGCCGTCCTTCATGGCGAGCGGCCCACCGCGGTGCCGGCACACGTTGAAGAACGCGCGCAACGCACCGTCCTTGCCCCGCACCACGATGATCGGCTCGCCCGCGACCTCGGCGATCACGTGGTCGCCGGGCTGCCCGAGCTGATGAGCGTCGGCCACATGCTGCCACGTGTTCGCGAAGATCGCGTCGCGATCGAGCGCGTGAAACCGCGGGTCCGTGTACCAGGCCGAGGGGATCGTCTCCGCGCGCGCGAGGGGGCGGACCCGCAGATCGGCGGCCTTGAGCGGGGGAAACGAGCCGGTGTGAGGGCTCACGAGGCACTCACCGATTGAGCCGGTTGTATCTCTTGAGCACGTCGCGCAGCCGGTCGTGGGGGAGGGCGTACACCGTGAGGTCGTCGGCGCCGGTCATCGTCTGGGCGGCGAGCATGGCGTTGACGATCGCCTCTTCGGTGGCCTGCACGGTTGCCTCGAAGAGGGGAGTGATCCGGTCGTTGGCGGCCATGGAGACCTGGGCGAGCCCGGAATCGCGCGAAGCATGCGGATTCGCCGTCGAGAACGCGATGAAGATGTCGCCCGACGAGTTGGACGCGACCCCGCCCAGCCTGCCCACGCCGAGCGCGGCCCGCCGGGCGATGCGCTGCAGCTGGTGGGACAGGAGCGGAGCGTCGGTGGCGACGACGATAATGATCGAGCCCACCTCGGGCGGCACGGCCGCGGTCAGCCCCGAGCGCGGGCCGGCGCAGGGGGCGCGGCACGGCACGAGGTCCGAAATCTCCCGGCCCACCGGCACGCCGGCGATGCGCAGGGGGCGGCGTCTCCCGTAGTTACACTGCACCAGCACACCCACGGTGTACCCACCGTCCGGCGGGTCCAGCCGCCGCGAGGCCGTCCCGATCCCTCCCTTGAACTGGTTGCAGACCATCCCCGTGCCGCCTCCGACGTTGCCCTCGGCGACGGGACCGCCGCGCGCACTGTCCATCGCGGCCCAGGCGTCTTGCTTCGTGACGTGAAAGCCGTTGATGTCGTTGAGCCCGCCGTCCCACGTCTCCGCCACCACCGGCAGCGACCATTCGTCGTGGAGCAGGCGTCCCCGGCGGACGACCCATTCGATCACCGCGTCGCGCACCACACCCACTGAGTGCGTATTCGTGATCATCACCGGACCCCACAGGAACCCCGACTCCTCCACCCAGGTGGTGCCGGTCATCTCGCCGTTGCCGTTCATCGTGAACCAGCCGGCGAACACGGGGTCGTCGGAGTCCTTGCCGCGAGGGAAGACCGCGGTGACGCCCGTCCGGACAGGACCCTTCCCCACAACGAGCTTGCCGCTTCCCGCCACGAGGGTCCGGTGGCCGACTTCGACGCCGCCCACGTCGGTGATGGCGTTGAGGGGCCCGGCCGTGCCTTCGAACGGGATGCCCAAGTCGCGGCCGCGCTCGGGGCGTTGGGCGGCGGTCACGCTGGAGGGAGCGGCGACGAGACCGGCCAGAACGAGCGAGACGAGCGTCATGGGTGGCGGTAGGATACGGGCGCCGAAACAACGTAGCAAGCGGCCCCGTCGTAAGGTCGCGCCCTGAGAGGGCGCGCTCGGCACCAGGGCGTCCTTAAGGACGCACCCCCGCCGAGCCCGGGCTCTCAGCCCGGGAATCACGCGCGCTAGATTCATGACCCTATGACGAGCACCGGTTTCCCATCTGTCAGCACGCGTACCTCCTACTGGCAGGTGAGTCGTGCCCCGCGCTACAGCCTGCTGTTCGCGCTCCCGCTGCTGGTGTTCTACCAGGTGCTCGCGGTGCTCCTCGCGCACGGCGCGCGCTCGGTCCGCAACGGCGCGGACGTGATCCTGCAGGCCCTGTTCACGGCGGCGGGGGGCCCGCCGCTCTTCATGGTCTGCCTGATCGGGGCCGGATTGTGGCTCGTGACGCGGGACCTGCGCGCCCACGGATCGCGACTGCGGGGCGGCGTGTTTGCGGCGATGCTGGGCGAGGCGATCGCGCTCGCGCTGATCTTCGGCTTCGCGGTGGGGAGTGTGACCTCTGGCGTGCTCGGCATGCTCCAGACGCTCGCCGTCCCTGGAGGACCCGAGATGAACTGGTGGACGCGGTTGATGGTCTCACTGGGGGCGGGGATCTACGAGGAGCTGCTGTTCCGGGTGCTGCTCGTGGGCGCGCTCGCCGCCGCCGCGCGGGCCCTGCTCGGCTGGCGCCCCCTTACCGCCGGCGTCGCGGCGACCTTCGCCGGCGCCGCGATCTTCTCGGCGTTTCATTACCTCGGCCCCTACGGCGACCGCTGGCAGCTCTATTCGTTCGCGTTCCGGATGGTCGCGGGACTGTTCTTCTCGGGCCTGTATCTCGCACGCGGATTCGGGATCACGGCGTGGACGCACGCGCTGTACGACGTCCTGCTGCTCGTGATGCAATAATCGGGGCTTCGTCTGCTCCTTGCGCGTCCAGGGGCGCGAAGGGTCGTCTTCCGTTCCTCTAGCTCTTACCTCCCCGATCCGTCTGCTTCGCGATCTCCCGTAGCTTGAACCTCTGTATCTTCCCCGTTGCCGTCTTCGGCAGCTCGTCCACGAACACGATCCAGCGCGGGTACTTGTACGGGGCGAGTCGCTCCTTCACGAACGCCTTGAGCTCGGCTTCGAGCGTCGGGCTCGCCGAGGGGCCCCGCGCGAGTACCACGAAGGCGAGCGGCTTCACGAGCTCGTCTTTGTCCTCCGCACCGACGACCCCCGCTTCCACGACGGCCGGATGCTCGGCGAGCGCGCTCTCCACCTCCGCTGGCGATACCCACATGCCGCCCGCCTTGATCATGTCGTCGGTCCGACCGGCGTACCAGAAGTACCCGTCTGCATCACGATGGTACTTGTCACCGGTCCGCACCCACTCGCCTTCGATCGTCTGTTTGGTGCGCTCGTGCTGGTTCCAGTAGCACGAGCAGGCGCTATCCCCTTTCACGATCAAGTTGCCCACCTCGCCGATCGCCACGTCGTGGCCCGCGTCATCCACGAGCTTCGCCTCGTAGCCCGGCACCACGGTGCCGCTCGAGCCGGGGCGCACCGTGCCGCGGCGGTTCGCGATGAAGGTGTGGCACATCTCGGTTGAGCCGATGCCGTCGAGGATCTCGAGCCCGAACTTCTCGTGCCAGCGCTCGTAGATCGCTTTGGGCAGCGGCTCTCCCGCCGAGCTGCAGACCCGGACCGACCGGAGATCGTACAGCCGCTCGGCGTCCGGCACCTGCAGCATCGCCGCGTACGCCGTGGGGACCGCATAGAACAGCGTGGGGCGCTCCCGCGTGATGACCTCGAACACCTTCGCCGGCTCGGGGCGGCCCGGGTAGAGCACGGTCGAGGCGCCCACATGGAACGGGAAGTACAGGGCGTTACCCAGGCCGTAGGCGAAGAACAGCTTGGCGACCGAGAAGGTGCGGTCCGCCGGCCCGATCTCGAGCACATGCCGGCCGAACGCTTCGCAGCACACGAGCATGTCGTGGTGCAGGTGGACGGCCGCCTTGGGCATGCCCGTGGTGCCCGACGTGTACTGCCAGAAGGCGACGTCGTCCTTCGTCGTGACGGTGGGCTGGAGCTCGGCGCTCTCGGCCCCGACGAGCTCGGCATAAGCGAGCTGACCGGCCGCCGGCCGGCCCGCGACGACGACGTGTGTGAGATCCGGCGACTGCGGGCGCACCTCCTCGACCGCGGCCACGAGCGGCTCGCTCGCGATCACGACCGCAGCCCGGCTGTCCCTGAGGATGTACTCGTAGTCGCGCGGCTTGAGCAGCGTATTGATGGGCACCGGCACGGCACCGATTTTCAAGGCGCCCCAGAAGCTCCAGACGAATTCCGGGGAGTCGTGCAGCAGCAGGACCACGCGCTGTTCTCTCCGCACGCCGAGCCGTCGTAGCGCGCTCCCCAGCCGGTTCACGCCGGCGTGCACGTCGCCATACGTGAGGTGGCGGCCCTCGTGGATGATCGCGAGCCGGTCGTCGCGGCCTTCCTCGACATGGCGGTCGACGAACCAGTGGGCGGCGTTGAGGTCGCGCGGGATCACCGCGCCGACATTACGCACGTCACCCCCGGAGTCAAGCTCGCAGCGCATGCGGCCTGGGCGTATCTTCCCGGAGGAGCGCGATCGTGAGCATGGTGCCTGTCCTCCTCCTCATCGCCAACGCGTGGCAATCCGGCGCGACCGACTCGCTCGGCGTGCTCAAGTCGGCGCGCCGGGCGCAGGCGACGTTCGAGGCGACGCGCCGCGCCAACCTCCCCGAACGCCCTGGGGGGTGGAGCGGGGGAAGCAGCCAGATTATCGGGCGGATCCGCGTCTGGTATGAGAGCGGGGTGGACGACGAGACGCCACCCGCGGAGCCTTCGCGGATTCGACAGGCGCGCGCCCGGCTCCTCATGGCACTCGGTGGCGCCGGCGCCGCCCTCCCTGGGGACGAATGGATCGTGGGCCAGCGAGTCCGCTACCTGTTGGAAGACGGCCAGCCGAGTGCCGCGGCCCGGGTCGTGGAGCAATGTCGGGCCGTGGAGTGGTGGTGCCAGGCGCTGGGGGGCATGGTCCGGCACGTCGAGCAAGACTTCGTGGGAGCCGACAGCCTGTTCGCGGCCGCTCTCGCCGATATGCCGGAGGACGAGCGGTGCCGCTGGACCGACATCTCCCCCCTCCTGGAGGGCGAGCTCGCGGCTCGTTATCGCCGCCTCGATTGCGCCGGACGGGCAGCGCTCGAAGCGCGGTGGTGGT
>Ga0209237_1000745_pt1 | contig 18808 bp, 14 predicted proteins | sample GraSoi013_1_40cm_2_FD_185820 | JGI IMG/M metagenome (GOLD analysis project Ga0209237, IMG submission 185820) | Grasslands soil microbial communities from the Angelo Coastal Reserve, California, USA - Sample 10_02_2013_1_40cm (SPAdes) (version 2) | ecosystem: Environmental > Terrestrial > Soil >... | reverse complement strand
TTCCTCCCAACAATCAAGCCTGTATCGTTCGGTGCACCAATATCCTTCCCTCCGCTGAAGACGGCAAGGTCAGCACCCATCTTCAGGAATTTCGTGAGATTCTCCACCGGGGGCAACTCAGCCGCTGCGTCCGCTATGACCGGGACCCGACGCCCATGCGCTATTCTGCACACGACGTCTAGAGGGAGGACACCTCGCTGAGGATCATACACGAAGTATACCACGGCGGCAGTCTTCGAATTAATCGCCCTTTCTAGGTCCTTTTCACTAGTACCGCTTCTCCCCCCGATTTCTACCAAGGTGGCACCTGTGAGACGCAGGTTGCTGTCGTACATGTTTCTGTGCAGTCTTTGCACTATGTACTCATCCCGCATCCCACGTGCATCGGGAAGGCGCGTCATCTTGCGCAAGTCCCCACGGGTCATGCAGGCGGCAAGAGAAATCACCAGACCTGCCTCGGCTCCATTCACTACGAACGCGGATTCGCATCCGATTATCCTCGCCAGATACTCGCCCACTTTTCGATGAAATTCCGGCATATCCACGTAGAACCCAGCAATCTCCTTCATCGAATCGATAATTTCGGGGTCAACAGTCGTGCCACCGAGAACCGTTAGAGTACCGGCGCGTTTATGACCTTGGTGACTCCTATCTCTTCGAGCATGGACTCGGTCGACCGAATGATTTTCAAATAGCTTTCGGAGGCGTCTCTCAACATATCACGACCTCGCCCTGCAGGAAGTCGGGTGGACAGTAGAAGAGCGGACGACTAGCGGCCGACGAACTTCCCAAAACTTTCGAGGTCAAGTTCTATTGAGGGTGGATTGTCCCACGCTTGGATTGCTGCTTCGGGCTGGTTGGAACCGGAGCCGGTCGCGAAGAGCAGAACGGATTCGTCTCTGCCGACCTGATTGAGAGTTAGCATCCGTTTCAGAGCTGCGAGTGGCGCCGCCGCTGCAGGCTCGAGGAAAAGGCCCTCCTTACTCGAGAGAATCTTCATCGCATCGAGGATCTCCCCATCCGAGACACCGAGAGCCAATCCATTCGTCTCTCGAATCGCTCTGAGAGCCTGTTCGCCGTCTGGCGCCCAGCTGTCGAGAATGCTGTGTGCGATTGTGCTCGGATTCTGAATCACCATGAGGTCGGGTGACAGCCCTTTCTCGAAAGCCTCCGCTACAGGGGCGCAATTCTTCCCTTGGACCCCTGCCATCTTCGGATAGTGGTCCAAGAGCCCCATCAGCTTCAGCTCCCTGAGGCCTTTGAATATGGACGTAAGATTCCCGCCGCCCCCAATTGGGACTATGAACCAATCCGGGAGTGAACCATCGAGGTCCTCGTACACCTCGAAGAGAGACGTCTTTGCTCCCTCCTTGATGTAGGGGTTGTACCTCGAGGCGGCTGTGAGATTCATCATTCCGTACTTCTGGCACACTTCTTGAACGAAGACCATCAGGTCGCGCGTCGGAGAGCTTGTTCTGAATACGTGCGCCCCGTAGGAGAGCAGCTTGGCCATCTTGGAGTCGGATATTCCTCCGATTGTGAAGATGTACGCTGGGATCTGCGCTTTTGCCGCGTATGCGGCGATTGACGATCCTGCGTTACCAGCCGTCATGCACGCCATCGCCCTAGCTCCGAACTCCGACGCTTTGCTGACGGAGACTGTTGACTTGCGGTCCTTAAAAGATAGCGTAGGGTTGCGGCTTTCGTTCTTTACAAACACTCTCGTCATCCTCAGCATCTCCTCCAGCCTTTCGGCTCGGAGTGTGGGGGTTCCCCCCTCGCCGAGGGAAAATATTCGGGTCTTCCGGTTTATCGGAAGAAGAGGAGAATATCGCCACACCCCTTGAATCGACTCGTTTGAGGGTATTCTTCGCGCGTTCCCCACCGCCTTCTCGTAGTCGTAAAGGGCCTCGATGGGACTTCCGCATCTCTCGCAAACAAGGTCGTTCGCTGTCGCGGGGTGCTCCCTTCCGCAAGAGATGCACCTCAGAATGAAGCTGACAGGGGCCGGTGGGTTCACGCTCATGTCACTCCGACTTCACCTGAACAGCCGTCTTGTCAACGAAATGGCACGCAGCCTCGCGAGAGGCCTCAATTTCGAGCAAGGGTGGGTCTTCCACTGAGCAGACCCCCTCCGCGTACGGGCACCTTGGGTTGAACCTGCACCCTGGAGGGGGATTGATCGCGCTAGGAACCTCCCCTCTTATCTCCATCTGAAGGAGGTTCCTCTTCCAGGGATCCGGCACGGGAGCCGAATTGATGAGCGCGATCGTGTAGGGGTGTCTGGGCCTCTGGATCACTGACAGGGTCGGACCGCGCTCGACGATCTTCCCGGCGTACATCACCGCCAAGGTGTCGGAGAGATACTTCGCTACGGCTATGTTGTGCGTTATGAGCAGATACGAGAGTTGGAACTTCCTCTGAAGCTCCACCAGAAGCTTCAGTATCTGTGCTTGGACCGAAGCGTCAAGCGCGCTCGTCGGTTCGTCGAGGATCACCAGCTTGGGGTGAAGCGAGATCGCCCGCGCAATAGCTGCTCTCTGCTTCTGCCCGCCGCTCAACTGCCTCGGGAGGCGGTTGGCAAAGCCAGCAGGCATCCCTACAGCAACTAGGCTCTCCTCAAGGGCTGTGCGGACTTCTGCTCCACCGTAACCCAAGAGGCCGCTGAGCGGTTCTCCGATTGATTCACCGATGGTCATGTGAGGGTCCAGGCTGGAATCCGGGTCCTGGAAGACGACCTGCATCTCCCGGTATACGCTCTTGTGGTCCACCCTGCCCGAATCGATGCGCTTCCCGTCAAAGTAGACTTCCCCGCCCGTTGGAGGGGTCAGCATGGCGATCGTGAGGGCCAGGGTGGTCTTCCCGCATCCGGACTCCCCAACCACTCCCAGAGTCTTTCCTTCTGGAATAGTTATCGAGATACCGTCGACGGCGCGAACATACTTCTGCGCAGTCTTGGAGAGGAGGCTGAGCCCCTTCCTGACTGGGAAGTACTTCCTGAGGTCCACGGTCCGAAGTAAGGGACTGTCACTCATCATAGAGGAAGCACGCAACCTCCCGACCGCCTTCCCGGGGAAAGAGGTGAGGCCGGTCCGAGCGGCACCGTTCGAAGACGTACGGACAGCGTGGTGCGAAGTTGCATCCAAGAGGCAGTTGCCTGAGGTCCGGAATCGAACCGGGTATCGGCGCCAATTCTGAATCGTCCTTCGTCCCGGTTGGGATGCAGCGAAGAAGGCCCTTGGTGTACGGATGCAGCGGCTCTGCGAAGAGTTGATGAACTTCTCCTACCTCTGCCAACTCTCCCGCATACATCACCATGACTCTGTCTGCTACTTGACTTGCCACTGCCAGGTCATGCGTGATCAAGAGGATGCTCGTGTTCACCCTCTTCATCAGTTCCGCCATCAGTTTCAACACTTGAGCCTGAGTCGTTACGTCGAGGGCAGTCGTGGGTTCGTCGGCGATGAGGAGGGAGGGTTCCTCGGAGAGCGCCATGGCTATCATCACCCGCTGTGTCATGCCTCCCGATAGTTCGAACGGGTATCTGTTGAGAACCTGCTCAGGGTCCCCGATCCTCACTAGGGTCAGCCACTCAACTATCTCATCTCGAAGCTGCGCCGGAAGACCATGCCCTCGCCTCAGGAATCGGGTGTCTACGGCTGCTCTTCTGTCATAGACCCGTTGCATCACGGTCCCGTGCATCTGTCCTCTTCCCTCCTTCCGCGCCCTCTTCACCATGATCGCCTCGGCCATCTGGTCCCCGACCCGGTAGACCGGGTTCAGGCAGGTGAGCGGCTCCTGGAAGATCATCGCGATCTCGGTCCCCCTGTATGCTTTCTTTCGTTTCTCCTCCAACATCAGGAGGTTGGTACCCTTGTACGTGACTGACCCGTTCACAACCTCCGACGACGCGGGTGGCAGTAGTGATACGATTGAAAGCCCGAGCGTGGTTTTGCCACAGCCAGACTCTCCCACAAGCGCGAGCATCTCATTCTCTCCTATCCCGAGGCTGACCGAGTCGAGGGCCGTTACGAAGCCATCCTTGGTCCTGTACCTCACGGTCAGAGTCTTTATCTCCAGAAGTTCAGACAATTTTCTTACCCGGCCTCGAGGGCATCGCGGATACCGTCTCCGAGAAGGCTGAACCCTATTACTCCAATCGAGATGATGAGCCCTGGCACGATGGGAAGCCAGGGAGCTGTGATGAGATAGTCCTGGAAGGCGCTAACCATCTCCCCCCAGTCGGGGGCGGGCGGCTTGACCGAGAGGCCGAGATAACTCAGCCCCGCATACACGAGGATTACAGTCCCGACGTCCAGCGTCGCGTAGACGAGCATGATAACGAAGATGTTGGGTATGACGTGTCTGAATATTATCTTCCATGTGCCCATTCCCGCGAGGCGCGCAGACCTGATGTAATTCTGGTGCGATACCTTGAGCGCCTCTCCCCTTGCGAGTCGGGCGTGAGGGGGCCACCAAATGATCATCAGGGCGATCATCATGTTGGTCACTCCCGGACCGAGGGCGACGGCGATCACCATCGCGATGACGAGCGCGGGCAACGCGAAGACAACGTCTGTGAAGCGCATGAGGAGCTCGTCGAGCAGCCCCCCCTTGAGTGCCGCTATCGAGCCGATTATCAAGCCGACGACAAGAGCAAAGGCGACGACACCGACCCCGACCGACACATCGTTTGGCGTAGCGACGATGATACGGCTGAAGACGTCTCTCCCCAGAAGGTCTGTCCCGAATAGGTGCGAGAGCGAGGGCGGCGCGAGCTTAGGACCGGTGTCCGTCTGCACTGGGCCGTACGGAGTGACCGTTATGCCGAGAGCCGTCGCAATACCGACTACTATTGCTGTGAGCAGGAAGACCGCGACTATGACGGCACCAATCTTAGCTTCACGGTTCCTCCCCATGATGGCGAGAACCGACCGCAATCGCGCGACAGTTCTCGCCGACCATATCTGAAAGCCTCTCTCCAGCTACCGTTCACCCGAGCCTAATCTGCGGGTCCACGACGGCATACAAGAGGTCGGCGACGAGGTTGCCGACTGCTATCGTTACTGCGAAGACTATGGTCGCCGCGAGGATGCCTGGGTAATCCTGCCCAAGGAGGGCGGTGACTACATATTGACCCAGGCCAGGGTAGGCGAATACGTTTTCGACGAATATCGTTCCCGTGATGAGCCACGTAAGGATGATTGAGGAGAGGGTTACCACTGGAATGAAGGCGTTGCGGAGCGCGTGCCTGTAGAACACCGCATTCTCGTCAAGCCCCTTCGCCCTCGCTGTCCGTATGTAGTTCATCTGAAGCACCTCCATCAGCGAGCTCCTCAGAATCCTGGTAATTACCCCAAAGGTCACGAGTGCGAGTGCCAGACTGGGGAGGATAGCATGCTCGACCGCACTGGCGAAGTAGGCCCACTTTCCCTCCAGCAGGCTGTCTAAGATTGGAATGCCAGATATCAGGCTCGGCTGGGGCAAGGATGAGTCGACGGCCGTACCGCTCGGAAGTAGCTGCAGGATTGACGCGAACACAATCAGTAGGACCAGAGCTACGAAGAACGGCGGGGAGGAGTACCCCGCAAGGTAGAAGGCGCGGATACCACCATCTACATATGTGTGACCGTACCTGGCCGAGAGGGCCCCGAGGAGGACTCCGAGCCCGAGACTTATGACGAAGGCGAAGAAGACGAGCTGGAGCGTGAGTGGGAGTGTCTGCCCTATTACTGCCAGTACCGGGAGAAACCCACGTGAAGGGGAGTATCCAAAGTTACCTTGCAAGAGGCCGACTATGTAGTAATAGTACTGTACCCAGATCGGCTCATTCAGGTGATACTTGGCCGCGTAGAGCTGGGCAAGCTGAGGATGAAGCGCTGCAGATTTGCCCAGCCAGGCGACGATTACGTCGGAGCCCACGTAGTGGGACAAGACGAATGTTATCGTGATTACGCTCAGGACGACGATGACGGCAAAGAAGAGCCTTCGTAGAACATACTGAGGTAAATTCATCCAAGCGCAGAGTCCCCGTGATACTGATAAGTCTTTTAGGAAGTTGGGCCATATCGCCTCACCCCGCTCCGGCAATGCTTCATCCGAGATGAAGATCTGGGCTTGAACTTTCTATATCTTCACCGCAGAGTAACCGCCATCGACGGGCACCACGGCGCCAGTCATGAACGTCGGAGCATCCGAAAGGAGGAACATCGCGACCTGCGCCACTTCCTCCGGTTCACCTATTCTGCCCATTGCGTGCTGGTCCGCCTGAGGGTCCCCGCCCGTCCGCGGCATTCCTGACTCCCTTGCGAAGCTCTCGTACAAGGGGGTTCTGATAGCGCCAGGCAGGATGCAGTTTACCCTGATGTTCTCTCTGGCGTGGTCGACGGCCATCGCCTTTACGAGGGCGATGAGCCCTCCCTTCGAAGCAATGTACGCTGCCTCGTTGGGTATCGCCAGGATACCGTCCACACTCGCGGTGCAGACGATGGAGCCCCTCCCTGTCTCCTTCATGGCAGGGATTGAATGCTTGCACATGAGGAATGCCCCCTTCAGGTTGACCTGCATCACTCTGTCCCACAGCTCCTCACTGGTATCGACGACGGTTCCAACCGGATTGAACCCGGCATTACTGAAGAGGCAGTCGAGCTTTCCGTATTTGCTGAGCGCCGCGTCCACGCAGTTCTTCGCCTGGTCTGCTTTTGAAACGTCGGTCTTCACAAAAATCGCCTTCCCTCCCATTCTCGCAATCTCCTTCACTGTCGTTAGGCCGCCATCTTGGTTGATGTCGGCGATAACCACGCTCGCACCGTTCTTTGCGAAGAGGGTCGCGGACGCCCTCCCTATTCCAGATGAACCACCCGTCACTATTGCGACCTTGCCAGCGAGAATGTTCATTCTTCAAACTGTGCATCGCCTCGTTATTTATGCGATTCCGGAAAAACAAGGCAGCCTGGGGGAAACGCAGTCTTCCATGCTAAAGCGGGTGATCGGGAAGAGATTTCGGATTACGGCAAGCCTTAAATAATTTTCATCCTAATATCAGCAAAAATTGCTTATTCAGAGAAAGGCTATTTCTAGGACAGTGGTGTCAGCGATCGTCCTCGTCATAATTGTCGCCGCAGCAGCCGGGGCTTACTACACACTCACACTCCCTAGAGGCACGTCAGGCACAACTTCCGTCCAAACGAGCGGAGGAGCAACGGGCCTCCTTCCTACGTACGTTCCATCTTCGAAGAGCGTCGATACCTTGGCCATAGACGAGTGGGTGTGGCCCATCGACGACCTGAATCAGCTGTACGCCCTCTCGGAACTGCCGTGGCCGAACTGGCTGACCTACACGGTCTATCAACCACTCGTGAGCGTAAACGAGACGGCCGAATATCAGCAAGGTACCATTCAGTATCTGCCCGGGCTCGCGACCAGCTGGACTGTGTCTTCTGATGGTAAGACCTACACCTTCAACTTGAGACAGAATGTGCAGTTCTCGAACGGCGACCCATTCAACGCCTACCAAGTCTGGGGCCAGATGTACGGATTCTACTATCTCTCCGGGAACAGCAGCACATGGCTGGAGTCCTACAACTTCTTCGACATGTCGACGGCGCGCTTCGGTCCTAGCACGATTGCGCTGATGCAGCAGAGCGGCCTCATCAACCCGAACTCTCGGCTAATGAGCATCATGACAGATTCAACATGGCCCATATATGTGACAGGTCCGTACCAGATTGTCTTCAATCTCAGGTCGCCCTTCGTTTGGTTCCCAGGGGCTTTTGTCGTCTTCGACGGCCTGATCTTCGACGTGCAGTGGCTCCTCCAAAATGGGGGTTTCGGCACCCCGACCAGTTTCAACAGCTACTTCAACCAGCACCCGATCCCAGGAACCGGTCCGTACGCTGTAACTCAAGTTGTGCAGAATTCGTACGTGAAATTCTCTCAGAACCAGAAATACTGGGGTAAGAGCCTCAGCGCTGCCGAGATAGCGGCACAGCCGATTTGGGACCCCGGACACGCTGCGAACGTCATCGTCTACTACAAGCCCAACAACATCGCCAGGGTCACAGACCTTCAGAACAAGGTGGTTCATATTTCAGCGGTCGAGCCGAGTGAATGGCCCGTCATTACCGCGAATCCATCATTCTCCTTCGTAGAGCAGCCCCCTTGGGCGGGCGAGGTTTCTCTTCTTGGGCTGAACGGACACGTATACCCGACGAACATAACAGCGGTTAGGCAGGCGATTGTACACGCCATAAATTACACGGACGTGTACGCGAAGGCCTATCAGGGGCTGATGACTCCCTACGTAGGCCCCGAGTATCCGGCGTGGCGCGACTTCTACAACCTCGGAGGCGTTTCGGAATACAAATACGACCTGAACTTGGCAAAACAGCTTCTGACTCAGAATCACGTCGACACCTCCAAATTCCCCTCACTCACCTTCAATGTTCAGGCTGGTTGTGAGTCTTGCACCAACGTCGCGGAAGTGATACAGTCTGACCTCAGCTCGATCAATATGACGGTAGACATCCATGTCATCTCCACAGCCCAATACTACTCGCCATTCGGGAGTTACCAGACCAACCTCCAGAATGCTCAGCAGATCGGACAGCTCGCATTCGTCAACTCCGGCTTCGGATGGTCACCAGCGACACTCACACCCGCCGACTACTGGGTCACCTTCGTGAACAACGCCTCGATCTGGGGCAATTGGCCGGCCTACTCCCATCCCACGGTGCAGAAGTGTGTCGACGCGTTCACAAGCACCTCCGACGTATCGATGATACAGTCACTATGCACGGCAGCCCAGAAACAAATCTTCGACGATGCCCCGTACGCGTGGATAGGCCTCTTCAAGCTCTGGCTACCTCCGGGTGGTTCCCTCGTGTGGGATCACAACACGGTCAAGGGATTCTTGGTAGACCCAGTCTGGAACGGCCAAAACACAGGACCAGTATTCAACACAGTTACTTTCGGCTAGGCATCCTCCTTCCCGAAACCCGACTCTTTTTTCTTCAGTTTCAGTAAGAATTTATTCCATCAACTGGTTTGGAGGCCGTTGGAATCCAAGAACTCGCCGGAGGAACGTCGGAACTTCCTGGCGAGCGAGCTTCTGAGGGTCGAAGCAGACTGGGTGATAATCTCGCACCCCAAGCACATCTTCTACCTGACGGGGTTTCCTTCGAACCTGAACGCGTGGTACTCTCTTATGAAGGGACCCCGTTCCACTTCGTTCATGGCCCTGCGTTCAGACGGGAGGTGCGCCCTCCTCCTAGGACGGTCCGAACTCGAAAACCCGTTCACTGGTGAGCGAACCGACGCCGTTCGAGGCCTGGGAGATGTAACGGAGTATGAGGATTACAGCCTGAAGGGCGAGATGGTCGCCTACGGCGACAGAGTGGCAGCCGAGATGAAGAGTTGGCTTGGTGGGCTTGACCGACACAGGTTCAGGAAAGTCGCGATCGAGGAATGGCATCTTGCCGAAGTGTACCGCGATGCCCTGCACACTCTTCACCCCGATGCTCGGGTCGTTGGAATATCGAAGTTCTTGGTAGAGATGAGGATGTCGAAGGGAGACGACGAGGTGGAGAATTCGACGCCAGGAAAGTCCGAGCTGGATGTCTACGGGGCGATAAACGAAGATGTCTTCCACAGGTACGGCCCGTTCGCCTGGGTGGTAGGGGATCATGTATCGGGCGAAAGGAGCCTCGGGGTAGGAGGAGTGCCCACTCATCGAAAACTGAAGAGGGGGGACACGTTCATTCTCGACCTTCAGGTGGCCCACGATAACTACTGGTCCGACATGTGCAGGACGTTTGTAGTCGGCAGGAAGCCCAGCAGGGAGCAACGGTCGGCTCTGGCGGTGGTAAGGGAGGCGATGGAGCAAGCGGAAAAGCTGCTGTACCCCGGGACGAAGGGGAAGGAGGTGTACGCGTCTGTCTCGAGAGCGCTGGCGGACCATGGATACTCAGACCTTCCACACCACGCCGGGCATGCCATCGGTCTGGACGACCAGGAAAGGCCCTGGTTCATTCCAGCCGAAGAAAGGAAGCTCGAGGAAGGTTCCGTATGCGTCGTGGAGCCGGGAATTTACCGCAAGGATACGGGCGGCATAAGAATTGAAGATGTTTTCGTGGTGACCGCCAAAGGCCCGAGGAAACTGTCGCACTTCCCATTGAAGCTAGGCTAGCGGCACTGGTGATCAGGCGCTCGCTGAGGCATCGAGCGTAAACTTCTGGTCGAACGATCGGCTAGATTTCGCGTCCCAGCTTCGCCGCATCGTACATGGCGTTCCCAATCCTGGCGCCACCGATTCTCGCATCACCAATCAAGTGTACCTCGGGGACTCGCCCCCTAAAGACCCCGTAGAGTGAGTCTTCCTGGCGCCTACCCGTAATCAGCACCAGGTTATCGACTTCCTCTTGTCTCACGCTATCGTGGTACAGATTGTACAAAGTCACGGTCTTTCCCCTTACTCTCCTGACCCAGGTGAAGGGTGTGACCTTGACTCGTGCGGAAAAGAGTCGTGGGAGAAGGTGGTCCCAGTGATTGTAGAGGTTCGTCTCGAGCCCGGTGTAGGCGAGGGGGGTGACCACTTCGACATTCTTCCCCTTCCTCCCCAGGTGCTCGGCAAGACCGGGTGCTTCGATGAAGCTCAACGAGTCGGCTATTATTACACGCTCCCCAGCCTGGACCCGCCCTTCCCAGATGTCCTGGTCTGTGCAGACCACTGGTTCTTCCCAGCCGTCCACTTCGTTCATCGTGTAGGGCTGGAAGCCAGTCCTTATCGGTGAGGATCCGGTCGCGATGACGACGGCGGAAGGTTTCTCTTCCTCGAATAGAAACTGCACGACGGCTTCGTCCTCGGTCACTTCCATTCCGTACTTGACTTCGACCCCAAGGCTTCTGACCTGGTCTACCAGCCACCTCACGATGGCGCTGATGTTCTCCCGCCCGGGGAGCATCGCGGCGATCGGCGCCTGTCCGCCGGGCTTTCTCGTCTTCTCGTATACGACGACCTTGTGCCCCCTCTCGGCCGCGACCCTGGCAAACTCAAGACCAGCTGGACCTCCCCCGATCACCAGTATCTTCTTCCTCGCCGCCGCCTGTTCGAGAGTCCCCACCCCCCAATCCCTCTCCCTGCTCACTACGGGGTTGACCGTACAGGAGATGGGGAGTCCACGAATCATCCTCCCCCAGCAGTCCTGGAGAACACCGATGCACGGTCTTATTTCGGAGAGCCTCCCTTGCATGGCTTTGTTCGGAAGTTCTGGGTCAGCGATCAGTGCCCTCGTCATTGCGACTATGTCTGCCTGCCCGCTGGCCAGCAGACTCTCTGCAAAAGTCGGGTCCACATACTTTCCTACAACCCCAACCTTGGTTCTCTTGAGCACACTCTTCAGGGGAGTCGTGATCCGGAGGTTATACCCACTCTCGACATACATTGGCACAGCCTGCCAATCCTCCTGCTGGGGGGAGTATCCCTGGTCGGCGGTTATCCAGTCGATTCTACCGTCAAGTCTCCTCGCAACCTGTGCGGCATCTTCGGGCCTGTGACCCCCATCGAACCTCTCGTCCCCCATCAGCCGCATTCCGACGGCTATCTCTTCTCCAACGTACTCTCTTATCCTCCTGATGACTTCTTCCAGGAAGCGCATTCTGTTCTCCAAAGAACCTCCCCATCTATCCTTCCTATGATTCATCACAGGAGAAAGAAACTCGGAGATCAGGGCGCCATGCGTCCCGTGCAGGTCGATACCGTCCAGCCCCGATTCTCGAACCAGCTTCGCGGCGACCCCGTATGCTTCCACCTGTGCCTCTATCTCTTCTTCGCTGAGCTCTCGGGAGGTGAAGGGAAGAGCGTGGATTGGATGGGAGGGCCACGGGAATGGCGAGACTCCCCTATCGTTTCCGACATTCGTCCCCCCCGAGGCGAGCTCGATGAAGCACCTACCACCTTGCTCATGTACCATGCTGGCTAGCTTCCGGTAACCCACAACAATTCGCGGGTCCGTAGCCCGCAGGGGCCATCTTCCTGTAAGAATCATCGGGTGACCGCCGCTCAACGGGTCGTAATGGGCATCTGTATCCGGAGAAGTCTGCCCTACCTCCGCATTGACTATGCCCATCGAGACCTCGATCAGGGCCGCTCCTCCCTTCGCTCTTTCAGCACAGTAGTACGCGAGAGTATCCCCAGGCAGGTTGTCCCTCGCGTCGGAGGCGAACATCGTCGCATGGGGTGTGACGTAGATTCTGTTCCTGAGCCTAATTGGACCCAGCTCAATGGGAGTGAAAAGATGCTTGAAGTATTCCGACAACTTACATCCCCACCCTCGTTGAGACCTTCCCCGGACTAGAAAAGGTGGAGGACGTTATCTGCGAACTCCTTGATCTTCTTCAGGTTTGCTTCGCTTATCAGAACCACTGCCTCCGCCCCCGCATCCGCGTAGGTTTCTATGACGCGCAAGAGTTCCCTCCACCCCTTCACGAAGTGAATGTTATTTCTCAGCTGGCTCATGGTTACCTTCCTCCCCTGCCTCTCGGCGGCGACGGGGTCGCTGATGCTCCAAGAGTCCTTCTGAATCCATCCCAGCTCTTTCCACTCCCTTCTCTTCATCTCTTCGGGTTTCATCAAGCTGAAGTCGAGGTGCACGATGAGTCCCCCCTCCCTTCTCCTCCCTTCTTTCATCCCTCTGGCGTACGACGGCAATATGACGTCCTTCAGCCTCTCAGCGGTATTCCTGGGGCTCAGAGTCACAAGTCTGTCTGCGTATTTCCCAGCAATGTACGCCGCCTTTGGGCCCAATCCCGCGAAATAGACCGCAACATGTGTCCTCGGCTTGGTGTACAGGTAGTAGAAGTCTGCGCCGAAGTACTTCCCGTGGAAGGAGAAGGGCTTCTTCGATTCCCACAGCCTCCTGATTAACTGGATTCCCTCCGTCAGTCTCTCCATCCGCTCGTTCCAGGTTGGCCATCTCCCATTCCAGAAGGGCCTTTCATTCAGAGCCTCCCCGCTTCCGACCCCCAAGAGGAACCTTCCCGGAAAGAGATTGTCCAGGGTCGCCGATGCCTGCGCAACAATCGCAGGATGGTACCTCGCCCCGATCGGAGGCGTAACCAGTGGACCTGTCCTAATCTTCTTCGTCCTCTCTAGGGCAGCACCCATCATCGACCATACGAATTGGGACCTGTCGCCGGAATGGAACCATGGCATGAAGTGGTCTCCGAACCAGGCAGTCCTGAAGCCGAGCTCCTCCGCATAGGCAAGAGCCTCAACGAATCTTGGAGGGTCGTACCAGTTCTCCCCGATGTCCAGCTGGATCTCCAATTCCTCGAGTTCATCCTGCATTTTCGTTCAGGTCACTTAAACCTTCAAATTTCCGACAGACTAAAGGAGGGCTCGCTCCAGGAGGGGAGTGTGAACCTCCTCCAATTCTCCCGCACCGGAGCTGATAGGAGGATTGGCCTTGTCGAAGGCGATTCCGTGATCGACCTTAGCCAGTCGAGTTCGGGCGCCTTCTCTTCATGGCCGGCGCTTCTGCAGGCTGTCGAAGCCGAGGGGACCGAAATCACCGAATTCATCCTTCAGAAATCGGATCGGATGTCTTCGTCTCTGACCCTCGCGTCTCTCCTGGGTGGGAGACAAGACAGACCTCCTTTTCTGCTTCCTCCGGTTGAAGCCGCAGAAGTTTGGGGATGCGGGGTGACCTATCTTCGCAGCAGGGATGCAAGGGAGGATGAGACATTGGTGAAGGGAATCTACGACAGGGTCTACGAGTCGGAGAGACCGGAACTATTTTTCAAGGGAAATCCGAGGACCGTCGTTGCCCATAACGAGGCAATTGGGATAAGGGAGGACTCGTCGTGGAATGTTCCGGAGCCCGAGCTGGCCTTCGTCCTGGGAGTCGACGGCGAGATAATCGGTTTGACAGCTGGCAACGACGTGTCTTCGAGAGACATCGAACGCCAGAACCCCCTTTACCTGCCACAAGCGAAGATTTACGACAGGTCATGTTCCTTGGGCCCCACCCTCTTGGTCGGGCGGCGCCAGCAGGCGGACCTCGGGATATCCATGGCAGTCATCAGGGACGGTGCTGAGGTCTTTCAAGCGTCGACCAGAACCTCGAGGATGAAGAGATCGCTCGATGAATTGCGTTCCCACCTTCTCCGTTGCAACAGCGTTCCTCCCCTCAGCGTCTGTCTAACCGGCACTGGCATCGTCCCGCCAGACGACTTCACACTGCAGGAGGAGGACAGGGTGGAGATAGAACTGGAAAAAGTCGGGAAGCTCGTCAACGAGGTCGTGAAGGTCCGCATGAGAATTCCTCCCCGGAATCCGGAAGAACGAAGGAATTTGGAGGCCTATTCGGGTTGAATCCCCAAACACTCCTCGAGGTCGATTCGCCAGCTCTTCTTGTCGACATAGACAGAATGCGGAGGAACATTCAGAAGATGGCGAGGTTCGCCAAAGAGTGCGGCGTAGAGCTCCGGCCCCACGTCAAAACCCACAAGGTTCCAGCAATCGCGAGGATGCAGCTCGAAGCGGGTTCCAAGGGAATCTGCGTTCAGAAGGTGAGCGAGGCCGAGGTCTTTGCAGGAGCTGGATTCGAGAATGTGTTCATCACGAATGAAGTCGTTGGGAGGCAGAAGCTCGTGAAGTTGGTCGAGCTCGCGGAGAGGAACAGAATCTCTGTAGCGGTTGACAACGAGGCGAATGTACACGAGATCTCGAACCAGGCTAAGGAGGCTGGGGCGGAGATAGCGCTCTTCGTCGACGTCGACGTTGGAATGCACCGATGCGGAGTAAGACCGGAAAGCGCACCCGCCCTGGCGAATCTCATCTCAAGGAGTGAGGGCGTGAGTCTCGGTGGAATCATGGGTTACGAGGGGCATGTGGGAGGAGCAAAAAACGATGCTGAGCGGGACCGTCTCTGCAGGGCCTCGACCGATTCGATAGCTCTCGCCAAGAGAGAGATGGTTCGCTCTGGAATCTCGGTGGAAAGTGTGAGCATGGGATCATCGGTAAGTGTATGGACCAACGCAAAGAATCCCGACGTAACGGAGGTGCAGCCGGGCATGTACGTCTTCAATGACGGGTTTCTGATGTCCAACAAGGTTGCGTCGCCAGAGGAGTGTGCCCTGACAGTTCTGACGACGGTGATGAGCACCCCAGCTCCTGACAGAGCCGTGGTCGATGCGGGGTCGAAGGCGTTTCAGTTCGACATGGGCCACTATCCTTCTCCACTTGAGAGGAAAGGTTTGGAGATGATCAAGTTCTCGGAAGAGCATGGCTGGCTGAAGGTGTCGGCAGGAGCGAAAACACCCGCCCTAGGTGAGCGCCTCAGATTCATCCCGTATCACTGTTGCACCTGCGTGAACCAACACGATTGGATGTTCGGTTTCAGGGGTGAAAAGGTGGAGACAGTGTGGAGAGTAGAGGCTCGCGGCAAGATGAGCTAAAGTCGAAATCCACTATCCTGTCACCTAGCCATCTTGGGTCCCTTTCGTGAAAGTCTACAATGAGCCGGCTTTTCCGAAAAACTGATGGGAACGAATATGAAATCAAAGGAAAGCCGTCGGGTTTGCACGCATGAATCCGAGTACGTCGAACTCAACATCTATCGGAGCGCTGTGGACGATGCCGCCGAGATGTTCTTGATGGGGAGAGATCTCCATGCGTCGAATAATGTTATGGAGATCGGGTGCGACGAAATTGTTTTCCCTTGGTACCGGGTGCTCGAAGCGGAATTGCAACCAGATCAAGGCGTTTGGGTGCAGCATAGGCGTAAAAATCATTCAAAATCTCTCGTCTGTGCTGGCGGTGGCCACGTTGTGCCCACTGGCTCCAGATAAGATTCCAGTCAATTTTTCTTACTGAGGGTCCAGTAATTAGAATTAAGACTTCTGCTGAAAAATGTCAGAGATGGTCTGCGATTGGTCTTGCGCGTTCAGCAATTCGAGGTCGCATCAGCATCGTTTCAGCCAAGTAGCGACTGTATCAAAATCGTTTCAGCGAATCAATTTAGCCCCACCCTTTCCATACATCCCTGTGATTCAAAAATGACTACACAACCAATGACAGAGGGATTCCCCAACACGGCGTCGGTACTCGCCATAATAGGAGGCTGTCTCATGATCGTGGCTGGAATGCTCATCACGGCGCTTGCCGTTTTCGTGATTCCTCACCTAAGCACCTCCCTATTCCATAACGCAACCGGATCACTCCCGGTTCAAAATGTTCCTAGCTTCGTAGGAAGTATCCTGACGGGGTTCGGCTTGCTCGGGCTCATTTCAGGCATCATCGTGCTCGGTTCTGGCATCATGCTAAGGATCAATCCGGGCCAGTCGGTCGTCTTCGGATTGCTGATACTTGTCTTCTCCGTTCTAAGCTTCTTCGGGTCGGGAGGGTTCGTCGCAGGAGCGGTATTGGGCATAATAGGCGGCATCATGACACTCAGGTGGAGACGGCCGGCAGCGCCAGCAGGGGCGCCTCCAAGAAGCTAGAAGATAGGGAAACCAAGGAGAGCGGTTAAGGTAAAGAATCTTCCCGGGAGCAGCAGGGGGAGTGGCCAAACGACTTGAAGAAGCTCAAGGTTCTGCTGGTACTGCTGCTGGCGGCAACCTCAGGCCTTGCGGTCTCGATTTACCTGCTTGCCCTGATATATGCCCCGACAGAATCACCGATAAACGAGCTCTACCTAATCTTGACACGCGGTTTCCCGCAGAACTTGACTTTTTTCATCCCACTTTCCTCCCTCCTGTTTCTCAGCACGGTCCTCGCCAGCATGGTTGGGGTAATCTACTTCCTCGTCCTACCGGAGATGAAGACCTACTACGAATCTGACCCCGGAAAGGACGCGGGCGCGATGGTTCTGAGGACCTTGAAGCCCGACGAGAAGAAGATTGTCGGTGTGCTCAAGGTTCATGGGGGCACTTACATGCAGAAATTCATCACCCAGGAGACTGGTCTGTCCAGGCTGAAGACCCACAGAGTCGTTGCTGTGCTCGCTGAGAGAGGGATTGTGCATGTTGAAAGACGGGGGAACACGAACGAGGTCTCGCTCGTAAAATGGTTCCTCGATGGGATGGGATAATCAGGTCTCGATGAATTCCGGAAACCGCCGAAGAGAATTCGACATTTGAAACTCCGGTTTGTGCTGTCTACCGGTCGGGGGGCGCAGCAGCGTCACCGCTGACCGGAGGGAGACCCAAACTTGTTAACTAAAAGGGACGAGTCTTTAGACACCGCGGGCCATAAGAGCTCCCGGCCGCTGCTGAATTGACAGATTTTGGTTAGAAGGCGGATTGGTAGGGTCAAGTTCGTCGTTAGCGAGGTGCCTCACCGCAAACAGCGGTATGAAACCGTGGGGGACTGGATCCCAGGGAAGCCGGTCGCAGTACGCGTCAGCAAGATGAAGGATGAGAGATACGTCTTCCTGGTCGCGCTGCACGAACTCATTGAATACGAACTGTGCAGGATGAAGGGGATTACCGACGAGCGGGTCGTCGAGTTCGACAAGAAGTTCGAAAGAGAGAGGTCGATGGGACTTCACGAGAAGTGGGAAGAGCCGGGGGACGACTCGCGCGCTCCCTACAGAAGGGAGCACCAGTTTGCAACGATGATAGAAGGGATGGTTGCCCAGAAGCTTGCCGTCAGGTGGCCGGACTACGAGAAGACGGTGATAGCCCTGACCGCCAGGCCCAAGTTTGTCGCAAAACAGATGGTTACTAACCGGAACTAGACTTACGCCCCCTTCTCGAGACTACATAGGCTGCGAGAGCTAAGAAAAGAATCGCTCCCGCGATTACTCCCAGGACAATGTAGTTGAAACCGAACTCGGCCCTGAACGTGAGCGGGGCCGTCATCGCGAACTGAACCGTTGAAAGGGCGCTGTTGTTCGACCCCGACCAGCCGTTGAATTGGTAGAGGAAGAAGGTCGGAGTTGCCGTTAGGGAGACGGTCGTTCCTGGGGGAAGATAGTAGGTCCTGCCACCAGCTATCGTCTGGGAAGAACCTGTGAACGAAGCGGCGATGGTCCCTCCGTCTGATGCTGCCAAGGTCAGCCCCGGGAGGAATGACGCCTGCTCGGAGACGCCGCGGTTCACCGTTAGGGAGATGTTCGTTGAGTTTCCAGAGTATGAGCCGTCCCCTGTTCCTCTCCATGTGCCGAGGGCCCACCCAGCCGACGGCTCCGCCGACACCATGAGCACCTGACCTGCGTCGAACCAGCCGCTCCCCACGGAAGTGGAGCCCCCTGCGGTAGCCGAGAGGCTGACGAAGAACTGACGCTGGTACGCGATCGAGAGGGACGCGGCACCGTCGACGGTTCCAGACGCCTGCGACTTCGAGAACCACCGCTCCTCGTTGGGAGTGCCCGGGAGAGGATTGGTCGCGTTCCATCGTGCTCCACCATCCAGCCAGTACTGGGCTGGAACCGTGCTCATCCCCACATCATAGGCCGAGCCGAACTCGACGGAAGAGAAGGTTGGTGCGAGAGGGGTGCCTCCGCCGGAGACCTGGTATGAGACAGTCAGGGCAAACTGATGGTAGAAGGCGGGCGAGATGCTCTGTGGGGCAGTCACTCTACCGAGAGTCCCGGAACTAGCCTCCCACCTCTCGGAAGAGGAAGACCCGCTGAGAGGGTTCTGGTACGTGTAGGGGGAGCCGCTGTCGACCCAGCCCGAGAAGTTCGCCACACCGCTGCTCTCCGACCCGAAGTGAGAGTAGTTGACAGCCGGAGGGGAGAAGCCGGAGCCCCCGTGCACAAAGAAGGTGAAGTTGACGCTGAATTGATGATAGAAGACGAAAGTC
>Ga0209237_1000744_pt1 | contig 18818 bp, 22 predicted proteins | sample GraSoi013_1_40cm_2_FD_185820 | JGI IMG/M metagenome (GOLD analysis project Ga0209237, IMG submission 185820) | Grasslands soil microbial communities from the Angelo Coastal Reserve, California, USA - Sample 10_02_2013_1_40cm (SPAdes) (version 2) | ecosystem: Environmental > Terrestrial > Soil >... | reverse complement strand
GACGAGCGCGTAAGGCTCATCAAAGATGCGGTGCAGGGCTATGACCGCGTAGAGGTTTCGAGCTATACGGGGCTGACCGTCGAATACGCGCGCTCACGGGGCGCAACCACCCTCGTGAAAGGACTGCGCGCATACTCGGACTTCGATGCTGAGCTTCAGCAGGCGCTCATGAACCGCAAGCTTGCGCCGGACATCCACACGGTCTTCCTGATGTCGAGCTTCGCCCACATCTTCGTTTCGTCAAGTATCTTGAAGGACATCGCGAGCTACGGCGGGAACGTATCGGACCTGGTGCCCCCCTCCGTCGCCAAGGCGCTGAAGGAGAAGTTCAGATAAAGGTCGACGAGCTGCTTGACCGCTTCGAGTACCTGGTCCAGAACGCGCGTCACGTTCCGCTATCCACCCAGGTCATGGTCAACGAGGACGAGATCATGGAGCTCATCGATCAGCTCCGTTTCAACCTCCCGGATGAGATCAAGCAGGCGAACTGGACGGTGGCGGAGCAGCAGCGCATCATCACCGAGGCGCATGCGGAGGCGGCTCGCATCATGTCTCGCGCCAACGAGCGGGCGGAGGAGACCGCCTCGGAGCACGAGATACTCAGGCGAGCGGAGCGCCACGGCACGCAGGTGGTCAAGGACGCCCAGGCGAAATCCGACGAGATCATCCGCCAGGCCGAGGCTTACGCCTTGGAGCAGCTGAAGCAGCTCGAGGCGCATCTGGGGCGGACGCTGGCGACGGTGCGCCGCGGCGTTGAGGCACTGCAGTCGAGCCAACCTGAATCCGGGGAGAACGACGAAGCCGCGTCCAAGTAGAGAGTTGCCACCATCCGGTAAGATTCGGCAGCCATGGCTCTGCCAAAGGTCAAGCTCTCCAAATCAAAGAAGGGTCGCCGGCGCTCGCACCTCGCGTTGGTGCACGTTCAGCTCCAGCCCTGCCCAAACTGCAAGAAGCTCACGCGGCCACACACGATCTGCCGTAACTGCGGCCACTACGCCGGCCGCGAGGTGATCAAAGCGAAGGAGTAGGGAGCCCACCTCCCCGCTTGCGGGGAGGTCGGCGCGAAGCGCCGGGTGGGGAGTCGCACTAACCCAGACCGCCGGGTAGCCTTGACCCATGCCGAAGATCGCCTTTCTCTTCCCCGGTCAGGGCTCACAGACGCCCGACATGGGGGCCGAGCTCCTCACCGATCCCGAGGTCGCCGACCTGTGCGAACGCTGCTCGCGCAGCGCAGACGTGGACCTGCGTCACCTGCTGATCGGGGCCGACGACGACGAGCTCAGGCTCACGCAGAATGCCCAGCCGGCCCTGTGCTTCATGGGAGTGGCATTGACAATCCTGCTCCAGCGCCGCGGCATCGAGCCCGCGGCCGCAGCAGGCCATTCGGTCGGCGAGTACGCGGCCCTGGCGGCCGGTGGGGCGGTGGGAGCACCCCACGTCATCAAGGCCGTCGTCGAGCGTGGCATCGCGATGGCCGGTGCGGTTCCCGCGGGGACCAGCTCGATGGCCGCCGTGCTCGGCCTCGACTCGCAGGCTGTAGAAGTGGCCCTCGCCGGCATGAATGACGCGTGGCCCGCCAACTACAACACCCCGACCCAGACCGTGATCGCAGGCACCACCGCAGGTCTCGAGGTGGCCGCGCGCCGCCTTCAGGAGGCAGGCGCCAAGCGTGTGATTCCCCTCAACGTCAGCGCGGCTTTTCACACACCTTTGATGGCTCCCGCCGCGGAGCGGCTGCGGACTGCGCTCGAGCGCATCGAGTGGCGCTCGCCGCGCGTGCCGGTGATGGCAAACCTCACCGGGCGTCAGCACCAGGGGGGCGATCGCATCCCGCACGTGATGGAGATGCAGCTGCGTTCGCCCGTCCGTTGGGCCGCCTGTGTCGGATCGCTCCTCGAGATGGGCTGCGACACGTTCATAGAGGTCGGGCCCAAGCGCGCCCTGACCGGGATGATGAGAGAGCTCGCGCCGGGCAAGAACGCGGTGGCGGTGTCCACGCCGGCAGCCTGCAGCGAGCTAGCCATCCCCGTCTAGGTACAGCCAAGCGGTGATTGGTTGCTTGCCCACTCATCGTGCCTTGACCGTGCGGCCTGGGAAAGGCGCAGACTGGCCCCGTAGCCGGCCTCCCGTGTCCAGGAGTGGAGATGCCGCTAGAACCTGGTCCCCAGAGGGGACCTCCTTCTGATCACAGCCATTCCAAACACATTTCCTCATGGAGGTGAGACATGCATGTAGGCGTAATTCGATCCAAGAACAAGAAGACTGAGTTGAACAACGCGGTCAAGGACTACAAGGAGACAGCCCTTCCTGCCCTCGCCACTCACCCGGGCAATCGCTCGGGGATGCTTCTGGTAGATCGCGAGAACGGCGACACGATCTCGATCGCGATCTACGACGACGAGGCCTCGGCCAAGGCATTCGGCCCCAAAGCAGAAAAGCTGCTTGAGTCCTTCAAGAAGTACAGAAGTGACGCCAGCGATCCGAAGCGTGAGCTCTTCGAGATTGCCGCCTCGACGCTGCTCGAGACCAAGGCGCTTATCGAGCGGGGCTTCAAGAATTTCAATGCGCACGACCTCGAGGCGGTGTCGCGCGACGCTGCGCCGGACATCGTCGCCACGGCCCCCGGCGGCATCAAACTCCAGGGACCGCAGGCGGTGAAGCAGTACAACCAGACCTGGATCAAGGCGTTTCCCGACGCGCGGATCGAGGCCAAGAACATCATCATCCAGGGCAAGTCCGCCGTCGTGGAAGGCGTTTTCACGGGTACTCACTCAGGGCCGCTGCAGACCCCGATGGGTGAGGTGCCGCCGACCGGCCGCAGGCTTAGTGGGGAGTTCGTGCAGGTCTTCGAAATCGACCGCGGCCTCGTGAAGAGAAACTCGCTGATGTACGACCAGGTCGAGATCATGACCCAGCTGGGCATGGCACCTGCCGGCGCCAAGTCCACCGCATAACGATTCGCTGGATGGGGCTCGGGCCGCTGGAGCCCGGGCCCCCCGCGGGGGCGGGCGTTTGCGAGTGCTGGTAGAGTAGATTGGCAAACCCCCAACAACCGATGCGGCGCTGGAGGCGAGATTGGAAACCCAGAAACTGAGCTTCGAAGACTTCAAGAACATCGTGGTCGAGCGACTTGGCTGCGAGCCCGAGCAGGTGACGATGGACGCCTCCTTCCAGGAGGACTTGAACGCCGACTCGCTCGATCTTGTCGAGCTGATCTACGCATTCGAAGAGAACACAGGTCTCGAGATTCCCGACGAGGACGCCGAAAAGATCACGACCGTCGGTCAGGCCTGGGAATACATACAGGAGAAGGCCGGCTCATAGCACAGAGCGCAGCTCCTCTCGCGCAGTCGTTACAGCAGCTCCAGCAGAAGATCGGGATTCATTTTCGAGATCCGAACCTTTTACTCGAGGCGGTAACTCATAGCTCGTTCGCCAACGAGAACCCGCAGCAGTCGCCGCGGGACAACGAGCGTCTCGAATACCTCGGGGATGCGGTCCTGCAGCTGATCACCGCCGAGTACCTGTACAAGCATCACCCCGGCGCGACCGAGGGTGAGCTGACGCAGACACGCTCGGCGATGGTCAACACGAACACCCTGGCCCAGATGGCCGAGCAGCTCGACCTGGGGAGCTACCTGAATCTCGGGAAGGGCATCGCCAAGGGTGGGGGGCGAAACTTGAAATCGCTCCTCGCGAACGGGTTTGAGGCGGTGCTGGGCGCCGTGTTCCTCGATGCGGGCTATGACGCCGCGTACCACTACTACCTGAACCGCTACCGATCGCTGCCGTCTCCGGTTCAGGACGAGAACTTCAAGGGTCGGCTTCAACAGGTCGCTCAGGAGCGGTTCGGCCAGACCCCGTTCTACGACAGCGAGGGTGCACGCGTGGGCAGTCAGCGCGAGTACACGTCGGTCGTCTTCGCCGGCTCAGAGCCCCTCGGCACGGGCCACGGTGCAACCAAGCAGGAGGCCGAGCAAGAGGCCGCGAGGGCGGCCTTGCGGAGCCTGGGTGCTCAGCCGGCGGCGCCGGTGAACGCAACCAAGCCGGCCAGGTCGCCAAGGCCGCGTCAGCGCCGCCCCTCCCGCGCTCGCTCGGTCCCCTCCGCCCCCAACGACGCCCCCAACGACGCGGAGGCATCCACCGCCACGACCCTCACCGTCGTGCCGGACCCAATCCCCTCTCCCCATCTGGGAGAGGGTCAGGGAGAGGGGCGTGAATCCGAACAGCCGCCCGTAAGAAGTCGCCAGTTCGGAGAACCCCTGGAGTAGCGCACAGGTTGTATCCGGGATTCAGATGGGCCCCACATCTGCTACCTTGAGGCGAATTTGTTCCTCCGCTCGCTGAGCCTGCTGGGCTTCAAGACGTTCGCCCGGCCGACCGAGATCCGATTCGAAGGCGGCGTCACCGCCATCGTGGGTCCGAACGGCTCGGGCAAGACCAACATCGTCGACTCCATAAAGTGGGTTCTCGGCTCGGGCCAGGCTCGGGATCTTCGCGGGAAGAAGATGGAAGAGGTCATCTATGCCGGCGGGGAGCGCCGCTCACGGGCGGCCTACGCCGAGGTCACGGTCGTGTTCGACAACACCGCGGGGCGGCTTCCGGTCGACTATCACGAGGTCGCCATCAAGCGCCGGGTCGAGCGGGACGGCGAGAGCGACTACTTCCTGAACGGCACGCGGGTCCGGCGTCGCGACCTGATCCACCTCCTCGCCTCGACCGGTCTCACCGTCGATTCGTACGCGATCATCGACCAGCGCGATATCGAGACGATCGTCGTGTGCTCGCCGGCGGAGCGCCGGGCGCTTCTCGAAGAGGCGGCACAGGTTCGTGGCGTCAAAGCTCGGCGGCAGGAGGCCGTGCAGCGCCTGACCGAGCTCGCTCAGAACTTGCTCCGCCTCGAGGACTTGCGATCCGAGATCGAGCCTCGGCTGGAGGTCGTGCGCGCCCAGGCCGCTTCGGCCAGGGAGGCGGCGGAGGCGCTGGCGAGGCTCGAGCTCCTGCGCGGAAGCATGGTGTGGGAGGAGTGGCGCGAGGCGCGAGATGCGCACCGCCGGGCGAGTGTGCAGGCGCAGTCGCTGGAACGGCGGCTGATCGAAGCCCGCGAGCAGGCGCAGGCGGCGGAGGCCGAGTTCGCAGGCTGGCGCTCCGAGATGCAGGCCGCCCAGGACCGCAGACTCAGCCGCCAGAACACGCTTGGCCGGCTGAGGCTGGAGCTGGCGGCCGCCCACCACTCGCTCGAGCTGAGCGAGGCACGGGCCGAGAGCCATCGGGCGCTGGCCGAGGCGCTGCGGCGCGACGAAATTGAGAACGCCAGGCAGGCGGTGGCCGCTGAGGCGCTTCGGGGCCAGCTCCAGGCCGACACCGAACACGCCGCTCGCGCGCTCGAAGAGCTGGCACCGCTTCCTGACGCGCCGGTCGACGTCGACCCTCTCGAGGTTCAACACACTCAGCGCGCCGCTGAGCAGGCGCGGCGCTCGGTGGCGATCGCAGCCTCCGCGCTGGCCGCGCTTCGTACGCGACGAGAGTTCCTCGAAGAGCAGGTGGCCCGCCTCGAGGCCGGGGCTGATGCCGCCGGCCGGATCCCCGCTGCCGAAGCGGCTCTTGCCGAAGCGAGGTCGGCTGCAGCCACCGCGGACGCCGCCGCGGTCTCCATCACGAGGCTGCGTTCAGAGCTCGAGGGACTCGAATCCTTGCGGCCTTCAACGGACGGGGCGGGACTGCTGCGCCTCGGCGAGGTGGTGACGGCCGAGCCAGGTTACGAGCGCGCTCTAACGGCGGCCCTTGGTCCTCTGGCGGACGCGCTTGTCGCCGGCGATGAAGACGCGGCGGGTCGAGCGGGCGAGGTCCAAGGTTCGCAGCGCACGGTCCTCTACCCGATCGAAACAGCGCCGGCGCCCAAGCCCGGATCGATGTTCCATCACGTTCGCATCCGTACCGGCTATCAGCTCGTCGCGCAGCGCCTGCTCGGACAAGTTGTCGTCGGCGTGGACGTGACCATCGCCGGCGTCTATCGCGAACCGGGTCTCGTGCGCGCCGGTTCCGACCCCCGGCTGGAGATCGACGCGCGCCGGGCGCGGCTCCGGGAGGAAATGGATGAGCTCGCGCCCGCAGCCGCGGAGGCGCGGGACGCAGCAGCCCGAGTCAGGACTTCCGAATCGGCGCTCGACGACCTACGGAGGCGCGCAGCAGGAGCCACCAGCCTCGACGAGTCGAGGCGCCTTCTCGAAGCCGCCCGGGAGGCGGAGAGGCTCGATGCGGCCAAGCTGCCCGACCTGGAGCGGATCGTGAAAGACGCCGAAGATGCGGCATCCGCCGCCGCCCAAAGGGTTGACGCTGTCGCAACACACAGGTCGGCGATCCAGCACATCGAGCTGGAACGGGCGCGGTGGCACGACCGGCGCGAAGACCTCCAGAATCGGTTGCACGCCGTTGACGAAGACCTGGCTCGACATCGCCAGACAGCCCAGGAAAGAGCCGGGCGGGTGGCGGATGCGGAGACGAGCGCCGCGGCGGCGGCCGACCTGGTGCCCGGGCTCCGCGGCGAGGCCGAGGCTGCGAAGGCGCGCCTCGAGGCGGCCGAGGACGAATCGCCCGGCGAAGAGGCCGAGATGGCGGAAGGTGCACGCCGTCTCGTGGCGCTGGAGGAAGCACGAATCGATGCTCGGCTGAAGGCCGGCACGCTCGAGGGCAATCTCGAGCTCATCACGCGCGAAGCAGAGCTCCTATCTGCCCGGATGGAGGAGATCCGCCAGCGCATGCCGGACGGAGTGGCGCCGGAGGAGATTCCCGGTGGTAAGGCACGCGAGAGAGAGATGCGTGCCCTGGAGCGCCGTCTCGAGGAGATCGGTCCGACGAACGCTCTCGCCGAAGCCGAGTGTCGAGACCTGGAAGAGCGCTTCGAAACCATGCGGACCCAGCTCGAAGACATCGCGGCCGCCCGCGGCGACCTGGAGCAGCTCATCGGCAAGCTGCGAGCGGAGGAGGAATCGCGATACGAGGCGGTGTTCGGCGCAGTCGCGGCCAACTTCCACGAGTACTTCTCGCAGCTGGCGCCCGGCGGCCGCGCCACGCTGCGGCACGCCGACGGCGACGACGGTCCGCGATCGGGAGTCGAAATCCTGGTCCAGCCACCGCGCAAGCGGCTGCAGAACGTCACGCTCCTGTCGTCTGGTGAGAGGTCACTTGCGGCGCTCGCCCTCGTGCTCGCGCTGGATGAGGTCAACCCCAGCCCATTCACGGTTCTTGACGAGGTCGATGCCGCGCTCGACGACGCAAACGTAGGCCGCTTCGGCGAGATGGTGGCGCGGCTGGGCACGCAGCGGCAGTTCCTCGTCATCACCCACAACCACGTCACGATGTCTCATGCATCCACCCTGTACGGAATTCACCTCGACGAGAGCGGCGCCTCGAGCATCGTCTCCGTGCGCCTGGAAGACATTCGCAAGCCCGCAGCTCGCGCCACCACAACGACTGCCCAGGCGGGCTGAGCCACGCACGTGACGAGCGTTTGGAGCCGCGTCAGCGGCCGAACGCGGAAGGTATTCGCCGCCGGGATTCGTGCCCTGAACCCGCCGCTGGCGCCCGGGTACTACGACGAGCTCGAAGCGCTCTTGGTCGCGGGCGACATCGGGCCGGCGATGGCGGAGCGCCTTGCGGGCTCTGTTCGCGCGCGTAGCCCACGGACTCGAGACGAGGCCGTCGCGGCACTCGTCGATGCGGTGCTGTCGGTGATGTCTAAGGAACCGCGCGAGCTGGTTCTCTACGGCGACCCGGCGTGCGTCCTCTTTTACGGGATCAACGGCGCGGGGAAGACGACGGCGATTGGAAAGCTGGCATATCGCCTTCGCACGCAGGGGAGGAATCCGCTGGTGGTGGCGGCGGACACGTACCGGGCAGCCGGGATCGAGCAGATGGTTGCGTGGGCCGAGCGCGCAGGTGCGGCGAGCTTTGCCGGAGCGCCTGACGGTGACCCGGCAGCCGTCGTCTTTGACGGTGTTCGCCACGCGCGCCGCCGGGGCCACGACGTCGTGCTCGTCGATACCGCCGGCCGCCTCCAGACGCAGCACAACCTGCTGCAGGAGCTCGCGAAGGTCGGACGCGTGGCGACGAAGGCTCTCGACGGCGGGGCCTTTGAGTCGCTGCTCGTGCTCGACGCCGTGCTCGGGTTTTCGAGCCTGGCGCAGGCGCGCGCGTTCCATAAAGCGATCCCGATCACTGGACTCGTGCTTGCGAAGCTCGACGGAAGCGCCAAGGGCGGCGCGGTGATCGCGATCGAGTCAGAGCTCGACGTCCCGGTCAAGCTCGCCGGTGTGGGGGAGGGCATCGAGGATCTCGAGCCATTCGATCCGGAGGCTTTCGTGCGTTCTCTGTTCGTCGAGGACTAGAGGTGCCAATCGCGGATCCTCATTGCCACACGCTGGCTTCCGACGGGATGGTGACGCCGGCGGAGCTGGTCGAGGCTGCCGTCGGCGCGGGACTCGATCTCATCGCCATCACCGACCACGACACGATGGCTGCCGCGAAGGAAGTCGTAGAGCGTGGGGACGCGGCCGGACTTGCGGTCGTGGCCGGCCAGGAGGTCACCACGGGCTGGCCGGCGCAGACACACATACTCGGATGGTTCCTCGAGAAGCCAATCAAACGCGGGATGTCAGTGGCCGACACGGTGGCGGCGATTCACGACCAGGGCGGACTGGTGATCATCCCGCACCCCTTCATGCCGGTTTACTTCGGGTCGATTCAGCCCGCCATGTTGAGCCGCCTCATCGAGAAGGAGCCGGTCGATGGAATCGAGGTCATGTTCACGGCGCCGGCCGGCTCGCGCCGCAGGAGGATGCTCGACCAGTTCATCAGTGCCAATCGCGAACGCCTCGGCGCTTCGATCGGGGCCAGCGACTGCCATTTCGGCCTGCATGACATCGCGCAGGTGGTCACCGCTTACGAGGGCGACTTCAGGACCGCCATCTTGCGGCGCCGGACGACCCCGCGTCGAGGGAAGGCGAAGCGAACTGTGCCGCGAGACATCGCGCTGCGCCAGCAGTGGCGCGCAATGGTCGAGCTGCCGCTGCGCCGGCTGAGTGGTCGGATCTAGCGGTTGAGGCCGGTGTCCTCGAGCCCCAGGCCAAACATCGCCTCCAGGTCATGGGCTGAGAATTGCTGGAAGGCGACCATCGTCTGAGTGCGCTCGATGCCATCGAGCTTCGTGAGCCGCTGCGTCACGACCTCAGCGAGATCATCGTGCTCCCGCACCCTCACGATCGCGACGAAGTCCCACTCGCCGGTCACCGTATAGACCTCGGCCACGCCCGGAACGTCGGCGAGCTTGGGCCCGAGATCGGTGAGCGCATCGCGAGTGGACTTCACGAGGATCACAGCGGTGAGCATCGACTAAGTCGCTCCGGTGCGCACGATCCCACCCGTGGCATCACCGTACGCCCAAACGTCCATGTCTCCGTATGTCAGGCCGTTGTGGCCGAGGATCGTGCAGATGTGGGTCCGGTGGTCGTTGCCATGATGCAGCGCCTGGATGACCACGACGCCTGAGTAGAGCTTGACCGCCCCCTCGCGGCCGGTGTGCGATTCATGAGCTTCGTCGGGCGATACGTTCGGAGCGATTGCGATCAGCTCGTCGCCGCTACGGGCAGCGTGCTGCCTCAAGGCTACGATTCCAGGGAAGGGGTCATTCCGCTCGTTGATTTGCGGTTCCCCTCGGCCCAGACGCTTGAGGTATCTCTGCTCCGCGGCGACCAGGTGGAAGAACGTTGACGCAATCGTTCCGTACGTTCCGGGCGCGGTCATCTGGAGCTGCTCGTCGGTGAACGATCCGCAAACGTCGAGGAGATGCAGGTTGGCCCATTTGTTGTAACGGAACGCCTCGACCAGCAAAGGCTCCATGACGCCCCCGATTGTAAGGCTGATAAGCTGTCAAGGCATGCGCCTTGACACCCTGACCACTCGGAGTCGCCATCTGGCCCTTTTCGAGCGCTATGGAGCGCTCCTCACGGAGCATCAGCACGAGGTTCTCGACCTCACCTTGCGGAGCGATTGGTCGCTGGCCGAGATCGCCGATCACCAGGGCACCTCGCGGGCGGCCGTGCACGACATCGTGAGGCGCTCGACCGAGGCGCTGGAGGAGTACGAGCGTCGCTTGGGCCTGCTTGCGGAAGCGGGCCGGCGCCGCCGCAAGGTGGCGTCGCTGGAGCGCGAGCTGGCGGGCTTGAAGCAGCGCGTCGCCGAGTTGGAGCGCTAGCCAGATGTTTGAGGCATTGGGCGACCGACTGGCGGCGGCGCTGAAGAAGATCTCCGGACGCGGCGTCCTACGTCCCGAGGAGGTTGAAGCGGGCCTACGCGAGGTTCGTCTGGCGCTCCTCGAGGCGGACGTCAACTTCAAGGTCGTCAAGGAGTTCGTCGATCGGGTGCGTGCCCGACTGGTCGGCGTCGAGGTGTCGCCCGGCCTGACGGCGCCACAGCAGGTCATCAAGGCGGTCGATGCCGAGCTTGTCGAGCTGCTGGGTGGCAACTCCGAAGGCCTCAGATATGCGCCGGCTCCCCCGACCGTCATCTTGCTGGCCGGTCTGCAAGGATCGGGCAAGACAACCACCGCGGTGAAGCTCGCCCTGCTCGCGCGGCGCGAGGGGCACAGACCGATGCTGGTCGCGCTCGACCTTCGCCGCCCGGCGGCCATCGAGCAGCTGCGGTTGCTGGCCGAGCGCGAGGGGGTGCCGTTCCACTCTGGCCAGGGCGACGTCGAGGACATCGCGCGCGCGGCCATCAAGGAGGCTTCGAGGCTCGGCCACGACGTGGTGATCCTCGACACCGCCGGCCGGCTTCACATCGACGTCGAGCTGATGGAAGAGCTGAAACGGCTCAAGGCCGCCGTGCCGGTGACGGAATCCCTGCTGGTCGCCGACTCGATGACCGGACAGGAGGCGGTCAAGGTGGGGGAGGCATTCGCGTCGGCGATCGGGCTCGACGGCATGATCCTCACCAAGCTTGACGGTGACGCGCGCGGCGGCGCGGCGCTGTCGCTGCGTTTGGCCACCGGCCAGCAGATCCGCTTCGCCGGAACCGGCGAGCGACCGCAAGACCTCGAGGTGTTCCACGCCGAGCGCATGGCCTCGCGAATCCTGGGCATGGGCGACGTTCTGAGCCTCATCGAGCGAGCCGAGCAATCAATCGATCAGGAGGCTGCGAAGGAGGTTGAGAGCCATCTGCGCTCGGGTCACCTTACGTTCGACGATTTCCTCGTCCAGGTGCGCCAGCTGCGCAAGATGGGCTCGCTGGAGGGCATCCTCGAGATGGTGCCCGGAGGGGCCGCGTTGAAAGGCCAGGTCGCGGGCGCAGACACCGAGCGCGAGGTCCGCCGCATGGAAGCAGTGATACTTTCGATGACGGCGCGAGAACGGGCTCATCCGGAGATCATCGATGGCGCCCGCCGGCGCCGCATCGCGCGCGGCAGCGGCCTTCAACCGGCGGACGTGAATCGGGTTCTGAAGGCCAGGGACACGATGCAGAAGCTTGCCAAGCAGTTCGGAAACGGAAATCGCGGAGGCAGGGCCGGCTTGAGCCGGCTCCTTGGACAAGGAGGTACGGGTTGGTCAAGATAAGACTGAGGCGGATGGGAGGCAAGAAGCATCCCTTCTACCGCCTTGTGGTGGCGGACTCGCGCTCGCCGCGAGACGGCCGGTTCATCGAACACCTCGGGTACTACGATCCGATGACAGACCCGGTAAAGGTGAAGATCGACGTCGACAAAGTCGTGCGCTGGCTCCACCAGGGCGCTCAGCCGAGCGAAGCCGCTAGGAGCCTTTTGAAGCGGGAGGGGATTCTTGAGCGACGCGCAGAGAAGTCGACCGATACGGCGTGACCAGCGGCGCGGCGGGTACAACCGAGGCTTCAGGCGTGAAGGTCCTCCCGGACCCGCGGGGCCCGGGGTCGACTACCGCGCGCTCGTCGAGTACGTAGCGCGCTCCCTGGCAGAGAAGCCGGAGGAGGTGCTCGTGGAGGCGTTCGAGCGCGGCGGCGGGACCGTGGCCATCAAGGTCAAGCTCGCGGATGCGGACGTCGGCCGTTTCATCGGCAAGGCCGGACGCAACATCGAGGCGCTGCGAACCCTGGTCCGAGTCGCATCGCTGCGCGATCGCAAGCGCGTCTTCGTCGACCTGGCTAATCCATCGCTGGCGCATTCCTCGCCGCGCGACCGCCGGCAGCAGGGCGGGGGCTCGCCTACGTGATCCGCGTCGGACAGGTGACGGGAGCGTACGGGGTCGATGGAGCCGTCAAGGTGATTCCCTTGACAGACTTTCAAGATCGGTTCAGTGCGGGCGCTACGGTAATGCTCGACGGCTGCGAACGACTGGTTGAGTGGAGCCGCGCCGGGCAGCCCGCCGGCCTGGTCGTCAAGCTGCGAGGCGTCGACAACCGCACCTTCGCGGAACTGTTCCGCGGCCGGTACCTCGAGATCCCCGACGGCGCCGCCAGGCCGCTGGACGACGGTCACTTCTACCACCATCAGGTGGTCGGGCTGGCGGTCCAGACCGGTTCGGGCCGGCAGCTGGGCACTATTGCCGAAGTCCTCGAGCGGCCCGCCAACGACGTGTGGGTGAGCCGCGACGGCAAGGTCGAGCACCTGATTCCAGCCACGCGCGACGCGGTGCTGGAGGTGAGCCTCGAAGCACGGCGCGTGGTCGTCGCCGATTGGCTGCTCGAGGTCGAGGAAGCGTAGCCACACCATGAGATTTGACGTCGTCACGATCTTCCCGGCCATGTTCGGCCCTGTGTTCGAGCACGGTGTGGTGGGTCGTGGCATCGACCGTGGGATCATCGAGCTCCACACGCACGACCTGCGCGAGCACACCCATGATCGCCACCGGCAGGTGGACGATGTGCCGTTCGGTGGCGGCCCGGGCATGGTGATCAAGCCCGAGCCGGTGTTCGAGGCGGTGGAGTCGATCCGGCCCCACAACGCCGGCCCGGTCGTCCTGCTCGAGCCGTGGGGGGAGCGCCTCGATCAGCGCCTTGCGACGGAGCTCGCGGCGGAGCCGGGTCTCATCATCGTGTGCGGTCGATACGAAGGCATCGACGACCGCGTCCGGACGGCCCTGGCGACGCGTGAGATCTCCATCGGCGACTATGTGCTGAGCGGCGGCGAGATCCCCGCGATGGTGCTCATCGACGCCGTGGCCCGGCTCGTGCCGGGCGTTGTCGGCGATCCGGCGTCTCTGGCGCACGACAGCTTTTCGGACGAACCCGCCGGGTGGCCGCAGTTCACGCGCCCGGCCGAATATCGGGGACTCGCGGTCCCCGACGTGCTCCTTTCCGGTGACCACGCGCGCATCGAGCGATGGCGCCGCCGTCAGGCGGTCGAGAGATCTTCCATGCATACCAAGGAGTTGAAAGAGTCATGAACGTCATCCAGCAGCTCGAGAAGGAGCAGCAAAAGGAGAAGGTCCCGGCGCTTCGCGCGGGCGACACGGTCAAGGTGCACGCCAAGGTCGTCGAGGGCACGCGAGAGCGAATCCAGGTCTTCGAAGGCACCGTCATCCGCGTGACCGGCGGCGGCCTGCGCCAGAACTTCACAGTGCGGCGGGTCACGCATGGCGTGGGGGTCGAGCGCACGTTCCTGATCCACTCACCGCGCATCGACAAGATCGAGGTGCTGCGCCACGGCGATGTCCGCCAGGCGAGGCTGTATTACCTCCGCGGCAAGGTCGGCAAGGAGGCCCGCATCCGCGAGCGGAGGCGTCTGATCCGCGAGGCCGAAGGCGAGCCCGAAGCCGAAGCAGAAGCCGAAACCGAGGAAGAGTCCGAGGAGTAGAAGCAGCCTGTTAAGGGATCTGGTGCCCGATGCCCTTCCTCGCTAATCTCGGATTGTGAGACCGAAGCTGTGGCGCTACGAGCGCATGGCCGGCGCCATGGGGTACACCGTGGTCGCGGGCGTCGATGAGGTGGGGATGGGCCCGCTCGCCGGCCCAGTGGTCGGCGGTGCCGTAGTGCTCGAGATCGGCACTCGGATCCCAGGGCTCGACGATTCCAAGCTGCTCACCGCGGAAGAGCGCGAGCGGCTGGACCGGATCATCCGGCGTCGCGCGCTCGCGGTTTCCGTCTGCGCGGTCGACCACGCCCAGGTCGACCGGCTGGGCCTGATCCGCGCGCGCCACCTGGCGACCGCCGGGGCGGTGGCCGGGCTCACGATTCCGGCGGAATACCTGCTCGTCGACGCCTGGGACGTGCCCGAGGCGCCGCTCCCGCAGATGGCGGTCGTGCGGGGAGATCGCATCTGTGCGTCGATCATGGCCGCGAGCATCGTCGCCAAGGTCGCGCGCGACCAGACCATGATCGAGTACGACCGCTTGTATCCCGGCTATGGGTTCGCCTGGCACAAGGGCTATGCCACGCCCGCCCATCGCGCGGCCATTAGACGACTCGGCCCAAGCCCGATCCATCGCACATCATGGGCGCCGTTTCGAGGGTTCGCCGCAAACTAGATCTCGGTCGAGCCGGTGAGAAGGCGGCGGCCGAGCTCCTGAAGCGGCGAGGCTACGAGGTGGTCGGAGCGGGGTTCACCGCACGCCGCGGAGAGATCGACCTCATCTGTCGCCGAGGGGTCGAGCTGGTGATCGTCGAGGTCAAGACGAGGACGACCGATGCGTTCGGCACGCCTGCCGAGGCCGTCGGCCAGCGCAAGCGCCGAGCGCTCGCGGCCGCCGCCGCGGAGTACCGGCTGCTGGCAGGCTGGAAGGGACCGATCCGCTATGCGGTCGTGGGTCTCATCGCGCGACCTGATGGCGGCTTCGACAGCGAGCTAACCCTCGACCCGTTCGAGTAGCTGACCTTCTCTCGGCCCCTCCCGCGCCTTCAGCGCGGGGACCCCAGAGGTATCTCCCCGAAGGGGAGAGGGGGTTAGGTCGCGGCGATGGTGCCTTCGAACGAGCGCAGGCGTGCGTTCGCAATCCAGAGAGCTGAGCCGACCAGCACGCCGGCTGCGGCGACGAGCATCACGCCGCCGCCGAGCATGGCCACGCCCAATTCCGGCGTCGAGATGATCGGTCCGATATCGATGGTACCTGTCGTCGCCTGCGCGCCGAAGACGAAAAGGGCCAGTGCTCCGATGCTGAGCACGGAGAAAGCAAGCGACGCGGCCAGCGACACGAGCGACCCGAGGACTCCCACCGACCTTCGGTCATCGGTGGCGTCGAAACGTGGATCGATGGCTCCGCCGGAAACCGAGATCGATACGAAACCCACCGCCAGCCACAGCCCGAGAATCAAGAGCTCGAGAAGCTGGCCCGGGCCGTCCTTACCGGTAAGTACGACCACGACGCTGAACACCAGGATGATCGCCAGGACCGGAGGCAGCGCCGTGAGCACCTTCGCTCGCAGCACCTGCCACATCGTGAGCGGTGCCATGCGCAGGAGCTGGAATCCCCGGCGCTCGCCAGGAATGGAAGGAAGGGCAAGAGCCGAGGACATGAAAATGGAGAGAAACGTGACCAGCGCCACGCTCGACCAGAAGCCGCTCAGGATCCGACCCTGCTGGCTGAACGCGACGACCCAACCCAACGGCAAGAGCACCGCCGGCAGCAGGCGTGTCAGGCGCCGCACGTCACGGCGAAAGCCAAGCCAGTCTTTGCGCGCGATGGCGAGAGCCGGAGAGCCTGCACCGCGCGCCCGGCCAGGTCGGATCGGCCGCTCGACCCTGCGGCGCCAGACGACCGCCGCGCCGCCGAAGATCCCCAGGCCCGAGAGCAGAGTCCGCTCGTAGAGAAGCCCAGCCATCGTCAGGAGGACTGCCGCGAAGGCGAGTGTGGCAAACGACCAGAAGAGCGCGGTTCCGATGCTCCCCGCCACGACCGCGCTCAGCGCATGGGCGGGCCAGGTCGTGGGCAGCCAGTCGATCGGCCGGACAAACGAGGTGAGGCTCGACACATCAGGACGCCCCCTCCGGCCAAATGTCTGCCGGAGGCTGAGGTTCCACGCCAGGTAGAGACCGACGCCTGTAAGCCCCGCCACGCCGGCCGCGACGTCGCGGGCCAGGCGCGCCGGCACCCATCGCGCGATAACGGTCATCAGGATCGCCTGCAGGGATGTGACAGCGACCACCTGGGCCGCGATCAGGAGCAATGCCGTCGGGTAATAGACGGGCTGCGCGCCGGCGCCTATGCCGACTCCCACAACCCCCGCGGCGAAGATCGCGCTGATGAGCAGGTTGGCATTCATTGCCAGCAGCAGCCGCGCGAAAAAGATGTCCCGTGTGCGGACGGGCGCAACGACCAGCTGCAGCAGGTCACGGCCGACGAATAACGAGGCGATCACAGTTGGGAAGCCGAGCAGCAGCATGAGCAGCGAAAGCGCCGTGACGGTGGCGCTGAGCAGCGGATCGACGCTGGAGGTCAAGAAATGGCCGGCTGTAGCGCCCACGCTGAAGATGCCGCCGGCGGCGAACCCTCCGAACAAGAGCGTGACGAGCGTCACCGCGATGAGGCCCGCCCGGTTGCGCTTGAAGAGCCGGTTGCGCTGAGCGACGAGCTGTGAGCGCAGGATCACCCATAGGGCGCCTGGCCGGCTCACGAAGCGCCCTCCAGCAAGCGCTCGATCATCTCCCGTGATTCGGGACCCGCTGTGAGCTTGAGGAAGAGATCCTCTAGGTTCGCGCCTTCGCTCCCGGCGAGGATGCGAAGCTCGTCCATCGTCCCGACGGCAACGATCCGGCCATGGTCGATGATCGCGACCCGACGGCACAGCGCCTGGGCGACCTCGAGGATGTGAGTCGACAGGAGGACAGTCGTGCCGCGCGCCGCGAGCTCCTCGAGCAGGTCTTTGACCAAGCGGGCGGATCGTGGGTCCAGGCCGTTGGTGGGCTCATCCAGCAGCAGCACCGAAGGCTCACGGATGAGCAGGGAAGCGAGGCCGATCTTCTGCCGCATGCCGTGGCTGTAGCCGCCAATCAGCTCGCCGTTCTTGTCCGCAAGGTCGAACAGGTTGAGAAGCCTGGCCATCCTTTCTTCGCGCTGCCGGCCGCTCGGCATCCTGTAGAGATCGGCGACGAAGTCGAGGAACTCTCGTCCTGTCAGGTGCGGATGAACGAAGGGCTCCTCGTCCAGGTATCCAAGACGCGCCTTTGCGGCAAGGGGCGCTGCCATGATGTCGATCCCATCGATCAGAGCGGTGCCCGACGTCGGCCTCAGAAGGCCGCACAGCATGCGCAATGTTGTCGTCTTGCCGGCACCGTTCGCGCCCAGGAAGCCGAAGATCTCGCCACGCATCGCCTGGAAGCTGACTCCGTCGACCGCCGTCACCACGCCGAAGCGCTTGACCAGCTGTCGAGCCTCGACGGCCGCGACTCCTCCGTCGAGTGGCGTCATCATCTCCCCTGAGGTTACAGGGGTCGGCGGAAGTGGCGGTCGAGTTCCGACGCGTATTTCGTGCCCAGGGTGTCCGAATTTCGCAGCAGCCAGTCGTCGATCCTAGAGGTGCCACGAGGGGGCTCTTTCGAGACCAGCAGCTCGTCCATCAAGCCGTCGAGCTCCTGAGGTGTGAGGACTACGTCGTTCACCGACCTGCCAACAACTCGCGCGGCAAGAAGGGTCAGGGCAGGTGGAGTGAAGACGATCCGCCGCGTGTGATGGATGGCGATGGCGATGCTGTCTACGAGCTCCGCGTACGACATGATGTCGGGGCCGGCCGCATCCACCGTCACGTTGTCAGTCAGGCCGGCGGCCCAGATCGCGATGTCTGCCACATCATCGCCGGCGACAGGCTGCAACCGGTAGGCGCCGTTTCCGGGGACCAGAAACACCGGCATCCGGCGCAACAGCCACGCGATGTTGTTGAGGAGGATGTCGCCCTGGCCGAAGATGAGCGTGGGCCTCACCACCGCCCAGGCCAGCCCCGATTCACGCACGATGGCCTCGGCGCGCGCTTTGCCCGAGTAGTAATCGAGCGGCGAATCGGCCGATGGATTGCTGACGCTGATGTGGACGACCTTGCGCACCCCGGCCTCGGCGGCCGCGCCGATCAGCCTTCGCGTGTTGGCGACCGCATCACCGAAGCCGATGCCCGCATGCGGGAAGCGGATCCAGTACGTGTTATACAGGACGTCGACTCCCCGGAGGCTCTGGATCAACGCCTCCCGGTCCTCGAACTGAAGGGGCGTGACGTCCACCTCCATCTCCTCGGCGCCGGGGCGATGTGGGTGATTCGTCAGCGTTCGCACACGGCGGCCCGCGGCAAGCAGGCGGCGGGCGATGAAACCGCCCGTGAAGCTGAAAGCACCCGTTACAGCGTCGAGGTTTCTGTCTGTCAAAACGGAAATCGCGTGAGGTCGTAGGCCGCCGATCCCGGCTTCACGTGTCCCAGGATGACGACGCGGGGCCGGTGCCTCACGGCTTCCGCCGGGTGCACCTCCGGCCGGAGCCCGTTGAAGATCGGGAAGCGAAGCGTGCCATCGGGCGACCACTCCGAGTACCGGACACTGACGACCAGCTCTGGTCGCACCCATTGCACGGGCCTGGTCATGATGGGCGGCGGGTCGAGCGAAGAGGCATCGCTCGCGAGGTCGGCCAGCTTTTCTTTGATCGCTTCCATCGCCGGACCGTCATAGCCTCCGCCGACGGTGCCGCACGGTAGCAAGCGTCCATCTTCGTGGTAGCCGACGAGCAGGGCATCGAACGGCTCGATTCCGGTCCAGCCGATGACAACGAAGTCGTCTGACTTCACAGCCTTGACCTTCAACCAGAACGGGCTGCGCTGGCCCGGCACGTACGGGCTGAGGCTGTGCTTCGCAACCACACCCTCGAGTCCGCGCTCGAGGCAGG
>Ga0209237_1000741_pt1 | contig 18836 bp, 22 predicted proteins | sample GraSoi013_1_40cm_2_FD_185820 | JGI IMG/M metagenome (GOLD analysis project Ga0209237, IMG submission 185820) | Grasslands soil microbial communities from the Angelo Coastal Reserve, California, USA - Sample 10_02_2013_1_40cm (SPAdes) (version 2) | ecosystem: Environmental > Terrestrial > Soil >... | reverse complement strand
TCCAGGTAGCGGAGACGATCCTCGCCAATTCGGGCCGCGACCGCACCACCTCGTTCGCGTACGCCGTGGCCTGGACCCAGCACACCAACGGCCCCCAGACCATCGGATGCTGCGCGCTGCTCCAGCTACTGCTCGGGAACATCGGCCGCCCCGGCGCCGGCGTGATGGCCCTCCGGGGGCATGCCTCGATCCAGGGCTCGACCGACGTTCCCACGCTCTACCACTCGATTCACGGGTACATGAATCACCCCTCGGCCCTGAAGCGACACGACTCGCTGCGGGACTGGCTCCTCACGGAGACGACCCCGCGGGGGTACTGGGCCAACACCCCGAAGTTCATGGTCTCGTACCTCAAGTCCATGTACGGGGCGGCGGCGACGAAGGAAAACGACTTCGGCTACGACTGGCACCCACGGATCATCGGCGATCACTCCCATCTGCCGATGTTCGTGGCGATGAACGAGGGGCGGGTGAAGGGGCTCTTGTGCATTGGCCAGAACCCGGCGACCTCGCTCAACGCCAGCGTGGAGCGCAAGGGGCTCGCCAGGCTCGAGTGGCTCGTCGTCAAGGACAACTGGCTCACGGAGACGGCGACGTTCTGGCAGAACAGCCCGGAGGTAAAGAGCGGTCAGCTTCGGAGCCAGGACATCCGGACGGAGGTCTTCTTTTTTCCGGCGGCGCAGGTCGCGGAGTACGACGGCAGTTTCACGAACACTCAGCGGATGCTGCAGTGGCACTTCAAGGCGGCCAACCCGCCCGGTGACTGTCGCACGGACCTCTGGTTCACGCATCAGCTCGCCCGGCGGCTCAAGAAGATGTACGCGGAATCGACGCTGCCGCGCGACGAGGGATTCAAGCACCTGGTCTGGGAATACGACTCGGACGACCCGCACGAGCGCGAGCGCGGCGAGCCCGACGCCCACAAGATCCTCAAGGAGATCAACGGGTACTACACCGACCAGCCGGACCGCCATCTGGCCGGCTTCGGCGACCTCAAGGACGACGGGTCCACGACCTGCGCCTCCTGGATCTACTGCGGCGTGTTCCCGGCCCCGGACCGGAACCTCGCCGCGCGCAAGCAGGCCGATCCCCCGGGAGCGCCGGGGGCGCAGCTCGACTGGGGCTGGGCGTGGCCGGCCAACCGCCGCATCCTCTATAACCGCGCCTCCGCCGACCGGGAGGGGCGGCCGTGGAGCGAGCGCAAGAAGTGGGTGTGGTGGGACGGCGCCAAGTGGACGGGCTATGACGTCCCCGACTTCGCGCCGAACAAGGCACCGCTGTCGAAGGCCGCACCAGACGCCATCGGGCTCGACGCGCTGTCCGGCAGCGATCCCTTCATCATGAAGCCCGATGGCGTCGGCTGGCTCTACGTGCCGAGCGGTCTCGCCGACGGTCCGCTACCCGCGCACTACGAGCCGGCGGAGTCGCCGGTGCCGAACCCGCTCTACCGCCAGCAGTCGAGCCCGGTCCTCAAGTACTGGAAGCTCGACGGCAACGCCCTCGCCCCCCTCGGCGATTCGCGATTCCCGCACATCATGACGACGTACCGGCTCACGGAGCATTACCTGTCGGGAGCCATGAGCCGCTGGAGCCCGTGGCTCACCGAGCTTCAGCCGGAGTTTTTCGTCGAGATCAGCCCGGAGCTGGCCGCCGAGAAAGGCATCGGCAACACCGACTGGATCGCGGTCTCGACGCCGCGTGGCCGCATTCGCGCCAAGGCCCTCGTGACGCGGCGGATGCGCGTGTTCACGATCGACGGCCGCACCGTCCACCACGTCGGCATGCCGTTTCACTGGGGTTACCAGGGGCTGAGCACGGGTGATGCTGGCAACGAGCTCACGGCCCTGGTAGGAGATCCCAACGTCTCGATCCACGAGGGGAAGGCCTTCATGTGCAACGTGGAGAAGGCGTGACCTCGAGAGGAGAAGGCGTGATGGCGGAGCCGATGGGGTTCTTCACCGACACGACGGTGTGCATCGGGTGCAAGGCCTGCGAGGTGGCCTGCAAGGAGTGGAATCAGCTCCCGGCGACGAACGGCGGCCACGGCACGCTCTCCGGGGACAGCTATGACAACACTCGCCAGCTCGACGGCATCCACTGGCGGCATGTGAAGTTCATCGAGCAGTTCAGCCCCGACCGCAGCCAGGGGCGATGGCTGATGATGAGCGACGTCTGCAAGCATTGCGTCCGGGCCGGCTGCCTCGAAGTGTGCCCGACGGGCGCGATCATCCGAACCGAGTTCGACACGGTCGTGATCCAGTCGGACATGTGCAACGGCTGCCGAGACTGTATCGGCGCGTGCCCGTTCGGGGTGATCGGCGTCAACCCGGTATCGGGCACAGCCCAGAAGTGCACGCTCTGCTACGACCGGATGAAGGTGGGCCTCGAGCCCGCGTGCGCCAAGGCGTGTCCGACCAAGTCCATCAACTTCGGTACCATCGTCGATCTCAAGAAGATGGCACAGGCCCGGCTGGGTCAGCTCCAGCAGGCCGGCGAGAATCGCGCCTACCTGTATGGCGACGACGAGAGCATGCTCGGCGGGCTCAACTCTTTCTACCTGCTCGTCGACACGCCGCAAGTCTACGGGCTGCCGCCGGATCCGCAGCTCCCATCACGGAACCTCAAGGCATCCGCCGTGTGGTCCGTGGTCGGGGCTGCCGTCGTGGGGCTCATGAGCGTGTTCAGCTTCCGGAACCGCGGAGGTGGCGATGTCTAGCACCTTCTTCACCGCTGCCCCCCACTGGCGTTGGCTGATCGTCGCCTACTTTTTCCTGGGTGGTCTCGCCGGCGGCAGCTACTTCCTCGCCACCATGATGGACCTCTTTGGGAAAAGGGAGGATCGACCCCTCGTCCGCCTTGCGTATCTGATCGCTTTCCCGGCCGTCTGCGTTTGCGGGCTTCTCCTCACCGCCGATCTCGGACGGCCGGAGCGCTTCTGGCACATGCTGGTGCAGGCCCAGACCTTCCGGCCGATGATCAAGGCGTACTCTCCGATGTCGATCGGCTCATGGGCGCTGCTTCTGTTCAGCGGGTGCGCGTTCCTGTCGTTTGTCGCGGTGCTCGCCGAGCGCGGCTGGCTCCCTTGGCCGCCCCTTCTCCGGCTGAACCCACCCGCGCCCCTGGGCCGGCTTGTGACGGCGGTCGGCGCGCTCTTGGGTCTCTATCTAGCGGGCTACACCGGGGTGCTCCTCGCCGTCACGAACCGACCGATCTGGGCGGACACCACGCTGCTCGGACTCACCTTCCTGATCTCGGCGGCGTCCACGTCGGCGGCGCTTCTGATCCTGCTCGGTTCCTTCGGGGGCGGGTCGCGGGACGGCATCCGCGCGCTCGAGCGCCTCGACGCATCCGTGCTGGTCCTCGAAGGCCTGGCCATCGCGGCGCTGGTCGCGTCGCTCGGGCGGGTCGCCATGGTCTGGTTGAATGGCTGGGGCCTCCTCCTCGCCGGAGTGATGCTGGGAGGGATCGGGCTTCCTCTGTTGCTGCACTGGCGACGGCCAAGCAGGGATTCGCGGTGGTGGATCGGTCCGGCGCTGGTCCTCCTCGGTGGGCTGACCCTTCGCGTGGTCGTCGTCTTCTCCTCGGACGGACTGTGACGAACCGCTGGCGGCGGTCCCTCGTCATTCTCGTCGTGGCCGGGGCCACCCTCGGTTGCACCAGCCCCGAGGCCACCCGGACTCGTGCGGGCGGGCCAGGAGCCGATGTCGGCAATCACCCGCGCGGGGCAGTCCAGCTCCACGCGGGGGCCCGCATGTACTACGGGACCCGAATCGACGGCGCCGGGATTGGCCAGCACGCCTTCATCGGCGGTGCCGCGGAAGCCGAGACGCGATAACGATATGTCTCCAGAGGCATCCAGCCGAGCTCTCCTCACCGTTTTGAGCGCCGAGCATGCCGAGTGGAGACCGCTCCTCGCGCTCATCGAGGAGGCGCTCCAGGAGATCGAGCGTCCAGCGTGGGCACACTCGGTGCCGGCGCTCGAGCGTTCCGGTCCCGGTCCCGAGCCGCTCCTCTCGGGCGCCGTGATCAAAGTCGCCCCAAGATCGATCGAGCGCTGGATCCGTCGGGTCATGGCAATCGCGGCCGCCGGGGCGCGGGAGGAGCCTTTCATTGCCGCGGTCACAGCCGGACGGCTCGACACGCTAGCCCTCTTCGAGGCCGCGGTGTCCCAGGACGTCGATCGCCTCGATGACCTTGCGCAAGTCGTGAGGGACACCCGCGGCGTGCTCAGGATCCTGGCTCCGATCATTGCGATGCCGATGCTCCACGCGTGCCGGCGGACGTGGGCCGACCGCGTGCCCACAGGCTGGGCGTACGGCGATTGCCCCGTCTGTGGCGGCTGGCCTTCGCTGGCGGAAATTCGAGGGCTCGACGGCAGCCGTCACCTTCGGTGCGGAGGCTGTGGCGGAGACTGGAGAACCGAGTGGCTGCTCTGTCCCTTCTGCGGTGAGCGCGATCACGGAAATCTCGGCTCCCTGGTGTCACCGGAGAGTCTCGAGCGGCAGAAGATCGAGGTCTGTGACGGTTGTCGTGGTTACCTCAAGACGCTCACGACCCTTGTGCCGATCCCCCCAGCGCACGTGGTGCTGCAGGATCTCGCTACCCTCGTCCTGGATGTGGCCGCCCTCGAGAAGGGGTACCGCCGCCCGAGCGCGAGGCGACCGCTCGCGATCAACGTCGTCGCCCAGCCCCGGCGCCTACGCGCTCTGCTCCGGCTTCGGTCGTGACGCCGCTGCGGCCGGCGCTCGTGTGTCGCGCACTGCTCGCGGCGCTCGATGCCTCCGACGGCCGGCGCCGGCGCCGCAAGCGCGACACCACGCCCGATGCCATCGGGATGTCGCTCAAACGCCGGCTCCTCGCCGAGGCGATCGAGCAAGATCCCGATCCTGAAGCCTTCGACACCTGGCTCCTCGAACGCTGTCTCGCGCGGGCCGAGGCGGTCTCGATGGGCGCGATGCGCGCCATGGCGCGAGACGTGCTCGAGGAGTGGCGGTTTGCTGCTGCCTCTGACGACTTCCAACGTTGGCTCGACGCTGGCGCCCCGTCCGAGGATCGCGGATGACCGGGAGCACGATACAGCTTCCGGAGCACACGTCAGCGCACCACCATCGCCGTACGACCGCATCGAGGAGGACAGCATGAAGGGCCTACTGGCGACCATCATCGGCGTTGCCATCGTGGCGTTCGCGAACCCCGGGGTTGCGTACGTGGTCGAGGTCGCCACGTCGATCCCCGCGACGAGCGCCGAAGACGACGCGCAGCTCAAACACGCGGTCGAGTCGGCGATCGACGATGTGCTCCACCACGCGAGCGGGTTCGTGCCGACCGTCGTGACGGTGCAGAACGCGCGAGTCCTCGGGGACCGGATCTACATCCTGCTGCTGATCGCGGATGACGACGGCGAAGAGACGATGAAGAGGCTCGGCCAGGCCATGACGGAGTTCAGGAAGGGCATGGCCACCGGAGTGCCGGAGGAGCCCGGGCCGCCGACGGAGCCCGGACAGTGACGCGCCTCTCGCGGAGATCGCTGCTCGCGTGGCTGGGCTCGGGTGCCGCCGGTCTCGCGTTCAGTGGGCCGGCGCGCGCCCAGGTCGCGCGGCAAGCCGCGACGCCGCTCCCCAGCTTCACCGGCCCGGCCGCCAATCCATACTGGAACGGCGTCAATCCGTTCGTCAGCTATCCGCAGAAGCTGCCGCTCCTTCGTATGACCGACCGGGGCATCCAGCTCGAGACGCCGCGTCCATACTTTCTGACGCCGTTCACCCCGAATGCCGCGTTCTACGTGCGCTACCATCTGGACCTCATTCCGAACGCCGTCGACTTGAGCACGTGGCGGCTCAGCCTGGAGGGCAACGTCGAGCGACCGCTCCAGATCGGCTTCGATGAGCTGGTGAAGAACTTCAAGGCCGTCTCTGTCGCGGCCGTCAATCAGTGCTCCGGGAACAGCCGGAGTCGATTCCAGCCGCGGGTCCCTGGCGCCCAGTGGGGAGACGGTGGTATGGGGAACGCCCGCTGGACCGGGGTCCGCCTGAGGGAGCTGCTCGCTTCCGTCGGCATCAAGTCTGGAACGGTTCAGCTGCAGTTCCAGGGTCTTGACCGCGGGCCAGGGCCGGAGGGCAAGGGCGCCGATGCCGTGATGAAGTCGCTGGATCTGACGGACCCGGCGCTGGATGACGCCCTCGTGGCCTACTTGATGAACGACGAGCCTCTGCCGATGCTGAACGGGTTCCCCATTCGGCTTGTCGTGCCGGGAAAGTTCGGCGTGTACTGGATCAAGCACCTCACCTGGATCCGCGCGCTCACGAGGCAGGACACGAACTACTGGATGGCCACGGCCTACCGCATTCCCGACACTCCAGACGGGAATACCACGCCCGCCAAAGCGGCCAGCGGCACGCTCAAGACGGTTCCCATCGGTCACGTGCGCATGCCCGTGCGGTCCTTCATCGTCGTGCCCGACGGGAGCAGCAAGCTGCCGTCCGGATTGCCGGTGCGGGTCCAGGGCATCGCCTTTAGCGGTGATGGCCCCGTCATGAAGGTGGAGTTCTCGGAGGACGACGGCCAGAGCTGGGTGGAAGCAACACTAGGCGAGGATCGTGGCCCATATTCGTTCCGAACCTGGGAGCACACCTGGAGACCCTCCCGCGCCGGCAAGCATGTGATCGCCGTGCGGGCCACTGATGCGAAGGGCAACGTTCAGCCCGATGCGCCGGTGTGGAACCCCGGCGGCTATCTGTGGAACAGGGTCGAGCGCCAGGCGCTGATCGTCGGCGCCGCGAGCTAAGGGGAACACCATGGCCAGCAGTCGACGTCTAGGAATCATCCTTCTGGCGGCTGCGGCCGCGCTCGCGCCGGGTTCGACGGCGCTGAGTCAGGCGACGAAGGCCCCCGGCCTCGTCCAGGAGGGCAACTATGACTCCGGCAACCTCGGGATGCAGATGCAGCCGGCACCGCACACTGATGATGCGGGCGCTGTCTACGCCGTGGGGCCGTGGCCGACGTACACGCCACCGCTCGCCGACGGAGACGGAAGAGAGCTTGTGCAAAGCTTCTGCGGTATCTGTCACAGCACGACGTATATCACGATGCAGCCCCCACTCCCGAGTGCCACGTGGGAGGGGGTGGTGAACAAGATGATCGGCACGTTCGGCGCACCGATTCCCGAACCCTCGGCACAAGCCATCCTCGCGTATCTGAAGAGCCACTACACTCCCGAGACGCGGAAGGAATAACAGGAAAAGACAGGGCTCCTCGTTTCTGCGGCGGCGGGCTTAGACCCGCGCGTTGCTCTTCTCCGGAAGCAGCAGATGGAAGGTCAGCCCGTGATCCGCGTTGCGGCAGGCCCACAGCCGTCCTCCGTGAGCCTGAGCGATGGAACGGCCGATCGACAACCCCAAGACGATCACGACCCTTGCGCCGATCCCCCCAGCGCACGTGGTGCTGCAGGATCTCGCTACCCTCGTCCTGGATGTGGCCGCCCTCGAGAAGGGGTACCGCCGCCCGAGCGCGAGGCGACCGCTCGCGATCAACGTCGTCGCCCAGCCCCGGCGCCTACGCGCTCTGCTCCGGCTTCGGTCGTGACGCCGCTGCGGCCGGCGCTCGTGTGTCGCGCACTGCTCGCGGCGCTCGATGCCTCCGACGGCCGGCGCCGGCGCCGCAAGCGCGACACCACGCCCGATGCCATCGGGATGTCGCTCAAACGCCGGCTCCTCGCCGAGGCGATCGAGCAAGATCCCGACCCTGAAGCCTTCGACACCTGGCTCCTCGAACGCCGTCTCGCGCGGGCCGAGGCGGTCTCGATGGGCGCGATGCGCGCCATGGCGCGAGACGTGCTCGAGGCGTGGCGGTTTGCTGCTGCCTCTGACGACTTCCGACGTTGGCTTGACGCCGGCGCCCCGTCCGAGGATCGCGGATGACGAGGAGCCCGCTCTTTCGCTAGCGCCGCGACGCTACGGCCACGTCCCGCAAGAACGCGCAACACCGGCGTGTCCGCGCGCGGGAGATGAGAATTTCTTCATCGCACATCGTGTGAAACGCCACGCGTGTGTCCGTCCTCAAAAGAGGTGAGAGAAAGAAAGGAGGGAGAACACATGAAGCGTGCCATTGTCCTCGCACTCGTGCTCCTCGCCGCGGTCGCGGCGCCGCTTTCCGGCGTTGCCTACGCTGGTACTAACACGGCGACGGGCACCAGCGACTTCCAGTCGCCCTAGTGTCCCGAGCGAGCGCAACCCGGTGCGTGCGGCAGATCTCGCGGTCTGTCGCACGCGCCGGCGTCGCGCTGGATGCGAAGCGCCGACCGTCGTGACGGTGCAGCACGCGCGAGCCCTCGGGGACAGGATCTACATCCTGCTGGTAATCGCGGATGACCACGGCGAAGAGACGATGGAGAGGCTCGGCCGGGCCATGGTGGAGTTCAAGAAGGGCGTGGCCACCGGAGTGCCAGGGGAGCCCGGGGCGCCGACGGAGCCCGCACAGTGACGCACCTCTCGCGGAGATCGCTGCTCGCGTGGCTGGGTTCGGGTGCCGCCGGTCTCGCTCTTAGCGGGCATGCGCGCGCTCAGATCTCGCCGCAATCCGCGACGCCGCGACCCAGCTTCACCGGCCCGACTTTCTGACGCCGTTCACCCCGAACGCAGCGTTCTACGTGCGCTATCATCTGGACCTCATTCCGAACGCCGTCGACTTGAGCACGTGGGCGGCTCAGCCTGGAGGGCAACGTCGAGCGACCGCTCCAGCTCAGCTTCGACGAGCTGGTGAAGAACTTCAAGGCAGGATCCGTCGTGGCCGACGTACACGCCCCCGCTCGCCGACGGAGAGGGACGAGAGCTTGTGCAAAGCTTCTGCGGTATCTGTCACAGCACGACGTATATCACGATGCAGCCCCCACTCCCGGGTGCCACGTGGGAGAGGCTGGTGAACAAGATGATCGGCACATTCGGCGCGCCGATCCCAGAACCCTCGGCACAGGCCATCATCGCGTATCTGAAGAGCCACTACACTCCCGAGACGCGGAAGGAATAAAAGGTAACCGTCGTAGGGACCGAACCCGACCAAAGTAGGGTAGACTTCCGTCTCGTGGGCCACCTAGCATGGGAACCTCTCGACGCTGTACGCAGGGCCGGATCCTCGATGTCATCGGCGCATCCATACTCGCTCCGGGAGGAGGTGCCCACCTCGGCGTGAGCTAGACGCTCTGATCGACCGTCTGCGTGGAGGTCATACATGGAAGCCAGCGACCGTTCCGTCCAGTTCGCCGGCGGTACTCTCGGCCGGCAACGTCACATCTGCGCGTTCTTCAACAGTATCGACGAGGAGCACAGCGTGCTCCGCTCCTTCATCAGAGATGGGCTTGACCGTGGGGAAAAAGGGTTTCACATCGTCGACCCCGACCTACGGAGCGAACACCTGAAGCGGCTCGCGGAGGCGGGTATCAATGTCGGGCGGGCAATCGATACCGGCCAGCTGGAAGTGCGGGCGTGGCAGGACGCTTACCTCCGGGGAGATTGCTTCAACCAAGACGCGATGTTGGCCTTGATCGAAGAGGTGCTCCAGTCAGGCGCAGCGACCGGCTACCCGCTCACCAGGCTGCTGGCGCATATGGAATGGGCGCTGCTCGACAAACAGGGTGTCGATGACCTGGTCGAATACGAGACACGCCTCAACTACGTGCTCCCCAAGTACGACGATCCGGTGATCTGCACGTACGATCTGTCAAAATTCGGCTCGAGCGTGGCCATGGATGTCATGCGGACGCACCCGGTGGTGATCATCGGCGGGGTCCTGCAGGAGAACCCGTTCTTCGTTCCTCCTGACGAGTTCCTCCTCGAGATCCGGGAGCGACGGTCGGTTCGCACGAGCGCCCGCCTGGCGAGCTGAGCAATGGATCCCGGCGACATCCACCGGCTGCGAACAGCGCTCAGGGATCTCGTGGCGCTTTCGACGATCCCGGCGGCGTGGGTTGGGAGAGAACCGTCTGCCGTCGCCGCTGGGCTTGCCGACGTGCTGGTCGGGTCGTTGCACCTCGATTTCGCGTTCGTGCGCCTGTGCGATCCCAACGGCGGTGCGGCCGTCGACGTCACGCGCGGCGATGCGTGGAAAGCATTTCCGCAATGGCTGCACCGTCACCTCGCTGCCATCGGCCACGCTTCGCGCAAGGAGGTCGTTCCCGACGTCGGCGGCGGTCTGGAGCCGTGCCGCGGTCTCGTCATGCCGATCGGTGTCAATGCCGACGGTGGGCTGGTTGCCGTCGCATGTGATCGGAGCGATTTTCCCTCCGAGACCGACCAGCTTCTCCTCTCCGTGGCTGCGAATCACGCCGCAACGGCATTCCAGAGCGCACGCCTCATCCATGAGCGTCGCCGCGCCGAGGAAGAGCTCCGCCAGGCGCGCGACGAGCTCGAGCTGAAGGTGACCGAACGGGCGGGCGAGCTGCAAACGATCCTCGATGCCTCACCCGTCGGAATCGTGCTCTTCGGGCGGGACCAGGCGGTCCAGCGCTGCAACGCTGCATTCGAGCGCCTTGTTGGCTGGACAGCCGACGAGATCGTCGGTCGTCGACTTCGCCTGCCGGAGAGCATCGAGAAGCGCTGGACGTCGCTCGTGGCCCGGCTCAATCGCGGCGAGAGACTCTCCGGTCTCGAAATCCGGATCACGCGCAAAGACGGGTCCGAATTCGACGCCGCCTTAGCGTGCGCGCCCTTCACCGATGAGCGAGGAGGGCCGGCAGGGTTCGTGGCCAACATCGAGGACATCAGCGATCGTAAGCGGGCTGAAGAGGCCCTGCGGCGGAGTGAGGCGTATCTGGCCGAAGCCCAGCGGCTCAGCCATACGGGTAGTTGGGCGCGGGACATAGTCACCAACCAGTACACCCACTCCTCCGACGAGTACGCGCGCTTGTTTGGCTTCGATCCCCAACGTGATCGACCGTCACGGGCCGAATTTCTCCAGCGCATTCATCCGGAGGATCGAGAGCGGCACGCCGAAATCATCGACAAAGCCGCCCGTGAACCGATGGACTATGAGGTGGATTACCGCGTGGTCCTTCCGGACGGAACCGTGCGGTGGATCCACGCCGTCGGCCATCCGGTGTTCAGCGCCTCCGGCGACGTCGTCCAGTTGGTCGGCACCGTCATGGATGTGACCGAACGCAGACGCGCGGAAGAGGAGCACCAGGCCCATCTCGGGTTCCTCGAGAGCATGGATTGGGTGAACCGCGCCATGCAGGGAACGAACGACCTGGAGCAGATGATGAGCGATGTGCTCGAGGTCGTCCTGTCGGTCTTCAATTGCGATCGAGCGTGGCTGGTCCATCCCTGTGATCCGGACGCCGCGTCGTGGAAAGTGCCGATGGAGCATACTCGGCCCCAATTCCCTGGTGCCTTCGCCCTGGGACGCGACCTCCCCGTCGATCCTGAAATCGCGAACGTCTTCCAGATCGTGAGAGCGTCCAGCAGTCCTGTGCGATTTGGTCCGGCGTCCGACCATCCGCTGCCGGCGGAGACCGCGACCCGGTTCGGCATACAGTCCATGATGGGTATGGCGATCCATCCCAAGGGGAATCAGCCGTATATGTTGGGGCTGCATCAATGCTCGTACCCGCGAGCCTGGACACCGCAGGAAGAGCGGCTCTTCCAGGAGATCGGCCGACGGCTGGAGGACGCCCTGACCAGTTTGCTTATGTTTCGCAGCCGGGGCGAAAGCGAGCGCAGACTCGAAGAGGCCCAACGCATCTCGCACGTCGGCTACTGGGAGCGCGATCTCGCGACCAATCGCTACACCTGGTCGGACGAAAATTACCGCATCTTTGGACTGCGGCCCCAGGAACGTAGCCTGAGCTTTGACGACGTCCAGGCGTTAGTCCACCCCGCAGATCGTGACATGCGCGCGGCGGCAGTGGCCGAGGCACTTCGGGGTGGCCGCCGCTACGACGTGGAATACCGCGTGGTGCGGCCCGACGGCGAGGTGCGCTTCGTCCGCAGTGAGGGCGACGTGGTCAGGGACGAGGCGGGCCAGCTCCGCCGCGTGTTCGGCACCGTGCAAGACATCACCGAGCGTAAGCGGGCCGAGCAGCGCCGCATGGCGCAACACACGGTCACACACATCCTCGCGGAGGCGACCACGCTCGAAGAAGCCACGCCCAACATACTTCGGGCCGTGTGCGACTGCCTCGGATGGGACCTGGGCGCGCTGTGGCGCCGCGACCGCGAGGCGGGGGTGCTGCGCTGCATCGAGATGTGGCACAAAGAATCCGTCGAGGTCCCGGACTTCGAGGCCGCCAGCCGCGAGAGCACGTTGAAGCCCGGGGTGGGGCTGCCGGGGCGAGTGTGGTTGAGCCGTGAACCCGCGTTCAGTCCCGATGTCGTGCAGGATGCTAATTTTCTGCGTGCACCCATCGCCGCGCAGAAAGGGCTGCACACCGCGCTCGCCATTCCCATCCTGCTCGGCGGCGAAGTCCTCGGGGTCATGGAGTTCTTCAGCCACGAGATACGGCGGCCCGAACCTCACCTGCTCAACGTCATGGCCACCATCGGCAGCCAGATCGGGCAGTTCATCGAGCGCAAGCAGGCCGAGGATGCGTTGCACCGTGCTCAGGCGGAGCTGGCGCATGTCACGCGAGTGGCAACGCTGGGAGAGTTGACGGCCTCGATCGCCCATGAAATCAACCAGCCGCTCGCCGCCGTGGTCAACAACGCCACGGCGTGCGTGCACTGGCTCGCGGCTCAGAACCTGGAGGAGGCGAGGCAATCCGCCGAGTCGGTCATCGCAGACGGTCACCGGGCCGGCGAAATCATCGCCCGGATTCGGGCCCTGGCCAAGAAGGCGCCTTCGCGGAAGGACTGGGTTGACGTGAACGAAACGATCCTCGAGGTCGTCGCGCTTGCGCGCAGCGAGGTGCAGAGCAATGGCGTCTCCCTCCGGTCGCGGCTCGCGGAGGACCTGCCCCTCATTCTGGGCGACCGAATTCAATTACAGCAAGTGCTCCTCAATCTGATCATCAACGCCATCGAAGCGATGAATGAAGTCAGCGATGCTCCGCGAGAGTTGTTCATCGCTTCAGCCAAAGACGACTCGCAGGGCGTGCTCGTCGCAGTGCGTGATTCGGGCCCTGGGCTAGATCTGGGTGGTCTCGACCGCCTCTTCCACGCCTTTTACACAACCAAGCCTCAAGGGATGGGCATGGGGCTGGCGATAAGCCGCTCGATCGTGGAGGCCCACGGCGGGCGGCTCTGGGCGACCGCAAATGTGCCGCACGGCGCTGTCTTTCAGTTCACGCTGCCGATTGGCGCCGACAAGGTGGCCTGACCGAACGGCGACCCCTCTTCCGAGAGTCTCCCTACCCGACGAAAGTAGGGAGCATCCGTACCCGACGAACGTCGGGTAGAAGCGTCCCGCCTCTCCGAGTAGCCTTCGCAACAGATTCGACTCCAACGTTCACTGACGACGACGGAGAGGCGAGATGAACCTTCAGGTGGTGCTCGAACGCGAGACCGATGGCGTCGCTCACCAGCGGCGCGCAGACCGCGATCTCGACCTTCTAGACGCGCTCCGGCGTCGCGAGCCGATGGCGGCGGAGTGTCTCGTCACCCGGTACGGCGAGCGCGCGTATCGGCTGGCTCGCCGCATCACCGGCAATGGCCAGGATGCGGAGGAGGTCGTGCAGGACGCCTTCTGGACCGTGGTGCGAAAGATCGACACCTTCCGCGGCGAGTCGGCATTCGGGTCCTGGCTCTACCGCATCGTGGCGAACGCCGCCTACCAGAAGCTCCGCGGCCGGCCGGGCGGCCGGCGAGAGCTCTCGCTGGACGAGCTGCTGCCGTTCTTCGACGAGAGCGGTCACGTCACGCCCACGGCCGACTGGTCGCCGCGCGTGGACGATCCTTCGCTCCAGGCCGAGCTGCGGACGGCGCTGACCGCGGCGATCGCCGAATTGCCCGCCGCCTACCGGATCGCGTTCGTGCTGCGCGACGTCGAGGGGCGGTCGAATCTCGAGATCGCGGAGACCCTCGGGCTCAGCGTCCCCCTCGTGAAGACGCGCGTGCATCGCGCCCGGTTGTTCCTCCGGAAGCGGCTGGGACACGACGTGACGACGATCGACACAACGACCGCCACGGCATACGCCTCGTGATGGGCTGGGCGACGGGAAACCGCGTCATGTGCGACTTCCTCCATCGCGGCATCGTGTCACCCACGCCGCGCGAGCTGACCGACGACTCTATCGAGCTCCTCGCCGGCACGCTCGAGGCAGCCCTCGGCGGCTAAGGAGTGCGGCCATGAAGGTGCTGGAGATTATCGAGACCGAAACCGATTTCAGCGTGGTCGACGACGCGTTTCGCGAGCCCGAACGCGAGCTCGTCCAGGCGCGCAAGCAGAACGCGAAGCTACAGAACGCCCTCCGCGAAGCGCGTGACGAGATCGCGGCGCTCAGGGCAGAGGTCGACAAGCTGTGCGCGCCGCCGTCCAGCTACGGGGTGTACCTGTCGGCAAACGCGGACGACACCGTCGATGTCCTGGCGCACGGTCGCAAGGTGAAGGTCAGGCTGAACCCCGCCATCAAGGCCGAGTCGTTGCGGCCGGGACAGGAGCTGGCTCTGAACGAGGCGCTCAACGTCGTGGCCGCTGCAGGATACGAGATCCAAGGCGACGTGGTCGTGCTCAAGGAGCGACTCGACGACAAACGCGCCGTGGTCACGCTCCGCGCCGATGGCGAGAAGGTCGGCATCATCGCCGATCCACTCCGCTCGGTGCGCTTGAAGTCGGGCGACCACCTCTTGATGGATCCGAAGTCGGGCTACCTGCTCGAGCGGCTGCCCAAGACCGAGGTCGAAGATCTCGCGCTCGAAGAGGTCCCCGAGATCGGCTATCGCGATGTCGGAGGTCTGGGCCCCCAGATCCAGGCCATCGAGGACGCAGTCGAGCTGCCATACCTGTATGCCGATTACTACAAGGAGTACAAGCTCAGGCCCGCCAAGGGCGTGCTCCTCTACGGGCCGCCCGGATGCGGCAAGACGATGATCGCCAAGGCGGTGGCCAATAGCCTTGCCGACAAGCTCTCGACGAAGCGCGGCGAGAAGATCAACGGGTACTTCCTGAACGTCAAGGGGCCGGAGCTGCTCAACAAGTACGTGGGCGAGACGGAGAGGAAGATCCGCGAGATCTTCCAGAAGGCGAAGGAGAAGGCGGCCGACGACGTGCCGGTGGTCGTCTTCTTCGACGAGATGGATGCGCTCTTCCGGACGCGCGGGACGGGCATCTCCTCCGACGTCGAGACGACGATCGTCCCCCAGTTCCTCACCGAGCTCGACGGCGTCGAGGGCCTGCGCAACGTCGTCGTCATCGGCGCCTCCAACCGGCCGGATCTGATCGATCCGGCGATCCTGCGGCCAGGCCGGCTCGACGTGAAGATCAAGATCGACCGGCCGGATCGGGTGGCTGCCGGCGACATCTTCCGCAAGTACCTGACGAGCGACCTTCCCATCGCGGCGGCGGAGGCGCGGCAGCACGGCGGCGTCCCGACGGCCCTCGAGACGATGATCGAGTCGGCGCTGGAGGCGATGTACAGTCGCGATGAGGACAATCAGTTCCTCGAGGTCACCTATGCCAGCGGCGACAAGGAGGTCATGTACTTCAAGGACTTCGTGTCGGGCGCGATGATCGAGTCCGTGGTGCGGCGGGCCAAGAAGTTCGCCCTCAAGCGCTACATCGGCGGCGCCGACAAGGGCCTCACCAGCGACGACCTGTTCACCGCTGTGCGCGAGGAGTTCAAGGAGAACGAGGATCTGCCCAATACGACCAACCCGGACGACTGGGCGAAGATCGCCGGCAAGAAAGGCGAGCGCATCGTCTATGTCAAGTCGCTCGTCGGCCGGGCCAGCCAGCCGCAGCGGAACGTCGAGAAAGTCGTCAACACCGGTCAGTACCTGTAAGGCTGGCGGCGACCGTGCGGCGCCCGGCGCGAGGCGCGATGCTCGCGGCCATCGGCCTGTTCAAGCTGACGAAGGGCACGCTCCTCGTGGCCCTCGCGCTCGAGCTGTTGCGCGTCGGTCACGACGGTCTCGCCGGGGTGCTGGCACAGTGGGCGACCCGACTGCACATCGATCCGGATGGCCGTTACCTCGGCCCGGCGCTCCAGGCGATCGCGGCTCTCGACTGGCGCCAGCTGGAGCTGGCAAGGGCCGGGCTGTTCGTCTACGGGGCGTTGTTTCTGACGGAAGGGACGGGGCTGGTGCTCCGGAAGCGATGGGCCGAGTACTTCACCGTCATCGCCACAGGCTCGCTTATTCCGCTCGAGGTGTACGAGATCGTACGACGCCCCGACGGGCTCCGAATCACCGCCTGCCTCGTCAACGTGGCGATCGTGTGGTATCTGGCGCGGGGGCTCCGCCGCCGGCCGCGATGATCCGAAGATGAGCAACCCTTCGCTCGCCGATCATGTTCTTGTGGGAACACGCGGCAGGGCGACAACGATGACGAGGTCTAACCTCACTCCCGACGCGAAGGCGTCGTCGGGGGAGCCGATTCGGCAACGCGCGATGGCTCGCCTTCGTCGTCGTTGTCGGCGTCCGCGTCGCGGGCCAGTGGCGCTGCGAGCGTGCGCTCGATGGCCTTCTGCTCGTCCCTGAGCGTCGCCTCGGCCCGCGCGACGACCGTCATGAAGCGCGCGTGGATATCGGGTCGGATCGGAGCTCTGGGCCTCATCCGCCGGGCCGCCTCACCTTGGCCATTCGAACCGTTCCGTGTCGTCCTCCCCGCTCGCTTCTTCCGATGCTGGAGGACGAGCCGCCTTGCTCATAGCCTCACGACTGAACCTGTGGCACGACAACTCCTCGCCGTCACCGCTGAGACGGCGACGGTGGCGGCGGTGGTATGCTCGCCGCAGGCGCCTTGCCGAGCCTCGCCGAGGGGCGTGACGTTGTGCTTGTTGGGATGACGTCTTCGCGCCCTCCGGGTGCTTCGAGAAGCACTTCCAGCAAGAACCCGACAAAGTCCGCGGCTCGTGCGAACCGACCGTCGCTCCCGTATCTCGAGGAGGAACTCGTCAGGAGGAACGAAGAACGAGTTCTCCTGCGGCACCCGTGGCCGCGACGGAAGTACTCCCCACACTGGCGGCGCTGCGGTACGCGCTCGGCGTCATCCCGGTGACCCGTCGAAACGTCGTCGTGAAGTGACTCGCCGTCCGAAATCCCACTAACTGCGCGATCTCGACGATCGGCGCCGTTCGAGCCGCCAGCAACGCTCGAGCCGCGTCGATCCGGCGCCGGACCAGGAATCGATGCGGGGGCACGCCGGTGCTTTGCTTGAAGAGTCGCGCGAAATGATAGGGGCTCATGTGGACGAGGGCACTGAGCTCCGCGAGGCGAAGGTCCCGCTGGAGATTCTCCTGGACGTACTCCATCACACGTCGGAGTCTGCACGCCGGCAGTTCGCTGCGCGCCCCTTCGGCCGCCTCGGCCATCTGATTCACGAGCCGTACAAAGGCGCGGCCGTTGCATCCAACGTCGTCATGGCATCGCCCAGGTGTCTCCGGAGGAACAATCGGGCGCGGTGCACGCGAGCCTTCACGCTCGGGGCGCTGAGGCCCAAGACTTCCGCGATCTCGAGATTCGACAGGCCCTCGACGTCGCGCAGGACCAGCACCGTCCGAGCGCCGGGGGGTAAGTCGTTGATCGCCGAGGTCAGCGCCACCCGCAATTCAGTCTGGACCGAGTGGTCGTCCACGCGGGCCGACCAGTCGGCCATGGGTCCGACGTAGCGGCCTCGCGCATCGAACGGCGGGAGCACGTCATCCAAAGACAGGTCTCGATCTCGGCTCTGCCGGCCGCGGAGTTTCTGATAGGCCGCGTTCGCGACGATCCGGTAGAGCCAGGAGCCGAAGGCCGACTCACCCCTGAACGTATCGATCTTCCGGACCACGCTCCAGAACGCGTCCTGCACGGCCTCCTCTGCATCCTGCCCGTTTCCGGTGATGCTCGTGGCCAGGCGATACGCGCGCTCACCGTACGTGGTGACGAGACGCTCCGCCGCCGTCGGCTCGTGCAGTCGAAGCGCTTCCAGAAGGTCGAGATCCCGGTCTGCACGCGGCCGATGAGCGACCGTGCTCGGTTCGGGTTCGAGAACCGCTTGAAGACTCATGTCAACGTCCTCCGTCTCGAGAGTCGGCCAGCATCTCGTCCTCGAACGAGCCCGAATCTCGGCGTCGCTCCTCGCTCAACGCAGGGCGGCCCGTACAGCATCCAGCAGCGCATCACTGTGGAAGGGCTTGTCGAGGAACGCGACCGCGCCCGCCTGCAGGGATCGCCGGCGCGTCTCCTCGTCGCCGTGCGCAGTCAGGATGACGACACGAATGCGGGAGTCTCTGAACGCCAGCTGCCGCAGGAGGTCGAGGCCGCTCATCCCGGGCATCTGCAGATCGAGCACCAGGCAACCGGTGTTCTCTCGCTGGGCGGATCTCAAGAACTCGTCCGCAGAGGCGAACGTCTCCACTCCGAAGCCCACCGACCGCAGAAGATTGCTGAGAGACCGACGCAGTGATTCGTCATCATCCACGACGGAGATCACCGGCCTGTCGCTCTTACCCATGCGTCCCTCGCTGTCCTTCGGTGGAACATCGGAATCGGGTCGATCTTCTACTAGACTAGGTCGTCAGGCGGGACGCGTCTACCCTACCTTGGTCGGGTTGGGCCACTCCCGGCAGGGGTAATTCCGAGGCGCAAGGCGCTCCGGACCAGATCGGCCAGAGACCCGGCCTGCATCTTCTGCATCACGTGCCCACGCTGTTCCTTGACGGTGGCTTCGCTGGTTCCCAACTGCCCGGCGATCTGCTTGTTGAGCAGACCGGC
>Ga0209237_1000739_pt1 | contig 18843 bp, 16 predicted proteins | sample GraSoi013_1_40cm_2_FD_185820 | JGI IMG/M metagenome (GOLD analysis project Ga0209237, IMG submission 185820) | Grasslands soil microbial communities from the Angelo Coastal Reserve, California, USA - Sample 10_02_2013_1_40cm (SPAdes) (version 2) | ecosystem: Environmental > Terrestrial > Soil >... | reverse complement strand
CGACGCCGAGGAAGCGGTGCGGCTGATCGATGCCCATCGCATCGCGCACGTCTCGGACTTTCCACCGGTGCTGGCCAACTTGCTGGACGCGGCGCACAAGCTCGGCAGCAAGCTGCCGAGCCTCACGCACGTCTCGGGCCTCGACGCGCCCCCGACCATTCAGCGCCTGCACGCGGAGACCCAGGCCCAGTTCTGGACGGGCTTCGGTCAGTCCGAGACCAGCGGGTTCGTCAGCATCCAGCGCGTGCGGGACAGACCCGGAGCCGCCGGCAAGCCCATCCCCCTGTGTCGGGTACGGCTGGTCGACGACTACGATCGCGACGTGCCCGTCGGCACGCCCGGCGAGATCCTGGTGCGTGGGCCGGTGGTGTTCCAGGGCTACTTCGGCCAGCCGGACGTGACCGCCCACACCCTGCGCAACGGCTGGCACCACACCGGCGACGTCGGCCGCTTCGACGACGAGGGCTGGCTCTACTACGTCCGGCGCAAGCCGGAGAAGGAGCTGATCAAGCCCGGCGGCGAGAACGTGTATCCCGCCGAGGTCGAGTCCGTCATCGTCCAGATGGACGGCGTCAGCGCCGTGTGCGCCTACGGAGTGCCCGACGTCAAGTGGGGCGAAGCCATCAAGGCCGTCGTGGAAGTCCGGCCGGCCGACCGATACACCGCCCAGCAGGTCGGCGACTTCGTCGCCTCGAAGATCGCGCGCTTCAAGCGCCCGCACGCGGTGGCGTTCACCGACGCGCTGCCGCGCACCGCCGATGGGACAGTGGACCGCGAGGCGGTCAAGGCCAGGTGGGGCGCCGAGCCCGCTTAGGCGATCTGCTCCGCTCGTTACGAAAGACGCCGAATGAAAGTCTTCGCCGAGCATCACGACATGTTCCGCGCGACGGTGCGCGCCTTCGTCGAGCGGGAGGTGATGCCGCACGTCGAGGCGTGGGAGGCCGCCGGCCGCATCCCGAAGACCATCTGGCCGCGCATGGGCGAGCTCGGCTTCCTGGGAGTCGAGTACGACGAGAAGTACGGCGGCGCCGGCGCCGACCTGTTCACGACGGCGGTCCTGCACGAGGAGTGCGCGCGGTCGCGCTCGGGCTCGTTCGCGATGGCCGTCGGCGTCCACACGGACATGGCCTCGCCCCACCTCTACTGGACGGGCCGCGAGGCGCTGAAGGAGAAATACCTGCCTGCGATCTGCCGCGGCGAGAAGCTCTGCGCGGTCGCGGTGACCGAGCCCGGCGGCGGCAGCGACGTCGCGGCGATCAGCACGCGGGCCACCCGCGACGGCACCCACTACGTCCTGAACGGCTCGAAGATGTTCATCACGAACGGCGCCCTGGCGGACCTCTACTTCGTCGCCGCCCGGGTCGAGGCCGGCGAGGCGACCCGCCGCCACCAGGGCATCTCGATGTTCCTGGTCGAGCGCGAGACGCCGGGGTTCAGCGTGAGCCGCACGCTCGAGAAAACGGGCATGCTCGCCTCGGACACCGCCGAGCTCACCTTCCAGGACGCGCGCGTGCCCGCCGAGAATCTGCTCGGCCGCGAAGGCGTCGGGTTCTACGAGGTCATGCGCGTCTTCCAGCGCGAGCGCCTGGTGGCCGGTCTGCACGCGGTCGCCATGTCCGAGCGCGCGCTCGAGGACACCATCGCCTACGTCCGCGAGCGCCACGCGTTCGGTGGTCCGCTCTCGGAGAAGCAGATCGTGCGCCACAAGCTCGCCGACCTCGCCACGCTGATCGAGGCCGGGCGGCGGCTGACCTACGCGGCGTGCCAGCACTACGCGGACGGCGGCGAGGCGGTGCGCGAGGTGTCCATGGTCAAGCTCTTCACCGCCGAGATGGCCAACCGCGTCGCCTACGACTGCGTGCAGCTGCACGGCGGCTACGGGTACATGCGCGAGTACGCGATCGAGCGCTTCGCGCGCGACGTCCGGCTCTTCACGATCGGCGGCGGCACCAGCGAGATCATGAAGGAGATCATCGCCAAGGAGCTCCACCTCTAGCCCTGGCGTGAGCGCGCCTGACTTCGTCGCCATCGGACACGTGACCCTCGACCGCATCGGCGAAGCCACGCGCCCGGGCGGGGCGGCCCTCTTCGCCACGGTGACGGCGCACCGGCTCGGGCTCTCGGTCGGGCTCCTCACGAGCCACGGCGACGACTTTCCGCTCGACCTGATTCCGTCGAAGGTCGAGGTCGTCACGGTCCCGGCCGCCGACACGAGCCGGTTCGAGCACCGGCTGGACCCCGGCGGGCGCGTGTCCCACGTCCGCGCCGTCGCCGGACCGCTGACGATGGCCGACGTGCCGGACGACTGGCGGGCGGCCCCGCTGACCTTGCTGGCCCCCGTGCTCGACGAGGTCGACCCGATGATCGCGACCCTGTTCACCGACGGCGCCGTGGGCGCGGCGGCGCAGGGATGGCTACGCGACGCGACGTCCGATGGGCTCGTCGTGCCTCGGGCCTGGCAATCGCCCGAGCGACTGCTGCAATCGGTCCAGGCGCTGTTCCTGAGCCGCGAGGACATCCGAGGTCAGGAGGGCGTGGTGGCCGAGTGGTTCCAGCGCATGCCCGTCGGCGTCCTCACGGCCGACCGCGACGGGGCGCTGCTCTTCGTCAACGGCGAGCGCTACGAGATTCACCCGCGACCGGCCCGGGAGGTCGACCCGACCGGCGCCGGCGACGTCTTCGCGGCGACCTTCCTCATCCAGTATCAGCGCGACGGCGACCCGTGGGAGGCAGCGGCCGCCGCCGCCTGCGCCGGCTCGCTCGCGGTCGAAGGCCAGGGGTGGTCGGCGGTCGCCGATCGCGCGGCCCTCGAAGCCGCGCTCGCCGACTACCGGCGAAGTCTGTGAGGCCGGGCGCAGTTCTTGACACGCGTCCGAGCGGCGGCCTAACCTGGGTTTGGTAGTGCGCGCCGCAGGCCGTCGCGGGCTGGGGCCCCGCCGGCCGAGGCGCGGCTATAGATTATGGATCGCGCCATCCGGATCACCGCGGGATCGGTGTCGTGGACGGCGTGACCACCAATCCCTCGCTGATCGCCAGAGAGAAGCGTCCGTTCCGGCCGCTCGTCGAGGAGATCTGCGCGATCGTCCCCGGCGACGTGAGCCTCGAGGTGGTCGCCACGGACTTCGAGGGGATGGTCAAGGAGGGCGAGGAGCTGTCCCATGTCGCGCCGAACGCCGTCGTGAAGTGCCCGCTCACCAAGGACGGCCTCAAGGCGGTGAAGTATCTCTCCGGCAAGGGCATCCGCGTCAACCAGACGCTCTGCTTCTCGGCGACCCAGGCGCTCCTGTCGGCGAAGGCCGGCGCCGTCTACATCAGCCCGTTCCTCGGGCGCCTCGACGACATCGCCCACGTCGGCATGGACCTCATCCGCGACATCTGCGAGATCTACCGCGTCCAGGGCTACAAGACGCAGGTGCTCGCCGCGTCGATCCGCAATCCGCTCCACGTCGTGGACGCCGCGAAGGCGGGCGCCCACGTCGCGACGATGCCGTTCGCGGTGCTCGAGCAGCTCATGAAGCATCCGCTGACCGACATCGGGCTCAAGAAGTTCCTCGACGACTGGGCGAAGCTCGGCGAGAAGATCTGAGCCACCGCATCAGGCACTCAGCGGCCTGACGGCGCCGCTGGCGCACCCGGACTCGGGGCGTCCCCCGATCAGTCGTCGAGGCGCGCCTCCCCGAGCCCGATTCGCATCGCTTCGACATCGAGCTCTTGCTCGAGCCGGTGGAGGATCTCGTCGCTGATGGCGCCCTGATCGCGGAGTGCGATCAGGGTGCGGCGCTCCTCGATGAGCGTCGCCTGGCGGAGCCGGCGAAAGGCCGCCTGGGCCCGGGCCGCGGCCTCGCTGTCGCCCACGTCGAGCGGCGAAGCCCGCCTCACCTTCTGGGTGTAGATCGCACGAAGACGGTCGACGTCCGCGGGGCGCGGCCATGAGGCGGTCGCGAGCTGATCGAGCCGGGCCAGGACGGCCTGGGCCGCCTCCTCCCGGGCGCGCGCTTCCTCCAGCTCGAGCGTGCGGTCCTCGTCCAGGTTCAAGGCGCGAACCAGCGGCGTGAGGCTCAGCCCCTGCAGGACGAGCGTCGACAAGATCACCGCGAAGGTGAGCAGGATGATGTCGTCGCGGAACGGAAACGGCGCGCCCGACGCCGTCGTCACCGGCAAGGCGAGGGCGGCGGCCAGCGAGACGATGCCGCGCATCCCGATCCATGCGACCAGTAGCACCTGACGCCAGGAAGGCATGGGGTCTCGCCGTCGTAGCGAGGGACTGACGAGCCGCGGGATCCCGACGGCGAGCGGCACCCAGACGAGGCGGACGCCGATGGCGGCGGCACTGATCAGGGCGCCCCGCCACATGATCGTGCCGAGATTCCCCGGGAGACCCGTCTCGCGGATCGCGCCGAGCTGGAGTCCGATCAGAATGAAGATGACCCCGTTCAGGAGAAAGACGAGCAGATCCCAGACGGCTCGCGACTGAATTCGCGTGGCCGGAGCCACCAGCGCGCTGAAGCCCTGACGGACATAGAGGCCGCCGACCACACAGGCAAGCACGGCCGAGGTTTGCGCTCGCTCGGCGATGACCCAGGCGGCATAGGGCGCCAGAAGCGTGATGGCGGTCTGGGCCAGGCTGTCGTCCGTGAGACGGAGCGCCCGGCTGGCTCCCATGCCCACGATCAGGCCGATGAGGACACCGCCCGCTGAAGCCAGGGCGAACTGCCAGAGGGCCTGCGTGACCACGAGAGCTCCGGTGCCCGCGGCGGCGACCGCCGTGCGGTACAGCACCAGCGCCGCGGCATCGTTGATGAGGCTCTCGCCCTCGAGGACGGTGACGATCCGATAGGGGATACCGAGCCGCCGGGCGATGGCGGTGGCGGCGACGGCGTCCGGCGGGGACACGATGGCCCCGAGGGCGAGCGCCACCGGCCAACTCATGCCAGGTATCAGGACGCGCGCCACAGCGGCGACCGCGATCGTTGTGGCCAGCACCAGGCCCACCGCGAGCAGCGTGATCGGCCGGAGGTTGGCCCGAAAGTCCCGCAGCGACGTGAAGTACGCGGCCGCCCACAGGATGGGCGGCAGAAAGATCACGAACACCAGATCCGGATCGAGGCGCACGATCGGGACGCTCGGCACGACACCGACGGCGAGCCCGCCGACCACGAGAAAGATGGGATAGGGAATCAGCACGCGGCGGGCGACTGTGACGAGAGCAAGCACCGCGACGAGCAGCACAATGACGGTCTCGAGCTGACGCAGATCCGACACTCCCCGTCAGTATGATCCCGATCGCGCCACGACGGGAGTGAAGCGCGGGGACGCCGGCTTGCGCTTGTGCAACACGAGGCGCCGGCGGGTCCCTCCCACGACTGGGCGAAGCTCGGCGGGAAAATCGGAGTCGCCCGCCATCTCGACGGCGTCAGGGTCTTTCCGTCCCTGGTTTCAGGTATTCACTTGATTTCCGGAACGACCCCCAAGGCCAAGCCTGAGTCAACTCTGTAGAGCCCTCTCTGTAGAGCTCTCTACTGGCGTCGCCGCGCCGAGAAACCACCTCGTGGCGGCGTGAGACGTGCGGCTGTTCGTGACAAGCGACAAGGGACTGATGGCCTAGCTATCCCGCGGGAGCGGGGCGAACCTCCGCTCCCTTGATGACCTGCGCCCCCCAGGGAGGATCCGCCATGGGCAAAGTGATCGGCATCGACCTCGGCACCACCAACTCGGTCGTCGCGGTGATGGAAGGGGGGAGCCCGATGGTCATCCCCAACCAGGAGGGAAGTCGTCTGACTCCCTCGGTCGTTGCCTTCACCAAGGACGGCGAGATCCTCGTCGGCCAGGTGGCGAAGCGCCAGGCCGTCACGAACCCCGAGAACACCGTCTTCTCGATCAAGCGGTTCATGGGCCGCCGCTACGACGAGGTCCAGCAAGAGATCAAGCTCGTCCCTTACAAGGTCGTGAAGGCTCCCAACGGCGACGTCCGCATCGAGATCCGGGGCAAGCAGTATTCCCCGCCCGAGATCTCGGGAATGATCCTCAGAAAGCTGAGGGAGGCGGCAGAGGCCCATCTGGGCGGGAAGGTCGCCCAGGCCGTGATCACGGTGCCCGCCTACTTCAACGACAGCCAGCGCCAGGCCACGAAGGACGCCGGGAAGATCGCGGGCCTCGACGTGCTCCGCATCATCAACGAGCCCACCGCCGCCGCCCTCGCCTACGGCCTCGACAAGAAGACGGACGAGCAGATCGCCGTCTACGACCTCGGGGGCGGCACGTTCGACATCTCGATTCTCGAACTCGGCCAGGGCGTTTTCGAGGTCAAGGCGACCAACGGCGACACCCACCTCGGCGGCGACGACTTCGACCAGCGCGTGATCGACTGGATCGCGGAGGAGTTCAAGAAGGAGAACGGCGTCGATCTCCGGCGGGACCGCATGGCGCTCCAGCGCCTGAAGGAGGCGGCCGAAAAGGCCAAGATCGAGCTCAGCTCGACCCTCCAGACCGAGATCAATCTGCCGTTCATCACCGCCGACCAGACCGGTCCCAAGCACCTCGTCATGACCTTGACCCGCGCCAAGCTCGAGGCGCTCGTCGCCGATCTCGTCGACCGAACCGTCGAGCCGTGCCGGCAGGCGATGAAGGATGCCGGGGTCACCGCCGGCGACATCGACGAGGTGGTCCTCGTCGGCGGGCAGACGCGGATGCCGAAAGTCCAGACGCTGGTCACGCAGCTCTTCGGCAAGGAGCCCCACAAGGGCGTGAACCCCGACGAGGTGGTCGCCGTCGGCGCCGCCATCCAGGGCGGCGTCCTGGCCGGCGACGTCAAGGACGTCGTGCTGCTCGACGTCACGCCGCTGTCGCTCGGCGTCGAGACCCTCGGTGGCGCCATGACCGTCCTGATCCCACGCAATACGACGATTCCCACCCGGAAGAGCGAGATCTTCAGCACGGCTGCGGACAACCAGACCGCGGTGGACATCCACGTCCTGCAGGGCGAGCGGCCGCTGGCGCGCGACAACCGCACGCTGGGCCGGTTCCGCCTCGAGGGCATCCCGCCGGCGCCGCGCGGTGTGCCGCAGATCGAGGTGGCGTTCGACATCGACGCCAACGGCATCCTTAACGTGACCGCCCAGGACAAGGCGTCCGGCAAGCAGCAGCAGATCACGATCACCGCCTCGTCGGGCCTGAGCAAGCAGGAAGTCGAGCGGATGGTGAGGGAAGCGGAGGCGAACGCGAGCGAGGACGCTCGACGCCGCCAGGAGATCGAGCTGCGCAACCAGGCCGACTCACTCGTGTATTCGACCGAGCGCACGCTGGCCGAGCACGGAGCGAAGCTCACCGACGCCGAGCGCACCGCGATCGAGCAGGCGCTCGCCGACGCCCGGGAGGCTTTGAAGGGAGACGACATCGAAGGCATCAGGGGCGCGCAGGAGAGCCTGACGCGCGCGTCCCAGAAGCTGGCGGAGGCGATGTATCGTGAGACCAGGAGCGGCCCCGGCAATGGCCAACAGGGATCGGGGGCGCCGAAGGACGGCGACGTCGTGGACGCCGAATTCAAGAACGTCGACGACCAGAAGCCCTGAGAGAGCGACAGAGGCCTATGAGAGTCTACACGCTGAGGACGTATGCGGCGGACGGATGATGGGATGGACGGACCCGAGGCCGACGACGGCCGGCGAGCCGTCGAGGACGACGTCGAGCGCCAGCGTCATGCCCTCGACGAGGCGGAGCAGCGGTATCTCCGGCTTTGCGCCGACCTCGACAACTTCCGTCGTCGCGCGTCACGCGAGCAGGAGATCGCGCGCCGCGACGGGCGCCGCGCGGCGCTGCTGCCGCTCCTGTCGGTGCTGGACTCGTTCGAGCGGGCCCTCGCCGCCGGGTCGACCGACCCGGACTTCTACGAAGGCATGGCCGCGACGCACCGGCAGTTCATCGCCGCCCTGCGCGAGGCCGGAGCCGAGCCGATCGAGAGCGTCGGGCGGCCGTTCGATCCGAGATTACACGAGGCGGTCGCCACCGTCCCGTCGAACGACGTCGGGCCGGGAACCGTCGTGCGCGAGGTCCGCAGCGGCTGGCGACTCGGGGACGAGCTGCTCCGTCCCGCCCAGGTCGTCGTCGCGACACCGCGGGAGGCGGCCGTCTCGTGGCGGTGAAGTTCCGTGACTACTACGAGGTGCTGGGCGTGCCGCGCACGGCGACGGCTGACGAGATCAAGCGGGCGTACCGCCAGCTCGCGCGCAAACACCATCCCGACCTCCAGCCCGCCGCCGAGCGAACGCGGGCCGCCGAGCGGTTCAAGGAGATCAACGAGGCCTACGAGGTCCTCAGCGATCCCGACAAACGTGGAAAGTACGATGCCCTCGGCGCGAACTGGAAGAGCGGGATGGACTTCACGCCGCCGCCCGGCGCCGAGCGAGGTCCCGCCGGATCCGCGGAGTGGGAGGACTTCGGCGATGTCAGCGATTTCTTCGCCTCGCTCTTCGGGCGGTCCACCGGACGCGCCGGGCGCGGCAGTGTGCGGGTCACGATCCCGGGGAGCGACATCGAGGCCGAGCTGCCGGTGACGCTGGAAGAGCTGCTCCACAGCGCCCGACGCCGGATCACGTTGAACGGCGGCCGGAGTCTCGACGTGGAGATTCCACGCGGGGCGCGCGAAGGTACCGTCTTGCGCCTGGCGGGCCAGGGGGGCCAGGGTGTGAACGGCGGCCCGCCGGGCGATGTCTACCTCCGCTTGCGCCTGATCCCGCATCCGCGGTATCGAGTAGCCGGCGACGATCTGGAGATGGATCTGACGCTCTGGCCGTGGCAGGCGGTGCTCGGAGGCGAGGTGAGGATCGAGACACCCGATGGCCCGGTGACGCTCACGGTGCCGGCCGGCACCCAGGGTGGGCGGCGCCTGCGTCTGCGCGGCCGCGGGTTGCCGCGCGCGGATGGAACGCGTGGCGACCTCTACGCGGTCGCGCGGATCGTCATCCCCGAGCGCCCGAGCTCGGCCGAGCGGGAGGCGTACGAGACGTTGAAGCAGCGCGCCTCGGTCCCGGCCGATCGGCCGGCGGGAGGCTGAGCGATCGTGCGCACCGCGCCCCGGACACCACTGCACGCTGCGATCGTCGGGCCCTCGCAGCGAGCCGAGGAATTCCTTTCGAGCGAGGCCCTCGCCGCCGCGGCTGGGGTCCGCCCCACGACGCTCGCGCGCCTGGTCGGCCTCGGACTCGTGGAGCCGACGGCGCTCAGGGCGAACGAGCATGGCCTCACGGCCCCGGTATTCTCGGCGGCGACGGCGGCCCGACTCCGACGGATGCTACGCCTGCACCGCGATCTCGGCGTGAACCTCACCGGGGCCGCCATCATCGTGGACCTCGTCGACCAGCTCGAGCGCATGGAACGTGACAGCGCCACCAAGGAGCGACGGCCATGGATCTGAACCGACTGACCGAGAAGGCGCAGGATGTGATCCGGGGAGCGCAAGCGCTGGCCCAGCGCCGGGGCCATGCTCAGATCGACGTCGAGCACCTCGCCGTGGCGCTGCTCAGCCAGGACGGCGGCGTCGCGCCGCGCATCGTCGAGAAGGCGGGGGGGAACCCGCAGTCGCTCGTGCAACGGCTCCAGCAGGCGCTCGAACGCCTGCCACGTGTCTCGGGGCCGGGCGCGCCCGCGGGCCAGGTGTACATCGCGCCGCGCGTGAACGAGATCCTGAACGGCGCCGAGACCGAGGCGCAGCGCATGAAGGACGAGTACGTGAGCGTCGAGCACTTGCTGCTGGCCCTCGCCGACCTCAAGGACGGCACGGTGGCCGAGGCGCTCCGCGCCGCTGGCCTGACGCGCGAAAAGCTTCTCGAGGCGGCGGCCGCCGTCCGGGGCGGCCAGCGCGTGACGAGCCCGACGCCCGAGGGCACCTACGAGGCGCTCGAGAAATACGGGCGTGATCTCACGGCGCTCGCCCAGCAGGGCAAGCTCGACCCGGTCATCGGCCGCGACGAGGAGATCCGCCGCGTGATCCAGATCCTCTCGCGCCGCACCAAGAACAACCCGGTGCTGATCGGCCCCCCAGGCGTGGGCAAAACCGCGATCGTGGAGGGCCTGGCGCAGCGGATCGTGCGGGGCGACGTGCCGGAGGGCCTGAAGAAGAAGCGCATCGTGGCGCTCGACATGGGCGCGCTGATTGCCGGCGCCAAGTACCGCGGCGAGTTCGAGGAGCGGCTCAAAGCGGTGCTCAAGGCGGTGACCGACGCGCAGGGCGAGATCATCCTGTTCATCGACGAGCTGCACACCGTGGTGGGCGCGGGGGCTGCCGAGGGCGCCATGGACGCCAGCAATCTGCTCAAGCCTCTGCTGGCTCGCGGCGAGCTCCACTGCATCGGCGCGACGACCCTCGACGAGTACAAGAAGCACATCGAGAAGGACGCAGCGCTGGAGCGGCGGTTCCAGCCCGTCATGGTCGACGAGCCCACGGTCGAGGACACGATCTCGATCCTCCGCGGGCTCAAGGAGCGCTACGAGGTCCATCACGGCGTCCGGATCAAGGACGCGGCGCTGGTGGCGGCCGCGGTGCTCTCTCACCGCTACATCTCGGACCGGTTCCTGCCGGACAAGGCCATCGACCTCGTCGACGAGGCGGCGGCGCGGCTTCGGACCGAGATCGACTCGATGCCGGCGGAGCTTGACGAGATCAGCCGTCGCGTCTTGCAGCTCGAGATCGAGCGCGAGGCCCTGCGGAAAGAGACCGACCCGGCCTCCCGCGATCGGCTGGAGAAGCTCGAGAAAGAGCTGACCGACCTGCAGGCGAAGGGCCAGACCCTGCGCACCCAGTGGGAGGCCGAGAAGGCGAGCATCGAGCGCCCGCGGCAGCTCCGCAAGCGTATCGAGGAGACGAAGGTCGAGATCGAAAAGGTGATGCGCGTCGGCGACCTCTCGCGGGCGGCCGAGCTCCAGTACGGGACGCTCGCCGCGCTCGAGCGCGAGCTGAAGCAGCTCGAGGCCCAGGCCCAGAGCACCAGCGGCCGCCGGCTCGTCAAGGAAGAGGTCGATGAGGAGGACATCGCCGAGGTCGTCTCCCGGTGGACAGGCATCCCGGTGTCGAAGCTGATGGAAGGCGAGATGCAGAAGCTCCTGCGCCTTCCCGATGAGCTGCATCGCCGCGTGGTGGGCCAGGACGAGGCCGTGCGCGCGGTCGCGGACGCCGTGGTGCGAGCCCGCGCCGGCATCAAGGACCCCAAGCGTCCGATCGGCTCCTTCCTGTTCCTCGGGCCCACCGGCGTGGGGAAGACCGAACTGGCGCGAGCGCTGGCCGCGACGCTCTTCGACAACGAAGACAACATGATCCGCCTGGACATGTCCGAATACATGGAAAAGCACACCGTTGCGCGACTCATCGGCGCCCCACCCGGATACATCGGCTACGAGGAGGGCGGACAACTCACCGAGGCGGTGCGACGCAAGCCATATTCGGTCGTCCTGCTGGATGAGATCGAGAAGGCCCATCCCGACGTCTTCAACGTGCTGCTGCAAGTACTGGACGACGGGCGATTGACCGACGGCCACGGCCGCACGGTCAACTTCAGGAACACCGTGATCATCATGACGTCGAACATCGGCAGCCAGCTCATCCTCGAGATGCGCGGCGCCGACGAGCGGACCTACCAGCGGATGCGCGAGCAAGTGCTGGAGGCGCTCCGGCGCCACTTCCGGCCGGAGTTCCTGAACCGCGTCGACGAGGTCGTCGTCTTCCGCGCCCTGACGGAAGCGGAGCTCGCGAAGATCGTGGACATCCAGCTCGAGGGGCTGCGGCGGCGCCTGGCGGACCGGCGGATCACCATCGAGGTCACCGACGCGGCGAAGAGCTACCTGGCCAAGGTCGGCTACGACCCCGTCTTCGGCGCGCGCCCGTTGAAGCGCGCCATTCAGCGGGAGGTCGAGACGCCGGTCGCGCGACTGATCGTTGCCGGGAAGCTCCGCGACGGCGGGACCGTGCGCGTGGACGCCGGCGGCGACGGGCTGCGCGTGGAGCCCGGGCCGTGAGGCCCTTCGAGGAGGCGGTGGCGTCGGAGCTCGCGAGGCTCTTGCGGGCGGGCGTGCCAACGCGCGGCGTCCACATCACGGTGCGCGAGATGGTGGTCATGCGAATCGAGCGCGGTCCGCTCGGCGCGCGAGAAGTCAGCGATGCGGTCGAGGCGGCGGTACGCGCCGCCTGCCGCCTGGTGCGTGAGCTGGACGCCCCGGACGAGCTGGCCGAGATCGTCTGCCGCTCGGCGCTGGAAGCGGTGCGAGGGCACGGGGGCGAGACCGCACGCTGGCTCACCGAGGCGACGAGCGCTGCGTACGCGGTGCTGGACCAGCTGGCCCTGGAGCGACCGGAGGATCCGACCTGGCGCTGGCTCGCACGGCGAGTCCAGCGCCAGTAGGCACGGGGCACACGGGAGACGAGCCCCGTCGGCGGGCAGGGAGCACACGATGCGGCGATGGCAGGTGTGGTTCTTCGGGCGCGCTCGGGACAGATCCTCTTCTGGGCCGCGGTCGTCCTGGTCGGCGCGTTTCTCATCGGCGCCAGCGGCGGGCGAGCTCAGTGGTGGTGGCCGTTCCACCGTCCGTCTCCTTCGGTCGTGCTGGCCACCGGCACCTGGACCCACGACTATCCGATCATGGCCGAGGAGGCCAAGTCGCTCGGGCTACCGGTGAGCACGGACGTGCCCGAGGAGGTCTACCAGTTCATGAGTCTCCTCCCCCAGCCGACGCGCACACGCCCGGCGGTCGAGTACGTGCCGATGCCCTATCGGTCGCGTCAGGGATCGTGACGGGTCATGACCGATGCCACGGAGATCCCGACCCTGGCCGGCACGATGGACGAGCTCGCCGGGCGAGGATTCACCGAGCACTTCGCGGTCGTGAACGGAAGACTGGGCGCCGTCGACAGCGGGAAGGTGTTCCGCGCGGAGGAGGTGACGGTTTCGGAGTATCACCGGTTCGAAGGTGTCTCGGACCCGGGAGACATGTCGATCCTCTACGCGATCGAAACACGCAGCGGCCTTCGCGGCACGCTGGCCGACGCGTTCGGCGTCTACGCAGACCCGTTGGTGGGCGCGTTCATGCGACAAGTGGTTCTGGGACGAGTCGCGACCGCGCCCAGATAGGACACGTCGCGACGGGTGAGATTTCACCCCGAGCCACGGGTGCGTGCTCACCCGCGGTCCGGTGTGCCGCTCTTCTGAAACACCAAGTCGGCCGCTAGTTGGCTGCACTCGCTGACGATGCGGTGTGCCGCCAGTGGGCGGCGCTGCGGACCGGGACGACTCCGAAACGAGCCTCGAACGCGCGCCGAAATCGGCGCCGACGCCGGCGCAGCGCGCCGCTCTCGCCAGGCACGCACGAGCAGCGGGACGCCGATCCAGATCAGATAGGCGGCGCCGGCCCAGCGGAGCACGTCGAACGCCAGCGGCGAGGCCGCGATCAGCGCCGAAACGCCGACCACGGCCAGCGCGATGTGAACGAGCAAGCCAGTCATGATTCCGGCCGATGCGAGTAGCCCGCCGCGCGCTCCGTTGCTCAGGCTGGCGCCCAGGACGAGCATCGTATCGGGCCCGGGGGCGAGAGTCAGCAGGACCGCCGCGGTCAGGAAGAGCAGATAGAGGTGCGGATCGAGCATCGAGCATCTCAGATCTTCGAGCGGACGTCTTTTGCGAACTTCTCGTAGATCGTGGTGAGGTCGTCGAGGTCGCGGACGCGCGACTCGAGGATGACGTGGCTCACGCCGAGCTCGGCGAGATCGCGGACCTCACGAACGAGCGCGTCGGCGTCCTGCCGTGCGGGGAGTCCCACGCGAGCGCTGATCGTCAGCGACTTCAGGTCGCGTCCGGCTTTGCGGCACGCCGTCGCGAGCTCGGCCAGGCCGGCCCTCATCTTCTCGGCGCTCGGGAAGGCGGCGTGCCAGCCGTCGCCGAGCTCGGCGACCCTACGGAGCGCGCGCGGGGTGTGGCCGCCGATCCAGACGGGAATGACGCCGCGCGCGGGCTTCGGCGCCACACCGAGCGCTTCGAAGCCGAGAAACTCGCCCCGGTAGCTGACGCGCTCGTCGCGCCAGCAGGCCTTCATGATCCGGATCGCCTCGTCGCTCCAGGCTCCGCGCCGCTCGTAGGGCACCCCGAAGAGCTCGATCTCCTCCTTCATCCAGCCCACGCCGGCGCCCAGGATGACGCGGCCCGGCGCCAGGTGGTCGAGCGTCGCGAGCATCTTCGCGGCGAGGACGGGATGGCGATGGGGCAGGACGAGCACCGTCGTGCCGAGGCTGATGCGCTCGGTCGCCCCGGCCACGAGCCCGAGCGCCACCAGCGGCTCGAGGAAGCTGGTGGTCGGCGACAGGGGAAAGTCGCCCGTCGGGCTATAGGGATAGCGCGACGCGATCGCGTACGGAATGACGACGTGGTCGCTCGCCCAGAGCGAGTCGTAGCCGAGCGCTTCCATGCGCCGCGCGAATCCGAGGAGCACCGCGCGGGTAGCCGCGGGCCCGTACACGGGGAGATGGCAGCCGAAGTGCACGGCTACATCTCGCCGTAGACGATGCGCTCGCCGAGCGCGTCGTCCTGGATCATCTGCGCCAGGCGCGAGTGCTGGATCTTGCCGCTGGAGGTTTTTGGAATCGTGCTCGACCGGACGAGGATCACACGCGACGGCCGGTAGCCGCGGGCCGTGTGGACCCGGCGCGCGATCTCGCGGACGAGACCGTGGTAGTCGTCGGGCGATCCGGTCTCGCTCCGCACCTCGGCGACGATGTGGAGCCGCTGCGTGCCCGTCCGCTCGCTGTCGATGCCGACGGCGGCGGAGTAGCGCACCCCGTCCACGCGATCGACGACCTCCTCGATGTCGGCCGGCACGATGTTCTCGCCGCCGAGGATGATGATGTCCTTGAGGCGGCCCGTCACGTAGAGGAATCCCTCGGCGTCGACGAAGCCGAGATCGCCGGTCCTGAGCCAGCCCTCGGGCATGAGCACGTTCGCGGTGGCGCCGGGGTTGTTGTAGTAGCCCTTCATGACCCCCGGGCTCTGCACGCAGATCTCGCCCTCCACGCCCACCGGGCGCTCGGCGGTGCCCTCGTCTCGCGGCGCCAGGATCCGGACGGAGACGCCGCGGCACGGCTGACCCACCGAGAGGAACCGCCCGCTCGCGTCGAGTCTGAGCGGAACGCCCCGCGGCCAGATCGCGACCGCCAGCGTCGCCTCGGCGAGGCCGTAGCAGGGCGAGATGATCCGCTTGAGGCCGAAGTGCGACTCGAACGCCTCGATCGTCGATGGGCGCACGGGCTCGGCGCCGGAGAGCGCGGCCTTGAGGCTCGTGAGGTCGAGCCCGGTCGTGTCGCGGACGTTGCGCACGCAGTTGCGGTAGCCGAAGTCGGGCGAGACCGTGAAGGTCGCGCGGATCTCCGTGACAAGCGCGAGCCACTGCCTCGGGTTCCGCAGATCGGGCGGCAGGAGCCAGATCGGGGTGCCCAGCAGCGGGGGCGTGAACGCGCAGCCGATCAACCCCATGTCGTGGTAGAGCGGCAGCCACGAGACGACGCGGTCGTCGACGGTGATGCCGGCCGCTTCGGCCATGAAGTGAATCGTGGACACGACGTTCTTGTGGGTGAGCATGACGCCGCGGGGATGGCCCGTGCTTCCCGATGTGTACTGCAGGAAGGCCAGATCGTCCTCCGAGGCGGCGGCGAGCGGCGGTGGGGCCGCCTCGAGCTCGAGGTCGGGCGGCTCCAGGACCGTGTGGACGCTGGGTGCCTGCTCGCAGCTCTCGTCCACTCCCATGCGGAACCAGCCGACGGTCGCGACGGCGACCGCTTCCGAGTCGCGAAAGATATTGGCCGTCGTTTCCACGCCGAGCGTGGGATAGAGGGGCACGGGCACCGCGCCGATCCACAGCGCGCCGAAGAACGTGTAGAAGAATTCGGCGCACGTCGGGTAGATGAGGCAGACCTTGTCGCCGGCGCCCACGCCCGCCCGCGCGAGCCCGGCGGCGTACCGACCGCTCTGCGCCCACAGTCGCCCGTACGTCACGGTCTCGTCGTAGAGGCGGAAGTACTGCTGGTCGGGCGAGAGCGCCGCGCGCCGCCGCATCATTTCCGTGAGGGTCGACGCGGCTCTCACGTCGTCGGCGGCGGTCATTCGCGATTCGTCCTAGTCAACCCGAGGGCCGAGCGGCGCCGAGGCCGCGTGCGCCTCGCCGTCTCTCAGATAGAGCACCGAGACCGGGTCGCCGGGCCGGCGGTCGCGGACCAGGGCGCGGAGATCCTCGAGGCCGTCGATGGCGACCCCGGCGAAGCGCACGATCACGTCGCCTTCGCGCAGGCCCGCCTGATCGGCGGCCGTTCCAGGCACCACAGCCGACAGGCGAAGGCCCTCCGCCCCTGGACGGGGTCCTGCGGCGATACCGAAGAACGCGCTCCCGGGAGGGCCGGCGCTCTGGCGGCGCGACGGCGAGGGAACCTTGGCGTAGAGCGGCCGCGAATCGGTCGCGAGCCGCTCGATGGCACGCATCCCCACGGCGGCGACGCGAGCCATTCCGGCGGCATCGATCTTGTCCGCGGTGTCGGTCGGGCGGTGGTAGTCGGCGTGACCGCCGGTATAGAAGAAGAGGACGGGAACGCCGGCCTCGTAGAACCGGGTGTGGTCGGAAGGGGCGTGTGGCGAGCCGTGGAGCTCGAGCGCCACGCCTTCCTTCTGCGCCGCCGCGTTCACGAGCGTGCGCAGCCCCCCGCCGCTGTCGCCGCCGCCTACGTTGAGACGGCCGCTCTGGAGCCGGCCGACCATGTCGAAGTTCACCATGCCGACGGTCTGCGCCAGCGGCACCACCGGGTGACCCACGTAGTGACGCGAGCCGATCAGCCCCAGCTCCTCGGCGCCGAACAGCGCGAAGACGAGGGTGCGGGCCGTCCCGCCGGATGCCGCGAACGCGCGCGCCAGACCGAGGACGACCGCGGTGCCGGAGGCGTTGTCGTCGGCGCCGGGATAGACGTCCCCGTCGACACGACCGAGATGGTCGAAGTGCGCGCCGATGACGACGGCCTCGTTGGCGAGCGCGGGGTCGTCGCCGGGCAGGATGCCGACGACGTTCACCGCGCGGACTTCGTCGGACACCATGTCGACCCGGATTTGCGCGCGAATTCCCGTCGCGAACGACACGGGCGCGTGCGCCGCCGAGAGGGCATTCGCCGCGTCGGCGGTCGTGCGGCCGGCGGCGGCCAGGACGGCGTCGGCGGCCTTGCGCGTCAGCGTGCCCGACACGAGGCCGACCTGGACCGCCGTCTTGCCCGGCGGCGGGAGCGCGGCGCCCACGAGCAAGAGCGCGACGGCGCCGCGGCGCTTCGCCGCGATCAGCTTGTCGAGGCGGCCGAGCCGCACCGCGCCGAGGTGGGGAGGCGCTCCGTCCAGCGCGAGCGCGATCTTTCCGCGGACGTCCACACCCGCGTAGTCGTCGTAGGCCGGGTCGGAGAGGTCGGCGCCGTAGCCGACGAAGACGACGTCTCCGCTGACCTCGCTGGCCGGCGAGCCCCCGTGCGGGATCCAGTCGCGGCCTACCTCGAGCCGCCGCGGCGCGGGAGTGGAAATCTCAAGACTGTTCGCCGAGCCCAGGCGTGACGAGGTCTCGAGGACGAACGTCTGGAGAAACGATCCCTGGTCGCCGCCCGGGCAGAGACCCGTGGCGGCCAACCAGTCGGCGATCTGGCGGGCGGCACGATCGCCGCCGACGGTGCCCGACCGGCGGCCCTCCATCTCGGGCGCCGTCAGCGCGTTCACGGTCTCGGCGAGCCGCTCGGCGGCGGGCGGGACGACGGCGGCCCGCGCGAAGACGCCGGCCGCGCCGAGCAGCAGGGACACCGTCAGAAGGAGAGTGACGTGACGGCGAGTCACACGCGCATTTTACTCCAGCTCCGGCAGGCGTTACCCTCACCAGCCGTAGTGTGCGCCGCAGGCCGTCGCGGGGCTGGGGCCCCGCCGGCCGAGGCGCAGCGAAGAACCGCAGCTAGCACCAAGGAGGGCGCTGCAATGAAGATGTACGTGGCCGGCCAGTGGATCGACAAGGCCCAGACCATCGAGGTGCGCAACTCCTACGACGCGAGCGTCATCGACACGGTGCCGCGCGCCGACCGGGCCGACGTCGAGCGGGCGCTCCAGTCCGCCGAGCGTGGCGCCCGGGCGATGGCAAAGCTCACGAGCTACGAGCGATGGAAGATCCTCCATCGGGCGGCCGACCTGCTGGCCGCGCGCGCCGAAGAGCTCGGCACGCTGATCTCGAAGGAAGAAGGCAAGATCATCGCCGAAGGGCGCGCCGAAGCGCTGCGCGCCGTGGACACGATCATGGAGTCCGCGGAGGAGGCCAAGCGCGTCCACGGCGAGACGGTCGCCCTCGACGCGGCGTCCCACGGCAAGGGAAAGTTCGGGGTGACGATCCGCGTGCCCTGCGGCGTCGTGGTCGCGATCAGCCCGTTCAACTTTCCCCTGAACCTCGTCTGCCACAAGGTCGGGCCGGCGATCGCGGGCGGCAACGCGGTCATCGTGAAGCCGGCGACCGACACGCCTCTCTCGGCGCTCCGGCTGACGGAGATCCTGCTCGAGGCGGGCTTGCCGCCGGAGGGGATCAACACGCTCACCGGCTCGGGCGGGGAGGTCGGCGACCTGCTGGTCGCTGACCGACGCGTGCGCAAGATCACGTTCACCGGCAGCCGCGACGTCGGCGAGCACATCTGCAAGACGGCCGGCATCAAGCGGGTGACCATGGAGCTCGGCTCGAACGCGCCGGTGATCGTGATGCCGGACGCGAACCTGGACAAAGTCGCCGCCGCGGTCGCCTCCACCGGCTACGCGAACGCGGGCCAGGTGT
>Ga0209237_1000738_pt1 | contig 18866 bp, 20 predicted proteins | sample GraSoi013_1_40cm_2_FD_185820 | JGI IMG/M metagenome (GOLD analysis project Ga0209237, IMG submission 185820) | Grasslands soil microbial communities from the Angelo Coastal Reserve, California, USA - Sample 10_02_2013_1_40cm (SPAdes) (version 2) | ecosystem: Environmental > Terrestrial > Soil >... | reverse complement strand
GCGTCGAAGAGGGCCAGGGTGGTCCCCGAAGCCTCCAGGACCGCCATCCACGCACGGGCGGTACCGCCTTCGATAGTCTGCTCGGCGGTGGCCGTGGCCGCGGTCATCGAGGTGAAGGGGAGCGTCCAGAACTTCAGGGCGCCCGTCGTCTGCCCCGTTCCTGCATTCTGGAGCCCCGCGAAGTCCATCGTATTCCCGATGAACACCGCCGAGGAAGAGGTCAAAGAGTAGTCTGTTATCCCGGTCAAAGTCATCGTTGTCCATCCAGAACCAGGGGTACCTCCCAGGGTCGCCTGGGTGATGACAGCGATGGTTCCAGTCTGTCCGGCGGGGACTGCGGTACCAGCGGTCTCGTATGTCAGGATCGCACCTGTCGAGGAGAGGGTGCTTGGTGGGGCTAGGAGAATCATGTTAGCGTTGGGAGCCAGGGCGTTGAGAGCAGGAGTCGTCGGAGCGTAGTTCGTCGGAGCTGTCGCGCTGCTACACGAGTTCGGTTCCCACCCGAAGTTCGCGGGGGTTCCGCTTGAGCAGGACCCTTGTCTTTCGTAGATTTGGATTTGGCAATTGGTGGCAGTGGTGCAGGTCCCCTGCACTACCGCAACCCACTCGTTTCCCGCATCATCAACTACAATCTGTATGGGTCCTGTTGGTTGGGCGCCGGTCACCACTTCAGCTGGCTGGCTGGTCCAAGTGATCGTTCCGGAGGGAGCGCTCCCAGTGCCCCCCGAAGCAAGGGTCCCGATGCCGAGCTGGAAGCGTAGTGTGGATTTGCTGGCTATCACGAGATAGATGGTACTGCCTTCGACATCTATGGTGAAATAGGGTCCGACCGTATAGCCCGAGATCAGGTTGGGGATTACAGTCGCGGGTTCCCAGGTCACCCCATCAAACGAGGTTGAGTACAGGAAGCTGGAGTTGCATGTGAAGAAATCCCACCACATCCCAGCGGCGTAAAAGAGCCCTTCTTGGTTGGTCGGCAATGTGGATGTGGTCGTGCACCCCGTGGTGGCGACATTGAAATTAGAGGTGGTCGAGGGGGGGAACGCCCCGAACGAAGAACTCGAGATGGAAAGCGACGTTCCCTGTGCTTGGACCTGTGCGTTCCCGGCCTTGTTCACCTGGGTGTTGTACGCCGTGAACGAATTGAATATAGAGACAAGCGAGGTTATCCCGACTATCATTATCAGGACGAAGAATATCGAGCCAATGATGGACGAAACGCCTCGCCTCTTGCTCGAGCCGCAGCGCACTCTAGGTCGCCTTCGCATTGTATATCACGCTGTTCCCTCGGGACGAGGTCACGGTGAAGGAGTAGGCGTGGCCGTGTGAGGGAGTGAAAGTCAGTGTAGTATGGGGGATGTCCGCAAATGTACCGACGTTCACCGCGGTGCTTACCGTGATCTGCGAGACGAAGGTGTTCGACGTCTGGTCGACGATGTAGACTGATACCAAGGTAGTCGAGATGGTTCCCACGTTTCTCACGTAGACGTCCGCGCCCTGCGTTCCCGAAGTCGTAAAAGTGACCTGCTCCACCACGAACTTCTCCGAGATCGCGTCCCCGGAGCCGCCCATCAGGTTCACGAAGCTCTGGCTCAGCGACCCCAATCCGCTGCTGGCGAAAGTGAAAGCAAGCACGCCCAAGCTCGCGACGACCGCAATCATGATCAGGGTTGCGACTATCTCGCTGACTGCGCGCCGCCTGCCGTGCTTCGCTCTGCCGAGCCGGCGTGTGTGGGGAGACCTCTTGCTATGCATACATTTGGCCTCCTTTCACTCCTTCCTCTCCGCGCTGAAGGGAAGGGCTAACAAGAGCAGCTCCTTCACCTTCTGAACGGCGCCCCCTCCGTCCGAGTCCTCGACGAGGGTTATCCCGTACCCCGAGTTGATCTGCTTGGCGGCCCCCGATGCGGAGGGAATGGCGATGAGAATGGAGAGCTTCGGCTTTAGGTCGTAGCTCTTGGCGAAGAGGCTCATGACAGCACTCGACTCGACCTGTTTGGAGTCGACTGCGATTTGCAGTGCGACGTCCATCTCTCCATTCCTAGCGTAGACATCGAGTACGTGCGTCGCTCCCGAAAGGCCCTGTATTCTGGCCGGGGAAGTAACGACATAACCCATCGACGCAAACAGCACCGCGAGTGCCGGAGCGAGCACGAGCGTATTCTTGAGCTGGGCCACCACGGACTCTTCGACCCCATAGGTGCAGACGGGAGCGAGTGAGAGATCCGATGTCGTAAACTCGTGTCCTTCCCTACAAATGAAGACAAACCTTGGCGAGCTCGTCTTTGAGAGACAGCTCTGACATTCGTACCAGACGCCGGAGCTCGAGAGCTCGTCTGCCTTGTGGATCGGTCTCTTGCAGTTGGGACAGACGAGGTATCCCTCCTTATTGAACTTCGTGTCAGCCTCGATGTAACCGCAGTAAAGGTGCTGGACCAGTGTGGTCTTCCTCATCCGCCTCGCCTTGCACTTCGTGCATTCGAGCTGGATCATCGGGTCGACTCTGAGGTGTGTAGGACACATGACCATGTCTTTGACAGCCGATTTGTTCAGGATCCCGAGCTCGAGCATTTCGTCGATCCAGGCAGCAGTGGCGTGGGCCTTGCCCAGAACCTCGTCCGCGATGCGATAGTGGACCCTGCCATCGTCACCAACATCTGGGGTGAGGGTTCTCTTCTCTACCACAAGGCGGCGTAGAAGCTCCCTGGTGGTCGGTTCGCTGAAGATTTTTTGCCTGTCAGCCTTGTTCTCGGATGAGAATTGCATAGAACCTCAACCCACCAATACGGTGAAGACGATGATGTTCGCCGCTGCAAGGATTATCACGTGCTTGAGCCCGGCAGCAAAGGAAGATCCACCGAGCTTCCCAGCGCCTAGCCCTCCGAAGATCGCCTCTATGAGCCCCATCTGCAGGAAAGCCTGCTTGAGTGCGGGGAGACTCAACCCTCCAATGCCCACGAAAACAGAAACAGCTTGGGCGCCGACCTTTTGTTGCGAAGAGAAGATTTGTGCGAAGAAGCTGTTAATCAGCACAACCGATATGCCAAGGAAAATACCTACCGCAATGTAGGTGGTGCTGACAAAAGGGCGCAGCGCGTTTCGAACCTCACGGTCTATCTGGTGCAGCTCCGTGGTGTGCCTCTGGATTGCGTCCAGCACATCCTGTATGTTTCCCCCCGATTTGCCTGCTTGTGCAAGGGCCATGAATGTGCGTTTCGCGAGGTGCGAGTCGACCCGCTTGATCTGATCCTGCATCACCTGGTCGAAGGTCAATCCCCAGGATAGCTGGATCTTGTCGATCCTGAGCTGCTCCGTGAGCGGCCCATAATCGGAGTCGGAGGCTAGCTCCAGCGCGCGAGTCAGGTTGAACCCGCTGCGCACGCTCCCGGCTATGTCCGAGAGCATGTTGGAGATGTTGTCGTCGATCCTCTGCACCCACCGGCTGTAAGATCTCTCGACCAGCCCCGGAAAGATGAAGCAGATGATTGCCGCGAGAATTGCCATGGTAGGAGCTGGAAAGGGGAGCGCCACCCTGAGGTAAGAGTTCACAAGGAAGAGCAGACTTGCGGATGAGAGGGCGCAGGCGGTGGTGACCCCGTACATCAGCGCCCTTCGCTTGTGCAACTTTCTCAAACGCAACTAGGCCAACTCCTTGCTCACAGTGGAGTCTGCGATTACCAGAATCATGAGACCTCCTAGCGGTACGACCGCGTAGGTGATGATGTAGATCAGCGTGAGGATGCTGAACCCTCCGATGCTGCCTATCACTATCCCCATCACGGCGAACATTATGAGAAGAAGCAACGGCGTTACGACAAGGACGATTGTGTACATCTCGGCCACCATGCCAACGCTCTCTCCGAGGGACCTCGCCTTCAGCCGCTTCTCGAGCATCATCGATGAAGCGGTCCTGAGGAGATACGACTTCAGGTCGCCCCCCGTCCTTGAGGCCGAAATCAAACCATCGAGGAATTCCGTGAAGGCTGCGGATGGGGACCTCTTCTTCTCCGCCTCGAGCGCGTGGCGGAGGTCCATCCCGAGGAGCGACAGGTCCCTCACTATCATCTTCGCTTCTTGATTCACGACGTCTTTGGAATCCTCCTCGGCCAGAGAGTGGAACATCCCTCCTAGAGTCATGCCGGAAGAAGCAAGGACTGCCATGTGTCCGAGCGTGTAAGAGAGTTCTGAGTCCAGTTTCCGTCGGCGTGAATTAGTCCTAATACGCGGATACACGTAGAAGACGGCGAAGGTCAGTGCTCCTCCCAGCAATGCGAATCCGAAGAGCATCAACACGTCGAGGATCCAAGGCTTGTGCAAGTAGGATGCCGTGAGAAGACCGGCGGTGCCTCCAGCCGCCACGCCGATCGTCGAAGCCAGGACCGTGCCTGCCACGTATGCCCTGTAGGTGATTCGAAGGGCGGCCTTTGACAGGTCGACTCTCAAGTCCTCGAAGTATTTCTCGAAGTTCCCCAGGTAGGGCTGTAGAAGCACGTATGAGGCTCCCCAGAAGTCGAAGCCGGCGCTCTTCCCGCTGCGCTTCTCTTTCACTCTGGCCTGGCCTCCAACTCGACTCTGGCCTTGTTTACCATGGCGGACGGACCACCATAGAACTCCTTGACCTGCTCCGAGACGGCGGTATGGCCCCTGATGTTCTTCGCTACAAGCCAATCCAAGAAAATCTTCCTCCAGTCTATATCCCTGCGGATCTCCTCGGGCTTGGTCCCGAATCTCTGGGTGATCTTATCGAAGAGCTTGCTTCGGCCGGTGGATGTGAACTTGTCCGCCACTGGGTCCCACTTGAAAACGTCATTGAGAATTATGTCGCCAGTTCTCGCGTCATGCCCCACTACCTCGCTGACGCCGACGACCCTCCTCACCGACTTGTCTGCCAATCGTATCTTCAGCTGCATTGCGATGCAGTCGAGTGTCGACCCCACCAGGCTCCTCGGAATGTTCATCGGCTCCGTGGTGAGTCGGTTTATCACGGCTTCGACCGAGTCCGCGTGGATGGTGCCCAGTCCACCGTGCCCTGTCGCTATGGTTTGAAGGAGGGTGTAGGCTTCTTGGCCTCGGACTTCTCCCACGATGATGATGTCAGGTCTTTGCCGGAGAGAGGCCTTCAGCAGGTCGAACATGGTGATCTCCCCCGCGGTCCCGACTCCTCGGGTTACTGACTGGACCCAGTTTTCATGCGGCAAGTTGAGCTCGGGCGTATCTTCCACCGACACCACCTTCTGCCCCGGCTCGATGAACATGGAAAGGGCGTTGAGCGTCGTCGTATTGTGAAGGAAGACACCTCCCGAACCGCCCACAAAATTCTCCGCACCGGGCACCTCTAGATCGTACACAAATTTACCGTGATATTCAACTTCTTCAACCTCCGCCACCTCATCCCAGAAGATGTCGGAGTAGGCAAGGGAGAGTAACTTCTCTTCCAAATCCCCTTGAACTCCTGTTTCACTCACGAACGAGACAAGCGTCTGGCGACCCATCGCCTTTCTCTTCGTAGGTGACCAGTAGGAGTGCCAGTCACTCCGTAGCTGCTTCTTTTCTTTCCCGCGTTTGAACGCAAGGGCCTCCTTTAGGATTCCCGCGATACCCGGCACGGTGTCCAAGTTGGTATGTGGCGCGAGGATTTCTTGGGCACTCTGGGCTAGGCGTTCTTGCCTTGCTCTGTCAGGAAAGCCGATTTCGTCTGCGAATCTCTTGAGGTTCTTCTGCCCGTAGATAGATATTCTGTAGTATGTGACTCCTTTCACTATCTTGGGCGAAACTCTAGCGACGATGTTGAACCGCGAGAGAGCGTATTGCAATTGATGTGAAAGCTCAACACTCTTTGTGGAAGCCTCGATCGTTGAGCCTACCCAAGCGTCACCCGTGAAATAGCCGCGAAGGAACTCCGCCAGAATATCGTTTGGCTGCTCGAAGACGAGTTCTGGAATTCTTTTGCTGCCTGCTCCTCTTCCTCCACCAAAGATTTTCTTGAATACAGCTCGGACCGCTGTGGAGTTGAAGTCGAGCCTGGTCTTATCACCCGGATTCGGGATTCCAGTTAGCCCAAGGGCCTCAACGGAGCTCGTGATCATATCACGCCGAGTGCCCTCGTCAAGCTGAAAGAGTGTAATGCCTTTCTGGTACATGCCTTCTGCCGTCCAGTACCCCATGAGCCTGGCGAAAGACTTCGTGACGGGGAGAATTGCAGGCAGTTTGAAGCGCCTGGAAGTCTTCGGCCGAACTTCAAGTCTGCTAGCGTCGATAGGTATCTTGGCCGCTGCAGCAAGAGCGTGGAGCCGCTCTACCCTTACCGCGATGAAACCTCGGTGGATACCACTGCGAAGGTCGCGGGGCCTGAGGGACAACAGCCTCGCTGCCTCGTCTTCTCCGACTGCCTCCACTGCGCGTTCGAGATATTCGGCGACATTTTCAGCATACATTTGATCATCGTCTCGGGCCAAGAGGTCCAGCAAGTTGATCGTAACCGATGCACTCTGTGGGCCTGGGATTGTTCTCGGCAGGGCGACAAACATTCCAGGGGTGAGTTGCGAAGTGGGAAACGGAGTCACGTTTCCATCTACTATGACAAAGACTGAATGGTCACCCGTTGCCCTAACAACCCTACCAGACCTGGTCCTTACGGCGTAAATCTTCTCGGGAGCGGCATGTCTGATAATGGACTTCACTGGAAATTTTTTCACCTTTAGGGTAAAGTCAAAGGCGGCTGTTTCGATTTTCTCGCAGTCTATGATGTCGTATTGGCTCTCTTTCCTGCTTCGCCTCGAAAGTGCTTCTTCTTCGTCGTAGAGTTTCCCTATTGGAACCAAGAGTGGCTTCCCGTCTCTGTAAATCAATACTTTCTCATCGTAAGGGACGCTCTTCCCTGAGGCTGTGCCTCCCGCCACGAGCAGTGCGAGCTTCTTCTCGATCAGGTACCAGAGGTACGCGGCCAGCTCCGAGCTCATCGTGTTGTACTTGATCAGGTCGACGATTGTGAGGGGGTCGGCCCTGAATTTCCTTATCGTGAACGTGCTCCCCCTCTGGGTGATTTCCTTTCCGTAGGTCAGGTGAAGTCTGCTTCCATCCGGGAGCGAGGCATCGACGATGGGCTCTGCGAGCGATATCTGCTTGCCTGCCGAGTAGGCGAGCTTTGAGACAAAGGTGTCGAGCTCTTCTTCGGTCTCAAAACCTATGTTGCTCGGAATCGATTCATAATCACGGTACCAGATGTAGATCGGGATGTTCGCGCCGTCGCAGCTGATGTCCTCTATCAGCTTGTCTCGCATGAGGGGCTCGATCTTGCCGAGCCTGATGAAGTCGCGCGAGAGATAGTACAGTAATTTGGTCATTGAATCAGGGGAGATGTTGTATCGATATCTCTTTGCAATGACCTCGACCTTTCCCGCCAAGTACTGCTCGGCCTTCGCCTTGGTCTCTATGCTCCTCAGATCGACTTCGAGCTCGTCGACGAGGAGCTTCTTTATTTCGTCGAGTTGCGCCTTCTCGATGCTAGAGAGAGTTGGCTCTAACACCATGTACTTGAAGCCTTCACGACCCTCTTCTTTGGTCACGGCGGCGTAAACGTTGAGTTTATACCCCTCGATGGGGAAGACGTCTACGAAGGGCTGAGTCTCTGCGTTCTGCGAAAATTGGAACTCCCCTGCTTTCATGACTTCCTCGGCTGGAACAGGCTCGCTCTGACGATGAGAGGCTCTCCCACCCAAGTACTTCGAATGGATTACTGGGGTGAACCTCCAAAACCAATAGAGCAGGATACCCGAGAATGATATCAGGATGACGGTTAGGAGGCTGCCCGCGGCTATGGGGTTGAGACGCCCTAGCACAGCCAGAAGCTGAGATGGAAGGAGAACGTCACGAACGCCTGTGAAGGCTTCGAGGGCCTCTACCGTAAGATAACCGACCAATACATCGCCCAAGATGACGACGGAGAGCTCGAACGCGTAACCGCTTGGAAGCCTCATAGACCATAGGGGAAGATTCCTCCAGGGGTTAAAAGAGGGTGTAACAGTCGAACGAGCAGACAGAATTAGGCGTTGAAGTTTTTGAGGGAGGAGAGAAGAGACCCAGATTGTCTGTCGGGCATGAGGCTGTTTCTCAACAGGCTATGGCGGCGGACCCGAAGCCAGCGCGAGAAAGGGAGCCTCTGCAATGCGAAACCGGCCGGAGTAGGTGGCGGGAGAGGAGATGCGCGCCTTCTCTGTTGTAAGCCGGAGAACCAAAACACAGTGGGTCAAACGCAGTCCCAATAGTGGAACCCACGCCGATCACGGCGAGCCTCCATGAACGCATAGAGGGCCGGGAAACCACCACCGCAAACAGTCGACAGGGTATGGAAACCCTCGTCTTCGGTCGTTGAAGGGGTCTCACGCGTTGGACCCCTTTGAGTGGCAATATCGCGGTCTTTTCTCTCAGGCTGAAGCCGACAGAACAAGTTATGCATCAGCGATATAAGGAGAAGACCTCCAGTCGTCCTCGTGGCTGAACATCTCGAGACTTTTACTATTGATGCGAAGAAGAGCGATGTAAGGGAGCTCTCCATCAAGTACCTCACTGGGTTCAACTACAGGTTTTCTAGCGACGAGGACCAGTCCCTCGTATTCGAGATGGGTTCGAAAAGGAAAAACGTCTACACGACCTCCTTCGAAGAGGCCTACAAGAAAGTCAGAGTGTCGCTCGTGGGAAACGAGAATGCGCCTGTCACGACGGTTTCGGTCCTGTTCAAGCTCCCCCTCCTGAGGCTAAAGAAGGATGAAATTGAGGGCATCCGGTCGCTGACTAAAGCGCTCCGGGAGTTTATTCTGATATCCGTGGGATACCAAACGACCTAATCTAGGTGTCACGAGAATCGCTGGCGGTTAAGACAGCCCCGAGATCACCCTTCTCAGCTTCGTGACTGCGGCCACCGGGTCGGCACCGCTCAAGAGACTGGCTCCGACAAGGTTTGCGAGTTTCTGCAGCTCCTCCCCGCTGTAGGGCGCCGCGATGACTACGAGGCGAGCCTTCTTGATGTCGATCCCCTTCAATATCCCACCTATGATTGCGTCCCGCGCACCGTCTTCGTCGTTCCCCATCACGATATCGACGGCGAAGACCCTCTCTTTGAGCGTCAGAACAGCGGGCAATTCGTAATCAGTTCCAGAGACCCCGTCTATGTGGCCGGGAGCCTCGACACGCCATCCCTCAAGAGGCAATGAAACTTTGATGATCTCAACGACGGCTTTGGTTCTCTCCGCGACTTTCCTTCCCGTCTGCAGCTCGTGCAACTTCGCCTTCAACTCTGTGCTCGTCGCGAACGCTTTCTCGAACATCGGGCGCATGGTTTCGGCGTAGTTCTTGCTGTCGGTCCAGATGGCTACGTCACGCTCGTTCCTCTTCCCTGTAACATCATCGAGCACGAGCGAGACGAGGATGTGGTCTTCGTCGCCGATCATGATTCTTCCGTTCGGGAAGTCCTCCGAGTGCCTCACTTCTGCAATGCGAGACAACGCTTCGGCTGCCTCTATCGTCTGATAATCAGCGACGCTGATGATTCTCGACCTCACGCCTCTCATTTGCGCACCCTTGAGACTGTCACTCATCCCGAGAAGGTGGAGCTGGGCTAGGTCGTTCCGGGTGAGGACCATATCGATAGAGGATTTGACGCTGTCGATGGTCCTAAGGACCTGACTGTAGATCTGTTCTCTCCCCTGGATCATCTTGAAGCTGTATTTTTCATCCGGTCCGGTGGGGGCAGGCACCGTCCTACCGAGTGAAATCACCTCATCTCTTCCTCTCTCCATCTCCTCTAATTTCTTCACCTGTCGGTCCATCATCACGGCAACGACCTGCTCGATGGGCTTGCCAGTATACTTGACGGGATTCCCGGGTGTCGCAACGACTATCCCCGAGTCGACTAACCTCTTGACTATCCTGTAGGCCTCCATTCGTCGGATCTGGACCGCTTTCGCAATCTCTCCCGCACTTAGCTGGCCATGGGCGAGGAGGTTGAGGTAAACCAGCGCCTCTCTATCTGAGACCCCGTACTGCCCCAAGAGCTTTTGAGCTCGTTCGTCCAAACGGCCGTAAAACGCCATAGCTGGTTGATAAGGCTGCTTCTCACAACTAGTCGAGGGACACGATTCACAAGAGAATATTCGATACGGAAAGTCGAGAGGCTGTGGGCCGACGCTTCGGCCGTTTTGCCTCCCTTTACTTTCTCTCGTGAACCCAATGGCAAACAAACGTAGAGACTCAGGGAGGGCAGCGAAAAGGCGTGATGCGGAGTCACCGCCAGACTGTCCCACTGTTGCACGACACCAGTTCTAATCGCGTCATCCCCCCCACCTGGCCTGAATGCAGTCAGAAGAGCGAGTCCAAGCAACGCAGACGGGAATGGACGGACAACAGCAGCAGCAGGGGGACGCCGCCCAAATGGCGAAACCCACCGGAGCCGGAAGGGCCTCACTGGCCAAAAACAGGGGGAGGGTCGACGTCATCGCGGACGTGCTGAACTGCTGCCGCTCAACATCGAGCAAGAGCCATATCATGCTCTTCGCAAACCTCAACAGTCTGGTCGCGACTAGGATGATAAAGAAGCTCAGCGAGACCGGCCTCCTCGACTCTGTCCATGAAGAGAGTGGAGTCGTCTACCTCGCTACCTCAAAGGGGATCGGGTTTGTGAGAAAGTACCTGGAACTCCAGGCTCTCATCTCTCCGGAACTTGTTCCGGATACGAAGACCAATAACCCGAATCGAGTCAAGGGTCTAACTTTTTGAACTCCTGAGGAAATGACGCGCCACCCCGCTATCGCAAAACGATGTATCCGGAACTCTACGCCAGGGCGGATGTGCGATAAGTAGACTCGTGCTATGAGTCCTGATTCTGCTTTGCTTCAGAACCCCCGGGCTTGGGGGCAATCCCTTAAGACCTATGTCGCCATGAGTAAGAAGTAGATAATGTACGTCAAGATGGGAATCGGGGGAGTAGATTCACTGCTTGATAACAGGGGCCTCCCCAAGGGGTCCTCCGTGCTACTTCTGGGAGCCCCTGGGAGTGGCAAGACCATCTTCTGCCTCCAGTTCCTCATGGCCGGAGTCTCCCTGGGGGAGAATGGGGTGTATCTATCGATGGACGAAGATCCTGAGAGATTGCTTGAAAACGCGAAGCAAATGGGCGTTGACCTGACGAAACCAGTAAAGGAGGGAAGGGTTGCCATTGTGGATGCATCGCCAATAAGGCTACTCCCCGCCAAGATTAAGCTCGGCGGAGCGGAGGTCGGGGGACATGAATTTGCCCTCTCCACGCTGATTTCGTCCATGACCGATGCCGTGAAGAAGGTGAACGCAACGAGACTCGTGATAGACCCGATTTCGACGCTCATCGTACACTTCAGCGATGAGTACGCCAGACGAATCGCGTTCCTCGACCTCATGGCGGCCGCTTCAAGGACAAAGTGCACCACACTTCTTGCGGATGAGCTGAATGATGCTCAGCTTCAACGGGCTCACACCTTCGAGGAGTTCCTGACTCAGGGCGTCATACTCCTCTCAAAGATTCTCACAGGCTCCACGTTCACACGCGTCTTTAGCATCGAGAAGATGCGGGGCGTGGCTCACGATACTCAACCGCATCCCTACAGGATTACAGAGCACGGAATCGAGGTATTTCCGACCGAGCAGATATTCTAGGTCGTTACACTATCATCGGCGTTACTTCAGCCGGGTTTCAGTGAAGCGTTCTTAACAGCTAGGCGTGCAAGCTCTGGAGTTGATGAAACGGCTACCGATAGGTGTCCCAGATATGGACCAGATGATGCTGGGTGGAATCCCTCTTGGTTCGCTTTGCCTTGTGCTAGGTCCGCCAGGCGCGGGAAAGAGCATACTGAGCAAGCGCTTCATTTACACGGGGATTGAGGGGAGGAAAGATGCTTTTCTCGTAACCACGAACGAGGGAGAAGACAGAATACTCGAAACGATGCAGCTATTCAACTGGGACCGAGGGGTTGACAAAGGACTTCACATTCTTGACTGTTACTCGTGGAAGTCCGGGAAGTCGAGCTCGAAATACTCGGCGAGCCTCACCTCGCTCACAGACCTCTCGGTCGAAATTACATCTATGGTGGACGATATCGGTGTCCGTCCTGAGAACGAGTCGAGGATTGTGATTGACTCATTCACCGATGTGATCAACTACGGGGGGTCAGACCGTGCACTCCGACTGTTGGACACCGTCCGCACAAAGCTTCAGACTAGGGGTGTGACCGGCCTTCTCCTGCTGGAAGAGGGAGTGCATGATGAGAAGACCGTGAAATCGGTTGAATACGCGACAGACGGAACAGTCAGGATGAAGTTTTCGGAGCAGGGCAGGTTCATGATGGTCAGCAGGATGACCGCGACGCCACTCTCTTCCAAGTGGATCCCTTTCACCATAGGCAAGTAGTTCTACTCGAGGTGGATAGGGTCGAAGGTCTCGCACTACCCCACAGACGGATTCGAAGACACAGATGCAGGGGAGGACCCTGTGATTCCCTCCACCGGTATTCAACCTCGAAAGTCACACTCCAAGAACCTCACATGTGTATTGTTAGAGGTAGCGGGCCCGGTGGGATTCGAACCCACGACATGAACACCGGTACTGTGCACCACTGGTTAAGAGCCAGCCGCTTTGGTCGCTTGCACTCTAACCTGGCTGAGCCACGGGCCCACGTTACAGCAGCCTATGAAAGGTAGATTAAAGTGTTCGTGGAGCTGTCTTGAACCTTGGTCGGATAAGATACAAGAACTTGGCGATTTCGTGTTGATCCGTTATGCGGAACGTGAACACACCGCCCACGTTGGTGAGACGAGTTGTTGATATGGCAAAACCGCAGACAGCTGAATGAAGTTGCAACATCAAAGTCCTGAGCTTGGTGCGAAATTGGATCACTAGAAGATTCTTGTAGACTCTGGCGTGTCCAAGGTACTTTTTGGAATACCGACGATAGATTGAACCCTCTGCGTGGTAGAATCCCCGAATGAAGGACCGTAGAAGATGCCTGTCATGCCTGATCTCCTCTGGAATCTTAGCATCAAGTCTCTTCCCCACCGGAATGGATAGCTTGTCGAGGAACAATGCCAAACTCTTGCTGCGCACATGGAATCTTACGGTGTTGTCCTTTCGCAACCCCAGATATCCTCGAGCATGGAATTCTCTCATGATGACCCGTCGGACAAAATGGCGGTAATAGGACATTTCACTTGGATTTCCAGTAAATGCTACCTCGGCAATACTTTTCCCTTTGTAAACGAATCGTGACCTGCAGCCATCACCTAACAAGAAACCGATAAGCTCTGCAAGACTCGGGTCAATCGAAGGCCTCGTGGAGGGTCACATCTCTCAAGAATCGACTCGAAAGTTAAGCTTTTGCACAACTAATGGTGCGAATCCGAATAGGGGTCAGTGAAACTAATCGTAGGTTGAGGTATCGCGACGTTCCAGCTTGACCCAGCCACAGGCCCGCGAGCAGGCCACACGCCGAACCCGCGATATTTACTTTCTTGCGGGCGGGGCGAATTGAAATAGTACACCGGAAGAGAGTCGTCAAACGTGGTGGTGATGGGCAGACTCACCTTCGTCGGACTAGGATTGGGAGCCAGGGGGATCAGCTTAGAGGGCGTCGTGGCGATCAGGGAGGCAGATTCTTGTTACCTGGAGTACTACACCACGCCACACGAACCGACCCTCCTGAAGGAACTCGAGAACGAGACGGGGAGAGTCATGACTGTCGTCGACAGAGAGTTTGTGGAGGACGGGAGAGAGATCCTGAAGGAAGCTCGAGACTCTAGGGTTGTGCTCGCCGTTCCTGGAGACCCCATGATCGCGACCACTCATAACGACCTGAGAGTAAGGGCGATAGGGCAGAAGACGGAGACTGCCGTCGTCCACGCTGCGACAATAACCTCCTCCGCGGCGAGCGCCAGCGGTCTCCACTACTACAAGTTCGGCAGGACGATAACCATCACGCGAGAAACCCTCGACCTGATGCAGCAAGCCTACCATACCATCCAGAGCAACCTGCTCCAGGGCCTACACACGCTTCTCCTCCTCGAATTCGACGTGCAAGATGGGGAGGGGGCGGCCCCCCAAGCCGTGTTCGAGGGGCTCCTCGGCGCGGAGAAGAACTTCAGGAGGGAAGTCCTCTCAGAGGAGACCTTCGCGCTAGTTCTGAGCAGGATTGGGAGGAAAGACCCTGAGCTGAGAGCCGGATATCTCAAGGACCTCAGGAAGACGAACTACGGCGAACAGCCACACTGCGTCGTGATTCCCGGAGGGCTGCACTTCACGGAGATTGAGGCCGTCGCCGCGATATTTGGCATCGGCGAGAGTGAGGTCAGGGACAACAGCCGGAACGCAAAGGGGACAGCTGAGGTCCTCATTCCGCGGTACGCCGCCAAGACGAGGAAGGCGCTCAATTCGGTGAGGGGGAAGTTGGGGCCTGAGTATGATGCGGTCCTCGAAAATGTCGAGCTGTACATGAAGGACGCAGAGGGATTCCTCTCCAGAGGAGAGCTTGAGCTGGCGATGCTGAGCATGGGGTATGCAGAAGGGCTGCTAGACTCAGCGGGATTCACGGGCAAAGCGAAGATAGATTGGTGAAAGTTGAAGGATAAGGAGATTCTCGAGGCTATCTTCGTCCAGACTCTTCTCGACGGCCGGGCGGGTGCGACGAGGCTGAGGAAGGAGGTTGGTCTCTCTCCGGAGGAGATGCGCAGAAGGCTGCGTGGTCTCAAAGACAAGGGGTATGTCGAAGTTCGCGGGTCGAGGCTCCTCCTGAAGCCGAAGGGACGGAAGTCCTTCAAGGTCGTATTCATAGGAGGGACATTCGAGGTCATCCATCCCGGACACATCTACACGATAGAGCAAGCGAAGAGGCTCGGAGACATTCTCGTCGCCGTCGTCGCAAGAGATGCCACCGTAAGGAGGCGGAAGGGAAGAGACCCGATAGTTTCCGAGGAAGAGAGGCGGAAGGTACTCGCGGCAGTAAGGTATGTCGACGCGGCCTTGCTCGGGAGCGAGGCGAACATCTACGACACCCTCGAGAGGGTCAGGCCAGACATCGTCGCCCTCGGATACGACCAGTATCACCCGGAGGAGGAGATCGCAAGAGAGGCGGGAAGGAGGGGTATCAAGCTCTCCGTGGTCAGGCTGAGGTCCCCGAACCCGACCCTAAAGACCTCGAAGATACTCACTCAGCTCTGATTCCCCAGCTCGAGCGACCTCGCCGAAAGTCGGTGGGCTTCGGTCAGGCACTGCAGACATGCCTCCCGGTAGGACGAGATTATCCACTTGAGTTCCACCAGCGTCACGGAATAGCCCGGACTCCAGTACCGCCTCTCCTTCCCTCTTCCTGTCACGAACCCGACGACATCCCCTTCGTAGACAATCTTCTCGATCCCCGAACTGCCGGCTTTCTCGACCCTCCCCACAAGGAGGGACTTCGCGATGCCGACGCTCGGAATCCCGAGCAGCATCCCGGCAACTGTCGCGAGTCCGGCTGACCTAGGGTGAGCCGCGCCGTGCGCGTCGAAGCAAAGAAGCTGCGGCCGCGACCCGAGTCCCTCTATCGCGGCGACGACGAACGGGCCTTCGTGCATGTAGAAGAGCCCGCTGACATACGGGATCGTGAACCTACCTCTGTAGAGGTATGAGTCCGTTATTGCGCCGTTGACAGAAAGGACCGCAGTCGAGACGACCACACGACCCCTGTACGCAGCGTCGGCGCCAATAATTCTCCTGAGTTTCTTCGGAAGCTGGACGGATCCGAGGGCGAAGAGATTCTGAAGCCCTTCAAAGAAGCGAAGCTCCGCCTCGTCGAGGAGTTCACCCGGACGAGCCGAGTCTCTTCTGGAGTCTCTCCATCGAAGAGACAAGCTTCTCCCTACTGGTCTCCTCAGTCAGGACGCCCCGGGTGTCCTCCACGATCATCCGGGCGACGTCGATCTTATGCCTCGCCCCGTTCACGAGGTGGTCGTAGGATGCGAACGGGGAGAGTGCCGAGTAGAGCTCCTCCATCTCCGCGAAGTGCTTTCGGGCCACCGTCGCCTTTCCCTTCATCATGGAATCAAGAACCTCTCTTTTCAGCTCACCCACGACGTCGAGTAAGCCAAGGACGTAAGCCTCGGGACTCGAGTTGAGCGTCGAGATGGACGGGACGGGTCTGTCTCTTATGAGGGCGTAGACGACTGAAGCCTCGACGAACTCAGCCTCCGGGGGGACTAGATAGCGCAAAAGTTGGCCAGATGCCGTCTTCTTCAGTCCTCCCAGGATTCTTCGCGCGGTTGAAAGCTCGGTGACCGCCTCTGCAGGCTTGTCGTTGTGAAGATTGATTATGCATCTGGAGCAGGACGCGATGACGTCACGGCTCTCCTTGATGAGCTTCTCGCGTCGGGCCGCCATGTCCTGCAGGGAACCCTCGACGCTCCTGAGCGAAGCCTTGACGTTCTCCAAACCTCATCTCTTCCTCGAAGGGAGTCATAAGGTTAACCTGCGCCTCAAAGACTTATGTGAGGAGGGCAGGCGCTCCGCATGTTTGAGTAAAGAGAGGAAGATAGCTCTGGCCGAGACCTCCGCGACGGGACTGCTCTGGGGAACATCCTTTCCGGTAATCGAGTTTGGCATAGCCTCAGGAATAGACCCAAGAGTCTTCGCCTTCCTCAGGTTCGCTATCGCGGCCCCAATCATGATCGCGTTCGCCCGGGTCTACGGGAAGCCCTTGTCGGCGAGTCTGAGGACGAAACCGGTCTGGATTCTAGGCTTCCTGAATGCCGTTGGATTTCTATGCCAGTTTCTCGGACAGGCGTACACGGCCGCGTCGGTGGCCGCCCTCTTGGTCAACCTATCGGTTCTGATAGCCGCGATAGGAAGCGCGGCGCTCCTCGGGGAGAAGTTCACGGGAACGAAGGTCGTTGGGACTGTCCTCGCGGTGGGAGGGATATTCCTGCTTACGACGAGGGGCGACTTCGGACTGATCACCCGAAGTCAACTGACGGGCGACCTCTTCTACCTGGTCTCGGCGAGTTCATGGGGCGTCTATATCATCTACAACAAACGAAAGACAGACGAGAGAAGATGGGACCCCCTCGGGGTCGCGTCGCTGACGATTCTCTCGACCGCCGTCTTCGTAGCGCCGGTGTTGCTAACAGTGGGACCGGCCCAGCTATCGATGACCGAGGGGGAATGGGGGTTGATTCTCTACACCGCGCTTCTTAATACCGCAATCCCATTTGTTCTATATCAGAGAGGCTTGAGGTATCTCACCGCGACGGTGTCGTCGATGCTGCTGATGCTGGAGATCGTTACTGCTATGGGCATCTCAATTCTTCTTCTCGGCGAGCTGCTCGACCTCGCATCACTGATCGGCGCCATCTCGATTCTCTCCTCAATTTTTCTCGTATCTCGAGTAGACGGGAGCGGAAAGAGCTTATCCATCAGCACTCCAAGCGGTCTCGCAAGGAGGGGGAAGTCCAGTTGGTCATGAGCAGGTACGAGAGAGGACGCGCTAGGGAGTACAGGGCGATGATAATGCTTCGAGACGAGGGGTGGTACGTCGCCAGAAGCGCCGCCTCCCACGGTCCCGTCGACCTCTTTGCCGCAAAGAAGGGCAGGATACTCCTCATTCAGGTGAAGAGCGGAGCGGCGCGAGTCAAGAGGGGAGAACTAAAGCAACTTATCGAATGGGGAAGGAACTTTGACGGCGACGCCGAGGTTTGGCACTTCAAGGGAAGAGGTGTCATCCAGAAGAGAAGGATACATCGAGGCAGCCGCGAGGGTCCGCCATGAAGGCGAGATGCTACTTCTGCGATGCTGAGATCGAGGGGAGCGGGCATCCATTCAAGATCGGACACAGAGGGGAGGTTGTCTGCGAAGACTGCTTCGTGAAGTCGGTCAACAGGAGAAGAGCGAAGGAGAGTGAGGAGAAATCACGTTGAGACGAGGATCCCGGTTAGGTACATCAGAATCATTCCCAGAACCACTCCGAGGAATGTCCTCTCCGTCCTCGAAGCCACGTAGCCGAGCCTGACAAGCTGGACAATCACGTACAGGAGGGCGCCTCCTGCGACCGAGAAGAAGAGAGAGCCGATCGCCTGGGAGTAGGCAACGAAGCCGAGTATGCTTCCGAGAATCGTGGGGAAGCCCGCGAGAAAACCCATGGCCAGAGGTTGCCTGATCCTCAGGGGCAAAGAGGCGACGGGGGCGACTATCCCGAATCCCTCCGTTGCGTTGTGAAGCGCGAAACCGACGACGAGCACGGAGGTGAGGGCTAACTCCCCCGCGGAGTAAGCAGCCCCTATCGCGAGACCCTCCCCCAGGTTATGCATCCCCAAGCCGACCGCGATCATGTAAGCAGTGAAGAATCGCGCCTTCTCGCGCTCTCCCGCAACCCCTTCCTGGTCGACGATAGCGACAGCGTCGACTCGACCCCTCCGCGCGGCTGCGAGGGGGGCGAAGACACCAAGCGAAAGGCCAACGACGAAGAGTAATGAGTTCAAACCCGGACTCCCGGCCAGTCGAACACCCTCCCCGGTGACGTCGACGAAGAGAAAGAGAAGTATCCCTAGGGAGATACTCACAATCAGGCTGCGCCAACTCTCTGGGATGCGTCTCATGAACCAGAGAGGAACAAGCCCGAGGTAAACGGGGAGCAGCCCCGCTACAGCTCCTAGCCCGGCCGCGAAGAGGAGACTCGCCAAAACGGAACGAGCCCCAATTATAACATATGTTATTTAAGGCAGACTGGGAAGGTGCACGTTCGTCTTCGGCGGATGCTGCCGTCGAGTTGATGATGACAGCATCGCAGCCTTCGGTGAGAATCGCGCCTAGCGTTCTCCTACTC
>Ga0209237_1000736_pt1 | contig 18876 bp, 29 predicted proteins | sample GraSoi013_1_40cm_2_FD_185820 | JGI IMG/M metagenome (GOLD analysis project Ga0209237, IMG submission 185820) | Grasslands soil microbial communities from the Angelo Coastal Reserve, California, USA - Sample 10_02_2013_1_40cm (SPAdes) (version 2) | ecosystem: Environmental > Terrestrial > Soil >... | reverse complement strand
GAAGGCCGGCTTCGACGTCTTCGCCGGCTCCGAGACGTTCCTGCTCCAGAACATGCGGCATGGTGGGGCCGGCTGCATCAGCGCCACCGCCAACGTCCACCCCGCGCCCATCGCGCGCCTGTTCGACACCTGGCGCGCTGCCGACGCCGACGCTCAGCAAGAGCACCTGGACGTGATTCGCACCGTCTTCCAGAAGTTCCCGATGATCCCCGCGCTCAAGGCCGCCATCGCCCACCACGGCCGCGACGCGGACTGGGCGGCGGTCCGTCCCCCGTTGGTGGCGCTCACGCCGGCGCAGTCGAAGGCGTTGGTGGTGGAGCTCGATCAACAGCAGTTCGCGATGCCCGGGCTGGCAGCGCGCTAGCCCGCCATCACGGGACGAGCCATGACACTGCGCGAGCGGATCGGCGTGGATCTCGGAGGGCGCAGGCGCCTGGAGGACGGTCTCGCGTGGGCGGCCGCCCACGGCGTTCACTACGTCGACACCTGTCTGGAGGGCGCGCCCGACCATCCCAACGCGCCCGCCTCGTGGACGGCCGCGCGCGTGGCGTCCCTGCGCGCCACCTGCGAGCGTCACGGCATCCACCTCGGCCTGCACTCCGCCTCCGCCGTCAACGTCGCGGAGACCTCGCCGCTGCTGGCCGAGGCCGCCGAGCAATACCTCCGGACCTACATCGACCTCGGGGGGCGCCTCGGCGCCGAGTGGATCGTCGTCCACGGGGGCTACCACTTCACCGGCGACTACGCGGCGCGGCGCGCGTCAAGCCTCGAGCGCCTTCAACGCGCGGCGGCGCACGCCGAGCGGTCTGGCGCACGCCTGCTTCTGGAGAACCTCAACCGGGAGCCGGAGCACGCCGAGATCCGTTACCTCGCCCACAATCTCGAGGAGTGTCGTGAGTACTTCGGTCGTATCCAGTCGCCGAACCTCGGCTGGGCGTTCACGGTCAACCATGCGCATCTCGTTCCCGAGGGCATCGACGGCTTCCTCGACGCCATGGATCTCGGGCGCTGCGGCGAGGTGCGTGTGGCCGACAACCACGGTCGATACGAGGATCACCTTCGCCCCGGCGAGGGCACGATCGACTTCAGGCGGATGTTCGAGCGGATCGAGGGCGGGGGCTACCGCGGCCACTACATGATGGCCTTCGGAACGCTCGACGACATGCTGGCGGGCCGCGAGACCCTGATGCGCGCCGCCGGCGCCTGATCGCCGGGCGCTCGCGGTGACATCAAACCCGGTTCTGCGTTGTTGAGATCCGCACGGCGGGAGGCAGACATGCTGACGAAACGAACGTTGTACTCGGGCATCGCGGTGGTCGGCCTCGTCCTGTTGCTGGCCGCCTGGCCGGCGACCCGGCCGGATGCCCAGCAAGCCCCGCAAGTCGCCGTGCAGATCGACAACGACGACATCGGCGGGGTGGTCACCAGCAAGCATGGACCGGAAGCCGGCGTCTGGGTGATCGCGGAAACGACCGACCTCGGTACCAGATTCGCGAAGATGGTGGTCACGGACGATCAGGGACGCTACGTGATCCCCGACCTGCCGCAGGCCACGTACAGCCTGTGGGTGCGCGGGTACGGGCTGGTCGATTCGCCGAAGGTCAAGAGCGCGCGCGGCCGGGTCGTGACCCTGACGGCGGTGCTGGCGCCGAGTGCGGCGGAGGCGGCGCAATACTATCCCGCCATCTATTGGTTCTCGATGCTCAAGATTCCGGACAAGGGGCTGTTTCCCGGCACGGGCCCCGACGGTAACGGCATGCCGGTGGCCTTCAAGAGCCAGGAGCAGTGGCTCAACGCCGTCCAGTTGAACGGCTGCGGCAACTGTCATCAGCTCGGCGACAAGGCAACGCGCGAGATTCCCGCGGCCTTGGGCACGTCCGGGAGCTCAGTCGAGGCGTGGACGCGGCGGCTCCAGTCCGGACCAGGCGGCGGCACCATGGTCAGGACCATCGGGACCCTCAACACGTCGGACGGGGGGCACGTGCGCCGCCTGGCGGAGTGGACCGATCGCGTCCGCGCCGGCGAGCTGCCCGCCTCGGTGCCGCCGCGGCCGAATGGCGTGGAGCGCAATGTCGTCGTGACCGTGTACGACTGGTTATCGCCCAAGTACTACATCCACGACCTGATCGTCACCGACAGGCGGAAACCCACGGTCAACGCCTTCGGCTTGATCTATGGCGCCGCCGAGCTGAGCACGGATCACCTGCCGGTCCTCGATCCGGTCAAGGCGACCAAGATCACCATGAAGGTGCCAGTCCGCGATCCGGACGCCCCCAGCTCGGCGCTCGCGAACCCGGTGGTGGGGCCGTCGCCGTACTTCGGCGCGGAGCAAGTGTGGGACTCGCGCGTCAATGCGCACAACCCGATGATGGATCAGGACGGGCGTGTCTACTACACGGCGCAAATCCGTTCGCCCAAGAATCCGCCGGCCTACTGCGCGGCAGCGTCGGGCCATCCGTCGGCGAAGGGGTACCCGCTCACGGGCACTCCCGACGGGTTCGTCCAGAACTCACGCCAGATCACCGTGTATGACCCGAAGAGCAAGCAGTTCACATTCATCGACACGTGCTTCGGCACGCACCACTTGAATTTCGCCGAGGACGCCAGCAACACGCTGTGGCTCAGCAACAACCTCCAGAATGAGCTCGCCATCGTCGGCTGGGTCAACACGAAGATGTTCTGGGAGACTCGCGACGCTGGGAAGTCGCAGGGCTGGACGCCACTCGTCGTCGACACCAACGGCAACGGCAAGCGCGACGCCTATGTCGAGCCCAACGAGCGCGAAGATCCCACCAAGGACAAGCGGATCGGGCTCGGCTTCTACGGTATCGCCTACAGTCCGGCCGACGGATCGATCTGGGGCTCGAACATCGGCCACCCCGGGTACGTCCTGCGGCTACAGCTCGGACCAAATCCTCCGGAGACCGCGCTGGCGGAAGTCTACAAGGTTCCGCCGCCCGGCTTCGGAATGCGCGGGTTCGACGTCGACCGCCATGGCGTGGCGTGGGTGACGCTGGCGAGCGGCCACATTGCCAGCTTCGACCGCCGCAAGTGCAAGGGACGTCTCAACGGACCGGGAGCGGCCGAGGGGAACCTGTGCCCCGAGGGCTGGACGTTCTATCCGCTCCCCGGACCATCGTTCGCCGGCCGGGACGGCGCCGCTGAAGGTCCCTACTACAGCTGGGTGGATCAGCACGACATCCTGGGCCTGGGTCCGGACACCCCCATCGGTACCGGCAACTTCTCGGATTCGCTCTACGCGTTGACGTATGGGAAGGTCGTCCAGCTCCGCGTCCCGTACCCGATGGGCTTCTTCGCCAAGGGCGTGGACGGCCGCGTCGACGATCCGAAAGCCGGCTGGAAGGGCAGGGGACTGTGGGTGACCTCGGGCAACCGAACGCCCATGCACATCGAAGGCATCGACGCGTCCAGTCCCGGCGCTCCGGGCAAGACCCTGTCCAGCCCACTGGTCGTGCACTTCCAGCTGCGCCCCGATCCGCTCGCGCATTAGGGACATGGGGGGGCTGCTGACAGCAGCATGGAACGCAAGACTTTTCGATCTCCGCATCTGGATCCACTGCCCTTGCCACACAGACCGTTCGCGCTGCGTCCCACGGATTATCTAGAGTTCCGTAAACTTCTAGTTACCCGCCTATGCGGTGGAGTTGACCTGGCCTGAGCACGGGGAGGACGTCGAGGATTGCCGGGACGAGCGGCTGGAGGTGCACCATGCGGTTGGAAGGCGCGCGGACAAGAGCACGCCAACGGCCCCTGTGGTCAGATTCTGCTGGAACTCGATGCCCCGGTCCATCGTAACGAGCGCGTCGTACTCGCCGTCCATACGCCGTAGAAGCTCGCCGTTCGTGATGCCCGCCCAGCCTCGGCCGGCCACGGTATCGACACTGTGGCCTTGGAGCGCGGCGGCGAAGTCTCGCGGCAGCTGCTCGTCAAGAAGAACGCGCACCAGCCAGCAGCGTAGCGCGCGCGAGGTCGAGCACCGCGATCGCCTGGTCGCGTCTCACGGACGGGAACTGGCGAAGAAACTCGTCCAACGTCTCGCCCCCTTCGAGGTACTCGAACAGCGACTGTATCGGAACGCGTGTGCCGACGAATACAGGCGTGCCCCCGAGGATGTCCGGATCGCTGTGCACGATGGCGCTTAGCTGGCTCATGCTGGTCGCACCAGTATACACAGGCAGCAACCGGGCGTATAACTCCGGCATCCAGCCGACGGCCTTCGGCCGCGGCTGTTACCGACGTTAGGCGTACTTCGATATGACGCTGCGTGACGACGATTCAAGGATCATGGATCCCAAAGCGCAAGTCCGAGAGTCGTACAACCGCATTGCGGGCGCGTATCTTTCGTCACGTCGTTGCGATTCGCCGGATGTCGCGCTGCTGAATGATCTCGTCGTCCGGCTCCCACCGCGTGCACGGGTCCTTGACGCGGGTTGCGGCGCCGGTGTCCCCATCGCCCGGCAGCTTGCGACTCGTGCCAATGTCGTCGGGGTCGACTTTGCCGAAGTACAGCTCGGCCTCGCCAGACGCCACGTGCCCACGGGGCTTTGGGTCTGTGCAGACCTCGTCGCACTGCCGTTCGCTGACGCGTCGTTCGATGCGATATGCTCGTATTACGCCGTCATTCACATCCCGCGAGAAGAGCATGCGCGCGTTCTTGATGGCTTTGCACGAGTGCTACGGTCCGGAGGGCCGGCGCTTCTGTGCCTTGGCGCGGCCGACCTGCCTGCGTGGACAGAGGAGTACCACGACGCGCCAATGTATTGGAGCCACTACGATGCCGCGACGAGTCTTTCGCTGGTGAAGGCCGCCGGCTTCGACTTGGTGTGGCATCGTTGGGTCGCCGATGGATCTGGTGGTCACTTGTTCGTTCTGGCTCAGCGCCATGACGCCTAACTGCAGCTTGGAGCCGGCGGCGCTGGCGCGCCGCGGCTCAAGCTGAGAGTTAGGCGGGCTGCGGCATGCTCACGGCAACAACAACCAAATCACAGAACATATTGCTATGGTTTGCGCCGTCGCTCTTTACCGTCGCCCTGCTGGTCGTCGCGATGGTTACCGCATCACATCCGCGGGCCCCTCTGCCGGGGTGGATACCAGGGATCGTCGGCCTAGCTATGGCATGGTTTGCCTATGTCTCGGTCCCGCGGAGGATAACGGTTAACGGAGAACGGTTGATTCTTGAACGCCCGATCGGCAACATCTCGATTCCGATCGTTGAGGTTCGCAGGGTCAACGCGTCTCAATGGAACCGTGGATTCGTTATTGTAGCCGCCAAGAAACGAAGGATCTTCTTGCTCAGGAATACCCGGAACCTTTTTGCCATCGTCGTAGAGATCAAGCGTCAAAATCCCTCAGCAGTGGTCATCGGAGACGTGCCACATGCCGCCTAGCAAGCGACTTGAGCGGCCCGGCGTGAGCGCGCGGGCGAATGTCAGGGCCACAAGCGCCGGCCGCTCAGTCGCCAAGCGTTAGATGGGCAAGGAGGAGAGGACGTCATGCCAGGATTAGCTGCCACAGCGGTCCTCGCATTGCTTTGGGCTGCTATCGCCGCAGCGGGTGACGCTACTCCGAGACGTGCCATCGATCTCAATGAGCCCGGGGCCCTTGAGGCCCTTCAGCGCTCCAACCCAATGCACTACGAGAAGGTTCGTAAGATCCTGGAAGGAGTTCTCCAGCGGCCTGACACCGACGTGCCGCGTTGGATGCAGACGAACTTCGCGGCGCATGATGTGAGCTATGTGCCAGTCATGCTAACAAGCCACCCTCCAAAGAGGCGTCTGTCGTTTGCTCTCGATGCCACGCGGTACGAGGCCGTCGTAATTCTCACGAACGTGCGCGGTGACATTATTCCAGCGAAGTAGGGATGGTGCCGTCTAACGATGCATTGCAGCGGACCGGGGCTCGCGATGCTCGCCCCAGCCGCTGATCGCTGGCGTTGGGCAGACGAGTGGCGGATCAGGTGATCGGATGAATCGACGCAAGTTCATTCACGCTCTCACCATCGCAGTAGTGGCGCCGCCGCTTGCTGCCGGAGCGCAGACGGCGAGGAAAACCGCACGCATCGGATTTCTCTCGCCCGGGGACCGCCTGTCGCGTGGATGGCAAGCCGAAGTGGTCAGGGAGGCGCTGCGCGGGCACGGCTGGGTCGAGGGTAAAAACCTCGTGATCGAGTACCGGTTCGGCGGGGAGCGATACGAGCGTCTCCGCGCGCTCGCCGATGATCTCGTCCGCCTCAAGGTCGACGTGATCTTTGCCGCCTCGGCGCCGGCGGCCCAGGCGGCGAAGGAGGCGACGGCCACGATTCCGATCGTGTTCAGCACGCTCAACGATCCCGTTCGCGCGGGTCTCGTGACCAGCTTCGCGTTCCCCGGTGCCAACGTGACCGGCCAAGCCGGTCTCGGCCCCGAGCTGGATCGCAAGCGCCTCGAGCTGCTGAAAGAAGTGGTGCCCTCGCTCTCGCGGGCAACCGTCCTTGTGAACCCGTCGAATCCCATGACGCCCTCGCGGCTCAGTGAGATCGAGGCGGCGGCGGCGGCGCTCAAGGTCCAGCTCCGCCCGGTGACGGCGTCCGACGCGAAAGAGCTGGACAAGGCGCTTCAAGAGATGGCCCGCGCCCGGCCAGCGGCCCTGATCGTCTTCGAGGATCCGGTGTTGATAGCTCACGGGAGGCGCATCATCGATTTCGCGGCACAGCACAGGATTCCCACCATCTACACCTCGCCGGGCTGGGCGGAGCAAGGCGGTCTCATTGAGTACTCGGCCAGCGTGCGCGAGGTGCTCGTGCGAGCGGCCGCGTACGTCAACCGTATCCTTCGGGGCGCCAAGCCCGCCGACCTACCCGTCGAGCAGCCGACCACGTTCGAACTGGTGATCAACCTCAAGGCGGCGCGAGCACTGGGGCTCTCGATCAACACATCGCTCCTGCTACAAGCGAACCGAGTCATTGAGTGACTATCCGACGAGCGCGGAGCCTTGCGTGTACGGGTTCTTGATTCAAACAGGGAAGAACCGGCAACATGAGGATCGGTATTCCCTGTGAACGCTGCCCAACATTGCAGTGCAGCGGACCGGGGGCTCGCGATGCTCGCCCTCCGGCCGCTGACCGCGGCGTTAGACAAATTCGACAAGGCATGCGATGTCTTCGCGTCACATAGAGAAACGCAGATGATATCCTGCTGGGCAGGGCTCGTGGGAGTGCTGGCGCTGGTCGTCATGCCGCTCACCGCCGACGCCCAGTCTGCTGCGAGGATCCCCCGGATCGGTATCCTCAGCCCGGCTCCCGCGGCGGCCGCGGTCGGCCCACCCTTCGACGCTTTCCGAGAGGCTCTGCGTGAGCTCGGCTATGTCGAGAGTAAGAACGTAGTCCTCGAGTTCCGGTTCGCGGGGGGCTACGCGCGGCTGCGGGAACTCGCCACCGACCTGGTCCGCCTCCGCGTGGACGTCATCGTAACCGATGGTGGCAACACCGCGGCCCGCGCAGCCCTGGACGCAACCAAGACGATCCCGATCGTAATGGGGACGGGCGACCCCGTTGGCAGTGGCCTGGCGGCTAGCTTCGCGCGACCTGGAGGGACCGTCACCGGAGTCATGCTGAACTACGACGAGCTCGCTGCAAAGCGGCTGCAGCTACTCAAAGAATTGGCTCCGGCAATCACACGCGTCGCTATCCTCTGGTATCAGGAAAGTGGATCCCCGCCTGCCCAGCTCCGTGAGGTAGAGGCGGTCGCGCCCTCGCTGGGTGTGCAGCTCGTGTCCCTCCCGGTGCGACGGTCCGCGGACCTCGATGCGGCGTTCGAGGCGGCTAGCCGCCAGCGCTCCGGTGCCCTGCTACAGTTGGCCTCGCGGATGCTGTTTGATAATAGAAAGGCGGTCGCAGAACGTGCGCTCAAGCATCGACTCCCCGGAGTGTTCGAGCTGGGATTCGAGGAGACTGGCGCGCTCGCCTCGTACGGACCGAGCGTCTCTGACAACTTTCGCCGAGCGGCAGCGTACGTCGACAAAATCCTGAAGGGAGCCCAACCTGGCGATCTGCCCGTCGAGCGGCCGGTGAAGTTCTACTTGGTAATCAACCTCAGGACCGCCAGGGCCCTCGGCCTCACCATCCCTCCCTCGGTGCTGCTACAGGCAACCAAGATCATCGAATGATGACCGACAGCAGATGCGCGCGCAACCGGATGTCTAACTTCGCATGCAGCCGACGCGCTGACGCGCGCGGCTGATGCCGGCGTTAGCCCGATTGGACTGATTTCCAGCCCCTGACATGTACGACGAGATCGCGACGCTCTATCACCTCGTCTACCGAAACTGGAACGCCGCCATCGCTGAACAGGCGGCGACGCTCGGCGCCATCATTCGCACACATGTGGGCCCACCTCCGCGGGCGATCCTCGACGTCTCATGCGGGATCGGTACTCAGGCCCTTGGTCTCGCGGCGCTCGCGCATGAGGTCACGGCTTCCGATCTATCGTCCGCGGCCGTGGAGCGCGCTCGCCTCGAAGCTGCTCGACGCAACCTGACCATTCACTTCACGGTTGCGGACATGCGTCGGTGCGCGGAGGTTCACGGATCGGGCTTCGACGTCGTGCTCAGTGTCGACAACTCCATTCCGCACCTGCTCAGTGATGACGAGATCCGCGAGGCGCTACGGAACTTCTACCGATGCATCCGGCCCGGTGGCATCACGATCCTCGGCCTCCGCGACCACTCGGGAAAGGAGAGAGCTTCGCCGCAACTGATACCGTACGGATTCCGTTCGGACGGTGGCGACCGCTACTTCGTCGTCCAGACACGAGACTGGGACGGCGACTTCTATGACGTGGCGATGTACTTCATCCGCGAGGGGCGCGGTGCGAAACCGGCGACGGTGATTGCGGGCTCGTCGCGATACTACGCCGTCTCGATCGATCGGATGGTCTCGCTGCTCGAGGAGAGTTCCTTCATGGAGATCCAACGGCTCGAGGGTGTTGTGTCCCAGCCACTCTTGGTTGCGCGCCGTGGGACGGGCTAACATCCGCATCCAGCTGTCGGCGCTTCGCGCCGCAGCTGATACGGAGCGTTAGACGCTCGTGAGGTCTGGATCTCGCGAGGAGGAGGGCGACGGTGAAATACATCCGTGTCTACAGCGATCAGGCCGGTGATTCTCATTTCGGGGAGGTCGAGGTGGACCTCAAGCCTATTGATGTGGCACCGCCGGCGCCTCCGGTCAACGTCGCCGCCGTCATCGAGTCGGAGCGGATGATGCTCATGAGTTTCCCTCAAGGATGGTACGGAGATTGGCCCCACGACGACAGTTCTACATTCAGCTATCTGGAGAGCTTGAGCTTCGTGTCAGCGACGGCGGAACTCGCACCTTCCCTGCTGGAACGATCTTCCCTTTGGAAGATCTCTCAGGCAAAGGCCATATGACGCGCGTTCTGGGCACCGCGGAGGTCCGCGGAGCCATCGTCCAACTGGCTTGAACGCCTTTGTATCCTTCATCAGTGTCCACTCGCTCCTATGAATCATCAGTATTCCTGAAGAAGGGCGAGGACCGCTCACCGTGCCGATCTGGTATTCGTACGAACCGGGCGGCGAGCTACGAGTCGTAACCGCTAGGACTTCGCGGAAAGCTCAGCTCCTCCAGCATGCTGGCAGGTTCAGTGTATGTGTACAGACGGAGACACTGCCGTACAAGTACGTCAGTGTCGAGGGACCAGTGGTCGCCATCGAGCCAGCAGATCTTGAGCGCGACCGCCGGCCCCTCGCTCACCGTTACATGGGTGCGCAAAGGGGTGACCGATACATCTCGGAGACACGGGGAGAACCGGGCCACGTTGGGAACGTGCTTGTTCGCATGCTGCCGGAACGATGGCTCACGGTGGACTACACGAAGGCGCCATGACCGTCCGTCCAACAAGCCGCTTCAGCAGCCCGGGGCTCGCGCTGCTCGCCCCGGCTCCTGAGCGCCGGCGTTCGGCCGACGGTATCAGCGGATGAAGTGAGCGACGCATGAGTGATGTGCCTCCGATCTTCGGCTCTGTTCCCGCGGGTGTCTTTTCGCGTCCACGTCGGGCTGCGTACGCGGTCATTCGCGATCGAGACGGAAGAGTCGCCGCGGTGGAGCACCAGGGTCGGCACTTTTTGCCCGGCGGTGGAAGCCTCGCGCGCGAGTCGCCAGAGGAAACAGTCATGCGGGAAGTACGAGAGGAGTTGGGACGAGCCGTCGTTATGCTTGGAAGCGTCGGGTCCGCGATTCAACATTTTTTCGCATCGGACGACAAGTGTTGGTACAGCATGGACGCCGTGTTCTTCCGGGCCGCGTTGCAGGAGCCCCCGATTGGCGCGGGCGAGACCGAGATTACGTGGCTGCGCCTCGATCAAGCCGAGGCATCTTTCTTCCACGCGTGTCACACCTGGGCCGCGTTACGGGCATGAACGTGCAAGGGCGGCGGCCCAACGAGGCGTTGCTGCTGCTGACAAAGCAGGTGAACGCCGGTGTCTAGACATCTCGACGTATGACAAAACCAAGAATCCACATCCTCGGCGGGCCGGGCATCGGCAAGTCGTTCGTTGCCGGCGAGCTCTCGCGCCGTCTCAGTGTTCCAGCGTACGACCTGGATGACCTATTCTGGGACAGGCGCGCGGCGCGGTATAGTGTCCGCGCTAATCCTGACGAGCGTGATCAACGACTCGCGGCCATCGTGACGCAAAACGGATGGACGCGGCGGACGTGATCGTTGAGCTTTCGCCGTTTATCTGGGTTCGCCATTGGCGCGTGATGCGACGGTTCGCCCGCCGGAAATTCCGGCGTAACCCGTCCAAGCACGAATCCGTGCTAGATCTTTGGCGGTTGTTGCGCTGGAGCCATGCGTACGACGCCCGGTATCTGGCTGAGGCGCGCGAATCGATCTCCGCGTGTGGACGGCAAGTCGTCGCATGCACGACGCCAGAGCAGGTATTCGCGGCAGCGTCTAACTTCAGCTCGCAGCGCCCGGCACCTCGCGTTGCTCGGCGCCGACGCTGACGGCAGCCGACGGCCTTCGGCCGAGGCTGATACCGCTGTTGGGCAGCGACTCATGTGGAGACCCTGGGGCGGAGTTGCTCAGTTCGAGACCACTGTCTGACAGGTGAACACAATGAAACTTGACCATGTCGCAATCTGGGCTGTGGACATCGAACTGATGCGCACCTTCTACGAGAAATACTTCGACGCGCGGTCGAATCTGAAGTATGATAATGAACGTAAGAGGTTCACTTCGTATTTCCTGACGTTTCCTGGAGGCGGGCGGTTGGAACTGATGCACCGACCTGACATCCAAAGGATCCCAGATTCACAGAGCTCGCGCGAGTTCATTGGGTACGCACACCTGGGTGTGGAGCTGGGCTCTCGGGCCGCCGTCGACGCCCTTACAAAACGACTCCAGGGCGACGGGTTCCCGCTTCTCGATGGGCCAAGACGGACGGGCGACGGATACTACGAGAGCATGGTCGCGGATCCCGAAGGTAACCGGATTGTTATCGCCGAATGAGTGCGCTGATGCCCAACCAGGCCGTTGAAGCTGACGGCCGCCTCCCTCGCCTTCGGCTCCGTCGATCGGCCGCAGCTTAACGGCAAGACGTTCGGCCCGCGAAGTGTATCGTCGATAGATTACTCGCACACGAACGGAGGTCCTCATGACCGGAATTCCCACCTGGCACATCGCGGGAGACTGGTTCGACAACTGTAGCTGCGCGGTCGCGTGCCCCTGCACGTTCGCTCAGCCCCCGGACAACGGCTTTTGCGAGTCGGTTCTCTTCTGGCACATCCAGCGTGGCCACTACGGCGATGTTAACCTCGATGGTCTCAGCTTCGTCCGGGTGGGCCGATGGGAAGGCGATCTATGGGCGGGGAAGGAAAAGGGCGCGGCCGGTCTCTTCATCGACGAGCGCGCTGACGAGCGTCAGGCGGAGGCGCTGCCGCTCATTTTCGGGGCAACGTCGGAGGCTTCCCCGCCCAGTGGGGTGCGTTCTTTCCCGAAGGCCGGCAAGTGCGTGGAGTGGAGCGCGCACGCATCAGTTCGAGATCGCGCCCGACCGCGCCCACTGGGGAGCGGAGATCGCCGGAAAAGTGAAGGCCTGGGCGAGAGCGTTGACGGGACCGACGAGCCTGCCAGGAAAATATCCACAGCTCATGAACGCGCCCGGCTGTGAGACAGGACCCGGCCCCCAGCTCGTGACCTGGGGCAAGTCGACGGTCTGCTCCGTGGATGCGTTCGGCTATAAGTTCCAGTGGACGACGAATTCGAGCAAGCACATCCCGTTCGACTGGACCGGCCCGTGACCGGTGTCCCTGGCGCGACGATGGGAGCATAGGCGAGATAAACAGCGTCCTCGATCGTACTCAGCATCGGGTGGCGCGCCCGCGAGAAGGCCGAACCACGACATGCAGCCGACGGCCTTCGTCCGCGGCTGATACCGAACGTTAGGTTTCAGAATGAATCACGAGGCTGAGAGGCAATCGACTGAGACGCCTGCCGAAATCTATGAGCGTCACATGGTGCCCGCCATGCTTGCTTCGTGGGTACCAGCTCTCCTCGATCTCCTAGCGCTGAAGCCGGGTGAACGCGTACTCGATGTGGCCTGCGGCACCGGAGTAGTCGCCCGACAGGCGGCGTCGCTGGTAGGCACAGGAGGACACGTGGTTGGACTCGACTTCAACGGCGATATGCTCGCGCGCGCCCGTGCCCAAGGACCAGCCATGGAGTGGCGCGAAGGCAACGCCATGGATCTGCCCTTTGCCACCCACACGTTCGATGTCGTGGTGTGTCAGCAAGGCTTACAGTTCTTCCCTGACAGCGGCACGGCTTTACGAGAGGCGCACCGCGTGCTCGTTCCAGGCGGTCGTTTCGCCGTTGCTGTATGGTGCGCCATTGAGAGCAGTCAAGGGCATCACGCCTTAACTCGAGGACTGGAGCGACACGTCGGTACCGAGGCTGCAGGGCTGATGTCCGCCGTCTTTCGTCTTGGTGATGCCCAGGCTCTCCAGATGCTTCTCGAAATCGCTGGGTTCCGTGACGTGCGCGTGCGCCGAGAGAAAAGAGTCGCGCGCTTTCCCTCGCCGGAACTCTTCGTACGGTGGGTGGTCGTCGGTTCGGTATTGGGGCGAACGGGGGTACAGGTGCGTGATCAGTCCCTGGCGGCGCTCATCCGTGAGGTCGATAGGGCGTTACAACCATACGTGGGTAGCGATGGTTTGGCGTTTCCGATGGAGGCTCATTTGGCGGTGGCTAGGACATAGGGACGACACTGTGCCCGCGCCAAGCTGATGTGGCTGGGCCGAACCGCCTTGAAACCTAACAACGCATTTCACCTGACGCTCGGGCTCGCATCCGCTCGCCCGCCGCAGGTGAATGCGCACGTTAGGCGCGATGAAACAGACTCCGCTGCTTGAATTCGAATCCTCGGCCTTCGCGGTGATCCCCGGTGAGGATAGGGAGACTAACCCGGGAATCTACGGCAAGGCTCTTGCGCAGTGGCTGGCCGAGCGACTCCGCGCAGCAGGCTTCGCTCCAGGCCCAGTCATCGCTGAGGATTTTGGATGGTGTGTGCCAGTTCAGTCGAAACCTCATTCCCTCTATGTCGCCTGCGCAAGCAGAGGAGAGAAGTCCGGTCAATGGCGAGTGTTTGGCTTCGCCGAGGGTGGCCTGATGGCCCGTCTTTTGGGCAAGGACAGGAGCGCCGAGTCCCTGGCGGTCCTGTTCACCGCTCTCAGGCAATGTCTCCAGTCGGCGCCCATCATCCATGGACTCCGTGAGGAGGCATGACGCCTAACAAGCGGTTCGAGCTGTCCGGCGGGCTGCGCCCGCCTACGCAGGCCGCTCAACCGCGGCGTTAGGCAGACAGCGTGAACAAGCAAGAGGCGAAGAAGGTACTGGAGGACCAGCTGTTGCCGTATCGATCAATCGGGTACGAGAGATTGCTGAGGCTACTCAAGGAGCAGGACGTCTTCGAAGTGACCGGCGCCTCGGGGACCGTCTATCAGCTTGAGATACAGGCCGTGTGGGACGGGCGTAAACGGGGCGATCTTCGTGTCAGGGGTTCGATCGACGACAAAGGGTGGCGAGCGTTTGCTCCCCTGATATCCGACTTCATCGTCAGACCCGACGGCACTTTCGTCGATGAGTGAAACAAGTGCGAGGCTGCCTAACACTTGAGCGGGCCGGCATGAGGCACCGTGGCAAGTGCCATCGTTGCTGGGCCGGCCGCTCAGCGCCGTGGCGTTAGGCAGAACGGAGGTCATCCTGGGGTCGCGCCGCTTTTCCCACGTTGCCAACAAGTCCTCGGTTGACCGCCGGTGCTTCCTTCGCGCTGGTTGTATCGCAGGCATGCGTCCCCACATGCCCCGAATACATGTCACCGTGCCCGAAGCCGTTCGACGTAGCGGCGTTGGTGTGGCGACACGAACTGCCAGCTTGATATGCAACCGGCGCAATGTGCTGAGTTTCTCGGGTGTCGCGCGCGTCGCGGACAGAAGGTCTCCATCCCGATCTCGCGCTTCTATGCGTCGCTGGACGCTTACGACCTGAAGCTCAGTCTGTCGTCGGCGGGCTGCTCCGGCGCCGCGGTGGCGCCCGAAGAGTTCATCGTCCAGCTCGACGGCGTCGCAGGGACCCCGTCGTCGCTCCATTACGCCAACGAAGCGGGCTTCACATGGGCCCCCTTCCCGGAAGCCCCTACCGTTCTCCCACTCGTCAGGGGGGTAAGAGGGGGTACGACGCATAAGAGCGGATTATGGTCAATCGCAGCTCCAGGTAGAATCAGCACGTGAGCCGTGATCCCCATTTGTCGAAGCCCTGTGACCGACATTTGCCCTCGAATGTCAATAGGAAGGAACAGCTCTCCCCTCGGCGGCGGGGACAAGCCGGATGACTTTCGCGATGCGCCAGTCAGTTATGACGGCGCGGGCGAGCAAGAGTGCCTCAGCGCCGAACTCACTTTCATCGATGCCAAATGCGAGGCTGATCATCCCGCTCCAGAATGTCCCCTCTAAGAGAAGGCGGCTGCGCCAGCACCAATTTGCGCGCTTCATGCGTCCGCAACGGAGCTGCCGCTCGTCGTTTTCGGCCTCCGGCTACGCGCAGATCCGGGGACGTGCGAGAGGCGAGCTCTTTTGGTCGGAGCGCCGTGCGAGACTGGGTCTGCCTAACAAGCCGTTGAAGCAGACGGTCGCCGTCGCCACGGCCTTCGGCCGTGGCTCTGGCGCCGCAGCTTAACGGCGGTACGTTAGATGGCACGCATGTGAGTGACGTACGCAGCCGCTTAGCGACCCCGAATGACCTCCCGTCCATCGTTTCCGTATGGGCTGAGGCGATGGACGTCCACGCCAACCTCGATCCTCGATTTCCGCTTTCTTCAGATGCTTCGGAAACATTCACCGGCTATCTGCGTGAGGTACTCGCAGATGAAAACAGCTTTTTGTTCGTAACCGAATCAAACGGCCGCATCATTGCGTATTGTCTGGCGCGTATTGGCAAATATCCACCCGTATTCACCAAGCGAGTGTATGGCTACATCAACGACCTTATGGTTACGGCACCGCATCGCCGCCAAGGCGTGGGTACCGCGCTCTTTCTCTCAACGGCAGCCGCTATCCGGGCCAGAGGTCTTGACGTTCTAGAGGTTTCGTTTGTGCCGCAGAATCCAATGGCCAGTTCGTTCTGGCGAAAGTTGGGCTTTAAGAGTCGGCTTGAAACACTTCGCCTCGACTCCAGTGCCACCTAACAACGCGTTGCAGACGGGCGCGCCGCTGAACGCGAACGTTAGACGTACCTAGACGAACTGGCTGAGCTCTATGCAACCCCGACCAAGAGAGATGAGGAAGCTGGTGGAAGCGACGATGCACGGCTTGAAACGGATGCAGACTTTCATCACATCGCTAAGCGCCGACTCCCTTCATAGGGTGCTCGGCAACGGGTGGACGGTGGCCGCGACCTTGGCTCACGTGGCGTTCTGGGACCACTGGGTTGAGGCGCGGTGGACTCATTTTTCGCGGACGGGCTCGTTCCATGACCTTCCTGACGACATCACGGACTTGGTAAACGAAGCCGCGATAGCCGAATGGCACGCGCTCCCGCCGCCCGAAGCGGTACGGCTATGTCTCGACGCGGCAATCAGCGTGACGCGCAGGATCGAGTGCCTCTCTTCTCAGGAGATTGCCGCAGCCGTCGAGACGGGGCGGCTCGCCATGGTGGACCGAACGCTGCACTGGTATCCACACGTGGATGAGATCGATCGAGCCGCTCGCTGAATGAGATAGAGTGCCGATGACGTCTAACTTCAAGATTCACCCGCCGGCCTTCGGCCGCGGGTGATCCTGAGCGTTAGGGTGCATGAAGTAGGCAGTCGCGTAGGAGATCAAATGTCTGCGTATCAACGAGCAGTTCCCGTGCTGCAAGTCGCCAACGTGGAGACCAGCCTGCGATGGTACGTTGATGTTCTTGGGTTCACGCCGGATACATTCCCTAAGACTCCTCCATATTCTTTCGCAATACTGCGGCGAGATGGCGCGGAGATCATGCTGCAATGCGCAGACGAGCCACGAGTGGCAGGCTCGTCCGAGCGTAAGGCTGATCCGGAGTTTCTTTGGTCGGTCTATCTAAGGGTCGCTGGAGTAGAGGTGCTCGAAGTTGCGGCCGCAGTTGAGAAGAAGGCGCAACTGCTTCGGGTTCCGGAGCGAATGTTTTACGGCCTTGTCGAGTTCGAGCTTTGCGATCCAGACGGATACCAGGTCTGCGTCGGTGGCGAAGCGCCCCAAGGAGCAAACGTCAAGGTGCACGAGGAACGGGACAATGCACCCTAACCGCTTAATGCGGCCGACCGGCCGCCAGCGGCCGGCGGCTGATTAAGAACGTTGGGCAGCCACTCGTGTGAAGCTCCTGTGGCGGAGCGGCTCAATTCGAGACCACTGTGTGAGAGGTGAACACATTGAAGCTTGACCACGTCGCAATCTGGGTGATGGACATCGAAGTGATGCGCACCTTCTACGAGAAGTACTTCGATGCGCGGTCAAACGTGAAGTATGAGAATGAACGTAAGAGGTTCACCTCGTATTTCCTGACGTTTCCTGGAGGCAGGCGGGTGGAACTGATGCACCGGCCAGACATCCAAGGGATCCCAGATTCACGGAGGTCGCGCGAGTTCATTGGGTACGCACACCTGGGTGTGGAGCTGGGCTCCCGGGTGGCCGTCGACACCCTTACAAGACGGCTGCAGGACGACGGGTTTCCGCTTCTCGATGGGCCAAGACTGACGGGCGACGGATACTACGAGAGCATGGTCGCTGATCCCGAAGGTAACCGGATTGTTATCGCCGAACGAGTCCGCTGCTGCCCAACAACAGGCTAGAGCGGACCGGCTACGCCGGCCGCTCAGCCTGAACGGTTCGGCATTGCGGGACGACCTCTGATCCTCCATATCCTCGACCTTGGGGGCGTTGCCGTCTTCGCGGTAAGTGGAGTGCTCGCCGCGCGTAATAGAGGGCTGGATCTCCTCGGCGTCGTCGTCATCGCGGCCATCACGGCGATTGGGGGAGGCACGCTGCGAGATCTCCTCTTGAATCGCTATCCGATCTTTTGGATCGCGGACGCGCGGTACCTGATTGTTATCATCGCGTCGGCGTTACTGACCGTCGGTTATGTCTGGCTAAGGCCACCGCCGGAGAACGCGCTCCTCGTGGCCGACGCCTTAGGGTTGGCGCTGTTTTCGCTGTCTGGAGCCCAGGTCGCAGAAACGGCGCAGTGCACACCGATCATTGTGGTGCTGATGGGCACGATGACCGGGGTAGCCGGAGGGATCCTACGAGATGTCATCACAGCGCAGGTGCCCCTGATCCTGCGGCGAGATATCTACGCTACTGCCGCAATCGTGGGCGTCATTCTTTACCTGCTCCTGCAGACGTTTGGGCTGCCACGTTCGCGCGCGTTTGGGACGGGTATGGTTGTGGTCGTTGCGCTCCGGTTGCTCGCCATCCGGTGGGGCCTGCGCCTCCCCATCTTCCGCGTGCCGTGACGATGGACGAGGACGGAGCCGAACAACGGCTTCCAGCGGACGGCGCTGGGCGCCGCCGCTGAAGCCGCGCGTTCGCCGAATGAGTTGTGATCAATACCGTCATGCTAGCTTGGGCCGATGGACTTCGAGCTTGTCGGCGCAGTCCGAGACGTGGAGACGATCGCTGCCGGGCGCGCCATCCGGGAACTCAGGCGACTTCGCCGCCGCTATGGCAAGGGGCGATGGCGCAAGCGGAAGGGTGTCGCAACTGTCCGTCTCCAGGATAGTACGGTTCACCGAGCGGAAGTCCATTGGTATGAAGCTCACGGTATCGGCCGGCGGGAGATGAAGATCAAGTTCCCGCTACTGGACTAAGGAATGAGGAAATCTCGAAAGGCACAGGTCCGCTTCGCCGTGTGCATCAAAAATAGAGGCTACGAAGCTTCACTTGAAGTCGGAAAGCTCTATCGCGTTGTTCCCGACGACAAGGCCGCGAGGCACGGATATCTACGGATCATCGACGAAAGCGGCGAGGACTACGGCTATTCGGCACAGCGATTCTTCGCGATCGACCTCCCCAAGCCTTTGGAGAGGGTTCTTTTCAAGGCTGCGTCCTGACCACGATTCGTCGAACCACGCGCTTCAGCGGACGCGCTCCGCGCGCCGCTGAGCGCGAACGTTAGGTCGCCATACTTCTTTAGAGGAGCATGCCCATGATTGCGCGCGTTGCACTTGCAATCGCCCTCGCTACCGGCCTGCTCGCTACGCCCTTCGCCGCCGAGGCCCAGCAAGCGGGAAAGGTGTATCGAATCGGCTTGCTCTCGACGTCCTTCGCGCAGAGGACGGCCGGGGTGT
>Ga0209237_1000735_pt1 | contig 18877 bp, 18 predicted proteins | sample GraSoi013_1_40cm_2_FD_185820 | JGI IMG/M metagenome (GOLD analysis project Ga0209237, IMG submission 185820) | Grasslands soil microbial communities from the Angelo Coastal Reserve, California, USA - Sample 10_02_2013_1_40cm (SPAdes) (version 2) | ecosystem: Environmental > Terrestrial > Soil >... | reverse complement strand
GGTGGGTTCTATGACGGCACCGGGAGCTACCTGCTCACGCTCGCGAAGGGGCCGGGCGCGGTCGAGGTCTCGACGGGTGACGAAGGCGGTCCCATGACCGACGGGGCCACGAATGCCGGCAGCATCTACCAGGGCGACTTTGATACGTGGACGTTCACGGCCACGCAGGGCGACCACATCACGCTGAGCATGGGCGCAGTAACCCCGGTGTCGGCGCACTTTGCTCCCTGGATGCGGCTGGTATCCCCGACCGGCGTGCTCCTCGGGAACAGCTTTCCAGGTGCGGGGACGGCGGCGCAGATCACCGTGACCGCGCCAACGAGCGGCACGTACACCGTGATCGTCGGGAGCTACCTCAGTGGGTTCTATGACGGCACCGGGAGCTACCTGCTCACGCTCACGCGGTGACGAGGGGAGAGACTGCTGGCGTAGTGGCACAGACGAGGGCGCTTCCGGCGAAACGCCCGGAGCCGAGAGTCACGGGTTTTTGACTCCCACCCGCTTCCGGAGGTGCGTATGAACTGTCCGAGCTGCAAGAAGGAGATCGTCCCGGATTCTGTCTTCTGTTCTTGGTGCAGCGATTTCGTTCCGTCGTCGGGAAAGGGAAAGAAGGCGAATCTCTTCCGGCGCTGGGTCGCCTTGGCACTCGACCCGTTGATCGCCGTCATTCTCTACCTCCTGGGTGTGGGGATCGTCGGCTCCATCTCGAAGGACCTAGGCACGGTCGCGGCGATCGTTCTCCCGATCGTGTACCTGGTGTGGTTCTTGAGCCTGCTTCGGCAGGGCTTGACCCCCGGCAAGAAGTTGTTGGGTCTTCAGGTCGTCGACCACCAAACAGGCACAATCCCCGGTTTCGGGAAGATGTTCGTACGTGAGATCGTCGGAAGGTTCATCAGCGGCCTCTTTTTCGGTCTCGGCTACTTCTGGGCAATCTTCGACAAGAACTCCCAGGCCTGGCATGACAAAATTGCGGGAACCGTGGTGCTCAGACTGGCGCCGCGCCTGGTGCCGGCGGCGACGGCTCCGAGCCCGGCGACCGCTCGATGAACGAGCACGCCACGTGGAGCCGCCCAGCCAAGCGCACGCCATGAAGACCGCCACACCAAGGCGGGCGTCGGAGACCCGGTGATTATGGCGATGATGGAGCCGTAGGGCGGGTCGGGCCAAGCGTGCTGCTGATTAAGCTCCCGGTCAGGGGCTCTCGGATACGAGGCGCTTCACGTCGTTGAGCCGTTTCCGGGCGTCTTCCACCTGGGGCCCGAGGGACGCCGGCGCCTGCGCGATGAAGCGGGTGTAGTACGCGATGGCGAGCGAGTCCTTCCCCTGCCCTTCGCGCAGGTAGGCTAGCGGCAGGTACGGCTTCACGAAGTACGGATCCGCCTCGACCGCCTGACGAAACTGCTCGGCGGCCTCCTCGAAGCTTTGGCGGGTCATCAACAGCACCCCAAACACGTATCGGAGATCGGCCCGATCGGGTGCGAGCTGCACGGCGAGGTCATACTCCTTCAGGGCGGTCGCGGTGTCGCTCGTCGCCAGCGCGAGCCGCGCGAGGGCGGCGTGCGCCGGATAGAAGGCAAGGTTCTCCACCAGCGCCCGGCCGTACGCGTCCCGCGCGCCCTGGTCGTTGCCCTGCGTCTCGCGCACCCGGCCGATGCTGTACTCGAGCATCTCCTTGCCGTTGTACACCCGGACCAGCGTCGACTCACCGCTCTGCTGCAGCATACGTTCCGCCTCGAACTGGGTCGCCGCGCTGTCGTACTGGAGCAGCGGGATGAACGCGCGGGCGCGCCCCGCATGGAGCCCTTGCGCCTTCGGCTTCCTCGAGATCGCGATCGCGTATTGCTTGACGGCCTCGCCGAAGCGACCGCTCCCGTACGCGAGCCACCCCTTCAGGGCCGGATCGGGGATGCTGGCGAGGTCCATTTCGGTCACCTCGCCGTCCGTCGCTAAGCTCATCGCCTGAAAAAAATCCCGGACGAGCACGGCGTCGAGCTTCGTGTAGATCATCGGCTCGCGCAGCAACGCCTCGTAGCGCAGCGAGTCGATCTTTTGTATTTCCTTGGAATACCTGGACTCGTCATTCATCAGCGCGAACATGTCGCGGCGTTGCATCGCGAGTAGCAGCGCACACCAGCGCCCGTACCACGGCTCCGCAATGGACGGGTCGAGACGCGCAGCCCAGTAGAACGCGTCGGCCGCACTCCGGGGACGATCCGAGAGGTGCAGCGTACCGTACTGGTGGTAAGCCGCGGCGCTGTTGGTGTCCCGGCCGGCGTCGAGCTTCGGTCGTTTCGGCTCGCGCTGTTTCGAGTCCTGCGCGTGGAGCATCGACGCGGCCGTGAGCGCCAGTCCCAGAGCGAGCGCCGCGGCTCGGGGGCGCCCGGAAAAACGACCGATGGACATGCAGACATGATGCTGCTCGGAACGCCGCCGCACTAGGGCGCTTTGGCGGCATCTGAAGGCGCCTTTGCGACACTGGGAGGCAACAGGTAGAGTTCGCGATGCGTTTACGCAACACCGCGCTCGCGCTCGGCTTGCTCGCCGCCTGCCGCTCCGGCCCCGCACCGCTCCGCCTCGGCACCACGTACACGGTGCAGCAGTCGGGCGCGCTCGCCGTGCTCGAGTCGCTCTGGACCAGCCCCGCTCCACTCACGACCGTGGTCGCCCCCTCGGGGCAGATCCTACGCTCCGCCGCCAACGGCGACTTGGACGTCGTGATCACCCACGCGCCGGCGCTCGAGCGGCGGCTGCTCGTGGGGCCCGGGCACGCCCTGCTCCGCTGTCCGCTCGCCGCCAGCCGGTTCGCCGTCGTGGGGCCGGCGGCCGACCCCGCCCGCGTCGCGACCGCCGCCACCGCGGCGGAGGCGTTCCGCCGCATCGCGAGTGTGGGCGGGCCGTTTGTCTCGCGCGGTGATTCGTCCGGCACGCACGTGAAGGAACTGGCCCTGTGGCACGCGGCGGGCGTGACGCCCGCACCGCGCTGGTACCTCGAGTCGGGTGCCGACCAGGCGGCGACGCTCCACCTCGCCGACGAACGCCAGGCCTACGCCCTTGCCGACCTCCCCACGTACGCGAAGCTCGGCGGGCTGGCGTCTCGCGTCCTGTTCGCCGCCGACACCGCCCTTACCAACCCCTATACGCTGTACCTCGTGCGCCGTCCGGAGCCCCATCCCGCCGCGCGCGCCTTCGCGACGTGGGCGACACACGCCGGGCGCGCAGGGATGCTCGCGCTCCGGCTTCCCGACGGGATGCCGGCCTTCGTCGTGCAGCCAGGTGACTGCGAAGCTACTGCGACACGGTGAGGGAGTACCCGGCGAGCGAGCGCAGCTGAAAGTCCGGCGCCGCCACGGCCTGAACGGTTGCGGCGTACTGCGCCACGTTCCGCGTGTCTGCGACGCCGATCGTGACGACCGCACCGTTCGTCAGCGTCCCGGTGACGGCAAAGCGGGTCAGTGTGGAGAGGGGCTGGGCGAAGACCCGGAGCCCCGGCCCGGCCGTGACGCTGGTGAGCGCCTGCGGCCCTGACACGCTGAACAGAATCGCGCCGTCCACGCCGGCGTTGGGAGTCGCAAGCGAAACGGTGAGCACACCCGCCACTGGACCGGTGCCGCCGTCGCCGCTGCAGCTCCCTGCTCCCCCCGCGAGTGCCAGCGTGACCAACAGCCATCCCCCGAGGCGCTTCATCGAGACGCTCCTTTCCGCGTGAGCGCGCTCACGAGCGCCCGTTGTTGGGCGGTGAGCGGCGCCCCCGTCGCCTGCACCCAGGCGAGAAAATCCCCCAGATCGAAGCCGCCGCTGTTATTTCCCAATTGGTCGAGATCTCCGAGTTGTGCGGCGGTGAGTGTGCTCGATCCATTGAGCAATTGGGCCACGACCTGGGCGGTGCTGAAGGTCTCGAGGAACACCGCGCGGACGGAGTACGGCCGACCCATCGGCAGCGTGATGCTCAGCTTCTTCGTGACGGTATCGCCCGCCCAGCCCTGGAACGCGCGCACCACGCTGGTGTCGGTGGCCGTGAGGGTGACCGGCGTGCCCTCGGCCACGAACGTGTCGCTCGGCACCGAGCCTGAGATCGTGCCGCCGCTCGTGGCGGTGTAGTGGACCTGCTGCGACCGCGCCAGCGTCACGGTGAGCGTTTCCGGCGTGGCGCCCGCCATGTAGCTGAAGCTGCGCGGCTGCCCGCCAGACCAGGAGACGAAGAGGTGACGCGTGCGACCGCCGGCCGTGAACTGCGTATCCGCTACACTCACACTGTGCACCGAGCCCTGCGTGAGCACGTCCCGGAACAGGTGATAGGTAAGGCCGTCGAACTGGATCACCGCGGCCGAATCCGTCGCGCGCACCACCCAGACAGGGTAGCTCAGGTGGAACTGCATCGTCCCGTTCGGCACGAGCTGCGTGATCTGATCGAGCACCAGCCCGGCGGGCAACCCGTCCGCGTTCCGTACCGCGGCCGGGAGGCTGGTCGGCGTGAACGCCACGTTGCCCGTGGTTCCGGGATAGAGATCGCCCGCGTCGCCCCGATCGAAGCAGGTCGGTCCAGAGCCGGGGCAGGCCGTATTCGGGTCGGCATCGAGGTTGTCCCGGCCGTCCGCCTGCACGACCGCGAGGCCGTGAATCGGGGCCGTGTTGACGCGGTTATCCTGGTCGAACCCGTGCTGCGCGATTTGCGCCGAGTCCACGTGATAGATCAGCAACCCCCCGCCGCACGGCGGCGGCGTGCCGCTGCTGAACCAGACCTGGCAGTGGTAGTGAACCATCGAGCTGTCGGCCTGTACCTGCTGGCGATTTTCCAGGAGGAAGTACTCGCCGCGCGGGTTCGCGCCCCCGACCGGCAGGTAGAACGCCGTGTCGGACGTCGGGGCCGCCCCGAAGCTGAACGTGCCACCGTTCCGAAGCGGCACCACCGTCACCCACCCCAGCTGGCTCAGCGACCACGCATCCATGCGCGACGCTCCCCATGAGGCTGTATTCCCCGACGCCTTCGCTCATGCCGTCGGTGTCGTACAGATCGGGCAGCCCGAACCCGTGGCCCGTCTCGTGCGCCACCGTTCCCACCGGCATGATCTGGCTCGAGTCGCAGCCGTCCAGACCGCCCACCCCGCTCTCGAGGATGTAGTCGGCCACCTTGATGGACACGCCCTGGGCGTTCTTCGAGTGCGTGACGTACGGCGTGCCGGTGAGGAAGAAGCGGTGCGACCAGAGGTGGTTGTTCGTCGCGCCGCCGCAGGCGCCGTCGACGGGCGGATGAATGAAGGCCACGAGATCGACGTAGCCGTCGCCGTCGAAGTCGTATTGGGTCCAGTCGACCTGATTGTCCAGCTTGCGCAGCGCCTCGCGCAGCCCACCCTGCATCCGGAGGACCGCTTGATCGCTGAACAGCCCGTTACAGTTCGTATTGCCATACGGATTCCCAGTGCAGGTGCCCGCGACCCCGGTGTATGTGACTTCGTTCGAGTCGAGCGCGGCGTACCCGTAGGTTGCACCCTGAACGCTCAGCAGGCCGTTCGACATCTGCTCGTAGAAGGTGCGGTAGGTGTACGGACGCCCGGCGGAGGCGCCGGTGGGGGAGGCGGCGAACAACACCTGGGTGTACTGGGTAGTGGTGCGCAGCTGCGCTCCGGGCGTGTCCTTGAACCTGAAGAGGATCGCCGGGACCCGGAGCACGCCCGACACCGCCGCCCCGGAGGCGAACGGCGCACCGGCGGCTGTCATCGGGGCGTTCAGGGCCCCGAAGCTCCGGCGCGACAGGAGTCGCGCCCGCAGGGCGCGCACCGCCCGTGCCTGGCGCCGCCACACGCCGTCCTTGCGGAAGTCGAATCCCCGAATCTCGCGGCGCACGCGAGGAGGAGGTACCTGCTGGGCACGAGTCACCGCGGGCACGCTCAGCCCGGAGACCACGGCCACCAACACCAGCGAACGGGGCGTCACGGAAACCCTCGGATCGGGAGCGGGAAGGGGCGGTTACGGCAATCTAAGCCTACGCCGGCGACGCCGGGGCGGCTGTGTCATGTCTCACAAGACGACCAGCGAGTAGTACACCAAGGAGCATGAATCCGATCACACCGCCAGCAACTTTCGCTTCGTACAGCCACGGGCGCGCTTCGTCGGCCGGCGGGACGAACCCGAGCACGATGGAGAAGAGGACCGCCGCGGACCCGACCAGCCCGGCCAGCGTGGTGGCGAAGGTGCGGTCGCGCCGCAGCCGCAAGTACGCCAGAAACAGATACAGATATGGGATGAAAAACAGGACCAGCGTCGTCTGCGTGAGCACCAGGTAGGCGTTTTTCACCGTCGTACCGACGAGGCTCGCGATCACGAAGACCGTCGCAATCGCGCCCTGCACCAGCAGCCCCACGTACGGCGTCTGCCACCGCGGATGGATCCGCCCGAACGCCGCCGGTAACGCACCATCCACGCCCGCGACGTAGGGCAGCCGCGCGGAGCCCGCGAGCCACGCGCCGACGCCACCCAGGTTCCCCAGCACCAGCAGGATGGCGACGATCGCCGCCACCGGCGCGAGCCAGCCCGCGCCCAGCCGCTCGACCAGCGCGGCAGTCGCCTGCGGCATGCCGTTCGTGATGCTCACCGTCTCGTGCGGCAGCGCCACGAGCATGGCCGCCGTCCCGAGGACGTACATCCCGACGATCGCGAGCCCCGAGACCGCGATGCCGCGGCGCAGGGTGCGCGCGGGGTCGTGGATCTCGTCGCCCAGCGTGGGCGCCAGCTCGAGCCCGGCGAACGCGAAGGTCAGCGTGGCGAACAGGTTGATGGACTGCAGGTCGAGCGTCGCGGGAACGAGGCCGCGGGCGGTGACCGGCGTCGCGCTGCCATGCGTCGTGAGCGACCAGATCGCGAGCACCAGGAAGATGAGCCCCGGCAGCCAGGTGCCGTGGCCGCCCAGATTCTGGAGCCGCTTCCCCACGCGGAGGCCCACGACGTTCATGCCCACCGCGAGCCACAGCCCCGCGAGCGACACCAGCGCGATGAACACGTTGTCGTCGCCCAGGCGCACAAAACGCGGGCCGGCGGCATACGCCGCGATTGCCGCAGTGGTGACGAGGAGCGACGGGAAGTAGAAGAGGTTGTTCACCCAGTACCCCCACCCCGCCACGAAGCCGTGCAGCGGCCCGAACGCACGCCGCACCCATCGATAAATCCCGCCCGCCCCCGGATCGATGTCGGCGAGCTCGCGTACGGCGATCGCCGACGGCAGGAAGAAGACCACCATCGCGAGCAGCCACAATCCCAGACTCGCGAGGCCGAACTGGCTCGCGGCGGTGGTCAGCCAGCGGAGCCCGACGATGGCGCTGATGTTGAACAGCACCACGTCGCGCAACCGCATGACGCGAGGGAGCTGGTGCGGCCCGGTCACGGCTGGGTCGGATGCACCTTTGCCACCAGCCAGCCGATGCCGGTGCCGAGCACTGCCCCGCCGAGGACGTCCGTCGGAAAGTGCTTCCCGGCGGACACCCGGAGGGCGGACACGCCGAGCGCTCCCACATAAAGAAGTGCGGCGTTGCGGCCCCGGTGCGGCAGCCGCTCGCGCCGCGCCATCATGAGGTACGTCGTCGCCGTGGCGAACGCGACCGAGGCGTGTCCCGACGGGAACGAACGCTGGCTGTTGGGGTCGGCGGCCGCCGCCGTCGCGCCCGCGGTATAGAGCACCGGTCGCTTGCGGCGCACTACCACCTTCATCCAGTCGCTTGCAGCCAGCGTCCAGGCGAGCGAGTTGGCGAATACCGCAACGTGCCCGCGGCGCTGAGCCGGGGTCGCGCCGTCAAGCGACGCGATCCCCGCGAACCCGATCACCCCGACGAGCAACGCGGTACTGGCGGTGCCCGCGGATCCTGAAAAGGTGTGGAGCGCCACGCGGTCGACGCCGGGGAGCGACGCAGCATCGCACGGGGCGCAGGACGGTGCGGCCTTCGGCAGCTTCGTCGCCTCCGGAATGACGAAGGCGATGCCGGCCGCGACGACCGACACGGCGTCTCCCCAGCGCACGCTGTACGGCGCCTGCCCCAGTGCCGACGGGGCGGAGACGGCGAGCAGGACGAAGGCAGCGGCCAACCGACGCATGCAGGGCTCCGATCGAAACGGGCGGCCTTCAAGTTACGGCCGCTCGCGCGGGCGCGCTGTCGCCGCGCATCTCTCGCGGCCTTGCGGTTTTAGCCCCTCGCCGTTACCGTTGGGCTGAATTTTCCCACTCCTCGCCCTGGGGGCCCGTGAACACCGAGACCCTGCAGCACATCGCATTGTTCGAGAAATGCAGGAATTTCCTTCCCAAGGCGCGCGAGGTCCAGGCGTCTGGGCTCCACGCGTGGTACAAGCCGATCTCCCGGTCCGAAGACACGGTGGTCGTGATCGAGGGCAAAGAGCGGATCATGATGGGCTCCAACAACTACCTCGGGCTCACGCATCATCCGGAGGTCCTGGCCGCCGCCAAGGCGGCGCTGGATCGCTACGGCTCGGGCTGCACCGGTAGCCGGCTCCTGAACGGCACTCTGGATCTGCACCAGCAACTGGAAGCCGAGCTGGCGCAGTTCTTCGGCAAGGAAGCCTGCCTCGTGTTTTCGACCGGCTATCAGGCGAACCTGGGAATCGTGTCGGGACTGGTAGGCCGCGGGGACGTCGTCTTCCTGGACAAGCTGGACCACGCCTCGATCGTGGACGGCGCCAAGATGTCCTACGGTGAGACGATGCGCTTCAATCACGGCGATCTCGGCAACCTCGAGCACAAGCTGCAGCAGGTGCCGCCGGGCACCGGTGTGATGATCATCGTCGACGGCGTCTACTCGATGGAGGGAGACGTCGCCGACGTGCCGAACCTGCTCAAGATCGCGCAGAAGCACGGCGCCGCCCTCGCCATCGACGACGCGCACGCCGTCGGTGTGCTGGGCCCCCGGGGCGACGGTACCGCCGCGCACTTCGGGCTGAGCGACGACGTGGACCTGATCGTGGGTACCTTCTCGAAGTCGCTCGCATCGATCGGCGGGTTCGTGGCGGGTCCCGAGGGCGTGATCGAGTTTCTCCGCTACAATGCACGGCCACTGATGTTCACGGCCGCGCTGCCGCCTTCTAACACCGCCGGCGTGCTCGCCGCCCTGCACGTGATGCAGCGCGAGCCGGAGCGCCGGGACTGTCTCTGGGTGAACGCTCGCCGGCTCCAGGAGGGCCTGCGCTCGATGGGGTTCGACATCGGCGCGACCGAGACCCCCATCGTCCCGTTCCTGATCGGGGAGTTCGAGAAGACGCTGCTCTTCTGGCGCAAGCTGTTCGACGCCGGTGTGTTCACCAATCCCGTCGTGCCGCCGGCGCTGCCGCCGTCGCGGTGCCGGCTGCGGACCAGCGTGATGGCGACGCACACCGCCGATCAAATCGACTACGCCCTGGAGACCTTCGGCAGGCTCGGAAAAGAGCTGGGGGTCATCTGAGCGCTCCACAGATCGTGCCCGTCTCGAACGGGCGCGGTCTGGATCGGTTCATCGGCTTCCCCTACGACCACTACCGCGGCGACCCCCTGTGGGTCCCGCAGCTGCGGATGGACGTCCGGACCCTGCTCACGCCGGGCAAGAATCCCTTCTTCGAGCATGCCGAAGCGCAGTACTTCATCGCCGAGCGGGAGGGCCGCACGGTCGGCCGCATCGCGGCCATCAAGAACGACGCGCACACCCGCGAGCACGGGGACCGCGTGGGGTTCTACGGCTTCTTCGAGAGCGTGAACGAGCAGCCGGTGGCCAACGCCCTGTTCGACGCGGCCGCCCGTTGGCTCTCGGGCAAGGATTTCCGGGTGATGCGCGGACCGATGAACCCATCGGTCAACGACGATTGTGGGTTGCTGGTCGAGGGGTTCGACACCCCTCCCACCATCATGATGCCGCACAACCCCCCATACTACGTGGCCTTGCATCAGGGCTACGGCTTCACCAAAGCCAAGGATCTGATCGCGTTCGCGAGCCCGGACGGCGACCCCCCCGAGCGCATCACGCGGGCCGTGAACGTCATCGCTGAGCGCAAGGGAATCACGCTGCGCCCGCTCAATATGAAGCGCTTCAAGGAGGAAGTGGAGCTAGTCAAGGCGCTGTACAACCAGGCGTGGGAGCGGAACTGGGGGTTCGTTCCGCTGACCAACGCGGAAATCGACCACCTCGCGAAGCAGCTCAAGCCGATCGTGGTCCCCGACTTGGTCTGCTTCGCGCAGCGGAAGGGTCAGGTGATCGGATTCGCGGTCGCCCTGCCGGACTTCAACGTTGCCCTGAAGCACAATCCCTCCGGCCGGATCTGGGGCATCCCCAAGATTCTGTGGTACGCCCGGCGCATTCATCGTTGCCGCATACCGTTGCTGGGCACGCTGAAGGAATACCGGGGGGCCGGCGTGGATGCGATCATGTACCACTGGATCTGGACCAAGGGCGCGATCCACGGCTATCACTGGGGCGAGGGCGGCTGGATTCTCGAGGACAACCTTCCGATGGTCAACGGCGCCTTGCAACTCGGCTTCCGCCCCTACAAGACGTACCGGGTCTACGACAAACCCCTGTGAAGGCGTTCGTCACCGGCGGCACGGGATTCGTCGGTGCGCACCTGGTGCACGCGCTGCGCGCCCGCGGCGACACGGTGACGTGCCTGGTGCGGAACGCCGCGAAAGCGCAGGCGCTCGGCTGGACCGACGTACGCCTGGTCCGGGGCGATCTGGACGATGCCGCCGCCTTGCGCGAAGGGTGCGTGGGCGCCGAGGTGATCTACCACGTGGCGGGGCGTATCGGCGCCCGCGATCTGGACGCGTTCATGCGCGCCAACCGCGACGGAACGGCGAACCTGCTCGAGGCAGCGGCGCCGGGGTTCCCGGGACGCTTCGTGCTCGTCTCCTCGCTCGCCGCCGCCGGGCCAACGGTGCCGGGGAAGCCGATCGATGAGACCCGTCCCCCATCCCCCGTCACTCCGTACGGCCAGAGCAAGCTCGCGGCCGAACTGCTCGTACGGTCGATGGCCGGCTCGTGGACCATCGTGCGGCCGCCGACCGTGTACGGTGAATGGGATCGCGAGGTCCTCAAGGTCTTCAAGCTGGCCCGCACCGGACTGGCGCCGGTGTTCGGTGACGGATCGCAGGAACTGTCGGTCATCTACGCGGGGGATCTCGCAGCCGCGCTGGTCGCGGCGGCCACCTCGCCCGCCACCACCAACCGGGTGTACTATGCCGCGCATCCCGTCGTGACCACCAGCCGCGAGCTGGTCCGGGCGATCGGGCGGGCGCTGGGACGGGAGCTGCGCATCGTGCCGCTGCCGAGACCCCTCGTGCGGAGCCTCCTCTGGACGATCGGCTCGATTGCGCACCTCGCGGGCCGGGCGACACTCTTGTCGGGCGACAAAGCGGCCGAATTCCTCGCCCCGGCCTGGACGTGCCGCCCCGATGCATTGGCCCGCGACGCGGGGTGGCGGGCGGAAACCGACCTCGAGGCGGGATTGCGGCGCACGGCAGCCTGGTATCGGAGGGAGGGGTGGCTGTGAACACGTCGCACGACGCCATGACGCCACGTTTCACGACCCTGCTTGCAACGTTGCGTCGTGGCGTCCTGGAACGCCTCACCGCGGTGGACGTCGTCACGCTGCTCTACGTCGCCATCGCGACGGCCGCCGTCCTGGCGTTCTCGGGTCAGGACCACGCCAGCTGGGACCTGCTGCTCACGGCGCACGCGCTGCTCGTCACGCTCGTGCTCGCCGCGCCCCTGGCCCGCCAGGCCGGCTCCCTGGGGCGGTTTCTGGGCGATTGGTACCCGATGCTGCTCCTCGGCGCGCTGTACGCGGAGGTTGGCGTGCTCAACGTCGATCTGGGATACCAGCACGACCAGGTCATCCAGCGGCTCGAGCTGTGGGTGTTCGGCTCCCAGCTTTCCTACCGCTGGATCCGCGAGATGCCGAATCCGCTGCTCTCCTGGTTCCTCCACGGCTGCTACCTCGCCTACTACGCCATTCTGTATGCGTCGCCGCTCGGTCTCTGGTTCAGCGGACGGCGGGACGCCGCGCGCCGCACGATCTTCGCTGTGATGGTGACTTTCTACATCTGCTACGTGGTGTTCCTTTTCTTCCCCGTGGCGGGCCCGCGCTACACGTTCGAGCTCGCCCACAACGCGGCCACGTCCGTCTGGCCGGCGCGCGCCACGCAGTGGCTGCTCGACCTCGGTGACTCGTGGGGCGCCGCCTTCCCGTCGTCGCACGTGGCCGCCGCCGTGGTCGCGGCACTGTGCGCGCTGCGCTACTGGCGGCCCCTCGGACTCCTGCTCACGCCGTTGACGGTCGGACTGGTGCTGTCGGTCGTGTACGGCGGTGGACGCCGTGGCGGGCTTGATCGTCGCGTGTGCGGTGCTCGCCTCGCAGTACATCTATGCATCGCAGCCCGCCACGGTCGCCGCGGGGCTCCCGGGGCGCGAGCTCGAGACGGGCCGCGCCTAGTGCGGCACTAGCGGGTGAGACGGGCCGCGCGCGAGGCGATCGTATCCAGGTCTCCCCCCAGCGCGTCCATCTTGAGCTGAAAGCGGCAGTCGAGGACGAGCAGCCCGATCACATAGGCCGCGAGATTCACGACGAAGATCACGCTGAAGATCAGCGGGTACGGGAGCCACATCCCGAAATAGAGCGCGAACCGCTTGACCCCAGGGTCGAGCTTCGAGCGGTCGGCGATGCTCGTCATCAGCACGATCGCCGCGAGCGCGACGAGCGCGAGCTGCCACGACACGAGGCCCGCCCAAGCGAACCCCGCGAAGATCGCCGCCTCGGACAGGCGGTCGACCAGCGTGTCGAGCCGCCGCCCCGCTTCGGACGCCAGGCCGTACTCGCGGGCGATGCCGCCGTCGATCCCGTCCAGCACCTGGCCGAGCGCCATCAGGCCGAGCCCCCCCGCCCAACCCGGACGGCCCCTCGCGACGGCGACGCCCGCCGCTACGCTCACTGCGAACGCCGCCCATGTCACCTGCGTCGGCGACAACCCGAGCGTCACGTGGCAGAGGCGCAGCAGCGGCCGCGTCGCACGGTCCAGCGAGCGCCCGACCGCGGGGGCGAAGTCAAACACGATGCTGGAGCCAGTAGACGCCGACGTTGGCCGCGAGTAGCAGAACGAAGAGGAGCCTCTCTTTCACGTTGTCGGGAATGCTCGTTAGCCACCCGCGTGTGACCCACGGAGAGTACGGGTAGAACGGCATCTTCTCGAAGCGGACACTGTAGTCCATCGCCACGTGAATTGCGAAGAACAGGATCGGCAGCAGCGTTCCGAGAAACACGCACAACGGCACGATCCAGAGCAGCGCCACCGGCTCCTGCAGCGAGGATCGCCAGTAGTAGCCGCGTTTGTCGCGGAGACCGACCGCGCGCAGGTAGAACGGCAATTTGACGGCGTGGTCGATGTCGACGCCCATGCCGAACGCGTAGGCAAGCAGCTTGTCCCGCCCCTCCAGACCCATCGCCTGAACGCCGAGCGTCGTGGCGAGGAAGTGCGTGACGATCTTCACGGCGTCGCGGCGCGCGCGTGTGCTCGCCGTCCGGAGAACCACACGAGGGCGAGCCCGCCCCCGATCCAGACGAGATCCCGCACACGGCTCACGATGGCGGTATACACGCCGAGGGCGGGGTCGAGCCCCAGCAGCTGGAACACGAGGTAGAGCGAGCCCTCCTTCGTCCCGACCTCGAACGGCACGACGAAGATGACGTTCTGCACGAGGGATGTGAGACCCCCGATGACGTAAGCCTGGGCGAACGTGACGTGCAGGCCCACTCCCATCGCGATGAGCACGTATTCGATCATGAAGATCGAGCGACTCAGGTATTCCAGAGCCAACGCCTGCACGAACCGCCGGGGGCGCCGGTGATAGAACTCGGTGATCTGCTCATCCATTTGCGCCAGGGTGGCACGCTTCGGCTCGAGGCGACGCGCCAGGCGGTCGAGCAGCGGGATCCGATGCAGCAGGTCCAACAGCCGCTCGAGCCCCCCATGACGGTGGCCCGTCAAGAGGAGCAGGACGAGCGCGGCCAGCGCGACGAACGTGAGCGCCAGGCTCGCGAGCATTGCGGGATGGGGCGGGAGGAGCAGGGTACCGAGCACCACGGCCGTGAGGAAGCTAAGCAGCATGCCCAGCGTGTGCAGCATCTGGTAAAGGACGACGGAGCCAGCCGCCCGTCGCACGCCCAGCCAGGGTGCGACCGCGGCAATCTTGAACGGCTCGCCGCCCACGTTGATCATCGGCGTCATGAAGTTGAGCGAGAAACCGGCGACGGTGATCGCGTAGGCCCGCCAGAACGGCGGGCGGCTCGGCTCGTCTGCCATGCTGAGCCACCAGGCTCCCGCGTTGCAGGCGCACACCACGCCGTACAGCAGGACGATCGGCAGGAACAGCCACCCGGTCCGCACCGCGTCGGCGAGGAGCTGCTCCACCCCGATGCGCGCTACCAGGTACGCGAAGACAGCGGAACCGCAGAGGAACAGCAGCAGCTGCAGCTTGCGGCTCACGCGCCGCTCGGGATCGCGACCGTGGCGCCGTTCCGCGCGGCGACGTACGCGTGCTCGACGACGCTCGCCACCCGCCGGATATCCTCCAGGAAGGGTCCCGCCGCCGCGCCGGGATCGCCGCGGTCGAGCGCCACCACGAACGCCTCGAACAAGCCCGCGAACCAGCGGTGATACGCCGTCTTCTCGAGCTCGGCGGAGCAATCGAGCCGCTCGACCGCGCCCGCCCGCTCGAGACGCAGCTCGCCCCCCGTCCATTCTATCGCGCCCGCGTCCCCGACAAACCGGATACGGTTCTCGCGCGCCCGCGCGGCCCACGTGAAGAACATGGTGACCAGCCGGCCGGGATACTCGAACCGCACCGACGCGGTGTCCTCCACTTCGTAGCGAGCGTGGCGCAAGCGGCCCGTCCACGCGCTCACGCTCGCCGGCATGCCGGCGATGTCGAGCAGCTGATACACGAGATGCGTGCCGTGGTCGAGCAGCACGCCGCCCCGTCCGGCCGCGCTCGTGCCGCGCCACGGCGTCCCTTCAGCCACCCGCCCGGGGTCAGCCGCGCTGCGATGGACCGAGAACTCGGCCAAGTGCCAGCGCCCGATCGCGCCGCTCGCAAGCCATTCCTTGACCTTCATCCATACCGGATTGTGGCGGTATTGATGGCACGGCATAACGATGCGCCCGTTGGTGCGGGCGGCGGCGGCGATCCTGCCCGCTTCGGCGCGCGTGAGCGCCACCGGTTTCTCACACACGACGTGGTAGCCCTGTTCCAGCCCCCAGAGGGTGAGCTCCAGGTGGGAGGCTGTCGGCGTACAGATGTCGATGAAGTCGAGCGGTGCCAGCTCGCGCAGCTGCTCGGGGCGGCGGAGCAGAGGGATGGCATCGACGGGCGATACATCCGTCGCGCTGTCCACCAGCGCGATAACGTCGACGCGCGCGCCGAGCGCGCCGCGGAGCGCCGGGAGGTGCGACTGCCGCGCGATGCCGCCCGCCCCGATGACGGCACCGCGGTACCGCTTCAGGTCAGGTGACGCGAGCGTAGCCATTGCGCTCGGGGTCGAGCAGGCTGCCCAGTGCCGTGGCGTTCCACTCGTGGATCCACAGCAGCGCCACGAGCAGCAGGCTCATCCACACCGCCTCCACCCACAGGAACGCGGAGATGTGCGCGGCGACCGCAGCCACACCCAGCAGCACAAACCGGATGTTCTGCCCGAGCCAGGCGCACAGCGGGAGCACGACCTCCTGACGCGCGCGGTACTCCGCACGGAACCCTTCACTCACGCTGCCGCGGCGCAGCAGACGGACGAGCTTGGCCGTGCGGGGGAAAAGCTGCGCCTGCCGCACGACATAGTCGCGGTACACCCGCGCGCCGAAGCGCTCCAAGCCACCCTCCGGCCGCACGAGGTCCACGTCTTCCGGGAGATCCAGCTCGCCCTTGTTGCCGATGCCGATGTAGAGAAACGCGTTGCGCACGAAGTCCACAGCGGCCGCCTGGTAGGTATGCGCCAGTCCCGCCGCCATCCCCAGGAGAAACGCCCCCGGCCACCAGAACCCCGCGTGAATGAGCCGGTAGATAAGGTGAAAGTAGAGATTGATGAATCGGAGGCTGTCGCTGGTGCCGTCGAGTACGCGGCCGAGGCGTGTGGAGGTACCACGCAGCCGCGCGAGCTGCCCGTCCGCCGAGTCGAAGATGTCCGAGACGATGAACAGCGCAAACCCGATGACGTTGGTCCAACGGTCCCGATACGCGAACAGGTGACCGGCCACGAGCCCGATGGCGAGCGACCACAGCGTGACCTGATCCGCTGAAATCCCCGTCGGCTGGAGCGCGCGCGCGATCCGGATGCCGATAGGGCGGAAGAAGTGGAGGTCCACCCACTCCTCGACCGCGCGGCCCTTATGCGACAAGTCGTTCTGCGGCTTCACCGAGCACATCCTTCAGGGTGGCGAGGGCGCCCATCGCCTGATCCTCGTCGATCACGAGGGGGGGATTGATGCGAACCTCGGGGTTGTAGATCATCGCCAGCACGCCGCGGGCCAGCAGCGTGTCGAAGATCCAGCGTGCGGTCTTCTTGTCGACCAGCCGGCGGGTTCCGGGGACGACGAGGTCCATCCCGATCATGAGGCCGCGGCCCCGCACGTCCGACACGATCGGCAGCTCGGATTCCCAACCCTTCATTTCGGCCAGCATCTTGCCGCCGAGCCGGCGGGCATGCTCCACCAGCTGGTCCTCGACGATCGTCTCGATCGTGACGCGCGCCGCCGCCGCCGCCAGGGGATTGCCCCCGTAGGACGACGAGCTGCCGCTGGGGTTGGCCCACGGCTTCGAGAACGCAATCTCCTCGCGCGCGATCACGCCGCTCATCGGGAAGCCGCCGCCGAATCCCTTCCCGACCGTGAGAACGTCGGGGAGCACGCTCTCGTGCTCGATCGCGAACATCTTCCCGGTGCGCCCGAACCCGGTGATCATCTCGTCGCAGATCAGGAGCGCACCCAGCTCGTCGGCGAGCTCGCGCAGGAGCTTCAGGTAGCCCGGCGGAGGTACCACGTTCCCTGCGGTGCCCTGGATCGGCTCGACAATGATCGCCGCCACGTCCCTCGTCGTCTCGAGCTGGATCTTGTTCCGCAGGAAGTCCACGCAATGCCACTCGCACGACGGGAAGGTCTTGCCGAAGGCGCACCGGGCGCACGACGCGTAGGGCGAGAGGTACGCACCGGGCAGCAGGGGCCCGAGCGCGTGCTTGAAGCTCGAGCCGAGCAGCGGCAGCACGCCGCCGGTCTTGCCGTGGAAGCCGCCCCAGAAGCCGATGACTTCCGTATGGCCCGTGCGCGATTTGGCGAGGCGCAGGGCCGCCTCGATCGCTTCGGCCCCGCTCGAGTAGAACTGCGAGCGATTCAGGTCGCCGGGAGTGAGCTCGGCGAGCAGTTTCACGAGCGCCGCGCGATGCTCCGTGGTGAAGCTGCCGACGTGCACGCGCGCGATCTGCCGCTGCATGGCCGCGACGTATTTGGGATGGGCGTATCCGATGCTCGCCACACCCACGCCGGCCAGCAGGTCGACGTAGCGGTTCCCGTCCACGTCGTACAACAGGGCACCCTCCCCGCGGTCGATCGAGAGCTGGCTGAACAGCGCCACGCTTTGGGTGCCGGGGGCCAGGTAGAGGGCCTCGGCGTCGAACAGGGCTTTGGACTTCGGTCCGGGGACCTGGAGCCTACGCAACGTATGCGTCACGCACGTCACCGATAGCGAAGCGTTGAGTGAGGTAGGCCGCGATGGCGCGCGCCGCGTCCTCCCGAAACGGGGCGAAGCTCGGCCAGTCGTTGATGTCGATCAGCACGGGACGGTCGGGCTCCGGGAAGGCAACGTCACCGCCGAACACCTCGAGTCCAATGGTCGCCGCCGCGTCGGCGGCGAGCGCCTTGAGCCGCTGCTCGTCGACGCGCGGGCGCTCGCCGGCAAAGCCCGCGTCCGCGCCGTACCAGTTGAAAAATCGACCGTCCGCGACGCCATAGAACTTCACCACTGGGCCTGGAATGTGCTGCTGCAGCGCGACCCAGGGAATGCCGCGCTGGCGGAACGCGTGGAGCGCGTCGTCCACGTGCTCGAGCGACGTGGCGATCACGTCCTCAGGACGCTCCGCGTGCACGTCGCCCCGCTTCACCCACACCTTCCCGGGATCGGAGCGCAACCCTTCGAGCTGGTCGGACGATGGCGGCGGCCCCGACGTCGCATGGATCAGGGTTTGGGGAAACGCCAGGGCGCTCTCCCGGAGACGCTCGACCAACCGACGCCGGTGACAATTCAGGGCGCTCGACGGGCGGTTCACGATGACCGCGCCCTCCGACTCGAGGGGCATGAGCTCCTCCGCCGCGCGCGAGCCCTGGCACATGTTGAGGTACAGGTCCGCCGCGGGAAGGCGACCCTGCTCGACCTCCCGCTCGGTGGTCTTGATCGCCCCCCACCCGTCCGCTGCGAGCTGCGCGACCGTCGCATCGAGGATGGCGGTGTCGTTCACGCGGTGCTGCAACGGTGAGTACGAGGGGTTGCGGTAAATCGCGACTAATTGGGCCAAGGCGACGTCGCTCCTCGAGTCCGATATCTAGGTTTCGCGCGCGGCGAGCCACGCGTTGGCATGCTGGAGATCTGATGGCCGATCGATGTCGATGATGCGCGGCACTTCCACCGCCGCCACTCGCCGCCCGTCCGCGACAACCGCCTTCAGGAAGCCACGCATCCGGTGCCCACCGCCGGACACGGCGTCCGCAGCGGCGCGGCGGATCCCGGGGCTCAGGCCGTAGACCCCTCCGGTGACGCACGGAGGATGGACCGGCTCGTCGCTCACGGCCCGGACATCGTCACCCCCACCCCCACCCCCACCCCGGATC
>Ga0209237_1000733_pt1 | contig 18920 bp, 18 predicted proteins | sample GraSoi013_1_40cm_2_FD_185820 | JGI IMG/M metagenome (GOLD analysis project Ga0209237, IMG submission 185820) | Grasslands soil microbial communities from the Angelo Coastal Reserve, California, USA - Sample 10_02_2013_1_40cm (SPAdes) (version 2) | ecosystem: Environmental > Terrestrial > Soil >... | reverse complement strand
ACAGGCTCATCGCAGCGAGCATCGTGATCGCGAAGCGGCGACGGCCGAACAGGATCGTGAAGCGCGAGGCATACCGCATGAGGGCGGCGGTCGTGAGGGCGATCGCCAGCGTGTAGGCGACCACCTCGGGACGGAGCAAGAGGAAGAGCGCGACGTAGCCCGGGACGACGACGCCTCCCGGCGACAGGAGGCTCCGTTCGTACCAGAACATGCTGACGGCGATGCCCACGAACACGGCGGTTTGCAAGACGAGTACGCTAACTCCCAGTGTGACCATCGGATCCTCTCCGAACGAGCTCCTCGACGAGACCGTAGCCGACCGATGTGACCATGTTTCCGCATGCGAAGACCGCTCCGCCGGGTGGCGCGCAGGCGTCGACCGCCTCGAGGATTTCGCGCGGCGTCGCGTCTTCCATCTCAGACAGTTGATCGCGGGGATAGCCGCAGCGGACCGCCTCACGGACGAACGCTTTCGTGTGCCGGCCCGTCACGATGACAGAGCGAAACTTCATCTCGCGGGCCATCGCCCGAGCGAACTCGACACTCCGGGGCGCCCGATCGTCTCGGCTGTTGAACAACCCGACGAGCGGTCCCCCATCCAACTTCTTCCGACGTATCAGTTCCCGTTGCAATTCTAAGAGCGAATCGACATCGTTCACGCCGAGCGCACATACGAACGTGTACATTCCTGCGTGGTTCTGCCGCTCGAAGAGTCGCACGGTCCCATAGTCTGGCGTCGAGTGCAACAGCCCCTCGAGGGCGCGCGCCCGATCGAGTCCGAGGAACTCGCACACGCCGAGGGCGAGGGCCACGTTTTCTTTGAATGTGATGTAAGGGAACGACTCGAGAAGGGAGTCGGAGACTCCGTCCGCATTCACTTCGATCATGGTGGCGTGCCGTTTCTCCGCTTCGTCCCGGAGCGTCGGAAGCAATCGCTGTTCCGCGGTGATGACCGTCCCGTTCCTCGGAATCACATCGCTTAGAGTCCTGGCGCCGGTCCCGAGGTCCGGTCCGATGACTTCCAGGTGGTCCCGACGAATGTTCGTGATGACGGCCAGGGTCGCGCGGATCAGGGTTTCCTGGGAGACGCGGCGGAGCTCCGGATCGACGGCCATGCATTCGATCACGATCGCTTGGGCGTGTTGCTCCTTCGCCAATCGCACGATCTCCTTCTGTTCCCGCAGGTTCGCGGTCGGTGTTGCCGGACGTTCGAGGACGGTCTCCTTGCCCGCGGCGTCGATGAGGACCGGCATCTTTCCGGTGGTCTTCACGACAACCCGGAGTCCGTTCGCTCGGAGCGCGGCCCCGATGAGACGGCACGTGCCGGTCTTCCCGCGGCTTCCGTCGACGTGAATCCGGATCGGAATCGACTCGAGGCGATCCGTGTGGCGCCTCCATTCTCGGACCCCAAGAAAACCGACGACGGCCCAGACGGCGGCGACACCCACGACAAGTGGAGCCCAACCCCAGAGCGCGACCAGGCCGGCCCAGCTGGACGGCAACACAAATCGCGAGGCGACCGCGAGGACCAAGAGCGGGGCCCAGATCAGAAGTCGCCACGCGCCGGCGTATCGGTCGGGATTCGATTCCACGGGCCCCATGTCCCTTCCCCCCTCCTGAGAAACCCTGGGGGAATGGGTCTATGCCCAATTCGTAATTCCCAACGCGCCATAAAGGTTCTTGGACGGTCCTCGACGCAAACGATATTCTCCGATGTGAGAACGATTTTTGGATTGCTCACTACGGTCGTTGGACTGGTGTGCGAATCGCCATATAGTCTCCCGCCGATTACGGTATCGGGAGTGGGGCGGTGGAGGGGAGTCGGAGACTCCGATTGATCTCCAATCTGTGGAAGGCGCCACGGGTCCTCCTTCTCATCGGCGGCGTCCTGTTCCTCTCCGGACAAGGGTTCCTCGCGGCGTCGTTCTTGCAAGGGACGCAGGGGACGGTCGCGACGATTCCCGCGGGACCCGCGTGGTTCTATGTGTACGAGATCAAGGTGCTCGGGAGCAGCCGCGTGTCCGGGCAATTCGCCGATCTCGCCGGCGACGTCGTGAACCTGTACGTCTTCGGCGAAAGACAATACCAAGTGTATGCGTTCATCGGCTTGGGCCGAAGCCTGTTCTCAGCGAACGGCTCCTCCGGTTCCTTCGCGATCGATCTCCCGACTTCCGGGACCTACTACCTTGTCTTCGCGCACGGCGCCGGATCCGAGGATTCGGCGCAGGACGTCCGTGTATCGTACCGCGTCGCCGGAATCGAGCCCGAGTTCATCGGGGTCGGCGTCCCCTTGATTGCCCTCGGAATCGCGGGCGTCGGCATCGGGCTGTGGCGGCGAGACCGACAGGCGAGAGCTCGGAACGAAACCCCTCAATGAGGATTGATTGCTTACCTCGGGGTGACTCCCGTCGACCAACCATTATATACGCCGCGCCAAAACCTTCCTACGCGGGCCTCCGATGGTAGAGTGGGTCGGGGTGGAGGGGTGTCGCCGCTGCGTCTCGTCGCTCTCACGGGCGCGTTTCGTGATTGGCATCGGCCGATCGATCTTCGCTCTGATTGGAGAGACAACTTCGAAAGTTTGGTGGTGGACGGATGGTCGATCTGAATTCGTTGATTAGTGTGGCGTCGACGTACGCGGACCTGATCGGGGTCGCGCTGATTGCGGCGGGTGTCTTCTTGGGACTGATTCGGAGGGCCCTCGGATTTCTCATCGTCGGGGTGGGAATCGTGGCGACCCTGTTCGTGGCCACGATCGAGCAGCAGCAAGGGCAAACCGAACTCTTCGTTTGGCTGATCTTGGGTGGAGGCGTCGTGGCGTCCGTGCTCCTCGCACTGGCGGTCCGGACCGTGTTGATCGCCGCTCAGCTCTTGGTCTTCCTCGCGGCGTGGTTCCTCCTGCTCTTCGGATTGTACGGCTTCCCGTGGCTCTCGGGAGGTCAGGGATCCGCAACGTGGCTTGCGCTCTCCCTGGCGAGCACGTTCGTCTCCGGGAGGTTCCACCGGGGAGTCCTCGCCAAGTCGCCTTCCACGGCGGGCCTCGTCGCGCGGGCAGCCGCAGCGGCACCCTTGCTGGGGAAGGGACTCCCCTAACTTGGCTTCAGACAACACGCCCGTTAAGGGATCATCGCGAAGCCCGCCTCCAGGGAGTTACGATCGAAGGTGAGCGCCTTACGAAGGTCGCGGTTCTCCATGAACACGAACGACGTGCAGTCCGCAAAGGACCAACGCTTGTCGGACCGCTGGACGAGGAGCTTCCAGGCCGCCGCGAAGTAGGATTCGTCGTGACGCTTCTTCGCGATACTAGTAGGTCTCGACGGTAAGGCCCCGGATTCGCGCGAAGGCTTGATCCCGAGTGAGAAGCCGCTGCCCATGCCTTTTCGTGATTGCCGCAATGAAAAGGTCCGAGGTCGAAAGCTCCTCCCCATGCGAAATCAGCAGAGATCCGAGCCGGCCCACTTCCTCGCACGCCTCAAGGTCGAACGGGAGAAGTACGAGGGACCCAAGCAGTTCGCGAGCGCGGTCGAGCGCTCGCCCACCACGGAGCGCAGCGCCGATTAGGATCTCCGAGGCCACCGGTGCCGTAACGCATTTCGGTTCGCCCGACGTCTCGAGGATCTGGGCGCGAGCCACCGCTGCCGGGTCTCTCCTCAAGAGATCGATGAGGAACGACGTCTCCAGGCTGACCAGTCCAGTCACTTCCGGCGGCGCCCAAGTTCACGGCGGAGTTTTGCCTTCGAGAGCCGATCGCCGGCGTCAAGGAAGGAGAGATAGGCAGTCATCTTGTCCTCCGGGAAGTCTTTCCAGTCCCCCGCGAATTCCAGGAGCGACCTGCTTCCGCGCGCGAGCCGGCGGACCACGTCACTAAAGCTCTCGCCATCCTTCTTGAGTGCGGCAAGCGCGACGTATGCGTCCTCGGATAGGGTGACCGTTTTCACGGGCATGTCTGTGTTGATATAAACACACGTATATCAACATTGTCGACGGGTCGGTGGATGAATCCCATTATATTCCGGAAGGGCATAGGCCGGCTCCGGGTGTCCGAAGCTTCCCTCGAACGCCTGCGGAAGTTCTTGCTCCCCCTCGAGCTCGCGGAAGCGGAGCTGAAGGCGAAGCCCGCCGCGGCCGTGATGGTCATCCTTCGCGACGGTCCTCGAGGTCTCGAGGTGCTCTTGGGCGAACGGACGAAACGCGAAGGCGATCCGTGGTCCGGGCAGATCGGCCTTCCGGGCGGACGCCATCGTGACGAGGACCCGACGATGCTCGCGACCGCGTTCCGCGAAACGAAAGAGGAAGTCGGGATCGACCTCGAGGGTCGGGCCGAGATCCTCGGTCACATGCCGCCGCGGGCACCCGGCAACAAGCCGGAGGTGCTCGTCGTCCCCTATGTCGCTCTGGCCACCGAGCCGATCGAGGCGACCCCGGGTCCCGAGATGGCCTCCGTGTTCTGGGTGCCGCTCGAGGCCTTGCCGGCGACCCACGGCACCGCGACCGTCTCCACGATCCTCGGAGAGTTGCGCGTGCCCGCCTTCACGTACGAGGCACGACTCATCTGGGGCTTCACGTATCGGATCCTCGAGGAGCTGCTGATCTTCGTCGGGCTCAGCGCTTGAGGCGCGGATCCCGCGGCGGATTCGGGCCGTGGAGGAGGCGCTCCAGCAGTTCCGGGTCGTCGATCGCCGCGACGAGGTCATGGCCGGTGATGTTCTCCAGGTCTCTCGGCGCCGCGATGCCGCGTTGAGAAAGCGCCTTCGAGGCACGCGACGATAAGTGCGCCGCGCCGACGGCCTTGCGGAGGGCTACCGCGGAGACGACCTCTTTCTCCGGGGGCTGCGGCGTCAGCTCGATCCGGCGGTGGGCTTCGCGTCCCGCCGCGGTCAGGGTATCGAGGCGCTGACCGCATTCCGGACATCGCAGGGATCCGGGACGGGCGCGGGTCGGGCGCATCCCCGCCGCGATGATGAGCATCCGCAGGAACAGGTAGATCACGATCGTCGCGAGGAAGTACGCCTCGAGGGGCGCGTTCGAGAGAGCGAACGGCCCGCTCAGGTACAGGTTCTGATGATTCATGAAGAGAAACGACGCGACACCGGCGAGGCTGACGATCGCAAGTTCGCGTGCCGCCGAGCGCCGCTCGCGGGTCCCGAAGCCTGTCAACGGATTCCCTCCGACCGGGCCGACCTTCGCAAGGAATCCGGCCCTCCTCGGGACGACGCACGACTCCGGCGGGGATATACCTTTTGGACGGACGGCGAGCGGCTATCAAAAATGAGAAGGAGGGGATGAAGTATATCCGATTCCCCGGTAGGAGTGGTGCGAGTCGGTGGCGGATCGATGAGACCGAGGACCCTTGCGATCATCTTCGGCGCCTTCTTCGCGGTCGTCGGCTACTTTTCATGGACGTTCGCGGCGGCCCTGCCGCCACCGGGCTGGTTCCCCGCCGACATCACGCGCTGGATCTACACGACGTACATGCTCGTCGCGGCGATCTTCCTCGTGGGGCTGGGCGGGCTCTCCCTCAGCATCCGCCGTTCGTTCGCCCGGCAGATCCGCGAACTCGAGGGAAGGTTCCAGCGAGGCTCGTCCAATCCGGGCTACGACGCATTGCCGCCGCCGCTTCCGGACACGACCTCGAGCCGAGACCATGTCGATCGGGACATCGACGAATTGCTCGAGAGCCTCAGCGAGGTCGAAGCGAGCGCGGCTCGGGACGCGCGGGCGATGGAGATGGAGCCGGGCGGGATCCCGGACGTCCCGACGATCGAGGCGACAGACCGGGAGATTGCCGTGCGCCGGACGCGACTCATCCAACGGCAGAGGCTCCTCGGACGCTTCGTCATCGGACCCGCCGCAGCGTCGGCCTTCATCCTCGGCGTATCTGGCATGATGCTCCCCGGCGCCGACGGCTTTGCGCAAAGCCAATTCATCCTGAACGCCGCGCTCATCCTGGGCATCAGCTACAGCTGGATCGGAATCGGCGCGTACGTCGCGGCGACGGTCGCGGCCCTCGTCAGCCGGGGCGGCGGGAAGGGGAAGCGGAAGTAAACGTGGGCCGAATTGACGATTCTCACGTCTGATGTTCGAAACGAGCACCCATCGGGGATGTATTTATATAGAGCAACAATCCTACGACGTTATTGAGCGGAAAGGAGCATCGCATGATTACCACCGTCGTCACTGTCACGTCGACGTTCCTCGCGGGGAGCTTCGGCGCCGCCGCGGTCGCCGCGCTCATTCTCTTCCTGATCATGCGGGAGCTGACGAGCGCCCACGCGGAGGAATCGGGCAGCATGCGGTCGAAGATCTTGTCCCATACGCTCCTTGTTCCGATCAGCCCGCTTCTCGTTGTTTTCGCCTTCATCGTCGCGGTGAAGGTCCTCGAAGTTCTGTAGCTCGTAAGGTTCGATATTCTCTCCGCTTCGGGCTTTCGTTTGATGCGAAACCTACTTGGTAGAGCCGCTCTCCGACCTGGAGGGCGGACGGGCCCTTGCCGACCGCGGGCTCGATCCGGAAGGAGACTGCACGAGCCAACGAAGGGTCGCGACGAGCCCCGAATCGAATCCATGGCGGCCCTCTAACCGTTCCAGGGCGTCGAGGATCTCCAGCCAGGGCGTGTCGCTGCTCAGTCCGGTCCGGGATGCCAGCACAGCCCGCGTAATCTTCTCGACCGTCGGCCCCAGGAAACGTTCGACGGCCTGGTCGGCCGCGCCTCGAGTTGGTTCGCTCCGGGGGTTTCGACGAGATCGCTCGGGCGAGCCTCCCGTCTGCCGGACCAGGGCGGAGTTCCCAGCGGATGACGGATTTCGCCTCCGTGTCGTTCGGTCGACGCTCCACTACGCGACGTCTGCACGAGGCGACGCGACAACCGAGCCCCTCTGACAGGCTTCGCTTGTCGCGACGTAGCCAGCCGAAGGTCAAGGAGGATACGTGTACAAGGGCCACCGCACGTGCCACAAGGCCCTGATTTCGTCCCGCATGCAAACAGCTTGGCGCGCGCCGCGATGGACTGGTTCTCCCGGGATCGCGGAACTCATCGGACCGGGTCGTCGTGGATCGACCAATCCCGATGGGTGTTGTTCGAAGGCGAGGGCACATCGCCATGTCGTTCCCGCCATCGGTTGTACGCCTCGGTGTCTCGACGGTCGACGATGGCCAGTCTCGTTTCGTCGTCGCGGGAGCTGATTACCTCGGGCATGTGACCGAGTTCTCCGAGCACGTGCTGGATGTCCCGCATCAGCACGGCCAATCGGGAGGGCACCTCCGTGAGCCACGACTCCAGCCGCTTGTCGCTGGACTTCACACTCTTGAAAATGCCCGTCGTGGCGGGGCCTGTCACGTTGAAGAGCTTCTGGAGCAGCCGCTCCCGAAGGGCGGCCTCATTGTTGAATGTCCCGACGCCATGGTAGTACCGGTAGAGGTTCGAGGCGACTTGGTCGGGTGCGCTGTCCAGGAGTCGGTGGAGTCCGCCGACCGCCAGGAACCGATCCCATGCATCCACAGGGAATGCATCGACGGAGGAGGCCCACGTGCGCAACGAATCCAGATTCGGCTCCGAGGTGACCCCCTGGCGCACGAGCGTCATCCGTCGGTCGAGGCTTTCGAGGTGCTGGGACAGCTCTTGGTGGAGTTCCCAGAGGGCAAAGCCGAAATGCCTGCGGACCTCGGCCCGACGGAGGGCCTGCTGGACGGTCTGTGTGAGGAAGACGACTTCCATCGCGACCGCGGTCGGAAGGATCAGTTCTACCGGAACGGCCGCGGCCCGCGACAGGGAATAGGCCATTGGCGGCACGACGCAAACGGCCAAGATGAGCCATAAAGGTAGTCCGAGTACGCTCCCCCGCATGACGCGAACCGATTCTTTGATGTACCTTTAACCTTCCGGGGCCCAACGCAGTGCGATTGACAAAAAGTGGACCATATCAGCCAAGGGTGTCGGATTTCTCAACTCGATCGAACAGCGTTCCGGGAGAGCCGATTTGGGCAAGTCGAGTCTCGCACGGGCCGTGATCCTCGGCTCGGCGATGACGCGGCGTGTACCGTCGGACTGCGAACCACGGTTGATAATCTGTTTTGAAAATCGTCGTTGAGAATCCTCCTCGATAAGCGGGCCTTCATGCTATAAATGGATTCACCGGGTTCGGCGGGCCGTCGATTGGATGCTCCGCATGGACGACCAAGAAGCTGAGGAAGTCGGCGTCGATCAGGTGTTCGATGCCCGAATGAAGCGCGCCGTCGCCGTCCTCCAGGCCCTGCTCGACTACTATCGCGTCAAGAAAGTCCCGCCCATCGCAACCGTGAAGCGAATCGAAATCGAGGACGCGGCGCTCGCCATGGTGACGGGCGAATTCTGCCTCACGGATGTCGCGCTTCGATTGGACACTCTCCGGTACGACTTCAACGCTGAGGGCGAGCTGTTGACCGACGAGGACGGCTTCCCTGTCGAGTGATTTCTACCGTAATCCCCATGACGAATATTGGAGTCCGGAGCGGTTCCGACGAATCGGAGGATGGCACTGAGTCATGACCGCGCGATCGGTTCTCGAAACTCAACTCAGAGGAGGGTGAAGCTCGAAGAGCTCGGCCCCGAAGGCGACCGAGTTCAGGATGTTGCGCCTGCGTGAGGCCTACCCGCTCGTCGTCGAGTCCGGCAGCCGATCCACGAGTTTGGTCATCTCCGAGTAGTGATGGCGGATGATGTCCGCGCCATCGTCGCCCATCATGCCTTCCGCGTTCGCCTTGCACTTGTTGATCGCGGTGCGGATTCCCTCTTTCGTGGGCCTCTCGAACGGAAGGCCGCACTCTTGGAAGACCCCGGTCACGAACTCTCGGACCTGCGCGCGGAGCTGCTCGTCGGTCACGGGGCGCCCGAGGAGCTCGAAGAACTGTTGGTTCGCGCTCTCGAAACATCGGAGGAGTTCGTCTCGAACGAACGAGGGAGTGAGATCGGCATCAGTGACATTGGGGGCTGTGTACGTTTCGCGCATATGGAGGTTCCCCGGAGGTCCAACTCATAACGGCGTTATACTTGAAGTTGGGGCCTTCGCTAGACGTTCAGACGGAACACCGTCACCTGAGTCGGATCCCCAGGCGAGAGAGCTCTCCCCGCCCAGGACCTAAACAGTCATCCGGCAACGTTCGTATCCCGCGGCGAGCGCTGCAACGATGGAACCGATCGAAGGCTACGCCAAGATTCTCGGATTCAACCTTTTCTATCGCACGTACGGAAAACCGACGAAAGGCACCGTCCTCTGCCTGCATGGCGGACCCGGTGCCACCCACGACTATCTTCTGTCTCTCGAGGACCTGGCCCAATTTGGGTATCGGGTCGTGCTCGTCGACCAACTTGGTTGCGGGAAGTCCGACCGCCCTCGCGGCACGAGCCTCTACACGATCGCCCACAACGTCGAGGAGGTCGAAGGCATTCGCACCGCGCTTCGCCTCGGGAAGGTCCATCTGATGGGATCGAGCTACGGAGGCGCGCTGGCGATTGCGACCGCTTTGAAGTATCAGCGGAACCTGCGAAGCCTGATCGTCACGGGAGGCCTCGCGAGCGTTCCCCTGACGGTCCGCGAGATGAGGCGGCTTGTGAATCGACTGCCCCCGAAGATCCGGGCGACGATCGCGAAATACGAGGCCCTCGAGGACTACCGGAACCCCAAGTACCTCGCCGCGGTCGACGTGTTCTACCGGTGGCATGTGTGCCGCCTCCCGGTATGGCCCCGCGAGGTCACGTACAGTTTCGAACACCTGAGCGGGCCCGTCTACTTCACGATGAACGGACCAAACGAATTCACGATCATTGGCACGATCAAGGATTGGGACGTGACGGACCAACTCCGTACCATCCAGATCCCGACCCTGGTCACGGTGGGTCGGTACGACGAAGTCACACCCCGCGTCGCCGAGAGCATTCATCGGGGCATTCGCGGCTCCAAGCTCGTGCGGTTCGAAAAGAGCGCCCACCTGGCGATGTGGGAGGAACGGGCCCACTACATCGAAGTTCTTCGAGATTTCCTGGACGGCGTCCGCCCCACCTGAAGGAGAACCGGATGTCGATTCAGCCGCTGCTTGGCGAGAGACGTCCGCGTCCGCGGATCGAGACGCTCGCCGACCTGGTGTTTGGCCTTTCCTTGTCGATCGGGGCCATCGGCCTGATTGCCAGTGCGCCGACCACGCAAGGCGAGATTAACAGCCACATCTACGCGTTCGGCTTCACGTTCCTGGTCCTCATCACCGCGTGGATCATCTACACGACGTTCATGTCCGTCCTCCCCGGAGAAGTAAGGGCCATCACGTTCCTCAACGTGGCCCTCCTGCTGCTGGTCGCGCTCATCCCCTACCTGTTGAACAGCGTGGAACTCGCAAACCCTGCGTTGAGCCCGGGCGAGGCGTCCGCGATCGGGGCCTACGCGTCCTCCCTCTTCGCCTTGGACCTGACGGGAATCATGCTGATCCTCTCGGCGTTCGCTCACGTGCTCAGCATCGAAGAGAAGAGGCTCGTCGCGCCGGAATTGGCTCGTCTCTTCCGAAACGGGAGGAACCGCCTAGCGATCCTGTCGCTCGCGACGGCGGTTTCGATCGCCCCGCAGTTCTGGGAATGGACTCTCTTCGGGGTGCCGACGCGGCTGTACATCTGGTATCTGCCGCTCATCTCGTACTGGGTCGGACGACTCGTCCGGCCGCAGAGCCGGACGTACCGGGCCCCCTGACGCGAGATCGGATTCGCGGTGGAACACCGTGTGCGTCGAGGAGATCCGTCCGAAGCGCTTCCTCCAGATTTTACGTCGGGATCGGCACGGTACGCGAAGAGCGCGCGATCGGCAGGTTCCTGGCGACCCATTCTTTCAGGACGAGGCCGGGATCGAGGGCTTCGGGGGGATAGACCCCTGGACCGGGGAAGGCCGCCCCGCCGATAAGGAGCGTCCCGATCGCTGCGGCGGCCGCTGTCAGATAGATCACGGCCGTGATTGCGGCCCGCCTCCCCGCCTCTCGGTGGTCCATCACGATGTCTCGACGCTCGACCTTGCGCGTGCCGCCGGCCGTTCCCTCGGCTTCCACGCTCAGCGCCTTCGCGCCACCGACCGGATGCACGAGGGCCGACGGTTCCGGCAGCGCTTGGAGAAACGCTCGACGGAAAGGAACCCGCGCCAAGCCGATCGAGATTTTCCGGTCCTCGGCCAGGAGCCCCAGGATTTTCAAAGACAACACGGCTTGGATTAACTCGGGATGGAACGCTTGTTTGAAATCGACCCGCCGGACCGGCTTGCCGAGGTACCGGGGAAGGGTCTTCACCTCCTCGTGACTGACGAGGAACGTGCGTTGGACGCCGACGGGGGGCGGGAACTCGAAGTCTTCCGAGTCGCTCAGCGGCTCCTGTTCTCGAAGGCCGCCGTCGGACCACGCGGAGGGGGGCAAGAGCATGTCCGAAAGGAACGTTTCCCGCGAGTACAACGGGAAGATGTCCGACACGTAGCCGGGAATCTGTGCGGTGCCACCCGAGCGGATGCGAATCGCGTCGATGGAATCGAGTGTGTCGGCGGCCTCCCTCGCCAGGACGTTGGACATCCCGGGGTCGAGGCCCATGGACAGAAGGGCCCGGAGACCCTTGGCGCGAAATACCTCGTGCCGTTGCAACTGCTCGAGGATTCCCGGGAGCCCTGCCGGCTCTCGTGGTCCGGAAGCGGCGACGTCGATGTAGTGCGCACCGGCGAGGAGACACCCGTCCATGACCGCGAGATTAAACGTCGGCGGCGCCGTGTTGACGACGACGGCGCAACCCCGGAGGACGCGCGGGAGACCCGACGGAGCGTTCAAGTCGAAGGGCGCCGCATCGACCTTCACCCGCCCCATCATCTTCGTGAAGAACCGGACCCGGTTCTCTTCCTTGTCGATCAGAAGGAGCGAGTCGATCGCCGTCTCCGCGCGGAGGAGTTGCGCCAACGTCCTGCCGACTCCGCCGACCCCGATGATCGCGACCTTCATGTGTCCCAACCCCGGGATTGTCGCACCTCGATCACGGGATCCACGCTTCTCCCGATTGGGCCAATTCCAGGTGACAGATCAGTTGGAAGCCGAACGTTCAATCCTCTGGATTGGCAAACCCCGGGCGTTCCACTCCGCGAACACGGTGGCGGGTTCGAGCGACTCCGCGGGATACGTCCCGGCGGACGGGAGCGCTCCTCGATCCATGAGAGCGATCCCGATCGATGCCGCGACGCCGGTCAGATAGTACACCGCCGTGGTCCCGAGGCGTCGAGCCGCTTCCTCGTGGGATAGCGCGATGTGTTCGTGAAGGTGCTTTCGCACGCCGTGCGATGTGCCCTCGACGTCGACACTGAGGCACTTCGTCCCGACCAGGTTTTGGGCGACGGAAGAGGGCTCTGGGAAGGCGGATTCGAACGCCGCCCGGAACGGGATCCGCCCGTGATCGACCGGGATCGTCCGGTCTCGCGAGAACAATCCGAGGTTCTCGAGCGCTTTGAGCGCCTGCGCGAGGTCCGGGTTGATTGCGTACTTGAAGTCGACCTGACCCACGGGCTTCCCGAGGTAGAGCGGCAACGTCTTCACCTCTTCGTGGGCCATGAGGAACGTCTTCTGGGTCCCGACCGGGTCCGGGAACGCATAGTCCTCCTCCTCGCTCAAGAGGTCCCGCTCCTCGAGACGTCCGCGCTGCCACACGGTCGGCCGGATCCGCACGTCCGAGAAGAACGCCTCGCGGGAATACAGGGGGACAAACTTGGGGGAGGGACGGCGCTGGCGAACCCGGACGGTACCGCCGGATCGGATGCGGATCTTGTCGATCGTCTCGAGGCGGTCGGAGGCTTCGCGGGCCATGACGTTCGACATTCCGGGATCCAGTCCCATCGAGAGGAGCGCCCGCAAGTCCGCCTTCTCGTACGATTCATGGAGGGTGAGTTGCTCCAAGATGCCGGGCAGGCCTCCCGTCTTCCGGGGGCCCGTCGCGGCCACGTCCAGGTAGTCGGCCCCGACCCGAAGCGCCGCGCGCATGATCCCGACGTTGAGATCCGAAACGCTCGTGTTCGCGACGACGTCGCAGCCTCGAAGCGCGCGGACGAGGTCCGCGCCGTGGGCTGCGTCCAACTCGCTGACGGCCACCTCGATTCGGCCCCGCAGCGGAGCGAGTCCACGAGAGGGGATTTTCGCCTTGTCGATGATTCGAAGCGACGATACCCGCGGGTTGGTCGAGAGCTCGTGCGCGAGGACGCGCCCCACCCCGCCGAGCCCGACGATTGCGACCTTCACACGCACGGCGAGCCGATGGGGGTGGATATGCCTTTCGGGCCAAAATTCTCCAATGTCATTTTTTCGGACCGGACCCGCTGCCGGTCCGTCCCCTTCTGTGCGTCGGTCGGCTTAATCCGCGGGAGTCGCGGGACGGCGGGCCCAAAAGCCTATTTGCGCTCCCGAGATGGCGTGTTGCAGGGATTAGAGGGCTTTGGAGCCCGAGGAGAAGGCCGGATCCTCCGACGAGGACGCGCTCGAACCCGCCGGGGTAACGCGTCGCCGCTTTGTGAAAGTTATCGCGGGCGCGGGGGTAGTCGCAGGCGTGCTGGGACTCGGAGCGCTGTCCGGTCTGCGCATCGTCTATCGGCCGCCCGAGCCGCCGCCGCCTTGGGAGATTGCTCCTGGGGTAGTCGACTACACCAAGGTGCCAGAGAGGCAACTGACCGGTCCCACGCCGAACATCCTGAAGGTAGCGCAATGGTACGACTACTGGCCGGGCTCATTCAAGACCGATTTCACGAACTACATGGCCCAGACGTATGGCCTCACGGTGAGTGTCCAGCAGGACACGTTCACGAGTAACGAAGAGCTCTTTGAGTGGATCACCCTGGGCGGGAAGAAATACGACGTCATCTTCCCGACGAACCACATCGTGGACAACATCAAGAAATCCGCGCTGATCTACAATCTGAACCTCGCGTGGATTCCCAACTTCGCGAACCTTTGGAGCGACTTCATCCGCGTCCCGCATCACGTCGATTCACCGGACAACCTCGACCAGCGGCAGGATCCGAACGGCCTCAACTACGTCAGCATCCCCTATTTCTGGGGAACGACCGGCATCGCTTGGCGGAAGGACCAGATTCCGAAGGACGAGGTGGACGCCATCGGCCTCGACTTCTTCACGATGGCATCGTACAGCCCCCAGGCCGCGGGCTATCCGACCACCGTCACGCTCGACGGCAAGATGAGGATGCTCGAGGACCAGCGGGACGTCTTCACCTTCGGGGCCAAGAAAGCCGGGTGGACCGCGCAGCAAGCGAATGGGTTGACCCCGTCTCCCTACGTCGGACCGTACACCGACACGACGGGCAAGGTTTGGCCCGGAACCCAGTGGACGTCGAACGAGACGGCGTCGGAGCGGGTGAACGCGATGGGCGATTGGCTCTTTCAGTGCAAGCCCCACCTCTTTGATTTCAACAGCACGGGCGACACCCCGTCCTTGATCGCGGGCGTCGCGGTGCTCAACCAGGCGTGGTCCGGGGACATCGCCTATGCACAGCGGCCGGATCAAAGCAACCCGCAGCCGGCGGACTACATCATCCCCTATCAGGGATCCCGGTGGTGGCAGGACACCTGCGTGATCCCGAGCAAGTGTCGGAACCTGTGGCTCGCCCACGAGTTCATCAACTTCATTCACAGCGTGAGTTCGGATTGGCCGGAGAACCAGCTGCTGACGAAATGGAATCTCTACCCGACCCCGAACAAAGCCTGCTTCGACCTCCTCACGCCCTTCGCGAACGGATACGACATGAGGGCCGATCCGCGGCTCTACCCGAACCTCCTCGCCCCGGACGATTGGAATCGGTGCGACCTTCCCCGTGACGTCGGCGCGGACGTCCTCGTGAAGGCGTACAACCCTCTTTGGTTCAATCTCACGTCGGTGTGAGACATGGCGACCCCGACGCTCACGAGCGCGTTCTTCCGGCGCATCGCCCGACTGGGCTCGACGAAGGCGTCGTCGAAGGGGGAGCTGCTTGCCTCGGTCTCGGCCCTCTGGTTCCTGATCTTCCTCCTGGTGCCGATCTTGATCGTCGTCTTCTTCGGTTTCACGACGGTGAACCAGGACCTGACGATTTCGTACTCGCGGCTCACGGGAGCGAACTACCTGGGAGCCTTGGATCCCTTCGGCCCCGTGGCGACGCTCTTTGTGCGGACCCTCGGCGTTGCGTTCCTTGCGGCCGTGGGTTCCCTCGCCGTGGCGTTCCCAATTGCGTACTACCTCGCCCGCGTCTGTCGCGAACGAAACCGCGGCCTCCTCGTGTCGCTCTTCGTGATTCCGTTCTGGATCAGCTTTGTCGTCCAGGTTTACGCCGTGCTCCCTTGGGTCCGTCGCGACGGATACGTCGGGATGGTCCTCGACCGTATCGGTCTCGGCTCGCTCGCGGACTGGATCTTCAAAGCCGTCGGGTTGGGGAGCCCGGGCATCGTCGTCCCGGTCCTCATCTACATCTGGCTCCCGTTCATGATCCTCCCGCTCTTCACCGCAATCCTCCGGATCGATCCCGCTCTCATCGAGGCCGCCCAAGACCTGGGCGCGGGTTCCTGGAAGACCTTCTGGAACGTCGTGGTCCCGCTCTCCTACAACGGGATTCTGACGGGAACGATCCTCGTTTTCATCACGGCGTTCGGATCGTTCGTCGAACCGAAGATCTTGGCCGGGAGCAGCGGACTCCTCATCGGGAACTACATTCAGGCGTCGTTCCTCGAGTTCGGAAAGTTGCCGGACGGGGCGGCAGCGTCCGTCGTCGTGCTCGTCCCGACGATCGTCCTCCTGTACGTGTACGTCGCCTACGCGCAAGCCCCGGCGACCGGTCTCGCCCGCGAGAGCGTGGTCGCGCGAATCGTCCGGGGTGCGTGGGGCCGCCTCTCGGCACTCTTGGCGCTCTTCCCGACCGCTCGGAAGAAAAGGCATGCCGGCGAAGCACTCGGAGAACCGAGTCCCCCGCGGACAATTCGGGTGAATCGGAGTCGTCCCGAGCGGCTCTTTGATTCACTCGCATCCTGGCGAGGCCCCGGCATCCTCCGCGCCTACACCTTCGTCGCCCTCGCCGCCTTCTACATACCCCTCATTCAAGTCATCATCTTTTCATTCAACCACGACAACAACACGATTGTCTGGAGCTACCCGTCCCTCCGATGGTATGTCTCGCCGCCCGGCTACCAGGAGGTCTCGTCCCTGTTCGGCGACACGGCGATGATTGGCGCGCTCTCGAACAGCATCGGCATCGGTCTGGTCGTCACCGCGATTTCCCTCGCGATCGGGTTACCCGCCGCGCTCGCGATTGTGCGGTACCGCTTCAGCACGAAGCCGTTCCTCAACCTGATGCTGTACACGGGGCTCATGATTCCGAGCATCATCCTCGGGTTGTCCCTCCTCGTCTTCATCCGTCTCGTAGACGACCTGTATCTGTGGCCCTACCTTGGAGTCACGTGGGACTTCGGGTATGCCTCGATCATCGTGGGTCATGTGACGTTCTCCATCCCGATCGTGATCGTCGTGCTCATCGTGAGCCTGCGGGAATTTGACCGCTCCATCGAAGAGGCCGCGATGGACCTCGGGGCCAACGAGATCACGACCTTCTTCCGGGTCACGATTCCGAACATCATGCCCGGGATTGTCTCGGCTGCGTTGCTCGCCTTCACCTTCTCGTTCAGCGAAGTCGTCGTCACCCTGTTCCTCACGGGAGCCGGAATCCAGACACTCCCGATCCTCTTCTGGGCCCAACTCTCGAAACAGATTCAGACTCCGGAGCTCAACGCGGCATCGACCTTGATCATCGGGCTGTCCATCGTCTTCATCCTTCTGGCAAACAAGGTCCAACGTGGGGGCACCCTGTTCCGTTTCTGAAGGACCGACGGCGCCTCGGGCGGCCCGCGTAGCCCGCTTCCGTACATTCGGACGCCGGGAACCATCTGCTTGCGCAGGGAAAACGTTGAATCGAACTGGCTGATCGAGGGAGGCCGTTCCTCCGGCTATTTATATCCGCTTCGCCATCCCGTTTTCCTCCGGGTCGAGGAGAGGACGGAAGGCACGGCCGACGGAGGAACAACGCCTGCGCCTCCACCCGCTTCGGAAGCGAAGCGTGGCGGAAGAAAGACTCTCGTGATCGTGATTGCCGTCGTCATTGTCGCGGCGGCGTTGGGCGGCCTTTTCTACTATCTGTCACAGCGCGCGCCCGTTCCAACGCCGACCCTCGACCACGTCAACGTGTCCGCCGCGGAGAGCTCAATCGATCAAGTGGCCAACACGACGGTCACGGCGAGGGCGATCGACTCAAACGGATTGGACGAAACGACAAATGCTACGTTCACTTGGACCGCGTCTCCGGCCGCTGCGCTAAACGTCAAGGTATCCGGAGTTCCGTTCACGATAACCGTCCAGGGCGTTCAAGGCGGTCCGGTCACGCTGAGCGCATCGGCCACTTGGAAGGGCACCACGAAGATTGGCACCGCGTCTCTCACGGTCCAAGCCCTCCACTTCCAGCTCACCGCGTCCACGAGCGCTCCTCTGATCGGACAGCCATTCATCCTTACAGCGCGTGCGACGTATGCCAACAATACTCTGGCGATTAACTATGCAGGGTCCGTACGGTTCTCGTCTGACGACCCAACCGCAACATTGCCTAAGGTCACGAAATTCACCCCGGGGACAGGCATCTATGTTTTCCAGGGTCTCATCATTAACAAGACCGGCGCCGTTCACATCACCGTGGTCGATACCGTCGCCTCGACGGTGACCGGGGGCGCCACCTTGACTGGGAACCGGGCGCCGGTGGCTCGGTTCCCAGCCCCCCTGAGCGGAATCGATCCGCGCCAGATCTCGGTCGACGGGAGCACGTCCTCGGACCCGGATGGCGACCCGCTGACGTACGCTTGGACGTTTGGCGACGGCGGCACCGCAACGAGTGCCGCGGCCACCCACACCTACACGAACGCGTTCGAGAAGGCATATTCCGTGCGGCTGAACGTCACCGACCCGTATGGAGCTACGGACAGTAACGCCACATCGTATCTCGCGTACGTGCCACCGACCGCGGGCTACGAGGTTGAGAGGATGAATTCCTCGGGATCCCAGATCTACGTCCAGGTAAGTGCGAACACGTCGGGCTCGAACAATGTCGGCGGAGTTTTGGTCTCATATGATTGGGGGTGGGGCGACGGCTCGTCGTCAAGTGTCGCGGTCAAGGTGACGCATCACATCTACGCGGCCAGTTACAACAATGTGCAGGTCGTCCTTAGCCTAACAGTCCACGACAACTACACTCTCTCGGGGACGGTTTCAAAGAACGTACTGGTCACCACCGTCGCCCAGCCCCCGGTCGCGCAGTTCACCCAGACCATCAACAACAATACGCGGACGGTCTCGGTGGATGGCGGCGGTTCGTATAGCCCCATTGGGCGGACGATCGTGGCCTACAACTGGACGTGGGGAGACGGGTCTTGGTCAGGGAATCGCACGGTCTCGGGGGCCTTCCACACGTACACCTCGGACACGAACTTCACGATCACCCTCAAGGTGTGGGACTCGGGTACGCCAGCGCTATCGGGTGCAGCGAGCCGGGTCGCTTGGGTCCAACAACCTCCATTGCCGCCCTGGGTCTTCTTCGACGTCACGCGGACGTTGATGCACGTCGCGGTGGACGCGTCCGCGACGACGGACCCGAACAACAACATCGCGACGTACACATGGAACTGGGGAGACGGTACGCCCACCGAGACTCACGGCGTGCCGACGGCCGGTCATGACTACGCAGCCTCGGGGGCTCGCTTGATCACATTGACCGTCACCGACGCGACGAACCTCGTGAATTCGACGGCCCACTACGTGTCCGTCGCGGCCTCGACGCTGGACTACCGGTTCTATGACTTCTTCAATGTGCCTTACGGCCAGT
>Ga0209237_1000731_pt1 | contig 18958 bp, 18 predicted proteins | sample GraSoi013_1_40cm_2_FD_185820 | JGI IMG/M metagenome (GOLD analysis project Ga0209237, IMG submission 185820) | Grasslands soil microbial communities from the Angelo Coastal Reserve, California, USA - Sample 10_02_2013_1_40cm (SPAdes) (version 2) | ecosystem: Environmental > Terrestrial > Soil >... | reverse complement strand
AACCGTTTGCGGCGAGAACGTCACGACAGGGAAGGCGGGGTCGCGGGAAACGGAAACGACAGCCGAGGCGGTATCGGTAGATCCGCAGGTCTTGAGGACCGGTTTCCCGGATTCGACTTCCCTCGCATGCGTGCAGACGCGGCACTGGCATTTCGTGTCCGCGCTGTGGTGGGCGCAGCAACAGGAGGCGGGTCCCGGCGCCGTCAGCAGCGGCAGCTGCACCGCCTCCATCGCGATCACCCAGACGCCGAGGACCGCGAGGGCCCGGCACCAGGGAATCGTCAACGTGCGCCGGAGCAGACCGCGGCCGCGCATATTGCGGCTTTACTTCGCTCTCCGTGTGCCGGTCAAGGACCCCGCCGGTGAACGCATGCCCTCGGGATGCGGATCGCCGGGCTATTCCGCTGGCTTCACCGCTCGGCCGCCCATCTCGTCGCAATGCCGGATGAGGCGGCGGAGCTTATCCTTTGCGTGTGCCTCCGCGTGACCTCTATGAGGTGCTCGGAACTTCGCCAGACGCGTCCGCGCAGGAGATCAAAGCAGTCTACCGGCAGCTCGCCCGCACCTTTCATCCCGACGTCAATGCGGACGAGGAAGCGATCGAGCATTTCCGCGAGATCACCGAAGCGTTCGTCGTCCTCTCGGACCCCGCGAAGCGCAAGGCATACGACCGACAACGCAAGCGCAGGCCACGCCGCGATCTGACGGAGGAGACCGAGACGTATCTCGGGTTGCGCGTCGCCGGCATCGACCTCGGCGTGTCCGTCACGGTGCGGCGAAGGACGCTCTTTCCTGATCCGCCCGAAGACGATCCGATGCCTCGCAGGTTGCCTCCCGATCCCCGTTCTTGAAAAGAGGCGGAGGTCGCGGCATTGCGCACCCGCGCAAATACCGATCGGCTTCCAGCTCATGGTTGCGAGAACGTCGAAGTAGAAGAGGCCGACGGTCATCTCAGGAAGCTGCCCCGATGTCCGATGCCGGGGCAGCTTCATTCATTTGCAGATCTTCTTGGTCAAATCGCGCCGCCTCCGGCGGAGCCGCCGTGCGCGGCGCGTACGCGACGTCGGTGGTCGTGAGCTGAGCCTGAAACGAGATCGCAAAGACCTGAAACGAGATCGCAAAATTGACGGAGTCTCACGAGGACTTCCACGCGCACGTTTCTGCCTCCCCTAAAAACCATCGTGATTTCAATGTTGAACCTGACATGTTCCAGTATAGATGTAATGATCTACAGGCTCTTCTTGACGACAGCGTCCCACCCGCGATAGGACATTCGCCCGAACGATCGGAGTCCCGAGGGGGGGGCGCCCGCTTGCCAGTACGTCATTCTAGACTAGCCGACGGGTACCGGGCGGCGGCGCGGTGCAGCCATGCGGGCTGCACCGCGCCGTAGATTCACCGACGCCGGGCGCCGCCGCTGCGTCGTCGTCAACCCACATTTCGCACGAGGTGGGGTGCGCCATCGCGCCACGCTGCGGCCTGCGGCGCCTCGGCGTGGGCTGCGGCCTTCCGGAGCCGCAGGTCTTTGCCGTGCGAGGCAAGGTGCTCGAAGGCCTGAGGCGATAGATCTCGTTATCATCGCGTCGTGAGTCTGCTTGTCCGGGGCGGCCTGCTCTGTGTGGCTGGCGCGGTCGTGGGGATCTCCGGCAATGCCATGTCGCCGCGTCCAGCCCGGCTGGGTACACCCGTCCATGCCGCCGCCGAGTCGGCGGGCGCGGCCTGTGAGGATCCGCGCGCGAGCGTCCCCCGCATTTCGGTACAGGAAGCGAAGCCGCTGTGCATCGCTTGCTCGGCGGCATTCGTCGATGCCCGCTCCGCGCAGGAATACGCGGCCGGACACATCACTGGCGCGGTGCATCTTGTTCCAGGCCAGCCGGCCGGGCCCCTGCTTCCGAAACTGAGCGCCGCGCCGGCCGTGATCGTCTACGACCGCGATCGCGACTGCGCCGCGGCGGACCGGGTCGCGGTGCTGCTGCAGTCCAATGGGGTGCGGGACGTGCGCGTCCTCACCGGCGCGTGGCCCGAGTGGCTGGCGCGGGGCGGTCCGGGTGAGTCGGGAACCTGCGCGCTCTGCGCGGCGGGCGGGCAATGATGGCGCGTGCCCTCGCAGTCTGCCGTGTCGCGCTCGGCGCCCTCTTCATCTGGGCGGCGGTCACCAAGCTGCCCGACATGGCGGCGTTCGCCCAGGACGTCGCAAACTACCGGGTCATTCCCGCGGCGTTGGTGCCACTCCTCGCGGCGGCGGTGGTCGGCATCGAGCTCTTGGCCGGCATCGCGCTCCTCACCGGCGTGATGGAGAGGCCGGCGTCGGCCCTCCTCGCCGTGCTCCTCGGATCCTTCACCGTATTGTTGGTACAGGCGCTCCTGCGCGGAATCGATCTGCGCTGCGGATGCTTCGGCAGCGACGAGCGCGCCTCCTGGTGGACCGTGGTGCGCGACCTGGTCATGCTGGCAACGGCGATCGCCGTGGCGCGGGGACCAGCGCCGGAGCGCACGAGCGTCACGAACCCGGCTTGACGTGCTTTCCCAGGAACGCGGCGATCCCGCGGAGCGCCGCTTCGGGCTGATCGCGGTGCGGGGAGTGGCCGCAGTCCGGAAGCATCAGCACCTCCACGTCCCGCGCGCCACGCTGGATCCCCTTCACCTGCGCGCGCGTCCCGTACTCGTCCTGTTCGCCCTGCACGACCAGGATGGGCGCGGAGATGCGCGGCAGGAATTCCTCCAGGTTCCACTTGCGGAATTCCGGATCGAGCCAGGGCCGGTTCCAGCCCCAGAAGGCCGCGTCGACGTCCTGGTGGTACCTCGCGAGCCGCGTGCGCAGGTCGCCGCTCTCGTACGCGTCCCGCGCTTTGGCGATGCTGCGCAGCCCCATCTCCTCCGTGAAGACGTGCGGTGCCTCGAGCACCAACGCCCGCGCCTTTCCGCCGCTTCCGGCGTGGATGATCGAGATCGACGCGCCGTCGCTGTGGCCGACGAGGACCGGGTCGTCGATCTTCGCGGCGGCGAGAACGTCCGGCAAGAGCTCCGCCTCGTCATGCATGTAGCGGACGGGCCGGGGCATCGGCGCCGGATCGGATTGGCCATGACCCGCCCGGCTGTACACGAAGGCGGGCAGCCGGGTGGCCTCGGCGACCCGCTGCGGAAAGTCGCGCCAGAGGGCCAACGACCCGAGCCCCTCGTGAAGGAACACCAGCGTCGGGCCGCCGGACCGGCCGATGTGCTGTGCCTCGATCTTCTTGCCGCGCACCGTGAGGATCACGGCGGCGGAAGGTACCCCGCACGGCGAAAACTCGACAGGACGAAATTGGTGGCACTCGCTCGTCCGGAAGCGCCACGGCGCCGTGCACATCTTCACCCGTCAGCAGGCCAGGCGCGCGCGAGGACAGCTCCGAGATCGATTCCAACCGGCAACGCGCCGAACGCGTACCCGTGATCCCCGGAGAGCCGCGTGGCGCAGAACGCGTCGGAGACGGGCGCGGGCGAATGGCGCACGAGCAGCGATCCCTGCAGCGCAAGCGCGAGCGATTCGACGAGCCTGCGCGCACCTGCCTCCTCCGGCGATGCCAGCTGTGCCTCCGCATGGTCGACTGCCGCGTCCAGCCGCCGATCGGCGCCGCGCGCCAGGCGGAGCTCCGCCACCAGCGCGTCGCGCGCCTGTGGTTCCTTGTGCAGCGCGCGCAACGCGTCCAGGCAGATCACGTTCCCCGACCCTTCCCAGATCGAGTTCAGCGGCGCTTCCCGGTAGAGCCGGGGAAGGATCGATTCCTCGACGTAGCCGTTCCCGCCGAGGCACTCGAGCGCCTCCGCCACCAGCGGCGCCGCCCGCTTGCATACCCAGTACTTGGCGACGGCGGTGCCGAGGCGCCGGAATCCCGCCTCCTGCTCGCGCCGGTCGTACGCGCGCGCCAGGCGCATCATGAGAATCGTCGCTGCTTCCGATTCGATCGCCAGGTCCGCCAGCACGGCGCGCATCAGCGGCTGCTCGATCAAGAAGCGTCCGAACGCGCTGCGATGCCGGCAGTGGTGCGCCGCCTGGACCAGCGCCTGCCGCATCACCGCCGCAGCGCCGATCACGCAATCGAGCCGCGTATGGTTGACCATCTCCACGATGGTGCTCACTCCGCGTCCCTCGTCTCCGACCAGCCGCGCCCAGGAGCGGTCGAGCTCCACTTCGGCGGACGCGTTGCTGCGGTTGCCGAGCTTGTCCTTGAGTCGCTGCAGGTGGAAGCGATTGCGCTCCCCGTCCGGCGTCCAGCGCGGCAAGAAGAAGCAGGAGAGCCCGCGAGGCGCCTGCGCGAGCACGAGGAACGCGTCGCTCATCGGTGCCGAGCAGAACCACTTGTGCCCCGTGAGCGCGTACGCGCCCGACCCGAGCGGCTCGGCCCGCGTGGTGTTCGCGCGCACGTCGGAGCCGCCCTGCTTCTCGGTCATTCCCATCCCGATGAGCGCACTGCTCTTCTCGGCCGCCGGCAGCATGCGGCCGTCATACGCGAGCGAGACGATGCGTGGCGCCCACTCCTCCAGCAGATCGGGTTGGCGCTGCAGAGGCGGCAGCGCGGAGTACGTCATCGAGATGGGGCAGCCGTGCCCCGCCTCGGTCTGCGAGACGAGCAGCATCTTCGCCGCCCGCGCCACGTGCGCGCCTTCGCGGGGATCGCGCCAGGGTCCGGCGTGGACTCCGTTCGCGACCGAGAACCGCATCAGCTCGTGCCACGCCGGGTGGAAATCGACCTCGTCGATGCGGTTCCCGAATCGATCGTGCGTGCGCAGCCGCGGCGGGTTCTCGTTCGCCTGGAAACCAAGCGTCAGCATCTCCTTCGCCGCCGTCGCCCGCGCAAAGGCGCCGATCTCCGCCGTGGCCCAGGCGGCGCCCTCGCGCCGCAGCGCCTGCGCGAGCGCCTGGTCGAGCGCCAGCGGATCGTAGTCCTGGAGAGGCGGAGGCTGGTTCAGCACGCGGTCCGTCGACATGGCGCCACTGTACCTCGCGTCACGCGGACCGTGTTCGAGGGGTCACGCCATCGTTCTCGATGCGATCGACGCGCATGCAAAACCTTGTGGATTGCCGCCAGGGGGCGGAAGCTCTGCCGCATGAAGCTCTTCGGGACGAAGAGCGGCCGTCCGGTTGTTCCGTGGAGGATGCCCCGGCTTCCGGAGGTGCCGAAACGTGTGCGCATCGCAGCCTGGTGCGCCGCCGCCCTGTTCGCCGCTGCCGCGGCGGGCATCGGCATCATCGCGTTCGGCTGTCCTCCCGTGAGCGCCCTGCGCGATTACAAGGCGCCGCAGGCGAGCCTGGTATTCGACCGTGACAACAAGCTGCTCGCGCGGCTCGCGCCCGAAGAGCGCATCGTGGTGCCGCTCTCCTCGATGTCGCCGAAGCTGGTGGCCGCCTTCCTGGCGGTCGAGGACAACCGGTTCTACGACCACTCCGGCATCGACTGGCGCCGCGTCGTGGGAGCCATCTGGCGCGACTTCCGCACGTTCTCGCTGCGGGAAGGGTCGAGCACCATCACCATGCAGCTGGCGCGCAACGTGTTCCCGGACAGCCTCACCCGGGCGCGCACGCTGCGTCGCAAGCTGGCGGAGATGATCGTCGCCCGCCGCATCGAGCGGGAATTCAACAAGCAGCAGATCCTGGAGATGTACCTGAACCAGATCTACCTCGGGAACGGGTACTACGGCGTAGAGGCGGCCGCGCGAGGGTACTTCGGCGGCACCGCGATGGAGCTCACGATCTCCCAGGCGGCGCTGCTCGCTGCGCTGCCCAAGGCGCCGTCGACCTACGACCCCCGCCGGTTTGCGGACCTCGCGCTCAAGCGCCGCAATCTGGTGCTCGGACAGATGGCCAAGGCCAAGGCCATCACCGCCAAGGATGAGGCCCTGGCGAAGAAGAGCAAGCTTCGCCTGAGCCCCCAGGAGCAGGAGGGGGGCGCGCCCTGGTTCGTCGCCGCGGTCCGGCAGGAGCTGAACGATCGTTTTGGCCAGGACGCGGAGACGCAGGGCCTGCGAGTGCGGACGACGCTGGATGCCGGACTGCAGCGTGCCGCCGAGAAGGAATTGATCCGGCAGATCGACGCCGCCGAGTCGGGCAAGCTCGGGCGCATCGCGGCCGAGAAGTGCAACGGCGATCCGGAGCAGTGTCTCGAAGGAATGTTCGTCGCGCTCGACACCCACACCGGCGACGTCCGCGCGCTGGTGGGTGGGCGCGATTACAAGCTCTCGGAGTTCGATCGGTCGACGCAGGCGCGGCGTCAGGCCGGGTCCACGTTCAAGGCGTTCGTCTGGGCGGCGGCGATCCAGGGCGGCGTGCCGGTCTCCACCCTGCTCGACCCGGCACAGCTTCCGCCGGACTACGCTCCCGCGGACGGACAGATCGTCGGCGACCGGCCCCTCAACCTGCGCGAGGCGCTGCGCGTCTCGTCGAACCGCGCCGCCGTCGCGCTCGGGCAGCGCGTCGGCTTGCCTGCCGTGGTGGAGACCGCGCACGCCTGCGGCATCGCCGATGCGCTGATCCCGGCATATCCGTCGAGCTTCCTCGGCGCGGCCGACGTGGTTCCGCTGGAGCTGGTGGCGGCGTTCGCGCCCTTCGCAAACGGGGGCGACCGCATCCTCCCGCGCTTCATCGACGAAGTGCGCAGCGCCACCGGCGACGTCCTGCTCAAGAACGGCGTGGTCACTTCCCCGGCGCTGCAGCCCGGGGCGGCGTTCATCATGGCGGCGCTCCTCTCGGACGTCGTGGAACGCGGGACTGGAGCTTCCGCGCGCGCGGGCCTGCCGCCCGAGTTGCCGGTGCTGGGAAAGACGGGCACGACGAACGGCGCCCAGGACGTGTGGTTCATCGGCGCGACACCGGAACTGGTGGCCGGCGTGTGGTTGGGATTCGATCATCCGCGGCCGCTCGGGCCGGCGGCGACGGGCGGGCGGCTCGCGGCGCCGGTCTGGGCGCGCGTGATCGGGGCCTGGCAGCGGGGAAGGCCGATCCCGCCCTCCTGGCAACCTCCGGACGGCCTCGAACAGCACGAGATCGACACGCGCACCGGAGGGCTCGCCATCGGTGGCTGCCCCTCCCAGCAGGTCTCGCGGGAGTGGTTCATCCCGGGAACCGCCCCGAACGACTGCCCGCAGCACGCCGGAGGGATCGCCGGCTTCCTCGAGAAAACCTTCGGAAAGTGGTTCCGGTGAGGCGGTCCCCCGGGCTCGTCGCGCTCGCGCTGGTCGCGATGGCCTGCGCGCACGTTCCGCCTGGGCGCGGCGATGAGCCCATCGGCGAAGGCATCGCGTCCTACTACGGGACCGCGTTGCGCGGGAACCCGACGGCGAGCGGCGAGCGCTTCGATCCCGAAGAGCTGACCGCCGCGCATCCTTCGCTGGCCTTCGGTACCTGTCTGCGCGTGCAGAACGCCGAGAACGGCCGGTCGGTCCGCGTACGCGTGAACGACCGGGGACCCTTCGTGAAGGGCCGGATCGTGGACGTCTCGGAAGCGGCCGCGCGCGCGCTCCACTTCCTTCGGCGCGGCATCGCCCGGGTGCGGCTGTTCCTCTGCGCTTAGGCTTCCTGTCAGGGCGCGGTCTGCACGGCCGAGCCGTCAGGCTGGGTAGGATCGTGCGCTTGCGGGCCCTCCCGGGCGGTAGTCCCGCTGGTAGATCCGCAGCAGCGAGAGCAGGACCGCGACGGCGATCGGTCCGAGGATGACCCCGAGGATCCCGAACGCCTCGATGCCGCCGAAGATGGCGATGAACACCAACAGATCGCTCATCTTGATCCGGGTCCCGACGAGCTTGGGCCGCAGGATGTAATCGGCGACGAACACCACGACGACCAGGCTCCAGAGCAGGATGCCGATCCCCTGCGCGACGCGGCCGATGAGCAGCATCACGATCCCGACCGGCGCCCAGACCAGGGCGGTCCCGACCGCGGGCAGGATGGAGGCGATGCCCGTCAGTGACGCCCAGACGAGGGGGCTGTCGACCCCGAAGATCCAGTAGCCGATACCCGCGGTCACCCCCTGATAGACCGACATGACGGCGGTGCTGAAGAGCATCGCCCGAGTCACGTCGCGGACGTCGCGCACGATCTGCGCGACCTGTCCGTTGGGCAGGGGCATCATCTCCACCAGCCAGTACATGCCCTCGGTGCCTTCCCGCAGCAGGTAGTAGGAGGTGATGGCGGTGAAGATGAAGATGAAGATCGCGGTGAACAGCCCCGTGACGATGCTGGTCGCGCCTTTGCCGAGGAAGGCCGCGAGATCGCGCGCCGCCTCCGCGATGCGCTGATTGATCTCCTCGGGTTGGACCCCGAGCCGCGAGAGCAGGACGTTGAGGTCGTGGCCCAGGAGTCCCGCGGCGCCCTTCTTCTCGTAGCTCGCGGCCAGCTGTCGGGCGAACTCGAGCACGCGCTGTCCGACGACGAACACGAGGAACGCCGTGATCGCGAGGGCGAGGACCATCACCACCCCCGTCAAGACGGCCGCGGTCAGGCCCGGATGTTTTCCGCCCAGGCGTCGCAGCAGCCTTTCGTGGATGGGATGGACGCCGACGGCGATCACGAGGCCAAGCAAGACCGGCACCCAGATCGGCTCGAGAGTCCGCCAGAACGCATAGGCGGCGAGCACGAACAGCGCCAGGAAGGTCCATTGCTGCAGGCGAGTACGTTCGACTCCGGGCATTCTCGACGCAGGTAGTCACGCGGACTGAAATCCGGCACCCCCTCGCCCGTAGAGCGTCATTTGCCAGACGTCGCCGATCGAATTAAGAGGCGCGCATGTTCGCAGCCATCCTGATCGCCGCCGCGGCGCTGCCGCAGATCCCCTTCGAGAAATATGAGCTGCCCAACGGTCTGACGGTGATCCTCTCGGAAGATCACCGCGCTCCGCTGGTGGCGGTGGACGTCTGGTACCACGTCGGCGCGGTGAACGAACGCAAGGGCCGCAGCGGGTTCGCGCACCTCTTCGAGCACCTCATGTTCCAGGGAAGCAAGCACCTCAACGGGGACGAGCGTACCGTCTTCGCGCTGCTCGAGCGCAACGGCGCGACGAACCTGAACGGCACGACCGAGTGGGACCGCACCAACTACTTCGAGACCATGCCGTCGGACCGGCTCGAGCTGACGCTCTGGCTGGAGAGCGATCGGATGGGCTTCTTGCTCGACACCGTCGATCAGAAGAAGCTCGACACGCAGCGGGAGGTGGTTCGCAACGAACGGCGACAGACCCTCGAGAATACGCCGTACGGCCGCGCCGAGGAGCGCCTGGTCCAGCTCCTCTACCCCGACCCGCACCCGTACTTCGGATACGTGATCGGCTCGCACGAGGATCTCGAGAAGGCCTCGCTGGACGACGTGCGAAATTTCTTCCACACCTACTACTCGCCGAACAACGCGGCGGTCGCGATCGTGGGCGACTTCCGCCCGGCGGACGTGAAGCCGCTGGTCGAGAAGTACTTCGGACCGATCCCGCGCGGTCCCGAGCCTGCGCCGGTGACGGCGAAGACGGAGCCGCACACGAGGGAGATCCGGGAGACGATGCGCGACCAGGTGCAGCTCGCGAAGGTCCTGATCGGATACGTGGGAGCGGGGCCGCTCGAGCATCCAGCCGCAGCCCTGCTGATGCGGATCCTCGCCGGCGGCAAGTCGAGCCGCCTGCACCACGACCTCGTCTACGAGAAGAAGATCGCCCAGGACGTGAGCGCCACCTGGGATCCTGCGATGCAGCTCGGCGGGCTCATCGAGATCACCGCGACGGTACAGGCCGGGCACGCGTCCGAGGAAATCGTGGCCGCCCTCGCCGACGAGGTGAAGCGACTGCGCGATGCGCCGCCCTCGCCGGAGGAGCTGGCCCGGGCGAAGCGAAATCTCGAGTCCGGCCTCTTTGCCCAGCTGGAGAGCGTGGGCGGCTTCGGCGGCAAGGGCGATCAGCTCAACTACTACGAGATGTTTGCCAAGGACCCCGGCATGTTCGCGAAAAACCTGGAGGCGACGCTCGCGGTGACGCCTGCCCAGGTCCAGAAGGTCGCGCAGCAGTACCTCAACGACGAGCAGCGCGTGGTGATCACCGTGCTGCCCGAGCAGAAGCAGGCTTCGGCGGGAGGCGGGCGATGAAGGCGCTCCTTTGCACGGTCTCGCTCCTGGTCGCTTGCGCGGCCGGCTCGCCCAAGGCCCTGCCCCAGTCGGCGCAAGCGCAGGCGCCCGCCGCAAGCGCGCAGCCGCAGGGAACTCCCGATTCTTCGTTTCGCGCGCGGCCGCCCCCTCCGGGGACGGCGGTGGAATTCCACGCTCCCATCCCCACCCAGCTCGCGCTGAAGAACGGCCTTCCGGTCTTCCTCATCGAGCGCCATGACATCCCACTGGTCTCCGTCGCTCTCGCTCTGCGCTCGGGCGCGGACACCGATCCGCCGGGCAAGGCAGGCCTCTCCTCGTTCACGCTGGACCTGCTCGACGAAGGGACAGCCTCGCGCGATGCCGCGGCCATCGCGCGGGAGTTCGAGGATCTCGGCGCACGCTACAGCGGCGCCTCGGAAGCGGACTCTTCGCGCGTCTCCGTCACGGCGCTCTCCGACACGCTGGAACCGGTCCTGGAGATCTTCGCCGACGTCGTCCTCCACCCGCAGTTTCGCGCCGCCGACGTCGAGCGCGTCCGGGTCGAGCGGCTCGGAGAGATCGCGCAGGCGCTCGACGATCCGCAGTCGGTGGGCGGCCACGTCCTCTCGCGCGTGATCTTCGGCGAGAAGCATCCCTGGGGCTATCCCCGCGAAGGCACCGTGGGCTCGGTGAAAGCGATCTCGCGAAAGGACATCGTCGCCTGGCACAAAGCGTGGTTCCGTCCCGCGAACGCGGCGCTCTTCGTCGTCGGCGATACCGATGCCGCGGTGCTGATGCCGGTGTTGGAGAGGCGCTTCGGAGGCTGGAAGGACGGCAGGCCGCCGAAGAGCGCGCGGCACCAGCATGCGAAGAAAGCGGCGCGCGTCGTCACGCTGGTGGACAAACCCGGCGCGCCGCAGTCGCAGATCTGGATCGGTGAAGTCGGCGTCTCCTCGTCAGCGCCGGACATCTTTCCCGTGCGCGTGATGAACAACATCCTCGGTTTGAGCTTCAACTCGCGCCTGAACGGCAACTTGCGCACCGAGCACGCGTACTCGTACGGCGTGTTCAGCTTCTACTACGCGCATCGCGAGGCCGGCCCGTTCGTCGCGGCGGGCGGCGTGATCACCGAGAAGACCGCGGAGTCGCTCGCCGAGTTCATGAAGGAGCTATCGAAGATGAAGTCCGGCGAGGTCAGCGACGAGGAGCTTGCCGAGGCGAAGGAGTCCCTGGTGCGCACCATTCCGGCGCTGTTCGCGAGCAACGATCAGACGGCGGGCGCCTACGCGCGCGTGTGGTCGGAAGGGCTGCCGGTGGACTACTACGTGACCTACGAGGATCGCGTACAGGCGGTGACGAAGGAAGCAGTGGCGAAGGCCGCCCGCGAGCGCCTGCATCCAGAGGACATGGCCATCGTCGTGGTCGGTCCGTCTGCCCAGATCGCCCCGCGGATCGAGGCCCTCCAACTCGGCCGCATCGAATTGCGCGATGCCGAAGGCGAGGCGCGCAAGGCCGTGTCCGCGGCCGCGCAGTGAAGCGCTATCTCTTCTCCCGCTGGGGCGCGCGGCCCAGCCCTGCGAGCGTGCGGTCGGCGAGATCGAGGAAAGCGAAGAGCAGCGCCTGCAGCTTGGTCGGATCGCCGATGCCTTCGAAGCGGTCGTCCTTGATGCGGTAGGCCAGCCAGTCGCGGTCCGTGGCGCCTTCCTTGTAGGGCGCGAGCGTGAGCCCGGAGAGCTGCGTCCCAGCGAGGTCGATCTGTACGCTCCAGCCGGGCCGCTCGCGCAACGTCTCGATCCGCACTCCCAGCGTCGGGTCGCGCCCCCGCTCGACCTGCGTCTTGTGCCAGGCCTGGATGCGCTCGAGGACCTCCATGCGCGGATGCTACGGCCGCCCCAGCCGCGGCGCCAGCTTTCACCGTCGAGCGGCAACCTCGCGCGCAGCGCGGATGCCGGTCGCGATCGCGCCGTGCACGGTGCCGCATGCGCCGGCGAAGTCCGTCGCTTCGCCGGCGAAGTGCAGCGGTCCCACGCGCTTCGCAAGCGCTCGCTGCGCTTTCATCGATCGGACGGGGACCCAGCTGTAAGCGCCGCGCGACAGCTCGTCCTCCTGCCAGTCGAACGCGAGTGCCCGGATCGGCTGCACTCTCTTCTTCAACACTGCGGAGAGCGATCGCAAGGCCGCGTCGACCGCATTCTTTCCGCGCAGCGCCTCCGCATTGCGGCTCGCGGCCCATCCCACCAGTGCGGGAGCGCGCGAGGGAAGGGTCCGCCAGAACGTCGGCACTGCCTCTCCGTGCGCGTGCAGGAAGGCGAGGTCGGCCGGCCAATGCGGCCGATCGAAGAGCAGGGCGACCTTTACCACCGGACCCATGGCGAGGGCCGAGATGGCCGACGACTTCCAACCCGGCAGCCGGGGCTCGAATCGCACCGCGCCCGCCTGCAGCACGCCCAATGGCAACGTGACGATCGCGCGCCGTCCTTCCCATCGCCGATCGTCGGTGACCACCTGCACGCCGGACCGCGACCAGCGCACGAGGCGCACGCGGGTCCGCAGCTCGATGCGCAGGCCGCGCGCCAGCCGATGCGGGACGACGTCGTATCCACGGGGGATCCGCGCGATCCGATCGCCCTCGATCTCCGCCGAGGCCCGAAGCTGCTGCGCGATCGCCTTCACGCTCGCGCGATCGAGCCGCGCGGCGTTGAATCCCTCGAGAAAGTCGGCCGCGAGCCGCCGCTCGTCGGGAGTCGTCCGCAGCCGCCAGCGCAGCGAGCGCAACGCTTCGGCGACCGTGCGTTCCCGGGCCGACGGCAGCGTTTCCAACTTCTCCATCACGGAGGCCCAGAGGTCGTCCTGGCGCTCGAGCGCGCCGGAATAGTGTCCCCCTCGGACCTCCCGCGCTTCCCGCGCCAGCGGCAGCAGCACTTTGGACCTGCCATGGACGAACTCCGCCCCCGCCTCGACCGGCACCGGCCACCCACGCGGTCTCAGCGTATGCACCCGCCCGCCGATGCGATCGCGCGCCTCCAGCACGATGGCATCGCGCCCGCCCAACTGGAGCTCGCGCGCCGCGGCGAGGCCCGCCACTCCCGCTCCGATCACGATCGCGTCCACGCCTGGAACGGATTCATAACCCGTTTCTGGCCGGGTTCGCGCTCAACGGGGTCCCGCGGTCCAAGTCGGGACTGCGGGCGCAGCGCGTCGTTCGCTCACCTTCTAGAGCGCCGGCTCCCCGCCTTCCGGCGGGCTGCTGACGGGCGCCGCGCCGGCTTGCGCTGTTTGCGCTCCTTGCGGGCCGCGGATTTCGCGGCGGACTTGCGCGGCACCGTCTTGCGCGCCGCGGCCTTGCGCCCTTTGCCCGCGGACGTTTCATGTGGCCGGCGGGCAGGTTTTTCCGGTTGCCGTCCCCAGGTCGTTTCCGGCGCCCGGGAAGCGGGCGTCGGCTTCCCCCCCTTTGCAAAATATCGTGCCAGCGCCTTCAGGTAATGCTCGGTCCAACCTTTTTCGTATTTCTTGACGTGGCTCGGCGGCAGGTCGCTGTGGCGGACCACCACGCGTGTCCCTCCGCGCACAGGCTCGAACTCGACTACCACCCGTGAGTCCCGCGACTCCGGCGGGAACTCGGATGTGCGCCAGGTCTGCACGATCCGCCGCCCTTCGTCTACGCCGAGGAGGATCCCATGGATGTACCCGTCCCAGGCGATGAACCGGCCGCCCGCCCACGGCTCGACCACCGCTTCGCCGCCTCCGGTGAACGCCGCGTGCTCCCGGCTGTCCATCCAAGCCGAGAAGACGCGCAGCGGCTCAGCGGCGACGATCATCTCGAGCTGAAAGGAGTCGGGCATTTTCCTACCCCCAGATTTTTGCAGTTTAACGAAAGGGTATCGGCCATTTCCAGTTTCTTTCCGGTTGACGGGAGGGCGCTGGCGCGGTCGCATGGGACATGTCCGGCGGGCTGCAGAGGGCCCCATCGCACCGCTCGATGCCTCTCGCATTCGAGCTATGTGCTCGTCCGGCCTCTGTTTTCCTGTGTATCCTGTCCGCGTCGTAGCGGACCTGCGCCGCGACGACCCGCAGATTGGAGGGCTCCCTTGGAGGTGACGGGATTCGAGGTGCTCGAGGACGGCCGCGTCGGCGAAGGCGGCCATCTTCGTCTCCGCCGGATGCGGATGCGGCTCCTCCTCTCCGACGGCTCGCGGACTGCGGAGGGGACCTGGGACTACGTCGAGCGGCCCGTTGGGCTCGATGCGGTGGTGGTGGCCCTCTTCCGTCGCCGTTCCGGACGGATCGAAGTCCTCCTGCGGCACGGCGTGCGCATTCCGGTCCAGTTCGGGCGTCCCGAAAAGCCCGAGTCCCTGCTCTTTCCCGAATTGGTCGCGGGGATCGTGGAGACCGGCGAGGACCTGTCCCGACGGGCGGCGGCGGAAGCGATGGAGGAGGCCGGACTGCGGATCGAGCCGTCTTCGGTGGAGCTTCTGGGCCCTGCCGTCTTTCCCACGCCCGGGATGTGCGCGGAGGTCTTCCACTTCGTCTGCTACGAGGTAGCCCCGGATGCCAGGGAACACGCCGTCGCCGGCGACGGGTCGCCCTTCGAGGAGGGTGCGCGGCTCGAATGGGCCGCGCTCGAAGATGCGCTGGCGCGCTGCGGGCGCGGCGAGATCCGGGACATGAAGACGGAGATCGGGCTGCGGCGACTGGCGGAGAAAGTTGGCTGAAGCGCTGGCCTCAGGGGTTCTTCAGACGCGTCACCAGCTGCATTTCCCTGGTCAGCGTGCGATGCACGGGGCACCGCTCGGCGATCTCGAGGAGCCGCTCTTTCTGCGCCTCTTCCAGCGGGCCCTCGAGCACGATCTCCCGTTCGAGCCGATCGATGCGACCCTCCCTGGTCTCGCATTCCGCGCAGTCGCGGGCGTAGATCTTGTCGTGGCGGATGGTGACGATGACGCGCTGCAGGGGCCATCCCTTCACGCGCGCGTACAGCCGCAGGGTCATGGAGGTGCAAGACCCGAGCGCCGCGGCGAGAAGCTCGTACGGAGACGGCCCTCCGTCCGCGCCTCCGAACTCCACCGGCTCGTCCGAGACCAGTTGGTGCCGGCCGACCCGGATCTGCTGCTCCAGCCCCGATCCACTGGTGACGACCACGTCCATCCCCGTGACATAGCAGCACCTTAGGGCCGTTGAAACCGCCGTGCGCATCGCATCACTACAGGGCGAGGTGCCCAGCGCCCGCGACAGGCATTCCGATGAGGAGCTGCTGTCGCGCGCGTGTGCGGGCGATGCGGAGGCATTTCGCGTGATCTTCGATCGGCAGGCTCCGGGGGTGCGGAGGTTCCTGGGCGATCTGCTCCGCGACGACGCGGCTGCGGACGAAGGAACGCAGGAGACGTTCGTGCGCGCGCATCAGCGGCTGCCGACGATCGAGGAGCCGGGCAAGCTGCAGGGATGGCTGTTCGGCATCGCACGGATGGTCTCGTTCGAGCACCTGCGCCGCAAGCGGCGCGACGCATTGCCGGCGGCGCCAGTCGACGAGCCGGTGCAGGTCGACCGGGCGCCCAGCCCGGAGGCGCTGCTGCTCTCGGCGGAATCGGACCGCGTCCTCGATGGCGCCCTCGCCAATCTTGCCGAGGAGCGAAGAGCGGCGCTGCTGATGCGCATCGATCACGGGCTGGGCTACGGCGAGATCGCCTCCGCGATGGGATGGCCGCTGCAGAAGGTGAAGAACGAGATCCACCGGGCCCGGCTCCAGCTCCGCGTGAGCCTCGCCGGGTATCTGGACGAGGGGGCGCGATGACGCACGTGCCGGCGGACGAGCTGGAGTCGCTCGCGCTCGATGAGCTTTCGCGCGATCGCGCCGCGCAGGTCGAGGCGCACGCCGCGGCGTGTCCGCAGTGCGCCCACGAGCTCTCCTGGTTGCGCGCGGAGCGGACGCTGCTCACCCGGCGCCCGCTGGCGCAGACCGCGCACCTATGGGCCGGCATCGCCGCGCGCCTGCGCCATCCGCGACGGCGTCCGCACCGGGCCTGGCGGATTTCCGTGGGAGCGGCGGTCGCGGCGGCGGCCGCCGCGGTCCTCGTGGCCACGGTGCGGACGCGCCCGGAGCCGGCCGCGCCGCAGACGCCGCAAGCGACACGGCAACAGCGGCAACGGTCGGCGATCGACCCGAAGGCGCTCGCCGCGCTGGACCGCGCCGAGGCGGATTACCGGGATGCTGCGAAGGTGCTCGAGGCGGAGTACGCGCGCTTGCGCCCGCGGCTCGACCCCGAGATGGCCCGGCGCTGGGACGAGACGCTGACGCGCGCTCGCGCGCAGCTCGGTGAATCGCGCGCGGTGGCCGCTGACGACGTGAACGTGCGGATGCGCGTCCTGGACGGGTACGCCGGCTATCTGCGCTCGCTGCGCGACGTGGTGCAGGAGTCGGAGGAGGCAAATCCGTGATTCGAGCCGTGCTCATCGTCGTCGCCGTTCTCCTTGCCGCACCCGTCCTGGCGAAGGGGAGTTCCGCCAAGGCGGATCGGAAGTCGGCCCGTCGGGACTGGCACCAGCTGGAGCGCGACTGGCACCGCCTGGAGCTCGACTTGCCGGATATCCCCTTCCTTCCCGGTCTGCCCGACCTGGACCTCTCGGGGATCGAGATCGACCTTCCCGAACTGCTCGCGAAGGCGATGCCGCATGACCGCGATCCAGATGAGGCGGACGAGGACGGGGAGGACTCCGGCCGCGAAGTCGAACCGGACGAGGACCGCAACGACAACGTCAAGGTGTACAAGCTGAACCGGCCGCGCTCGATCCGGCTCCCGCGCATCCGTCTCGGGGAGGAAGAGAGCGATTCCGACGAGCGGGAAGCGACGGCCCAGGCGAAGGGCCGCGGAAGCGCGATCCTTCCGGTGAAGGGGCCGGTCACCTTCCAGGTCCGGGCGCAGTCCGGCGAGATCGAGGTGACCGCCACCGACAAGAAGGAGGTGTCGGTGACGCTGAGCGACGCGCCCGCAGAGGAAATCGCCCTCTATGCTTTCGGCGACCGGGTCGAGCCCGCCTTCCGCGGCCGGCGGACGCTGCGCCGCGGAAAGCTGCGCGTCGAGATTCCGCGCGGCAGCCGCCTCGATCTTTCCTCGATGTCCGGCGACGTGATCGCCCAGAGGATCGGAGACGTGCGCATCCGCACCATGTCAGGGGACGTGAAGCTCGCCGGAGTCGCGAAGGTGGACGTGCAGACGATTTCGGGCGACGCCCGCATCGAAGACGCCTCCGGGCCGGTGCGGCTGCACACGGTCTCCGGGCATGCCGCAGTCACGACCTCGGGGACGGCGCCGCAGGTCGAGTTCCAATCCGCGTCCGGGAGCCTGGATTGGGCGGGTCTGTGCGCGCGCGACTGTCACCTCAGTGCCGAGACGGTCTCCGGAGACGTGAGGTTGAGCGTGGACCCGAGGAGCTCGTTCGAGCTGAGCTACACCTCGCATACCGGGGAGCTGCGGGACGAGGCAAATCTGGCGGTGAAGCGGCCTCCGCGGAGGAAGCACGGGATGAGCAGCGGGTCGCTCGAGGCGACGTTCGGGAAGGGGGAGGGCGTGATCGAAGCTGATGCCTTCTCCGGGAGCCTGGTCGTGAAGCGAAAGTAGGGGCGCTCCTCCGCACTCCCGCTCCGTTGCCTGCGGAGGCAGCCGGTTACCACCATTGTGAAACGACGTTCCAATGGGGGTTCTCCATGCTGAAGAGGCTCTTGATCGCTCCCTTCGCGGCGCTTCTCGTCGCGGGCGCCGCCAACGCCGACACCCTGCAGACGCTCACCTTGCGCGAACGCGCGCAATCGAAGGATCAGCTTGCCGCCGAGGTGGTCGAAGTGCAGACGCACCGCAGCGCCATGTCGGTCATCGCCCAGGACGCGCTTTACGGCGGCATCGCCGGACTCGCCGTCGGCGGGGCCGTAGCGCTCTTGAACGGTGGCGACAACTGGGGCCGGGACCTCGCGATCGGAGCCGGCGCGGGCCTGCTGATCGGCGGAATCTTCGGCGCCGTCGACGCGGCGGCCAACGCGGATCGCGCGCCGGTCCGGTTGAACAACGCGTATCAGGTGATGTCCGGGAGCTTCTAGCTCGCCTCCTGTTTTCGCTCGCCGCACCGCCGATTGACGCGACCTGACGCCTACTGTAGAGCCGCATCGTGCGCATCAGCCACGCCGCGCGGACCGACGTCGGGATGAAGCGGGACAACAACGAGGACAATTTCCTCGCCTATCCCGAGCAGAACCTTTTCGCGGTGTTCGACGGCATGGGCGGCCATGCCGCTGGCGAGGTGGCGAGCGGCATCGCCGTGCGCGAGATGAAGGAGTTCTTCGAGCTCACCGGCAAGGACCCGGAAGCGACCTGGCCGTTCAAGGACGACCGCTCCCGCAGCTACGACGAGAACCGGCTGGTCACCGCGATCAAGCTGTGCAACGCGCGCATCATCGAGGTCAGCGAACAGGACAGCTCGAAGAAGAACATGGGTACCACCTGCGTGTCGCTCCACTTCACCGAGCGCAACGGAGAGGCGAGGGCCTACGTCGCGCATACGGGCGACAGCCGAGGCTACCTCTTTCGTGAAAACCGGCTGAAACGGATCACGATCGATCACTCGCTGGTCGAGGAGTACCTGCGCCTCGGTAAGATCACCGAGGAAGAAGCGAAGAACTTCCCCCAGAAGAACATCATCCTGCGCGCGCTCGGACAGCAGCGGCAGGTCGACGTGGAGATCAACGCGCACGACCCGCGCCCGGGCGACCTGTTCCTCCTTTGCTCCGACGGGCTCTCGGGCATGGTCGAGGATCGCATCCTCGAATCCATCCTCCAGAAGCAGGCGGGAAACCTGGAGGCATGCGCGAAGAAGTTGCTCGATACGGCCAACGCGAACGGA